>OJHM01000274.1_pt1 | contig 18113 bp, 18 predicted proteins | sample 1595241 | NCBI WGS metagenome assembly OJHM01 (sample SAMN05416781, study PRJEB24817) | seawater metagenome | isolation source: Sea water | place: Canada:Atlantic | collected 2013-11
TTCACCTTCATCGAAGGCGACATCCGCAACCTGGAAGACTGCAAGAAGGCCGTCAGCGGCGCAGATTACATCCTCCACCAGGCGGCCCTGGGCTCCGTCCCCCGTTCCATCAACGACCCGATCACCACCAACCAGGCCAACATCGACGGCTTCCTGAACATGCTGGTGGCATCCAAGGACGAAGGCGTACAAAGCTTCACCTACGCCGCCTCCAGCTCTACCTACGGCGACCACCCGGGCCTGCCCAAGATCGAAGACCGCATCGGCAAGCCCTTGTCCCCTTATGCCGTGACCAAATACGTCAACGAACTCTACGCAGACGTCTTCGCTCGCACCTACGACTTCAACAGTATCGGCCTGCGTTACTTCAATGTGTTTGGCAAACGCCAGGACCCCAACGGCGCTTACGCCGCGGTCATCCCAAAATGGACTGCGGCCATGATCAAGGGCGATGAGGTGTTCATCAACGGCGACGGCGAAACCAGCCGCGACTTCTGCTTTATCGAAAACGTGGTGCAGATCAACCTCCTGGCCGCCACCGCCCAGGCGGACGCCAAAAATCAGGTCTACAACGTGGCCCTGGGCGACCGAACCACACTCAACACCCTGTTCGATGCCCTGAAAACCGCCCTGGCACAATGCGGCGTCAGCTACGACCAATCGCCCAATTACCGAGACTTCCGCGCCGGCGATGTTCGCCACTCCCAAGCGGATATCAGCAAAGCCAGAGAGCTGCTGGGCTATGAACCTGCCTTCCGAATTTACGACGGCATCGGCAAGGCCATGCCCTGGTATGAACGTACGTTGACGAACGAGAGTAACGCATGAAAATCCTGGTCACCGGCGGCGCCGGCTTTATCGGCTCTGCCGTTATCCGCCACATCATCGATAACACAGACGACAGCGTCGTTAATGTGGACAAGCTCACCTACGCTGGCAACCTGGAGAGCCTGGCCAGCGTGAGTGATAACGAACGCTACGCCTTCGAACAGGTGGATATCTGTGATCGCGCTGCCCTGGATGCGCTATTACAGCGTCACCAGCCCGATGCCATCATGCATCTGGCGGCAGAGAGCCACGTAGACCGTTCCATCGACGGCCCCGCCGCCTTCATGGAAACCAACATCATCGGCACCTACACCTTGCTGGAAGCGGCACGCCAATACTGGAACAACCTGGACGAAACCGCCCAGCAGAGCTTCCGCTTCCACCATATCTCCACCGATGAAGTCTACGGCGATCTGGAAGGCCCGGAAGACCTGTTCACCGAAACCACCCCCTACGCCCCCAGCTCGCCGTATTCGGCCAGCAAGGCCAGCTCCGATCATCTGGTCCGTGCCTGGTTGCGCACCTATGGTTTCCCCACCCTGATCACCAACTGTTCCAACAATTATGGCCCATACCACTTCCCGGAAAAGCTCATCCCGCTGATGATCCTCAACGCCCTTGAAGGCAAACCGTTACCCGTCTACGGCCAGGGCACCCAGGTGCGCGACTGGCTCTACGTGGAAGACCACGCTCGCGCTCTCTACAAAGTAGCCACCGAGGGCAAAGTGGGGGAGACCTACAACATCGGCGGCCACAACGAAAAACAGAACATCGAAGTGGTACACACACTCTGCGACCTGCTCGAAGAGCTGGTACCCAACAAGCCCGAAGGCCTGAATCAGTACCGCGACCTGATCACTCACGTTCAGGATCGCCCCGGCCACGACCTGCGCTACGCCATCGACGCCAGCAAAATCGAACGCGAGCTGGGCTGGGCCCCAGAAGAAACCTTCGAAACCGGCATCCGCAAGACCGTGCAGTGGTATCTCGAAAACAGCGAATGGTGCCGGCGAGTGCAGGATGGCAGCTACCGGCGCGAGCGCCTCGGCACACAAACCGAATCAATGGCAGGTTGAGCACAGTGGCAAGGAAGCAACCCATCACAATATTGCTGCTCGGCAAGAACGGCCAGGTGGGCTGGGAACTCGAGCGTGTAATGCCTCGACAGGTTTCCCATTTCTACAATCCACTCGCCTGTGAAGACTATCCTGTCCCCGCCACTAGGCCAAATTACACTCGTCTAGGGCGTCGTGCACTGGAAAGCTCATTGAATCTCCAATTACCGGGCTGCAAGCAGGGCGTGGAACGCATGTTTCAGGAAACCAACAAGGAACCCTCATGACCAACCGCAAAGGCATCATCCTGGCCGGAGGCTCCGGCACACGCCTGTATCCGCTCACCATTGGCGTGTCCAAGCAGCTGCTGCCGATCTACGACAAGCCGATGATCTATTACCCGCTGTCGGTGCTGATGCTGGCGGGCATTCGTGAAGTGCTGATCATCACCACCCCGGAAGATCTGGCCGGTTTCCAGCGCCTGCTGGGTGATGGCAGCCAGTTCGGCATTGAGCTGACCTACGCCATCCAGCCCAGCCCGGATGGTCTGGCCCAGGCCTTCATCATTGGCGAAGAGTTTATCGGCGATGATCCCGTCTGCCTGGTACTGGGCGACAACATCTATCACGGCCCGGGCCTGTCCCAGATGCTGCAGGCAGCCAATGAACAGAAAAGCGGGGCCACGGTCTTCGGCTACCACGTCTCCGACCCGGAGCGATTCGGCGTGGTGGAATTCGACGACAGCAAGCGGGCTATCTCTATCGAAGAGAAACCTGCCAAACCCAAATCCAACTACGCGGTGACAGGCCTGTACTTCTTCGACAACGATGTGGTGGAGATCGCCAAGCAGGTAAAGCCTTCGGACCGTGGCGAACTGGAAATCACTACTGTAATCCAGGATTACCTGGATCGCGGCGACCTGAATGTGGAACTGCTAGGCCGTGGCTACGCCTGGCTGGACACCGGCACCTTCGACTCCCTGCACGAGGCTGCGGGTTACATCGAAACCTTGGAGAAGCGCCAGGGCCTGAAAGTGGCCTGCCTGGAAGAAATCGCCTGGCGCATGGGCTTCATCAGTAAAGAGCAACTTCAAGAACAGGGAGAATTGCTCAAGAAAAATAGCTACGGTGCCTACCTCCTGAAGCTGCTGGAGCAAGAATAAATGGCAGTCCTTGAAATCGACATGCAGGGCGTCGAGCTTCCAGGATCGACAAAGCATGCGCAGGCTTTTTTATTTGAAAAGCTTCAAAAGTACGAGCGGGAAGGTGCAACGGTATGAGTCTGGTGAAATGGGTGGACTTTCAGTCGCTGGGAGATGAACGCGGCAGCCTGGTTGCCGTGGAAATCGGCATGGAAAAAGCCGTACCGTTTGATATCAAGCGCGTGTATTACATCTACCATACCGAGCAGGGCGTAAGCCGTGGCTATCATGCGCATAAAAACCTCAAGCAGGTTGCCATCTGCGTGGCGGGAAAATGCCGAATGGTGCTGGATGACGGCCAAACACGCGAAGAAGTGTGGTTGGATTCGCCCACCAGAGGGCTGGTAATTGAAGATATGGTGTGGCGGGAAATACATGATTTCAGTGAGGATTGCGTTCTGTTGGTGTTGGCCAGTGAGCACTACGACGAATCAGATTACATCCGCGATTACGACGAATTCCTGAAAGGGGTATCTCTGTGAGTGTTATTCACCCTTTGGCGGACGTGACGGACTGCGAAGTTGGTGCTGGAACCCGAATCTGGCAATACGCCGTCATTCTTGAAGGCGCGAAAATCGGAAATGACTGCAATGTGTGCGCACACACTCTGGTAGAGGGCGATGTCATTATCGGGGACAGAGTCACCGTCAAGTCCGGTGTGTTCCTGTGGGATGGGACCCGGATTGGCGATGATGTCTTTATCGGCCCCAACGCGACCTTTACCAATGACCCAATGCCCCGCTCCAGACAATACCCGGAGAAATTCGACGGGATCATCGTTGAATCAGGCGCCAGTATCGGCGCGAATGCCACGATATTGCCAGGCATCGTGATCGGTCAGCGTGCCATGGTGGGGGCCGGTGCGGTGGTAACCCGCGATGTGCCCGCCAATGCAGTCGTGGTAGGCAATCCGGCAAAAGTCATCAGGTATATAGAAGAATGATTCCATTTCTCGATCTAAAAGCCATCAATCAGCAGTACCGTGATGAACTGGTTGAAGCGGGCACCCGTGTGATTGATTCCGGCTGGTATATCCAGGGCCAGGAAGTCGAGGCCTTTGAAAGGGAATTTGCCGACTATTGTGGCACGCAGCATTGCATTGGCGTGGCCAACGGTCTGGATGCACTGACGTTGACCCTGCGGGCCTGGAAAGAGCAAGGCAGGTTGAAGGAGGGCGATGAAGTCATCGTCCCAGCCAACACCTACATTGCCAGTGTGCTGGCCATCACTGAAAACCGACTTAAACCAATCTTGGTTGAGCCGGATGAGGCCACGTTCAACCTGTGCCCGGAAAAGACCGCAGCCGCCATTACCCCAGACACCAAAGCCATTCTGGCCGTTCATCTTTATGGGCAGATAGCCCCCATGAAGGAAATCATGGCGCTAGCGAAAGCTCACAACCTGTTGGTATTGGAAGATGCCGCCCAGGCACATGGTGCCTCCATTGAGGGCAAGAAGGCCGGCAGCTGGGGCGATGCAGCAGGATTCAGTTTTTACCCGGGCAAGAATCTGGGCGCACTGGGGGATGGCGGTGCTGTCACCACGGATGATGCCGACTTGGCAAAGACCATTCGGGCGCTGGGTAACTACGGCAGTCACAAGAAATACGAAAACCGCTATCAGGGCGTAAACAGCCGCCTTGATGAGATCCAGGCGGCCATGCTCAGGGTGAAGCTGCGCCATCTGGACGAAGAAATTGAACACCGGAGAACGGTGGCTGAGCACTACCTCACTAATATTGATAACCCCGGTATTCAGCTCCCTGCACCAGGTAAATGGGAAAGTCATGTGTGGCACCTGTTCGTGGTGCGCACAGACAAGAGGGATGAACTCCAGCAGCATCTACATGAAAATAATGTGCAAACGCTGATCCATTACCCGCTTCCTCCCCATAAGCAGCCGGCGTATGGGGAGTGGTCTACCCTCAGTTATCCAATAACAGAGTCCATGCACCGTTCTGTGCTGAGTATTCCAATGGGGCCGACGCTCACAAGGCAGCAGTGCTTCGTGGTGGTCGATGCCTGTAATAATCAGGTTTCCTGATGTGCATATTTTAAAACCCAATGATTCTTCAGTCTGAGAGTGTTATGCCTAATCGAATTTATTGTCACATTGGGTTGCCTAAAACGGCGACAACATCATTACAACTTGATTACTTTCCATATGTGGACAGCAGCAGGTTTGATTACCTTGGTGTTAAGCAGCCCAGAGGGGAGGGCGCCAACGATCCGCTATACGACTTGATTATTAAGGCGGTCAACACAGGGGATGATCTGGAATTAGTCAACCAGATGTTGAAAGCCAGGATTGAAGAGGGCGGGAAGTCCATTATTATTTCTGAAGAAATGTTTACGGTCTCGAGTGGAGAAACAACATGGCAGAACAAATTGTACAGGTTGCGTTCTGTGCTGGATGGTATCGACTATCGTGTTTTTGCAACAGTTCGTGAGCCGGTGTCAGCCATGTTTTCCTTTTATGTCGAGTTGTACCATCGGTTTAGAGGTGAGAAAGACGGTTTTCCAGCGCTGGCGCGGTCAAGCAACGACTTCTTGATATACCGTTATGAAGAGCTTGTTAAGTTAATGGTTGCTACTTTCGGTGAGTCAAGCATCTACTTCCAGCGATTTGAAGATATCTTGCAGGGAAATCATGAGGGGCTGGCACGGTTTCTGGATTCTCCTGAAATGGAAGAAGGGTACTCGCTAATTGGGAACCATAATAAAAAGAATAAAAAAGATAAAATAGTATATGTTCCTGTCAGGCCTCGTTTGAGGTGGGTATCAAAAATGTATAACTATTTTGGAGGGGAGGGGAGTGCCGTGGCTCGGCTATTCAAAAGCCTGCTAAGCCCCCTGGTTGACAAGATAAGGTCAGCCAACTATCGGACCGTAGCTGTACCAATGCTTGACGAAAAAGAGAGAGATAAATTGGAAAAAGAATTGGGAAGAAGCATTTCACAGCTATCGGAGCGCTTCGGTGTCAAGTACTGACGATAGAAACAAAGACTCTCATCGGCAAATTCTGCGTTCCTCCTTCATCATCGGTGGCGCATCGGTAATCAATATCCTTGTTGGTTTGCTCAGAATAAAGGTGGTCGCCGTTTTGCTGGGGCCTGCCGGTGTGGGGCTGATCGGGATTTTGAATAACCTGATGGCCGCTGGCGCGAATTTTGCGGCGCTTGGCGTCGCAAATTCGGGGACCCGGCAGGTTGCTGAAGCGGTTGGCCGTGACGATCCAGATGCCATTGATGCTTCAAGACGAGCCTTGTTTCTTGGCATATTGATATTGGCTGTGATGGGCTCCTTTCTGTTCTGGTGCTTTCGAGATTTGATCGCCGTACATATTCTGGACGACGAAGGCCTTGCTTCCTTTGTGGGCTGGGTGTCCATCGGAATAGGCCTGACTGTAGCTACAGGGTCGCAAAGAGCACTGCTGATAGGGATGCGCAGAGTTGGCGATATCGCTAGAATGACGGTGGTTTCCTCACTGCTAAGCGCGCTGGTTGGCATTACGGCTATTTATTACCTGGGCGAGACCGGCATCATTCTGCTGGTGCTCTCTGCTCCCCTTGCTGGCCTTGTTATCAGTCATTATTACGTGGCAAAACTACCTAGGATTCAATCCAAAAGGACTCAATTCTATGAAATAAAGCAGCAGTGGGGGGCGCTGTTAAAGCTGGGTTTGGCTTTTATGATAGCGGGCCTCTCGGTCACATTGGGGCAACTTGCCGTCCGCGCAATGGTGCAGAACGAACTTGGCGTAGAAAGCCTCGGTTATTTTCAAGCCGCATGGTCTATTTCAATGACATATATAGGCTTTGTGTTGTCGGCAATGGGGACCGATTATTACCCAAGACTGACAAGCGCTATTGAGGATCATGAAAAATCTGTTCGGCTGGTAAATGAACAGGCAGAGGTCACTATCTTACTTGCGGGTCCAGTACTTGTAGCAATGATTTCTCTGGCCCCTTGGGTAATTCGCCTTTTATACACTGAAGAATTCATTGAGGCAGCTAGTATGCTTCGCTGGCAGATATTGGGTGATGTACTAAAGATTCTCTCATGGCCAATGGGTTTTATTATTCTGGCTAGCGGTAAAGGGAAGCTCTTCATGATGAAGGAGGCCCTTGTTATGGGGCTATTCGTGCTTCTTACATGGATGTTGCTGCCTCATTTAGGCCTTGAGGCAACAGGAGTGGCCTTCTTCGCAATGTATCTTGTGAATGTCCCGATTCTTCTTTGCGTTTCAAGAGTGCTCATAGGGTTCAAGTGGACTTCTTCCGTCAAGAAGCTCGCCCTTCAATTAGTTTTTGTGGCAACAGTAATTGCTGTTGTTACCTGTTATTCAGATTTTTATGCCGCAATAGTTGGAGTCTGTGCATCCATTATGCTCGGCTACATTTCACTTCTAAGGCTGTCACAGCTAACTAGCATCGGCGGTCCTTTAGGAAAGATATTGAACAAATTTTATTTTCTGAAGAAGGGCCAATGAAATAGCGAAATAAAAAACTTCTGGTGATAAACGCAGGGCCATATTGATGATCCTTCTGAACACTGAGTAGTATTTTGGAGCCGTGCGGAAAACTGGGCAGGATTTCCGATTTATTAAGCCGTATGGCAGGTATTTAATGGATGTTGATTGATGGTTGAGACAGAAAAAAGGAAATCGGAAGCCGAAGCGCCTTTGGTGACGTTTGCGTTGTTTGCATACAACCAGGAGCAATATATTCGCGAGGCTATTGAAGGGGCTTTTTCTCAAGATTATGAGAATCTAGAGATTATTTTGTCTGATGATTGCTCCACAGATAATACATTTAAAATCATGGAAGAGTGCGCGGCGACCTATTCTGGGCCGCATAGGGTCGTCATAAACCGAAATTCACGGAATTTGAATGTTGCTGGCCATTTTAATGTTGTTGCGGAAATGTCAAAAGGTGAATTGCTGATTGCTTCTGCAGGTGATGACATTTCCTTTCCAGAGCGAAGTAAAGCTATAACTGAAGAGTGGCAAAGGAACGGAAAGTGTAGCATTGCTATTTACTCAGATTTCATACCTGTTGATAGTGAATCGAATGTCGTTTCGGATTTTGCTGAAAATGTATTCAGGGGAACGATCACGCTAGAAGATGCAGCCAAAGGCGGTTTGCATGTGCTGGGTGCCACAGCAGCTTACTCTATGGACTTGTTTACGAGTTTCCCCAAAATAAATTCTGATGTTAGACACGAAGATAGGGTTTTGCCTTTTAGGGCGCTACTTATGTCAGGGGCGTGTTGTTTAGTTGATGAAAAACTTGTTCAGTATCGTGTTGAAGGAGGGGTTTCAAGGGGGAAGCCAAATGATGGGCGTGATTATGTTTTTGAATATACTCAGTCTCGACTGGCGAGGGTTATTCCTGATGCGAGGCAAAGGTTGTGTGATTTATATCATAAAGAAAAAAAAGGAGCCAATAGTATAGCCCTGGCAGCTAATTTTCTTCTTGAACAAGAAACAATACTTGACCTTTCACGGGCTGAGGGGCTGGCAGTTGAGCTGGTTTTTATTAAGGCATTTCTCAAGCTTGGTTTTAATAAAGCGATATTGTCTTTCTATATAAAAAGAAGATTTGTTTTTGTTTATAATTTGTATTACGGATTTCGTTTTTCACATTAAATGTAGCAAGGGAGGTGATGGTGCGGGTTTCAATTTTGCTTCCCGATTTAGGTGGTGGAGGCGCAGAGAAAGTAAGTTTGGATTTGGCTCGCCAATTCTCTGCTGCTGGTTGTAATGTTGAGTTTGTGCTTCTCCGTAAACAAGGAAAACTGCTGGAGAGAGCCGAATTTGAGTTTTCCGTGGCTTGTTTAGGAGTCAAAAAAATTCGCTCGTCTATAAGTCCTTTGAGAAAGTACATCATTGACCGTCGGCCGGATGTGATTCTGGCTGCTATGTGGCCTTTAACCACTATTGCTGTGCTTTCTAATTTGCTTTGCAACAACAAAGTAAAAGTCATATCTATTGAGCATAGTGTTTTGTCCAGTCAGTATTCTGGACGTGGCCTGTTGCATCGATTGCGTTTAATTTTTAGCACAGCCTTCACATATCGGTTCTCTGATTATTCGGTAGGTGTTTCCCAAGGTGTTGCTGATGATATGGCCATGATATCTTTTCTTGGGAATAATAAGATACGCGTTATTAACAACCCCGTCCCGCCTCACTGCCCGGCTGATATCAAACAAAAATCGAGAGTCGGAGCGCTTTGGGGTGACTTTGACGGGTATAAAATACTCTCTGTTGGTAGTTTCAAGGAGGCAAAGCGCTTCGATATATTGCTAAAGGCATTTAGCATTGTTTCTAATCATTTAAATGTGAAATTGATCTTGCTCGGTGATGGTCCGCTCAGAAAAGATCTTGCCGTGCTTTCTGAGACGCTGGGGATATCAGAGCGTGTAATAATGCCTGGTTTTTTTCCAAATACGTCCCCATTTTATGAGTGTTCAGACCTTTTTGTCCTTTCCTCTGATAGAGAGGGCCTGCCAACGGTAATCGTTGAATCTTTAGCGGCGGGCACCCCCGTCGTTGCAACTGACTGTAAATCAGGGCCTGCAGAGATCCTTGAAAATGGAAAATATGGCAAGCTTGTGCCGGTTGGTGACCCCGCGGCTTTGGCAAAAGCCATAGAAGAGTCATTATCAGAACCCTTTGATCCTGAATCGCTCAAGGCGAGAGCCAAGGATTTTTCTCCTGACGTTATTGCGAAGAAGTACCTTGATTTATTTGACCACTGAATTCGTTTATTTTTCGGGGTTCGACAATGCTAACGTTCAAAGATAATTTTGCAATCGGAATCAAGAATTGCCAATTTCAGGTTGACGTTCCTGGAATCCTTTACCGTGGATTGTGGCCTGGAGGAAACCCTTTCATTAACGGTTTTCACACCCGGCGATGTATTTTTATACACATCCCCAAGGCTGCCGGCAGCAGTGTCGCAAGGGCTCTCTTTGGAGAATCTTTGTGGCATAGGCCTCTTCGCCGTCATATGGCTTATTTGCGAGAATTGGTTGATCAGTACTATAAGTTCACTTTTGTCAGGAACTCCTGGCATAGGCTTTATTCAGGCTATAACTATTTTCATCATTGTATTGGCATGACAAAACACAGGGGCCACCGTTGGGCTACTCAGATGTTGGCTCGGTTCTCTGGATTTGAGGAATTTGTTAATGCGCTTTCTAACCCCGCCTTTGCCAAGGCTATTAAGCAGTATGATCACTTTAGGGATCAAAGAGACTGGGTGTGTGATCCGTCCTCAGGAAGAATAATGATGGATTTTGTGGGTAGCTTTGAGAATTTAGAGCATGACTATAATCTTGTTTGTGCTCGTTTGGGAGTTACTCAAAATCTTCCTCATTATCGAAGAGGTAAGGGCAGTGATTACTGAACTCATTACACGGATAAAATAATTGATATTGTCCGCAGGGTTTACGAGGCAGACGTTTCTGAATTTTCATTCAATTTTGATGAATAATGACCAAATCGATTTTTGTTACAAATAACGGTCTTCTGGATCATATTGGTGTTGCTCAAGTTGCGCCTTATTTGAATGGGCTTGCACGCAAAGGCCACCAGTTGAAAGTTATCTCCGTAGAGCAGGAGCCTGATTCCTTTGAATCATTTAATAATGAGGTTTCTTCGCTATTCCCTTCATTAGAAATTCAGCATTTACCTGTTTTTTTGTCTGGTGGTATCTCTCGGGTTCTTACACGATTCATCAATCCATGGCGAATAAAAAGAAAGCTAACGCGTTTAGTGTTACGCGAACAGCCTGAGGTTATCCACTGTCGTAGCTACATGCCACTCAAGACTGTTCTTGATGTTACCAAGACACTAGATATTCCCTTTGTTTTCGATATGCGCGGTTTCTGGGTCGATCAAAGAGTCGAAGGGGGACAATGGAAATCTGGAAGCCTGTTTTGGAAAATGGTTGAAACCTATTTCCGGCGGATTGAGAGAGAGGCAATATCCCGTGCGTCTGTAATTATAACGCTCACAAATGACGCAAGGGAAGTGATCCTCAAACATCCATCATATTCCGGTGCGAATGTAGTGACTATCCCTTGTTCCGTCGACCAGGAAACATTCAGTTTCGATGAGAGGAAAAGAGTTGAAGGCAGGAAGAAAATTGGCGTTAACGAGAAGGATTTAGTTCTCGCTTTCCTGGGTGGTGGAAGTTCTCTATACCGAAAAGATGTGGCATTTAGACTCTTTCAAAAGTTGAAGTCACGTGGTGTCTCGCCTAAGTTGCTTTTCATCGGCTCCCATAATCCTGAAATATTGATTGAGGAAGCGCTGAAGGTTTCAGTCGATCTGCAGATGGACGATCTAATCTGCCTCAAAGTTCCCCACGCTGAAGTGCCGGATTTGTTATGTGCCTCTGACGTTGGGCTTTCTTTGATTATTCAATCTTTCTCAAGCAAGGGTGTTTCAGCAACCAAGGTTGGAGAATACCTTTCCTGCGGTTTGCCTGTTATTGCTAACGAGGGTGTGGGCGATATCAAATTAATTATCACTGACCGGGAGAATGGTTTCGTTTTGTCTGATTTTTCAGATGAAAGTATAAATGAGTGTGCTTCTCTCATAGCGCAAGGAGGGTTCTGGGGGCGTTCCTTGGTCCGTGAGAGCGCAAGAAGATACTTTAACCTTGATGAAGCTATATCGAAGTATGATGAAATCTATAACGATTTTGCATCTTCTGAGAGGGATTGATGGCGAATAAAATTCTGGCTGTAGATGTTTGTGGGACTTTGTTTGATGAAAATACCACTTCAGGGTTTGTTGTTCATTTTCATCATGAAAACCATAACCAGCGTATAGCTTATATTCTAAAAGTCCTGAGTGGTCGACGACGCGTTATTCCCTTTGTAATTGCTAAAATCGGAAGATTTGTTGGTGTTGACTTCCACAAAAAATTGTTCGTTTTCACATTGAAGGGGGCTACGGCTGAGTCTCTACAGCGGGCGGCTGCCTCGTATTGCCTGTCTCTCAACGATAAAAGCATTTCCAGGACCCATGAAGTCATTGAGAGCATGAGGTCTTCAGGTTGGTCCCCTGTTTTGGCCTCAAATAGTCTTGATGTTGTTATAGATGCCATAGCAACAATGATGCAATTGCCGTCAGTATCATCAAAGCTCGAATTTGAGGGTGGTGTATGTACTGGAAGGTTGGAAAATGATATTGCGGGAAAGAAGCGAACCAGCCTTGAAACTTTTCTTGGTTTTGATTTAGACGAGATTGACTTTTCCGTTATTACTGACAACGAATCCGACTCTGATTTAATCCGGTCGGCTAAACCCGTTTATCTTGTTGCCAAAGGGCAACAAAAACAATGGATGTCACAGTATAATGCTGAAATTATCTATTACTGATAGTAATAAATATGCTTTATGGATGCCGTATTTATATACGTTTTACTCCAGGACCAATACCGTCCGGGATTTTGTCGTTAATGCTGCGACTTCCTGGATTCCCGCGATTATATTGATTTTTGTTCTCTCCGGACTTCCGTTTCTTGATTCTGTTGGCTTTTTTCTTGCTGGCTATGTGCTTTTCTTGTGTGTGTATGAAATTGGTTATGTGGCAAATGACTCCTATGGTTTGATTCATGATGAAACGCCAAGAGACAGACTGAGGGTTTCGCCAACGAAGGGCTTCTTGTCGGGATTCGTTATTGTCAGGTTGTTCGTGTTTTTGCTGCTGAGTTTGAAACTGAATCTTCTCCATGATTATGTTTTTGTAACTGCTTATTCAGCTTTGATTTTATTGTTGGTGGCTCATAACACGCTCAGGCGTGTCGAAATCAAGTTTTTTACATTTTTTCAGTTGTCACTGTTTCGCTATTCTCTACCGGTTGTTCCTGCTCTCGTTGTTGAGTCTGAATTGCAAAGCGTGGAATTGGTGTTTCTACTCGCTGCGGCTACTTTCACTTTACCACGGTTTATCACTTATCTTGATGCCAAGGGGCGCCTTGACCTCCCTGAGCGTAAATTGCAGGGATTTTTGATGAAGGTCTATTGTGCTGTTACCCCGATTGTAATTTACCTTGCAGTCCTGCATCAGAGTCCTGCACCTGTTCTCGTTTTGATTTGGCTGCTATTCGTTCAGTTTGTTTACAGGCTGGCTGCTCCCAAGTGGTAACCCCTGAGTATTGCCGATGATTCCTTATTGGTTTTTGTTCTTTTTGCCAGTTTTAGGACTGGTTTTATCAAATGGTAATCCTGCCAGGAATCAGAGGCTTCTATTTGTTTTTCTATGGCTTGTGTTTTCATCGGTTATCGGGTTTCGGTATCAAGTTGGTGGTGACTGGTTTTCCTATATCAAGCACCTCAATGTCAGATCCGAAATGGATCTTCTGGATGTTCTCGCTGGAAGTGACCCTGGTTATTACCTGATCAACTGGCTTGTTGCTCAATTAGGGGGTGGGATTTATTGGGTCAACACGATTTGCGGGATGATACTAATGGCCGGTGTTGTCCGGTTTGCAAGACAGACGCCATTGCCTTTGCTGGCATTGCTGGTCGCTGTGCCCTATATGATTATTGTGGTCGGAATGGGGTACACCAGGCAGTCGGCGGCTTTGGGGTTGCTCCTTCTGGGGCTGGTTTCCCTAAGCAATCACAATATGCGTGGTTTCATGTTCTGGACCATATTGGGGGCGGCTTTTCATAAATCCGCGGTGTTGATGCTCCCCGTTGCCGCGCTTGCTTCTACGTCAAACCGGTTCTGGAGCCTGTTTTGGGGTGGCGTTATTTCACTGGCGGCAGCCTACCTGTTTGTTTTTGATTCGGCAGAAGCGCTTTGGACCAACTATGTGGAGGCGCAGTACCATGCTCAGGGCGGGTTGATTCGAGTCATGATGAATGCAGTACCAGCAGCCCTGTTTCTCTTTTTGTCTCGGCGTATGCGTTTGTCGGAGGCAGAGCAAAAGCTCTGGTTCTGGATGTCTGTATTGTCACTGGCCTGTATCCCATTGGTGGTGCTGTCTTCTACCGCAACGGACCGGGTGGCGTTGTACCTGATCCCCACCCAGCTGTTTGTGTTTGCGCACCTGCCTTTTATTGCCAAAGAGCCCCGTTGGCGTGCGGCTATTGCGTTGGCAGTGGTGTGTTATTACGCGCTGGTACAGTTTGTCTGGCTGGTATTCGCTTCTCACTCCCATGCCTGGTTACCGTACCGGGTATTCTGGTTGATCTAATTCTGGCGACTATTGATGCAAACGGTTTTTCTCACCTCCAACACCTCCTGGTATCTCTATAACTTCCGCAAGAGCACCATTCGTGCGTTGCAGGGCCAGGGCTACAAGGTGGTGTGCCTGTCCCCACAGGATGATTTCAGCCAGCGGCTTGAGGATGAGCTGGGCGCTGAGCATGTGGCCTTGCCCATGGTGGGCAAGAGTACCGGGCTGGTGCAGGAGCTGTGTAGTTTTCTGTTTATCTGGCAGACCTTTCGGTGCTACCGGCCCGTCTTCGTGTTCAATTTTACCATCAAGCTGAACCTGTACGGTGGTTTGGCGTGCACGGTGTTGCGGGTTCCGTTTGCCAATAATATCTCGGGTCTTGGCACGGCCTTTATTCATGATTCCTGGTTGTTCCGCCGGGTGCGGCAGGTGTATGGCTGGGTGAATCGCCGGGCCAGGCATCTCTTCTTTCAGAATGAGGAAGATTTGGCGGTGTTTCGGGATGCCGGGCTGTTGGGTAATACGCCCATGACGTTGTTGCCTGGCTCCGGGGTGGATCTGGACCACTTTGCCTTTCAGCCGTTGCCAGAAGCGGAGCCCATCACCTTTGTGATGATTGCCCGGCTGCTGGGGGATAAGGGCGTACGTGAATATGCCGGGGCCTGTCGACTTCTCAAGGAAGAGGGCGTCGCCGCGCGTTGTCTACTGGTGGGGCCGTTGGGGGTGAGTAACCACAGTGCGGTCAGTGAAGCGGAAGTGGCCGACTGGCAGGAAGAGGGAATCCTGGATTACCGGGGGGCTACGGATGATGTGCGCCCTGTGATTGCGGAATCCCATGTACTGGTGCTTCCGTCCTACCGTGAAGGGATGCCGCGTACTGTGCTGGAAGCCGCTGCCATGGGGCGCCCTGCCATCGTCACGGATGTGCCGGGTTGCCGGCAGTCTATTGAGGCGGGCAAGACTGGCTGGCTGTGCGAGGTGCGCAGTGAGGCCTCCTTGGCGGAGCAGATGGAAAGGGTGGTCGCGATGGATGCTGAAGCGCGCCAGCATGCCGGTCAGGCGGCTCGTGAGCGGATGGCGGCGTCATTCAGTGAGGCCTTGGTCGTCAATGCCTATCTCGATTGCATGAAAACCAACAAGGATTGATAAACGTAATGGCTATTTCGTATCGCCCGGAGGTTGATGGACTCCGCTGTTTAGCTGTCATGCTGGTTATTTTCCACCACTTGGGTATTCCCGGTTTTGATGGGGGCTTTGTTGGTGTGGATGTGTTCTTCGTGATCTCCGGTTATCTGATTACGTCGATTATCTTGAGTGAAGTGGCGAGGGGCGGCTTCAGTTTTGGCCGTTTTTACCAGCGTCGTGTGATCCGGCTGGCACCAGCTTATTTTTTGGTGTTGGTGGTAACCAGCCTTGTTGCCGGTTTTGTCATGCTGCCCTCAGAGCTTCTGCAGTATTCCCGAAGCGCCATCTATTCAACCTTCTTTGCCGCGAATTTCTTTATGTGGGATACGGTTGGGGGCTATTTTGGCACTGGAGCGGATGCCACGCCGTTGCTGCATTTATGGTCATTGGCGGTGGAGGAGCAGTTTTATCTTTTCTGGCCTGTGAGCTTGCTGTTGCTCCACCGACTTTTCAGGGCAAAAGTGCTCATGTTCAGTGTGATGGCGATAGCTTTCCTGCTGGCATTGAGCGTGTCTGAGTATGGTGCTTTGCACTACCAGGCTGCAGCGTATTATTTGATGCCGACCAGAGCTTTTGAGCTATTGCTGGGAGCGTTACTGGTCGCCTTGCCTGTGGTCAGGCTGTCAGCAGTCCCAAGACTTGGCGCTTTGGTTCTGTCCGTTTCCGGTATGGGGCTGATTCTCTATAGTTCGTTTTTTTTCAGTAAGGCAATCTGGTTTCCCGGCTTGAATGCGCTTGTTCCCTGCCTGGGTACTGCGCTGGTGATCCTGTTCGCTAAGCCTGATACGCCCATTGTTGGCTCTCTGCTCACCAATCGGTTGGTTGTCGGAATTGGCAAAATTTCGTATCCCGCCTACTTATGGCACTGGCCAATTATCGCCTTCCTGAATATTTACCTGATTGACATTACTCCCTGGTTGGCGGTTGGCGTGATATTTCTGACCATGCTGTTGTCTGTGGTGACGTACCGGTTTGTCGAAACTCCGGCCCGCACATTTCGCAGTTACAAGAATGGTGTGGTTATTTCCGGGGGCTTTGCTCTCCCGGCGGTATTGTTTACTGCGCTTGCGATTGTCGCCGTAAAAAATAATGGTTTCCCCGACCGCTTTGATGAAGCACTCAATGTAAGAGCCGAAGCTGTGATGGCGTATGCCGATACCGCTAGAGGTCGTTGTAACGAAGGCTCGGTACGTGCACCGTTACCTGAGGATGATTGTATTCTTGGTGTTGATGAAGGTGCGGTTGATATCTTGTTGGTGGGGGACTCTCATGCCAATCATTTTTCCGGGATGGTTGATGTTCTGGCAAATAATGCAGGCCTGCGAGCTTATGATGTTACCCAGAGTAATACGGTCTTTCTGATTGATGTTGAGCACTTCTACAGGCAAGGCGATGAAGTGGTGCACCATTTTAATTTCAGGGCTCGTAATGATTTTATCGAGGATGAGCTGCTACCTAGTAGATATCCCTATGTCGTTCTCGGTGCCAGTTATGTAGCGCATTTGGGAGGAATGTTCTCTCGGGGCACCAATGGACCAGAGGAGGATGGAAAGCGGGTGTTTGTGGATGCGTTATACGACACCGTGAGAACCATCATTAGCCATGGATCCATTCCTGTTATGATCAAGGGCAATCCCACTTTCGATCATGATATTTCCAGGTGCACCCTGAATAACGCCCGCTTTGGCAAGACCGGTACTTGTAGCATAGCTCGGGCTGATTTTGATCGTAAGTTTCGTGAGTGGAACGGCATTGTAGATGAGTTGAAAGCTAGGTTTGAGTCACTGATAGTGATCGATCCTGCCTCTGTCATGTGTAACAAGGAGCTCTGCTATACAGAGCTGATGGGGGTGCCTTTGTACAAGGATGGTGGGCACCTTAACTATAAAGGCTCTGAGCTGATTGGTGAGTTGTATATCGAGCGCTTTGGTAACCCATTCGAGAAACGGCGGGTTGTGCAGTGAGCTGAATTCGTTTGTCTGGACATATTCACTCCTGATTCTGTGTTTAGGTTGCCTGTATGTACATCCTTTCCAAATTTGCCATTGCCCTTATTTCTCCTCTGGGCGCTTCGTTGTTTCTCGGTGCCGTCGCGGTGCTTTTTGCGTTGTTTAAGTGGCGTAGTTTGTCTGCGTTGCTGGGGGCTTTGGCTCTGGGGTGGCTGTGGATCTGGTCATTACCGGTTGCCAGTGACCGGTTGCGTGCCACCCTGGAAGGACAGTTTCCGCCCGTGACAATCTCGGCCCTGCCAGTGGTGGACGCGATTGTGGTTCTGGGGGGCGGGGTGACGCCGCCTTTGATGGGTAGTGACATGCCTAACCTTGAGGGCGGTGCGGACCGTGTGTGGTTTGGCGCCAGGTTGTTTCATGCGGGTAAGGCGCCGTTGGTGGTGCTGAGTGGTGGTAGTGATCCTGACTACAGTGCATTTTCGGAGGCTGAGTCCATGGCTTTGTTTATGGGGGCCTTGGGGGTGGAGCGCGATGTGTTGCTCCTTGAGTCTGCCAGCCGTAATACTTCGCAGAATGCGGTGTTTACTGCGGCTCTGCTTGCTGAGCGGGGTGTTAATCAGATTCTGCTGGTGACTTCGGCGCCTGTCTCTTATACACATCTCCGAGCCCACGAGACTCCTGAGCATCTCGTA
>OJHM01000281.1_pt1 | contig 17641 bp, 10 predicted proteins | sample 1595241 | NCBI WGS metagenome assembly OJHM01 (sample SAMN05416781, study PRJEB24817) | seawater metagenome | isolation source: Sea water | place: Canada:Atlantic | collected 2013-11
TGCATTTCTTACCGCCTGAATACTGGCAATTGTTCTCGCAAGTTCGCCTTCTAACCCACGACGATAGCGCGCTGTTTCAATAAAATGGCTAGTCCCAAGATTGGATTCATTATCCAACAGCTCAAGCCCGACCGTTTTGTCATCAATCAAACTGGCAGCGGCAAGCTTTAACCGCGCATCATGCAATTCGTCGGCACGTACCATCAATACCTGCGAGGTAGGATCTATTTCAAATTCAAAGCCTTCGCGCTGCAGAACCTCAACAATTTCTTGTGCATTATAATCCTGCATGCGATTGATCAGAGGTTTGTAGTTAGGTTCTTTCGACCAAATAAAGATGGCAATTGTCAGCGCAATCGCTAAAGCAAATCCACCTAACAAAGCCGCTTGTCGAACGATGGATAGCTTATTAAAACCGGCGACGACAGGATGAAGATTACCCTCATTTTGTTCGTCAGTGTCTTGGGCCATCAAGTCTGATGACGCATCATCCGCGGCTTTATTTTGTTCTGGGTTAGCAACTGCATTAGCCATTTAAGAATGCCCCACTATACTGGCATGTTCATAATGTCTTTATACGCTTCTAATAACTTATTGCGTACTTGCGACATTGCTTGGAAAGACACACTGGATTTTTGCATCGCTACCATCACTTCTGGTAGATCGATATTAGGATCGCCCTGCGTATATCGAGTGCTCAAGCTACCTGCGTGCATTTGCGTATCATTAACCTGATTAACCGCATTACCCATCATTTCACCAATACTGGGCGTCGACGACGATGAAGATAAATTCATCTGATTACCTGGGCGTGTTTCAAAAGCAGCGGTTTGGTTGATCAAATCTTGTTGAGTAAGTTCATTACGAAACTGAGAAGGCGTCATACTTGCCGGATTGATGTTTGAGCTATTCAGGCTATTAGCAGAAGGCGTATTAAAATTAGACGCGCTAGGTGATGTCATCATCGAAGGATCTAGCTGACTTCTTTGCTGCTGAAGCTGAGCCGCAAAACTATTTTGCGGAGCCCCTACGGAAGCATTTTGCTGGGTTGGTTGAATCGAGTTTTGCAGACCCGCTGCAGACGCTGGATCTGCGGTTTGCATTTGCTGGCGCACTTGACGCATCTGTAATAAAACAGAGTTGATATCCGCACGATTAACCATAACCAACACCTCGACCTTTTATTGGTGAAGTTGACGCTTTTGAATCAACTTCATCTATATTTTTTTGGCACTTTTGCCATCTATCTTTCCTTTTTGCAACTTGTGGGCCAACTTTAGAATTGATTAAAGATTAGAATTATTTTCAAGAAGTGCAGCCTTATACCAGCTGCGCTTCTATATCGATTCCCTCTTCACGCAGCTTGGCAACCTTATAACGTAAGGTGCGTGGGCTAATACCTAACCTTTCAGCTGCTTCTTTACGGCTCGGCTCTTCGTTTAATGCCTGAACAATTAATTCAACTTCTCGTTGTTTCAAATCACTGCCTAACGCGCTACCCGTTGCATTATCAACCACTGAAGCGTCAGATAAACTACTTACAATATTTTCTGACGTTTCTGGCATGTCAAAGCGACGATTTTTCGGCACAGGGGTTAAGACTAAATCTTCAGCAGTAATCTCAACTCCTTGCTGCATAATCAACGCGCGCTGTACGGTATTATCTAACTCTCGGACATTACCTGGCCATGGGTGTGATAATAATTTTTTCTGTGCCTCGGCATTGAGATTCGGTACCGGTTTTTTCATTTTTCCCGCATGTTTTTGCAACAGTAATTGCGTCAGCGGTTTTATATCTTCAATCCGTTCGCGTAATGGCATCCAGTTCAATGGAAATACACTTAGGCGATAATATAAATCTTCACGAAAATGCCCGTCCGCCACATAATCTGCGAGCTCACGGTTAGTGGTCGCAATAATTCGCACATCAAGATCGATGACCTTTTTGCCACCTAAGCGTTCAACCTGCTGCTCTTGCAAAACACGTAATAACTTAGCTTGCAGCGAAATATCCATTTCTGTTATTTCGTCTAGCAATAACGTGCCGCCATTGGCTTGCTCAAACTTTCCTGGTGTAGCGGCATAAGCGCCAGTAAAGGCACCTTTTTCATAACCAAACAACATCGCCTCCAGCATATTCTCTGGAATGGCCGCGCAGTTAATAGCCACAAACGGCTGTCCAACTCGCTGTGAATGCTGATGAATATAGCGTGCCAATACTTCTTTACCGGTTCCGCTTTCTCCTGAAATCAAAACGGTAGAATCCGTTGCCGCGACCTTCTCGGCCACTCGGAATAAGTTTTTACTTACCGCCGATTCCGCGATCGGCTTATCCTCTTCCACCACAGCAGCTGTCGTTTGGTATTTATTAAGTAACGAAAGCAGTTCTTGAACTTCAAACGGCTTCATTAAATAATCGTTAGCCCCCAACTGCATCGCTTTAACCGCTTGGCCAACATCGCCATATGCCGTCATTAAGATCATCGGCAACCACGGCTGATTTTTTTTAACATGCGCCAATAATTGCAGCCCATCCATTTGCGGCATATTGATATCACTCAATACAATATCCAACGAGGTTTGAGCAATAACCTTAACGGCCTCTACGCCATTACAAACTTCATGCACTTGATGGCCCTTCATCATCAAAGAATCAACAATGGCTTCTCTTAAGTTCGGATCATCTTCAACCACTAGAATTTTCATATTTTTCTCCGTTACTTATGTGCAATTAGCTGCGCTGCAACATTTCATTATTATTGTGTTATTGACCATTAATACCTTGAAGCAAGGATTAATGACTGATGTTTGTTTTATCTTTTGCAATCGGCTGTGCTGGTAAGCGGAAGCTGGCAATAGCACCGACTTCACCAGCAGAACGAATCGAAAACTCACCGTAATGCGCTCGCGCAATCGCCTGCACAACCGCAAGCCCTAAGCCTGTGCCGTTACTTTTGGTCGTAAAAAATGGTTGTAAGATCTGATCGTTAATCGCACTGGTAAACCCTGGGCCATTATCTTCAATTTCGATATTCACCTGATACTGAACATTTACGCTCACCCGTACTTTTAACTTGGCATCTTGTCCACAGGCTTCTAAAGCGTTATTCACCAAATTCATCAGAGCGCCAATTAATGCATCTCGATTGCAGTGAATATGAACATCTACTTTATTAACCTCAAACTCACAGGTCGCACGGTGTTGTTGCAAAGGAATTTCTAGCGCTTCTTGCCAATCATGCAATAACTGCGATAAAGCAAGATCATCATTAAGAGGGGCTTCTCCGCGAGCGAAAATAAGCATGTCACGAATTTGATGCTCTAAGTGATGCAGTCTTTGCATCATTTTATTGGCGAATTTTTCTCGCTGCTCTGGCTGCAGTTCTGAACTTTGCAAATGCTCGCCATAAATCATGGCTGCGCTTAGGGGCGTTCTAATTTGATGAGCCAATGACGCCACCATATTCCCCATCGACGATAAGCGCTGGTGCTGGCTTAAACTTTCTTGCAGCTTTCGTGTTTCTGTTTGATCTGTGATTAAAATGATTTGCCCTGGCTCGGAGCCTAGCGATGCGGTTTGTAAACTCACTCGGCGGCCATCGACTAAAGATATTTCGTGCCCATCATCGGGCTTCGGGCTAAAGCTTGTTTTAATCACATCGCGCCATAGTTCACCTAATAACGAGTCGCTATTCGCTTGTTTATTCACATCATTATTTGCATTGCGCTTAACTGCGTCAGGCAGTAATAGCGCCGATGCTGCTGGGTTGCACTCACGAATACGCCCATCACCATCTAATAATAAAATCCCACCAGGCAGCATGTGCAATAAACTTTCAAGACGCTCTGCAATCCGCTCCTTTTCAGCCAACTCTTGCATTCGCTGATAAGAAACTTCTGCAAGTTCCCCACTAAGCTCCTCTACTTTAGATTCTAAAAATTCATAGCTCTGCGAAAGCCGATCCGACATCGAACTGAATAAGTTAAAGGCATCTTTTAGCTGCTCACGGTTAAGCTGCTCTTGCGACAAGTGTTCTCGACTTGAAAGATTTTTTTGCGCTGTATCTAATAAAGCGACGCTAGCCATAAATATTCCTGCCTGTGTCGGTAATTCGACATCAAAATAGTATTACTAGCTATTCAGCAATTAGCGTGCCGACTTTACGTCGTGATTTTTTAATTAAAGTGACAGAAAATAAATAAGGATCAGAACGAACAAAGCAGGATGAGGGTAAAAAGACATCAATTATCAAAAATGAAAGGATATACAAGAAAAGGGAAGAAAAGAAAATAACACGTTAGACGCATAAAAGTGGGGGCTTTTATGCGTCTAACTTTTTTGCTTCATATAAAGACATATATAAAGGCAGACAGATACCGTTTATTACGCCGTATCTTTTTCTTTGCGGCTTATATCGTACTTACGCATTTTTTCTACCAATGTCGTACGACGAATTTTTAACTTCTCAGCAGCTCGTGCTACCACACCCGTGGCATCATCAAGCGCTTGCTGAATTAACGATTTTTCCAAATCATTAAGATATTCTTTCAAATCCAAACCATTAACCGGCAGTAGTGCTGGTGAGTCAATTCCAACCAAACCGTTTTCTACTTGTGTCACATCGGCTAAAACTGGCGCTTGCATCATGCCATTTTCATCGGTTTCATCAACGTGACGGAATTTCTTCGGTAATTCATTAACACCCACCACACCATAAGGGTGAAGAATGGCTAATCGCTCTACCAAATTGGCGAGTTCGCGAACGTTACCATGCCATTCATGATTGCATAGCGACATAATAGCCGCTGAGTTAAAGCGAATAGAACCTCGTTTTTCATACTCCATACGAGAAATTAATTCGTTTAATAATAAAGGTAAATCTTCAACTCGATCGCGTAATGCAGGCATCTCGATAGGAAAAACATTCAATCGGTAGTACAAATCTTCACGGAAGATTTCACCATCAATCATCTGCTCTAAATTTTTGTGGGTCGCAGCAATAATACGAACGTTGGTTTTCATGGTCTTAGTACCACCCACCCGCTCATACGTATGTTCTTGTAAAACACGCAATATCTTAACTTGCATGTTTAAAGGCATATCACCAATTTCGTCTAAGAAAAGTGTACCACCTTCGGCCATTTCAAAACGGCCTTGGCGTGTAGTAATCGCCCCCGTGAACGCGCCTTTTTCATGGCCAAATAATTCACTTTCTAAAAGTTCTGCAGGAATCGCACCACAGTTAACAGGTACAAATGGACCCGATTTACGATTGGAATGATAATGCAGGTTACGAGCAACCACTTCTTTACCCGTACCCGATTCACCCGTAATCAATACGCTCACATCTTTATCAGCGACTTGCATAATAAGTTCACGAACGGTCTGAATCTGTCGGCTAGTACCCACAAGGCTTCTAAACAACTGAACATCTCGGCGCTCAGCGCGGCTTCGGTTGTGAGTGAACTGTTCACGATAAACTTGGCAACGATGTAGGCTATCTAATAAGTTGTTATAACTAGGTGGCATTTTTACATTGGCTAAAATCGCACGGCGTAAATTTTCTGGAACAGCGTCTGTGGATTCATCACCAAAATACAAAATAGGTGCGCCATTATCCCAAGCGATAATATCTTCAACCATTTTAGACAGACCAATATTCGTACAACTGCCTAGAAGGACAGCCGAAATATCATTGCGTTCAGTAATTTCCGCTTCTACTTGTTTGCACCAAGTATCCGAATTCACTGTAATCGCTTCTTCCCCAAGAAAGTCTAAAACAACTTTAAGATCATGACTCCGCTGAACATCATCGTCAATCAACAGAACCTTAATTTCTCTCCACATGGGATACATGCCTTAATTTAAAATTTATTATCACTAGCATCCAAGCCAGGCCCCGCCATCATTTTGACTTTGCTGTTAATAGTAAAGTAGCTATTCACTGATAGGTCAAACTTCTGGCACTCATATTTTTATTTTTATAATTTATTTCTCTGTAGGCTTTTATAGCTGATTTTGACGCAAGATGACAAGCATCTTTAAGCCCTAAAGAGTGCTTAAAGATGATTATCATTAAAAAAGCTGTTTTTTTACAGTATTTGATTAGTCTTTATACAGTCAAAGACTTTAGAGAAGACTCGCTGATATTGGCGCTTTTATTGACACTTTTGCTGGTTGAAGTTAGATACTCTGCACGAATACCATCCCAGCCTGATTTCACTTCTAACAGCAACTTCATGACTTCATCAATCATTAATGTGTCATTTGCACTAGAAGCCTCTAATAAACGACGATTCATATAGTCGTACAAACGTTCAAGGTTTGATGAAATTTCACCACCATGATCATGATCAAGACTTGATTGTAAGGTCGCGATGATTTCCATTACTCGGCCCAGCAACTTAGCTTTGCCTTCATAGTTTTTATCATCAATCATATTTTTAGCTTGTGACATCCGCGTCAGCGCACCTTCCATTAACATCTGAATCAAACGATGTGGGTCAGCACCTTCTACTTCTGATGTCATACCGACTTGGCGGTATTGATTTGCACCTTTGCTATACATAACTCAGCCTCTTAATTGATTCTTCTCTCCTTACTTATGGCGGCCAGAGTTGAGAATACTTTAATAATTAATTTGCTTACTTATAAAGGAATTAACGGTAAGTCGCTGCCGCTAAAAGCGGCAATCTAAACATCCAACACGTCATAAAGACCCTAACCCATTGAAAAATATAGCTTTCTTATATTGGCATTAGGCTTGCTTAGTCTCATTAACTAGAAATAAATTTGGTATTGAACCATGAACTTTTTACACGCCTCTGATGCAAAAACGGCTCACCCAATTGACCTCGACGCTTATTCGTTATGGGTGCAAGAAGCGAGCTATGACTTTGCCAAACTACAATCACCTGAATATGACAGTACGCTGAATAATGGCTTATTGGATGCGACCTTGTATAAGGTTAAAAAAGCGCTCGATATCAACCCAACAGGCATCAAAGGTTTAAACTTAGCTGCACGTATTGAGTTGTTCCGAGATAAGCCAAACCAAGCGCAAACACTGATTAATCGTGCACTCAGTATAAGCAATGATAGTCCAGCCGTTTTATACACAGCCGGTCACATTGCGTTAGCACTTAGGCAGTTAGAGCAAGCAGAAAAATATCTTAATGCTTCACTGAAGATTTCTAAGGTAGCAACTCGCTCGGCATCATTATTAGCATACACCTATTTAGAGCAAGGCAAATACGTACCGGCTTTTCAGATGTATCAAGAACTGATCAAGACAGAAGCACATGATCCTTATATTCGAAACAAGTTGTTCGAATCTGCGTCTTATATCAATGCGGATTTTTATTCCGAAGAATTAGAAGCAAACGTATTACGTTACTTAGAGTTTGAAAATGTCGACCACTCATTACTGAGAAACCTGACAACAACACTATTACATCATAAACTTCAAATTAATGAAGCCAGCACACCACTTTCATTCGACCAAATTGCTGGTGATCCACTCTTACTCAGTAGCTTACAACATTTTCATTTTTGCGATGCGTTATTAGAACGACTTTTTATTAGCCTTCGACAAACAATGTTATTTAATACCGTTCAAGATATGACGATTCCTAGCAGCCATTTAAACTTCGCTCACAGCATGGCAATACAAGCGCAATTGAACGAATATGTCTGGCCAATCACATCCGATGAAGAAAAAATAATTGAAAGCCTAGAGCAGCTGTTATTACAAATCACTGAAGAAACACAATGGCAGCTAGACGATATTGCGCCTGCGGTCATTATATTGGCTCAATACAAAGACTTATCGACTACAAGCATTGCAACCGTCTTTAACAGTGAGACCGTACAACAAGCACTTGAGCATAGCAATTTAAAAGACATTGTTAAGTACGCAATTAATACTCGCAATGATGAAATTCAACTCGCGAAAAAATTACCCTTCTGGTCTAACCGCGACCCAGCTAATAGAAATGTAATATCTGAACGAGTCAAAAATCAATACGAAGACAACCCTTATCCTCGTTGGAAAGATATTGGTTTTAATACCGCAAGTAGTTACCAGAGTGCCCTACTCAAGAATTTTCCTGATTTAAATTTAAGTCATTGGCAAGGTAAGCAAAAGCTCAATGTGTTAGTTGCCGGCTGTGGTACGGGCCGGCAAGCTATTCGCCTTGCGAGTTATTTCAATGATTTAAATATTGTTGCCATTGATTTAAGCGGTCGCGCCTTAGCTTATGCCAAACAACAGGCCGAAAAATACGGCACTAATAACATACAATTTATTCAGGCCGATATTTTAGAATTTAATAATTTCCCCATGCTGTTTGATGTTATTGAATGCTCAGGGGTATTACACCACATGGAGTATCCAGAAGCGGGCTTAGAAAGTTTAAATAAATTATTATCTCCTACCGGTGTTATGAAAATTGCGCTCTACAGCCAATCAGCTCGTAAGCAAGTGATCACTTTGAGAGAAATAGTGGCTAAAAACAAACAGCAAACGGGTGTTGATATCGATAAGCGTCTATTGCGCCAAGCCCTGTTAATGAATCAAATACCTGGAAATTGGTCAGATATTGTTAATTCATTCGATTTTTATAGTATGAGTAATTGCCGTGATCTGATTTTTCATGAACAAGAGCATCAGTTTACGCCACAAGGCATTGCAAATTTATTGGCAAGCAGTCAAATGGACTTTATTGGTATGTTACCTACCCCTAGGGCGTTAAAAGCATTCAAACAGCAGATTGGGGACCTGTATGATAACAATACCTTAGTTAACTGGCATACCGTTGAACAAGAGCATGAGGGGATTTTTGCAGGAATGTATCAATTTTATTGCCGTAAGCAATCAAATATTAAGTTTTTATAAAATGATCTAACACTAATATTTGAATCTGCATTAATTATCAATAAAATCTGCAATAAAAAAGGCCTTTGACTAAATACCAAAGGCCTTTTCAATAAGTGATTTATGAGTTTTTAATAATTGCGTACAACATTTTTAAAACATCAATTTTGATAATTTCATCTAAAGCTTTTAAACAACGAATAACCACTAAGCCACTACTTCTTAGAGTTATTCATTGCCTCAAACTGCTGAGTTATAAAATCAGACGTTGAATTTAACTTTGATACAATCGCATCATTATATAAAAACTGACTCTTCAGACGCGCTTCCTGTGCAGACATTCGCGTATTAAGTCGCTCCCTCTCCTCTTCTAATTGCACTTTATCATTATCTAAAGCATTTTGCTTTGTGGTAATTAAACCCGTCTTATTATCGAGCAGCGATAACAAACTAGCATTTAATTGATCAGCAAAGCCCGAGATATAAGTAACAGAGCCACGATCCCCTAACGCGCCTCCAGTAATTTTTAAGCGTACACCACTTGATGGATCAATTTGACCTTCTTGGGCTTTACCCGTCTGGCCATCAGCTTGTCCGTTGATAAAACCAAAGATTGCAGAAGTTGGCCCAGGTACATCCACCATTTTCACCGATGAGGACGCCCCCGTAGAGCCTGATATAATACCGAATTTTTGATAAGAAAAAGACGCTGGATCATCGTCATATTCGACCTTAACTTCAATACCATCTGCTTTAAATGTGACATCGTCATTAATCGCTTTCTGTAACGCGGCGGCTAAACCAGCACCCGAGTTATAAGAACTTGGCTGAGCCAGACTAATTGTTCTTTCGACACCATCAACTTCAATTGTAAAGCTATTATTGGTTGCGTCTAAATTAACTCCAGCGGTAAAATCAGCCGCGGAATTTGCAATGTAATACCCATTACTGGCTTTTTTATTACCGTCTGTTGCTGACAAATATTGGCCATTGCCTTTAGCCTCAACGCCATTAATTTTGCCTTCAATGTTCTTTCCTTGTGCGACGGTCGGCGTATAAATACTGACATCCTGCAGCCCGATTAGCGAGATGGCGGCGGCATCAATATCACTAAAAGACACTTCGGTAGCATTGCCACCAACATTGATTTTAAACGAACCCAAATCGGTGACTGGGTCGTACTTGTATTCAACATCAGCCTCTAAATCATAACCGTAACGACGGGTTTCATCGAAACCAAAAGTATCGTAACCATTAGAAACGGTACTGGCAGCTAAGCCTAAGTCAGCCGAAGCATTTGCATCGATATTTTTAACTTCAATGCTCGCACCCGAGCCATAAGTTGCAGCCGTTCTAACGCCATTTTTAGCCAGCGTTTCGAAATATAAATTACCGCTACCATCTAGTTTGGCAACCACATCGCCTTCAGAGAACTGTCCGCTGCCTACCAGGGCCGTATCAACAGCACTTTGCACAATATTCAACGTGGATGCAGCATCATTCGTGCCTGCAGTACCATCGCCGCTCACATCAACGTTAATATCAACGCCATCAACCGCTAAAGTAAAGGTTGCATTATCACCCACTCCACTAAAATCAATACCGGTTGTGATATTGGTCACGGCAGAACTGGTATCACTAATAGCACCCCGCCCATCAGCCGTAACTTCAATGTATTCATTATGACCCGTCGTTACCGACGACAACTTAACACCCGAACCATCCAGACTTGCGGAAACAACCCCAACGCCATAGGCGGTATCTAACGCCGCTTGAATATTCACAATATTATCGGGGTCATTACCATTAACAATAATTTCTTTTTCAACTCCCGACACATTCAGCATAAATCCAGAATTACTGGTAGAGAAATCGATAGGAGCACTAATATCGCGTGTTCCAGTATTACTCACGCCACCTTTGGTTAATCCGACAAACGCAGGATCTGCGGCCAAAGCAGTATCCATCGCCAACTCAATCGCTGTGGCTAAGTCAGCACCGCTTAAATAAGTACCCGATGGCACGCTGACCTTTGTCGTTGTGCCAATACCATCGACTGCCATATTAAACTCAGTGGCCGATGCAAACGTTAAACCAGGATCATCACCATTGGTTTGTACGCCCTGATCCGCTTTTAAACCCAATGCCGTATCACTGCTTGTGCTACCGACACTGGTAATTTCAATCTGTTCACTGCTACCCAAAGACGATGTCGTAAAGGTTAAATATCCGTTATCATCAAAGTCGGCAATGACTGCGCCGTTCAAAGCCGTTGCATCAATAGCGGTTTGAATCGCCTGTAGAGTATCTTTACGGTTACCAATATCACTATCACCGTTTAGATCATTACCCGCCGCATTTAAGTTCACCGTAACGGCAACAGGACCACCACCGATATCCAAAGAAAATGACGCATTGTTCGCGGCAAAATTAATACCATTACTTTCTAAAACCGTGCGTGAACCCGGCTGAGTCGTAGAACCTTTTCCTAAAAATGCATCACTGTTCAGTGTTGTTAAAGCAACGGCATCAAACGCACCTTTACCCGTGGTATTAAACCCTAAAGTATTGGCAGTATTTGAATCGGTACTGGTAAAAGAAACTTGTGATTCGGCGCCGTATTTATTTGACGTTATTGAAAAGTTTTTATCGGTAGCGCTATAGCTGGTCGATACCGCATAAGAAAGACTTTTAAATGCATCGTTACTGTTTATTTGAAAACTGATTTGCTTGGCTAATTCTTCACCCGTAGCATAACTCCCTTGAATTAATTCAATCGCAGCGGTTGTACCATTGATATTAATACTAAAATTATTGTTACTACCATCAATCATAACAGGGCTAGAAAAATCTAACCCCGTAACACTGCCTCCCGAATAAGTAGCCTGAGTGGCAAGTTGAGTAACTTCTATACCATACGTGCCTGGCTGCGTATTAATCGAGTCATTCACATAGCGAATTTGTGAATCGGTAGCTTCACCACTTTTAGACATAATGCTAACGACGGTATCACGTTCTTCTCGTATCGCTTTTGCAAAAATTGCAGGATCAAACTCTAAAAGGTAATCATTATTTTTATCTGTATTCACGCCCAGCTCGGTTAATGAGCGGTATTTAGTACCTGATAAACCGGCGATTGGTTGACTGATCATAGAGCGTACTTGCGATTGAATCCCTCGAATTGTCGAATCACCTAATAACAAACCTGCCTGATCACTTTCTGAATTGTACGAAGTTAAGTCATCAGAGAATTTTTTGAATTCATTATAAGCATTAACAAAATCCTGTATTTTTTCTTGAATACCTGCCGTATCGGGAGCAACTACAATTGAAATAGGTTTACCGACGTCGGCTGATAATAAATTTAATGTCACCCCTGGAACAACCTCTTGAATACTATTTGATTCACGAGTAATGGTGAGACCATTGGCTTTCAATAATGCATCTTCACCTTTTGCCGTTTCTGACATAGTGCCAGCACCGGTTTGAACTTCGTTATAAGCAATAGAAGACAATCCCGATGTTGCTGTGCCGCCCAAGTCATCCTTGGTCATAATGCGCATGGCATTATTTTCACCGGTTTCTTCAGAGGTGATTACTAAGCGATAACCAGAACCATCATTAATGATCGATGCTTTTGCCCCAATGTCCGCATTATTGATTGCTTCTCGAATACCACTCAATGTTTTATTCGAATCGTCAATCACAATGGGTGAGCCGCCTTTAGCAGGATCAACATCCTGACTTAAAAAGCCACCCGTACCATCATAAGTAATTTCACCAAAGGTAATTTGAATTTCACCCGTACCAATTATTTCATCAATACTGCTGTACGCATCGGTAACCACACTGTGTGCTTTTGCGGTATTTAACACCTCTACACTGTAAGTGCCTGGCTCGGCTAAAATAGACGCTTCAGTTGTTAAAATAGCTTCATCAGAAGACGACGCTGTGGTTGAACCCGACGTGGACGGTAAAGAAAGTGCGCTGGTAGCAACTTGTAGGGTAGACGATAGAGATTTAATTTCACCATAGGCAGTAATGCGAGCATCGATAATCGTTTCTTCACGTTCAAAGCGCTTATCCGCCGCTTCACGCTCGGCCCCGACAATCTTATCGACCAAGTCATTGGTTAAAACCCCTGAGCCTAACCCTAATGATTCAATAGCAGCCATGGCCTGCCTCCAGTATCTTGTAAACCGCGCCTTTAGCTTAAACGCAAAAACCCCAGTACTAACCTTATCGGCCAGTCTGGGGTTATTTTTAGCTGCTTTGTTAAATTAGTGGCTTAAGTTCTACTAAATAGTTCTTAATGTCACACTTGTGCGCTAAACAATAACGATGGTTCATCATCATTCAAGTTCTGCGCCAACTCTAAAGCTAATTCGTTAGGAATCTGACGAATCAATTCTGAAGATGCTTTATCAAACACCTTAATCACTGTCTTTCCGCTGTCTTCATCCATTTGAAAGTCTAGTGTACGTTCGGTCGATTGCACATATTCATTCAATTTAGAAACAGCATCTTTTACTTGTTCATCACTGATATCGGCAATAGCCCTAACACCCTGTGGCAACTCTTGGCCACTCTCGATTTTACCAACAACTGATGCTCGCTCTTTGCCATAAGCATCTGCAGCAGAAGAGAATGAAAGCGGCTTTGCGTTTTGTTGAACTAGCGAAACGCGATCGCTCAAGGTTGCTTTCATATCATTCATAAATCACCTCAATGGCTTAGATTCATAATCTCTAAATGGTTGAAACTCTCCTATGCTTAATGGTTCCATTTGAGCAATAGAAGAGTCTCGTTAAGTCTTACGACTTATCCTAGAAGAGATAGAACCTGCTGGCCTGATGCGTTAGCTTGCGCTAGAACTGAAATACCTGCCTGCTGTAACACGTTAGTACGTTGCAGTTCTGCTGTCTCTGCTGCGAAATCGGCATCTTGAATTCGCGAGTTAGCCGCGTTCAAATTTTCAGACGAAATCTGCAAGTTACTAACTGTTGATTCCATACGGTTTTGGATCGCACCTAAGTCAGCTCGCTGGCTCGCTACCTGGCCAATGGCATTATCAATGGCAACCAAGGCTTCTTGAGCACCAGCTACTGTTGAGATGTCCACATCAACCAAGGCTTGACCATCTTCACCACCACCAAATTTACCTGCAACCAAGCCTGAATCTGATAGGCCCTCGGCCCCACCAGTACCAAAGCTTACTTCAAATGCTGAAGCAGAAGTTAAGGAAACCGTTGAATAGGTTGTTTCAGCACCACTTGCGTTAGTATATGCTTTCACACCTGTCGCCCCAGTATTCTGGCCAACGTTTGATGCATTAAGACCAAAGTTTTCTATACTTGTGCCTAAGTCAGTCATAGCCTCACCAGCACCACCATCAGCAAACAATGATATATTTCGACCATCTGCAGCGGTTAAGGTAAGTGATTGTCCGTTGTCTGTAGCAACAATACCCGTTTGACCAGAAACTTCATTAAACGCAGTGATAGCGGCAGCCTTATTCTTCTCATAATCTGCAGTTTCTGTAAGGCTAATATCTACGCCATTCACCGTTAATGTAATGCTATCCCCAGCAGCAACCGCACCAGCCGTTGCACCAAACGTCAGCCCTACAGCCCCAGATCGAGCATTAGCGCCGCCTACAACCTCTGTTGCATTAACTTCAGCGGTAACACCCGTTGAATCAGAAGCCTTATTAATTGCGGCTGCAATGGAAATACCTGAAGCAGCTGCATCTGATGATGCCGCACTGGTATCGGATGCCGTATCATCCAAAGTACTTGATGCTTTGATCACAACATCATTAATAACTAAATCACCATCCGCCAAGCGTTTTTCAGAAGCTTTTGCTTCACCAGAAGCAACTGCCACACCCTCTTGTGTTAGTGCTCCTACCGTTACATCATATCCAGCTGCATCAAATTCAGCTTGAATAGCAACCAGTGTGTCTGCACCCGGAAGCGCAATTGTTACGCCAGAAGCCGCTGCTTGAGTTACTGCTAAGGCTGCCGTAGCTGCTGTAGAATTAATGGTAGTTGCTGCGGCATCTGCGCCACCAACTTCTTGCTTAGTAGAGCTTGTAAAAGCAGTCTGAGCTGAATAATTACCGGCCGCTAAGCCTGAATTCGCTAGATTACCATTGCCTGTATCATCACCACCAGTGATGTTAATACTGGTATTCGCATTTTCAGCAGTTAGCGTAAAGCCTGCTTGAGACTGCACGGCAGCAGTACCTGCTGTATTTGAATCCGACAATCCAAAAATTGTTAAATCATTGACATCATCCGTACCAGAGTCAGATGTTAATGTAACATTTCGACCATCTGCAGCAGTTAAAATAACACCACCATCATTACCACCATCAGAAGCCATTACGCCAGTTTGTTCGGCTTTAGCATTGATTGCTTGGATTACGGAGCCACGGGTCGCTGCTTTATCGGCATCAGAGGAGTTAGCGGTGCTCTGCAAGGCTATATCAACACCATTCAAGGTGATCGTTGCTGTATCTGGAGTAATCGCAGCTTGATCTGACATATCAGCACCAAGAACAACGTTTTCATCAACTGTTGCAGTCACGCCAGTCTTCTCACTAGAATCATTAATTGCCGCAACCTTTGCAATAGCCGAGTATTCTTTTCCAGAAAACGATAATTGATCATCACCAGAAACAGAAGCTCGAATATTCTCACCATTAATGACAAGATCACCATTTCCAAGCTTAGAACTATTACCCTGCGAAGAAACACCCGCCTGAGAATCAGAACCCAACTTCTCAGATGTTAGTTCAGCAATCGAAACATCAATAGTTTGGCCAGCATTTGCACCAACTTGGAAGCTTGCCGTGAAAGAACCATCAAGTAACTTACGACCATTAAAATCAGTTTCTTCAGACGTTCTCGTGATCTCAGAAACCAACTGACTTACTTCTGCTTGAAGTGCATCGCGGTCAACATCTGAGTTGGTTGCGTTAGAAGACTGTACGGCTAGCTCACGAATACGCTGTAAGCTTTCATTCATTGAGCCCAATGCGCCTTCTGCGGTTTGTGCTAGTGCGATACCATCACCTGCGTTACGTACTGCTACGTTCAGACCTTTAATCTGAGAGGTGAAGCGTGTAGAAATCGCCATACCTGCTGCATCGTCTTTTGCACTGTTAATGCGAAGACCTGATGATAAGCGTTGTAACGCTTGCTGGTTTGAAGACTGTGATTTGTCCAAGTTACGCTGTGCGTTCAACGAGGCAATGTTGGTATTTATAATTTGTGGCATTTTTTTAACCCTCTGTTAGTTCTGAACGCCCAAACTTCTGGACAATTCTTTATTTCAATAAGGTTAACGACACAGTTTGGGATTACTTTAGAAATTAATTTATTATTGTTTAGTTGCATTTGGAATAAAGGAATGGGTTTTTACTACCTTGTTTGGTTTTGGAGTTTTATTTAAGGTTTTTATAAAATTTCATCGTTGTAGCAATGAAGGTAGACTGCTTTGAGCTGGCGGGCTTTACCATCGTGGCATGGGGGGTGCTGAGCAATAATCAGATACAGATATGTGCCACGAAGGGTATCGAGGCGCAGCGTTTCATAGAGATGATATTATCAGTTTTGGTTTGGTAATTTCGCAGGTATTCAATTTTTTGAATACCTACTTAGGGTTTTTTTTATTTCTACTTATATTTATATTTTTCACAGGCGGTTAAACAGAGAAAGGTTTTGTATTTTTGCATAGCTTTGCTGTGCTGTTTCTAGCAAAAATGTTTGTAAACTTAAACGACTGACAGCTTCTGCGAAGTCTACATCACTGATTTTTGATAGAACTTCCTTACTGACTAGGTCGATATCTGCGGCTTGTGCTTCAGTATTTTCTACTACATTGAGCCGCGCACCAACTTCACTGCGTATTTGTGAAATGCTTGCCTGTGCATTATCTAAATTCTCTAATGTATTCGCTAGTAGATTATTTAATGCTTCACTATCTACTGGAATATCTTCTAAGGAATTCAAACCATCTTTTAAACGATAAAGTGTATCGGTTAAACTTTGTTTTTCTGACGAATTAACCAAAAATTCATCACCTGGCTGTACCTTGCCACTGATTTTAAGTTCAAGCCCTGCGATTATGACTTTATCACTTGGTTTAAACGCTCGATTATCAACACCCTCTACAACTCGCCCATCAGACGCTTGACGAACGGTATAGTTAGGCCCCGGCGGCGAGATGGCGGTTTCTGGGTTAAATGTGATAATAAGGTCTTCTGGGTATAATTTATCATACTCTTCTTGGTCGACGACAAAACCAGGATTAATTACGCCGGTGCCACCGTTAGTCGGGTTTACTTGTGTATTAAAGGTATTATCAGAAGCTTTTACATCAACAAATAACTTTTTCCCATTATCCCCAGTGGCAACGGTTGTTGAGGACGCAATGGAGATAAATCGCTGGCCTTCGTCTCCTGCGTAATCATAGCGGCCATTTTCATTTTTTTGAAAGGGCTGTGTATTGCCTTTAAAGCCGCCAAATAAATATTCACCACCCGCATCTTTTGAATTCATCAAATCTACGGTGGCTTCTAGAATAACATTAACTTCGAAGGCTATAGCTTGACGGTCACTGATGTTGACGCCTCCACCTCCCGCCTGAATAGTCAGCTCTTTTAGACGATCCAAATTTTCGGTAATCCCTGCCATTTGGGTTTCTTCTAACGCTGTCTCTTATACACATCTCCGAGCCCACGAGACTCCTGAGCATCT
>OJHM01000293.1_pt1 | contig 17294 bp, 19 predicted proteins | sample 1595241 | NCBI WGS metagenome assembly OJHM01 (sample SAMN05416781, study PRJEB24817) | seawater metagenome | isolation source: Sea water | place: Canada:Atlantic | collected 2013-11
TACACCTCTCTATTCGTCGGCAGCGTCAGATGTGTATAAGAGACAGGTTAATGCATGCTCCCTATTTTTTAAAGTACGAAGCCTACTCACTTTCTTCTTTTCTTCGTCACTTATGATAGGCATTTCTTCGGACACCATATTTGACTCCAAATCAATTTTCCAAACATGGACTTCATTGTTTTTTAGATGAGGAATTTGAACATAAGTTTTTGAAGAATTAGCATCCATAATCAACTACTATAAAATTAAGTGCATTAAGCTTTAATTAAACCATGAGTATAAGCAACAACTCAAAACAACACGAATTAAATCCAGATACTTACGATTGGACTTATCATGCAATGAAAGCTTTATTTAAAGTTTTTAATCTGACTATTCGAACACACGGAAACCAATCTGCTTGGCAAGATGGTGATATATTTTTATTTAACCATTTTGCTCGGTTTGAAGCATTTATTCCTCAATACCTGATTTATGAAAAAACAAAACTTTATTCTCGGTCAATAGCATCAAAAGAGCTGTTTGCAGACAATCTGTTTGGGCGTTATTTATCAAACCTTGGCGGCATACCCAACGATACCGAATCACTGATGTACGATGTATCTAAGGATATTTTTCATAACCATAAATTAGTCGCATTCCCAGAAGGCGGAATTGTTAAAGACAGGCGGACCATAAACTCTAAAGGTCAACATGAAGTTTATTCAAGAGCTAATAACCAAAGAAGAAAACTGCACACAGGGCCAGCGGTTATTGCTCTTGCCATCACCATATTTAAAAAAGCTGTACGTGAACTTCATAAAAATAGCCAATACGAACCCATTCAGGCTTGGGCCTATGAATTAGGCTTTAGTAATATCGAACAGTTAGTTATTGCTTGCGAAAAACCGACCATCATCGTTCCGTGTAATATTACGTTTTACCCCTTACGAATTGGTGACAATGCACTTAAAGATAGTGTGCAATTTTTTATGAAAAATTTGCATAAAAGACTCTCTGAAGAATTATTAATCGAAGGTAATTTTTTATTAAAAAATACAGATATGGATATCCATCTAGGCAAATCTATTATCGTTGAGGATTATTGGACAAAATTTGAATCCGTTACGACTCAAGCCTTTGTAAATAATGCGGAACTAAGTTTGAGTAAAATTTTTAACACCGTGCGCTCTGATGACTCATTCAACAACATATTGTTTAGGATGAGTTACCAACGTAATACAAAAAAAATTCGCGATGACTATATGCGAACCATTTATGCCAATGTCACTATTAATATTGCTCATATCGCCTCTAGTTTAATTATGTACTTCCTGGCAGAAGGCAACACGCACATTAACAAAAAAAAGCTGCACCACTTGATTTATTGCAGCATTAAAACGCTACAAAAATACGATGACTTAGTACTTCACAGAACACTTCAAAACCCGTCTATTTACCGAAACTTATTGATGACGCAAAGTGAAACATTCAATCTATTTCTTAGAAGTGCGTATAAAGCCAATTTACTCGAATCGTCGGGCGCTTATTACAATTTCACTGAACAGCTAACAGCGGATAACGATTTCGATAGTATTCGTTTGAAAAACCCCATTGCTGTTAATGCTAATGAAGTAGCGCCCATTTCACAGGTCCAAGAAGCCATAAAAGCAAGTTTGAAATTCAAGTTAAACAAAAAACTAGATGATTTTGCAAAAATGCTTAATGAAGACGAGCAACTTGAATATAAATGGGATTTCGCTCAATACAATAAAAGCAAACATCAAGACATTAACCAACAACAAACAATACTGTCACAATCCGCTTTACCTTTTCAATACACGCCTAACAATCCCAACGGCGAGTGTGTTGTATTACTACATGGGCTTCTCGCAACGCCTGGTGAACTTAAACCGTTGGGCATCAAGCTACAAGCATTAGGCTACAACGTCATTGCTTGTCGGCTAAAAGGCCATGGCACGTCTCCATGGGATCTACATGAACGAACATGGCAAGATTGGTACCAATCGGTTCGTCAAAGCATCAAAATAGCGCATTGTTATAGTACAAAGGTTCACCTTGTAGGTTTCTCAAGTGGCGCCCTTTTAGCCCTAATGAGCGCCGCTAATAGAAATTTTAATATTCAATCGGTTACGGCCTGCTCAACCCCGCTTACGTTTAAAGATCCATTAGTGAATTTTGTTAAAGTAGCCGATGTTACCAATAAGCTGTTCAAAAAATTCAGCAATTCTGAAGGTATTATGCCTTTTAAAGATAATTCACCTGAGCATCCACACTTAAATTACCAACATGTACCGATAGCAGCTATTCACCAGTTATTAATATTGATCAAAAAAACACGCCAAAAAATAAAAAAACTTCATTGCCCTACTTTCTTATTACAAGCTGACAATGACCCTGTTGTAGATCCAGCAAGCATGGAAGAATTGTTGAATCAAGTTCCTAATCGTCACATTAATTATGAATGGGTCAGCTCCGCTAGGCATGGAATATTGTATGAAAACACTGATGACTGCCAACAAAAAGTTATCGACTTTATTTGTAAGCAAAGCAAATAGCGTAAAATATGCGTTTTAATGACTCATTATAAAAACCCATGCGCGTACACCTAAAAACGCTAGGCTGTAGACTAAACGAAGCCGAAATTGAATCTTGGGCCAGCGATTTTACGTCACAAGGTCACCCAGTTACTAAAGATGAACAAGACGCGGATATCCTTGTTATTAATACGTGCGCTGTCACGCAAGGCGCTGTCAGGAAGTCTCGCCAACTGGTTAGAAAAAGCCAAAAAGCCAATCCACATGCAAAATTGGTATTGAGTGGTTGTTACGCCACATTAAATACTGAAGAAGCAACCTCACTAGAGGGCGTTGATTTATTAGTGGGCAACACGCAAAAAGATGACTTAGTAAAACTCACATTAGAAGGTTTAAATGAAAACGCAATGCCGGCTATTTCTACAGAACCCGGTGAAGTTGCACTTTTTTCAAGGGGCCGCCAACGCGCGTTTATAAAAGTTCAAGATGGCTGCCGTTACCGATGTACTTTCTGCATTGTTACCATTGCTAGAGGTGATGAAAAGAGCAAAAAAATTAATGACATAATCAATGAAGTTAATGCGGTGCATGCGTCAGGCATTAATGAAATCATCATTACCGGTGTTCATTTAGGGGGTTACGGTAGCGATATAGACAGTAATTTATATGAATTAATACAATCTCTTTTGGAAAAAACGACTATTCCAAGAATTCGAATGGGTTCTCTTGAACCATGGGATTTACCTGAAAACTTTTTTGATTTATTTTCAAACCCTCGGCTTATGCCCCATATGCACTTACCTATTCAAAGTGGCTCTGATACTGTTCTTAGGAGAATGGCAAGACGCTGTAAAACCGATGAGTTTAGACAGCTCGTCCTACGCGCTAAAAAATCTATACCTGATTTACATATAACCACCGATATTATTGTTGGTTTCCCTGGGGAAACCGAGGAAGAGTGGCAAGATACGCTTAAATTTGTAAATGAAATGGCGTTTGCACATATCCATATTTTTAGTTATTCGAAACGTGATGGCACCAAAGCCGCTAATCTTCCCTTGCAAGTTGATGAACCTATTAAAAAAGAAAGAAGTAAAACCTTGCATAATCTTGCCAATACTTTAAAAACCCAAGGTATTGAAAAGATGCTAGGGAAAGACGTCTCTATTTTATGGGAAGAAAAAAAACCGGGTGATGATAGTGAACAATGCACTTACTTTGGTTACACGCCTAACTATACTCGTATCAAAGCGACGGCTAGCAAAGACACTGACTTAACTAACCAAATAACCCGTCATACAATCAACCACATAAAAGATGGTATGCCTTACATAGAAATAGGTTTGTAAAACCACCTCGGTCATTAATTAATAGCGTTTGGTTTCGACTAACATTTTTGTTGCTCCTGCAACACCAATCGCTGGCGAAAATAAATTAAATATCGGCACAGACACCGCAAACAGGCTTATTGAGCCAAATACTATGTGATTCACCCTATCGCTTTGCATATGTGTTTTTTGTTCTTTAAACATCACCTGGTGATTCTCAAAAAAATACCCCATATACTCAAACGTTAAAAACCAAGCACTAAACAACAGCCACATCGGTAACGAAATAATATTAATACCTGGAATAATTGAAAGAATAAGCAAAGGAATGGCCCGGACTAAGTAGTACGTTAATTTTCTAAGTTCTAACCCCATAATAGACAACGCCTCTTTAATTACAGAGTTATTATTACTCGGCTCATTTAATTCACCACTCAGATGACGCTCCACACCTCTAGCCAGGTACACATAAAAAGGCGCAGCTATAATATTCGCAAGCAAAGAAAAACTTAAGTAAACAAGCAATAAGGTCATTATTGAAAATAACGGCATTAATAACCAAGATAACCAATCTAGCCATGTAGGTAATAAACTATCTAACATCGAAGACATATATGTCCACAATAGCCAACTAGCCAAGCTAAACAACAATAAATTAATAACGAACGGTATCCAAACAAAGCGACGAACACCCGGTTTAAATATCAGCGCCATGCCCGAAAAATAACTACGTAAACCGACCATATAAAATCACCTATTAATTATTCGTTAGAGCAGCAAAAGATTCGGAATATATTATAATATTTGATAGAATAAATTCAGTATAAATTGGTAATGAGATTACGGTAAAGGCATACATGGAATTGGTATACAGTGATAAGGCTATCGGCAAATCAAGAAAATTAAAAGCTAAAGTCATTACCATCACAAGTGGTAAAGGTGGCGTTGGCAAAACAAGCACAGCCACTAACTTGGCTCTTTCTTTATCTGCTTTAGATAAAAAGGTTTGTGTTTTTGATGCAGATACCAGTTTAGCCAATATTAATATATTGTTAGGCATCCATCCTGAGTATACGCTTCACGACCTATTATCAGGTGATAAGACACTCAAACAAATAATGGTCGATGGACCCCGCGGCCTAAAAGTTATTCCTGGAGCAACAGGGATTTCCGAATATGCACATCTGTCATCGAAACAAAAAACTGTTTTAATCGATGCATTAGACGAACTTCAACAACAATTCGATTACCTCATCATAGATACAGCTGCCGGCATTGGGGATGATGTTTTAGATTTTGTTAAGGCATCGCAATTTCCAATTGTTGTTATAACCCCTGAACCAACATCCTTAACGGACTCTTTCTCCTTATTGAAAGTCTTAAAACGTTCAGACTTTGATCGCACCTCTTATATATTAGTTAATATGGCGTTGGATTTTGATAACAGCCAAACCATATATAAACGTTTTGAATCAGCTGTAAAAAAATACATTGAAGTTGACATAGAGTACCTAGGTTTCATTCAAGTTGATGAAACAGTCATTTCATCTGTTAGCCTTCAATGCCCAGCGGTTTTGTTAAGTCCCGATTGTATTGCTAGTCGATGTTTTAAAACATTAGCAAAAGGTCTTAATGAACAACTAGAAACGACTGAGACAGAATCTTTCAGTGAGTACTGGGAGAATCAAGAGCACGTTGAGGCAAGCGACAATGAACCTTTAAGCTCTCCTGTAAGGGAAAAAAGCGGGGAAATTAATAGCTTAACTAAACCGTTAGATTTTAATAGCTCGGCATTATTTTGTACCAACCAACTGGATAACGGTTCATTAGATAAACAATATGTAGCGGCCTTAATTGAACCTTTAATAGAGAGTTATCATAAAGCGTATTCAATTCAACCCTCGCCGGCAATACAAGCTATTGATAAAGATAACGAAAACAATAGCTTAAGAAATTTCTACTCATTAATGGAACAGGAAGGTTTCCCTACTGAACAACTGAAAGAAACCGCCTTTACATTAGAAAAAATTTATCAGGAAAAAACTGGGGAAAATCTAAGAAATTTCCAGAATAATGCGGTTCTTTTGTTTTCACAATTTAACGGCAGCCAAGATGACCTTAAACACTTACACAAACAACTTCTAGATTGCCATCAACGTCATTTTGACCAACCTATCACCAATCTATTGGATGAGCTCGACAACACTATTAAAACTGAAGAATTTACTCTCAAAGACTTTGAGCAATTAATTAATAACAACTTATCAACGTACGAACAACGGTTTTCTAGCAAGTTCAAAACTCAAACAGATATTGAGCTTGAGCAGGCGCTCTTAACAATTGATCAATTACAAAATAATAACAAACAGCTTGAAGAACAGCTCAAGTCATCCAAAAAACAGCAAACAGTACAAAGTGCAGTTATTGATAAAATTCAGCACCTTCTGACAAATAACGAGTCAAACGATAAAATTTAGCCTCTATTAAATAATGCGTGATAGTTATTGGCCGTCATATCAGCCACTTCATTAACGTTAATGCCCCGTAACTCAGCAACGCGCTCCGCTATATATTTCACATAATTCGGATAATTTGGCTTACCCCGCATAGGAACTGGCGCTAAATAAGGCGAATCAGTTTCAATTAACAACCTATCTGATGGTACTTTTCTTGCAACGTCATGCACTTGTTTAGCATTTTTAAACGTGACGATACCTGATATGGAAATATAAAAGTTATGGTCTAGTGCCTGTTTTGCCATTTCCCAATCTTCTGTAAAACAGTGCAGTACTCCACCCGTTTCACCCGCCCCTTCTTCTTTTATAATTCGTAATGTATCTTCTTTTGCATCACGAGTATGAACAATAATCGGCTTATTTGTTTGCCTTGCCGCTTTAATATGATTCCTAAATCTATTTTGCTGACAATCGACATTCGCGCCATCATCTAAACGACAATAATCAAGCCCTGTCTCACCTATCGCGACAGCTCCATCACGGTTCGCCGCTTCAACAAGCTCTATAACAGAAGGGTCATGCCCTTCTACTTCATTAGGGTGAACACCTACTGACAGTGAAATATTAGATTGAGACGCCACTAAGTCTCGCATAGCTGGATAATCTTCCCAGTTAATAGCAACACACAGCATATGGTCAAGTTGATCAGCTTTAGATGCATCTAAAAACTGGTTAAGGTCATTTCCGAACGGTTCAAGGTCTACGCGATCTAGGTGACAGTGTGAGTCTATAAACATATTACTTTCCTAAAATAAAAAACGGCCCTAAAGGCCGTAAAATTAAATTATAACGTAAAACGTGAACTACATTGTATGTGTGGGTCTACCTGATGCAGCAGTACCTGCTAAATAGGTTTCTATTTTTGCACGAGCCGCACCACCATCCTGATCATTAAACTGAACACCAACACCCGTAGATCTTGATCCTTCGGCACCAACAGGTGTAATCCAAATAATTGTACCTGCAACGGGAATGCGTTCAGACTCATTCATTAAACTTAACAACATAAAAACCTCATCGCCCAGTTTGTATTGCTTGCTCGTTGGGATAAATAATCCACCGCCTTTCACATAATCCATAAATGCTGCATACAACGCATTCTTATCTTTAATCGTTAAAGATAATATTCCTTGTCTTGCACTGCTATCTTGAGCTGCCATTTACAAACCTTTTAATGTTAATCTTTTGCAAAACAATTGATTGCAAATTTATCCAGTAATAATTGTTGGTTTACTTGCCCTGCTTCGAATTTAGATATCTCTAATATCTCATCAAGTAAAGCAAATAGTTTCCTTAAGTGTAGCGTGTTAATTAGAATTTTCAAGTTGCTAGTTAAATCAGTATTTGTCAACGACTCTGTTGATTTGGTACTACTGAGAACGATAGCATCTGCCAACCAAGATGAAATCCAAGTTGATAATGGATACTCTTTTAACTTAAAACAACGTTCAGAAAATGCTAGTGGGTCAATTTTCTGATTCACAACACCTAAAAACATCTCAAAAACCTCATTTCGCGTATCGACTGCATTATTTGACCAAAGTTGTTTCGCATATAAGGGCGAGCCATTCGCCAAATTGAGATATGCTTGTGACTGCTGACAACCTTGCTCTTCTAACCAACTCAACATGCTTACACTTGAAGACAAATACGATGAGATTAATTGGCATCGGCTACGTATAGTCGCAGGTACTTTTGCCAAATCATGCGCTATCAAAATCAAGGTTGTCCCTTCATTTGGCTCCTCTAGTGTTTTAAGCAAACTATTGGATGCTTGATACAACATTTCATCAACGGGTGAAATCATGATAATCCGCTGCTTATCATACTGACGGCTTAATGAAAGCGACTTAATCAATTGACGAACTGGCAGTATCTTAATTGTCGATTCGCCTTCTTCGGGTTTAATGTATTTGAAATCTGGATAGCTACCTGAATTAAACATTTGGCATGCATTACATTCGCCACAAGCTAATTCATCAGAATTAGTATTGGTACAACAAACACTATTAGCAAATAATTGCACTAATGCCTCATACCCAAACCCTTGTTTACCAACAATCAATAAGGCATTTGGAAAAGCATTTTGGCGTTTGTACTCGTGAAGCTTATTCCAATATGGTTCTAGCCAAGGGTAATAAGAAGCATTCATATTAAGATTCTACGATTGCTTTCAAATGCGTATAAATTTGTGTTTCTACCCCTTTGATGTTTTGAGACGCATCGATAATTTTAAACCGAGTACTATCTTCAGCGGCCCGTTGTAGATAGACATTTCTAACATCTTCAAAAAACGATTCTTTTTCTGATTCAAATCTATCAGGTTCACTTCTTTTGGCGGCTCGTTTCAAACCTTCTGCCACTGGCAAATCAAGTAAAATCGTCATATCAGGTGACAAGCCTTTTTGCACGAAGTGTTCAAGCCACGCAATTGACTCGATAGGAAAGTGCCTGCCGCCACCCTGATATGCATAGGTTGCATCAGTAAAACGGTCACAAATAACGTATTGCCCTAACGCCAATGCAGGTTTTATAACGTGTTCAATGTGTTGTGCACGCGCAGCGAACATTAATAACAACTCTGCATCGCCACATAAAGATTCATCATTATGATCCAACAGTATATGTCGAATATTTTCAGCAATGGGCGTTCCACCAGGCTCTCTAGTTGTTACAACATCAAATCCTTTTTCAGTAAAAAAATTGGCGATGTAGTTTAAATTGGTTGTCTTCCCAACACCTTCAACACCTTCTAATGTTATAAATTTTCCTTTATTCATTTTTATTTTTTTCGTTGATACTTATTAACCGCATTATTATGTTGCTTGAGGTTTTCTGAAAAGTAATGCGTTCCATTGCCTTTAGAAACAAAATACAAGCTGCGTGTCTTTTTTGGGTGTAGTACAGCATCAATGGATGCCTTACCCGGCATAGCAATCGGCGTGGGCGGTAAACCATAACGCGTATACGTATTATATGGGGTATCTTTTCGTAAGTCCCTAAATCGAATATCACCTTTGTAGATGTCCCCCATTCCATAGATAACCGTTGGATCTGTTTGTAGTTTCATACCGATTTCAAGACGCCGTATAAATAAGCCTGCAATCTGTTTACGTTCACTGGCTACCCCTGTTTCTTTTTCAACAATGGATGCTAAAATCAAAGCATCGTATACACTTTCAATCTTGTCATGTACTTCACGCGCTTGCCATGCAGTATTAACGAATGATTGCATGCTGCGGTAGGCTCGAGTGATTATTTCTTTGTCTGTTGTACCTTTAATAAAAAAATAGGTTTCTGGTAACAACAAGCCTTCTATGTGTTTTTCCGGGAAGTTTAACAACTCTAAATAGTCTGACACCTTGGCTTTAGTAGGTAAGGTGTTTGTGATGGCGGGGTGCTCATGTAACTCTTGTAATATCTGCTTAAACGTTTGGCCTTCTATTAACGTGACGGCATATTGGTTGACCTTGCCTTTAACCAAAAATTGCAGTATTTGAACGGGCGTTAAACCCGGAGAAAATTCATATTCCCCTGCTTGAATTTTATTTGCTTTGCCTTCGACTCTTACCAGCCATTTGAACCACTTAGCTTCAACAGCGCCCTTTTCCGACAACTGCCCAACTATTTTATTAAACGAATCACCTTTATTAATCGTAACGACAATAGAGCCCGTATCATCATTGATATATGAGCTATTTATTGACTGCTGATACGACATCCAAAACCAGCCTAGCGAAATACTTAAAATGACAGTCAAAAAACCAATCAAACGTATCACGAACGCTCTCCATGTCGCGCTACTATTTCATCCCATATAGCACCATACATGATAGGTGAAACAGGGCCTTCAACATACGTAGCCGTTCTATTTAAAAACGTTAATTTAGCAACTGTTTTTAATAATATTAAACTGTTTGTAATAAATACCTCGTCTGCATTAAGTACATCATCTAGCGTTAAGTTTGTTACGTGGCAATCATATCCTTGTTCAGTGGCACGTTTAAGAATAAAGTCGCGCATAATACCTTTAACACCTGCATAATTAAGATCGCTCGTTTTTATAACACCTTCTTTTACTACAAATACATTACTCATCGTTCCTTCGATAACATGGCCTTCACTATCCAACATTAAACCTTCAGATACTGTCGTATCTTTCCACTCAGAACGAGCCAATACACGCTCTAGTTGGTTTAAATGTTTAATGCCTGCTAACAATGGTTGTTGACTCAACCTCGTTTTACAGAGTGTTATATTAACGTGTTGAAGCTTAACGCCCATATGAGATTTAAGCGAACTTGAAAAAGTGACAACGCGTGTGATTTTTGGTTTATCGGGAATTAAAAAGCCACGTTCCGATTCTCCTCGAGACAACATGATTTTTAAGACGCCAAATTGATTATTAGAAACTATTTCATTTACTTCTCTCTCTAGCAACTTTCTATCTATTGAGGGGAATCCTAAAACGTTACAGCCATAACCGAGCCTATCTAAATGTTCCGACAAGAACAAAGCGTTACCGTTTTCAACAAGAATTGTTTCAAACAAACCATCGCCGTATTGAAACCCTCTATCTTGAACTGATATTAAACCACCTGCTTTACCATTAACTAAATAATCAGTCATGATCACCACCTAACGCATTTAGCATGCCTCTTGCTTTATGTTCGGTTTCTTTAAGCTCTGCTGATGCGACTGAATCGGCCACAATGCCAGCACCCGTCCTAAAAACCAATTCTTGTTCATTAACAACCACACTTCTAATCAATATATTTAAATCCATATTACCGTTGTAATTAATATACCCAATTGAGCCTGTATAAGCGCCCCGTGGTTCGTCTTCAAGTTCGTTGATAATTTCCATACAGCGCACTTTTGGGCAACCTGTAATTGTACCCCCTGGAAAAACAGCCTTAATAATATCAGAAGGCAAAATAGCGCCCTGTTTAATCTGGCCTCGCACATTTGAAACAATATGATGTACAGTCGCATAAGACTCTAATGTCATTTTCTCATCGACTACAATACTGCCCGGGTTACAAACCCGCCCCAAATCATTTCTAACGAGGTCAATCAACATAATGTGTTCGGCCATTTCCTTATCGTTAGACAACAAATCATTAGCTAACGCCTTATCTTTATTTTTATCCGAGCTGCGTCGTCTTGTTCCTGCAATAGGCCGCATATGTATTTCATCACCTTCTGTTTTAACTAAACGTTCCGGCGACGTTGAACAAATAGTGTGGTTATCAATTTTCGCAAGCCCTGCAAAAGGTGAAGGATTAGCAGACTTAAGTGCACGATATACATCAACATAATCGGTGTTATCCGATAATTTAGCCTCCCATTGTTTAGATAAATTAACTTGGAAAGTGTCGCCTTCTTTAATGTAGTGATGAATTTTCTTTACGCTACTTAAAAAACGCTTGTCCTCAGTCTTGGGTACATTAAAAGAAACTGTTTTCGACAACTTATTAATATTCGATTTCAAACAATCATCGTAAACAAGTTTTAAAAGAGGTTCTTGCCCAGACTCACAAACCATCCAATTCTGTTGTGTTTCATGGTCTTTAATAATCGCGACAGGAATATGCGTTGCCAAAGCCAACGGCAACCGTGAGTCCTCAGTAATATTTGATAATGTTGGTTCAATTAAGCCTGCTAATTCATAACTTAAGAAGATAAACCATCCACCTGTAAAGGGCATGTCATCGGATGAAATGGCCTTATTGTATTTATCTAAAAACTGTTCATCGAATTGATTAAAAAAGTTTTTTTGAGAGAGACTTTCCGCTCGTATTTGCTCACCTGGAAAAGCAAACAATATATCAAAACGTGAGTGTTTGTTTATATAACGGTGGCTTTCTAAGAGATAGGGATAACGAACAGGATTTAGCTCATGACACGACAGTAGATCAATATCACTGTCTAGTAATGCCTTAGAATAATGCCCACAATCTTCAATATTTAAGGCCATTCAGCCATGCCTACTTATTCTAAGCGTTTGAAAACCAATGTGCCGTTAGTACCACCAAAGCCAAATGAATTTGACACAATCACATCCATTTTCATCTTGCGCGCTTGATTTGGTACATAGTCCAAATCACAGTCTGGGTCTGGCGTAAATTGGTTAATTGTTGGTGGCGCCACTTGATCACGAATAGCTAGTACAGAGAAAACTGCTTCAGCACCACCTGCAGCACCTAACATGTGTCCTGTCATTGATTTTGTTGAGCTCATTGGCACTTTGTATGCAAAATCACCTAACAGTTTTTTAGCCGCTTGCGTTTCTGCAATATCACCTGCTGGCGTTGATGTGCCATGTGCATTGATATAAGAGATTTTTTGTGGATCAACAGATGCATCATTTAATGCATTTTTCATGCAACGATAAGCTCCATCACCATTTTTTGATGGCATCGTCATATGAAACGCATCTGAACTCATGCCATAACCGGCCAGTTCAGCATATATGGTTGCACCACGTTTTTTCGCATGTTCAAGTTCTTCTAGCACTAAAACACCTGCGCCATCGCTTAACACAAATCCATCGCGGTCTTTATCCCAAGGTCTACTCGCTGTTTCTGGGGAATCATTTCTACGAGATAGTGCCCGTGCTGATGAAAAACCTCCATAGGACGTAACTGACGTTGCCATTTCAGCACCACCAGCCACCATCACGTCTGCATCACCGTATTGAATAATACGCATTGCATCGCCAATATTATGGGCACCGGTAGTACAAGCGGTCACTATCGCAAAATTAGGGCCTTTAAGGCCTCTCATGATCGATAAATTACCAGAAATCATATTGATAATATTTGAAGGTACGAAGAAAGGAGATATTTTCCTTTGACCACCTTTTTTAAAAGAATCGTAGCCCTTTTCTATACCGGAAATACCACCAATTCCAGCACCAATTGCTACGCCAATACGCTCAGCATTTTCATCAGTGACTTCTAACCCTGAATCATCCAGTGCTTGCATACCAGCAGCGATACCATAATGGATAAAGGGATCCATTTTTTTGGCATCTTTAGGTGACATGTAATCATTAACATCAAAGTTTTTAACTGCACCGCCAAAATTTGAAGGGAAACCTTCCGTATCAAAACGAGTAATCGGTCCAATACCACTTTTCCCGTCTAATATATTAGACCAAGACTCTTGAACATTACCACCAACTGGAGATAGTAAACCCAATCCCGTAACAACTACTCGACGTTTAGACACAGTTACCCCTGCTTAAAATGAAAATAGGCACGGTTCAGAAAACCGTGCCTATCAAAAATTATTTAGACTAAATTATTCTGCGTTATTATTAACGTAATCTATCGCTTGCTGAACTGTTGTAATACCTTCAGCTTGCTCATCAGGAATTTCGCAATCAAACTCTTCTTCAAGAGCCATTACTAGTTCAACAGTATCTAGTGAGTCCGCACCTAGATCATCGATAAATGATGCTTCATTAGTCACTTCTTCTGCTTTTACGCCTAATTGTTCAGCAACGATTTTTTTAACGCGTTCTTCAATGCTACTCATTTTTGTATATCCTCTGTATTTATGAAACGCAAAATATTTTTGCGATATGGGTATTATATTAATTATTCGCCTAAGTTAAAAGTTTTTATAACAAATAACGCTATTTATGGCTAAAAAAGTAACAAATTAAGACATATACATGCCGCCATTAACATGTAATGTTTCGCCAGTTATGTAATCCGCTTTGCTTGAACATAAGAAAGAAACCGCATAAGCAATTTCTTTTGGGTCACCTAGCCTAGCCAGTGGTACACCGCCTAATAGCGCAGAGCGTTGCTCATCTGCCAACGCTTTCGTCATGTCCGTATCGATGAAACCAGGTGCTACGGTATTAACAGTAATATTTCTAGATCCAACTTCTTGTGCAAGAGATTTACTAAAACCAATAATTCCTGCCTTAGCTGCCGCATAATTAGCTTGGCCGGGGTTACCTGTAACGCCAACAACCGATGCTATATTAACGATTTTACCTTGTTTATTTTTCATCATCCCTCTTAAACAAGCTTTGCTTAATCGAAAAATTGAACTCAAATTGGTATTAATGATGTCATCCCACTCTTCATCTTTCATCCGGAGCATTAAGTTATCACGCGTTATACCAGCGTTATTAACCAATACAGTAGGTACGCCGTATTCTTTTTTTATTGCTTCCATAACAGATGCGATGGACACCGTATCGGTAACATTAAGCACCATACCAGCACCTGAGCTAGCTAGATAACTTGTAATATTGTTAGCGCCACCTTCTGAGGTAGCTGTACCAATTACAAAAAAACCGTCTTTAACTAATTGTTGAGCAATGGCTTTACCAATACCACGGCTTGCTCCCGTTACTAACGCTATACATTTATCACTCATGACAATGCCTCTAATGTTTTATTCAATGAACGTTCATCACCTAACGAATTGAGCTCTAATGATTTATCAATACGCTTATTTAGGCCACTTAACACCTTTCCAGGGCCACACTCAATAATAGAGGTAACACCTGAGTTGGTAAGTTTTTCAACCGTTTCAACCCACCTAACCGGTGTGTGCAGCTGTTTTGCAAGTGCTTGTTTAATGTCTTCCACAGCGTTATGTTCTGTAACATCCGTGTTATGTATAACCTGAGTTGTTGGTAAAGAAAAATTAATAGTCGACATAGCAGTTGAAAGTTTTTTAGCAGCTGGCAGCATCAAATCACAATGAGAAGGAACACTAACAGGCAAAGGAAGCGCACGTTTAGCGCCTTTTTCTTTGGCCAATTCAATCGCACGATTGACTGCATTTGTATTTCCAGCAATAACCACTTGACCCGGCGCATTAAAATTAACGGCAGAAATAATATCACCCTCTGCAGCTGTGGCACAAATTCCTTGTAGTACAGCCACGTCCAATCCCAATATAGCAGCCATTGCACCTTGGCCTTCAGGAACAGCTTGCTGCATAAACGTTGCGCGTTGTTCTACCAGTTTTACAGCATCTACGAAATTTAAACTATTTGCACAAACGAGTGCTGTGTACTCTCCTAAACTATGCCCAGCCAAGTAACTCGGCTGAACATCAACTTGGCTTTGCAGAACACGCCACATAGCAACGCTAGCCGTTAACACCAATGGTTGTGTGTTTTGAGTTTTATTGAGATCTTCTACGGGCCCATTTTGAGACATCGCCCATAGGTCACGGGCCAAAACACTAGATGCCTCTTCAAACGTTTGTTCTATTATTGAAAATTGGCTTGCCAAATCAGCAAGCATTCCTATTGCCTGAGACCCTTGCCCAGGGAAAACTATCGCTACATTTTTTTTAGTCATCATTTATTGATTTTATTAGTATTACATTCTTACCAAAGCAGAGCCCCAAACAAACCCACCTCCAAACGCCTCCATTAATACCACATCGTTTGGTTTTACTCGCCCATCTCTAACCGCTAAATCAAGTGCTAAGGGTATTGATGCTGCAGAGGTATTGCCTTGATTTTCAATGGTTAGAACGACTTTTTCCATTGGCATATTTAACTTTTTTGCCACGGATGAAATGATTCTAATATTCGCTTGATGGGGGATCAACCAGTCCACATCCGATTTCTGCATATTATTAGCATCTAGCGTTTCATCAACAATTCTGCCCAGTGTTTTAACAGCCACTTTGTAAACATCATTTCCCAACATAGTCATGTAAGCTTGTTCACCGTGTTGTTTCTGGTCTTTAATCGGGTTGTTAACAAATAACATGTCTTGATATTGCCCGTCTGTGTGGAGGTGCGTAGATAATACACCTTGCTCTTCAGACGCTTCTAATACAACTGCACCAGCACCGTCACCAAAAATAACACAGGTACTGCGGTCTTGCATATTTAGGATGCGTGAGTTCGCTTCAGAACCAATAATTAATGCTTTTTTTGCGCCACCTGCTTTAATGAACTGATGCGCTATTCCAAGCCCATAAATAAAACCGGAACACGCAGCTTGAACATCAAACGCTGCACAGTCACCAGCACCCAATAGATTTTGTAATAAACAGGCAGTACTAGGAAATGTTTTATCGGGCGTGCTTGTGCCAACAATTATTAAATCAATGTCACTCGCTTGAATACCTGCCGCTTCTAACGCCTTTTTTGCAGCAATTTCGGCCATGCTGGACGCCGACTCATGATCCGCCACAACGTGGCGTTGCTTAATGCCAGTGCGCGCAAAAATCCATTCATCTGTGGTGTCGATGATGGATTCGAAATCTTTATTGGTAACAATTTTTTCAGGTAAATAACTACCTGTTCCTGTAATTTTTGCGTTAAACATCGTTGTTTAACCTTATTACAGTACGTTGCATTTAATACTTGGTAAGCCTAAGTATTAATTAATCTTTATCTGCAATAACTTGTTCGCCACGATAAAAGCCGTCTGCACTTACGTGGTGACGTAAATGTACTTCGCCTGTTGTAGGTTCAGTAGAAAGCGTTTTTGCTTCTAATGAATCATGTGAACGACGCATGCCGCGTCTTGAACGTGATTTTTTACTTTTTTGAACTGCCATCTCAATATCTCCAGAGAATTAATCTTTTTTAAAGCCTTCAAGGACTTTAAAAGGGTTTACTTTAACATTTACTTCTTCAACAAAATCAGTGCTAGCACTAACTTTTCGTAACTCAATTGGGCACTTATCATGTCTGGCTATATCCGGCAACGCCAAAACAAGCTCATCTTCAACAACATCACTCAACATCAGCCTCCCATCCTCAACCACCTTAGGGTCAAGCCCTTCCGGCAATATGGTTGTTAAAGAATCATCTTTAACAATGGCCAAATTGAGGTTAATATCTATCGGGAAGTCAATGGCTTCCAAACAAGCCGCGCATTGTAACATGAGATCTGTCTCTTATACACATC
>OJHM01000294.1_pt1 | contig 17286 bp, 18 predicted proteins | sample 1595241 | NCBI WGS metagenome assembly OJHM01 (sample SAMN05416781, study PRJEB24817) | seawater metagenome | isolation source: Sea water | place: Canada:Atlantic | collected 2013-11
GCTCGCACAAAAATCGGAAGGAAACGCACATGGAAAATGCTGTTGCTTCGCCGGACTATAACTACAAGGTTATTCGGCAATTTACAGTGATGTCTGTGGTTTGGGGGATCGTTGGTATGGCGGTGGGTGTTTTCATCGCCGCCCAGCTAGCCTGGCCTGCCCTGAACTTCAATATCCCCTGGTTGAGCTTCGGCCGTTTGCGGCCCTTGCACACCAATGCGGTCATTTTTGCCTTTGGTGGCTCGGCCCTCATGGGCACCTCTTACTATGTGGTCCAGCGCACCTGTAGCGCGGTTCTGGCCTTTCCCAAGCTGGCGGCATTCAGCTTCTGGGGTTGGCAGGTGGTGATTGTCGCCGCTGCGATTACGCTCCCCATGGGCTTCACCTCCACCAAGGAATACGCTGAGCTGGAATGGCCCATCGACATCCTGATCACCCTGGTCTGGCTGGCCTATGCGGCGGTGTTCTTTGCCACCATCGCCAAACGCAAAACCTCACACATTTATGTGGCCAACTGGTTCTACGGCGCCTTTATCATTGCCATTGCTTTGCTGCATGTGGTCAATAACCTGGCGGTGCCGGTTTCCCTGATGAAGTCCTACTCGGCTTATAGTGGCGCCATCGACGCCATGGTGCAGTGGTGGTACGGCCATAATGCCGTGGGCTTTTTCCTGACCGCCGGCTTCCTCGGCATGATGTACTACTACGTGCCCGTTCAGGCCCAACGGCCGGTGTATTCCTACCGCCTTTCCATTGTGCATTTCTGGGCGTTGATCGCCGTCTACATGTGGGCCGGGCCGCACCACCTGCACTACTCTTCCCTGCCTGACTGGGCTCAATCCCTGGGCATGGTGTTCTCCATTGTGCTTCTGGCACCCAGTTGGGGCGGCATGATCAACGGCATGATGACGCTCTCCGGGGCGTGGCATAAATTACGCACCGATCCGATCATCCGCTTCATGATTGTGGCGCTGTCCTTCTACGGCATGAGCACCTTTGAAGGCCCGATGATGGCCATCAAGACGGTGAATGCGCTCAGCCACAACACCGACTGGACCATCGGCCACGTACACGCCGGTGCCTTGGGCTGGGTTGCCATGATCACTATCGGGGCTACCTATGTGATGGTGCCGCGCCTGTTCGAGCGCAAGCAGATGTACTCCATCAGCTGGATCAACACGCACTTCTGGCTCAGCACCATTGGTACGGTGCTCTACATCGCTTCCATGTGGGTGTCCGGCATTATGCAGGGGCTCATGTGGCGCGCGGTGAACACCGATGGCACCCTCACCTACAACTTCGTGCAGGAGCTGGTCGAGCGGCACCCGTTCTACATCATTCGTTTGCTGGGCGGGATTATCTTCCTGAGCGGCATGATCCTGATGGCCGTCAATGTCTATAAAACCGTCCGTGCCGAACGCGACTGCCACGGTGAAGACAACGTGCAGCAGGCTGACTGAGGAGAACGACATGTCTAACGCTCATGAAGTAGTAGAAAAGAATGTCGGCCTCATGATTGTGCTGACCCTGATCGCCGTCAGTTTTGGTGGGCTCGCAGAGATTGTGCCGCTGTTCTGGCAAAAAGCGACCACCGAACCACTGGAAACACTCGAGCCCTACACGGCCCTGGAAATGGAAGGTCGGGATATTTATATCCGCGAAGGCTGCCATGTGTGCCACACCCAGATGGTGCGGCCGTTACGCGCGGAAACTGAACGCTTTGGCGCCTACTCCGTGGCCGGGGAAGATGTGTGGGAGCGTCCCTTCCTGTGGGGATCCAAGCGCACCGGGCCTGACTTGGCGCGGGTGGGCCTGCGCCCGATCACCGAACAATGGCACCGCGAGCACCTGCGCGACCCGCGTCAGGTGGTGCCGGAATCCAATATGCCCGGTTACCCCTGGCTGCAGGAAACCCCGGTGGATTGGAGCCTGATTGAGCGCAAGTTGCTGCTGTTCAAGAACACCTTCAGCGTGCCGTACACGGATGCCGATATCGCCGAGCAGATGAGCAAGGTCAATGGCGAATGGGCCAACGCCACGGAAGAAGACGCGCTGGTGGCCTACCTGTTTTCACTGGGTCAGGAACGCAAGGAGGCCGTGCAATGAGCTATCACGCCCTGTTTACCCTGGTGTTCTTCCTGGCCTTTGTTGCCATGGCGGCATGGGTGTATCGCCCCAGCCGCAAACAGGATTACGAAAAACTTGGCCATATCGCGCTGGATGCGGATGAGCGCACAGCTAGCAACCCGCACAAGGGGGACGAGCAATGAGTGATTTCTGGAGCTGGTTTATCATCGTCATTGTCGTCATCAACCTGCTGGGTTGTGGTGGCCTGCTACTGTGGAATAACCAGATTTCCGCAGAAGAAGCCGCCAAGGAAACCACGGGCCACAGCTTCGACGGGATTCAGGAGCGCAACGCGCCCCTGCCCCGTTGGTGGCTGTTCCTGTTCATCGGTACGCTGATTTTCTCTGCGGTATATCTGGTGCTGTACCCGGGTTTCGGTAAATTCGACGGGGTGCTCGGCTGGACCAGCGATAACCAGTACCAGAAAGAAGTGGCCGTCATGGAAAAAAGTACCGGCCCGCTGTTCGAGCAATACGGGCAGGTGGCTATCGAGGAACTGGTGGAATACCCGGAAGCGCTGGCAGTAGGCGGCCGTCTGTTCGCGAACAACTGCGCCATTTGTCATGGCTCCGATGCCCGTGGCGCCAAAGGCTACCCCAATCTGGCGGATGACGACTGGCTGTACGGTGGCGAGCCGGACCAGATTGTTACCAGCATCACCAAGGGCCGCCAGGCAGCCATGCCACCCATGGCCGCAGCCATCGGCAACACCGACGAAGCAGTGCGGGATATGGCCCTGTATGTGCAAAGCCTGAGCCGCCCGGATCTGGCCAAGGACAGCCAGAAAGCGGCAGCGATTGATCGCGCCAAACCCAAATTCGCCATGTGCGCGGCCTGTCATGGGCAGGATGCCAAGGGGAACATCATGATGGGGGCGCCCAATCTCACCGACACCACCTGGCTGTACGGTCCGCGAGTGGGGGATATCGAATACACCATTCGTCATGGCCGCTCAGGGCACATGCCACCCCATGAAAACCTGCTCAGCAAAGAGCGCATTCATGTGATTGCAGCCTACGTGTACAGCCTGTCTCAGGGCACCGATTCCGCCAAGTAATCTGCGGGTCGGTTGACGCATCGTCAGGCAAAGCGCCTCCGCCTGCCCTTCACAACGCGTGAACGGCAGGTGACGGCGGAATGGGTGTTAGCGGAGAGTAGTCATGTCGGACCCCAAGCGCATCAAAGTGACGGATGCCACCGATGGCGGTAGCGTAAGCCTGTACAGCAAGCGCGAACGCATTCAGGTGAAATCCGTTTCCGGACGGTTCCAGTTTATCCGCGACGTCACCATCTTGGGGACCATGGGTCTGTACATGATACTGCCCTGGATTCGCTGGGACGGTCAGCAAGCGGTGTTGTTCGATTTACCGGGGCGTCAGTTCCGTATTTTTGGCGCCAGCTTCTGGCCTCAGGATTTTCTGTTGCTGTCGTGGATTCTGATTCTGGCGGCATTTGCCCTCTTCTTTGTCACCGTGCTGGCCGGGCGCGTCTATTGTGGCTACGTCTGCCCGCAAACCACCTGGACCCGTTTTTTCCAATGGATCGAGTTCTGGTGTGAAGGTGATCGCCACAGCCGCATCAAAATGGACAAGGCACCCTGGACGGCAACCAAGATCATGCGCCGTGGCAGCAAACATGTGCTCTGGCTGTTCCTCGCCTTGCTCACCGGCATCACCTTTGTGGGCTATTTCTCCCCCATTACCGATCTAACCACCCGCCTGCTCAGTTTCAGCTGGGGTGGCTGGGAGCTGTTCTGGGTCGGCTTTTTCACCGTGGCCACCTACGGCAACGCCGGGTTTATGCGTGAACAGGTCTGCCTGTACATGTGCCCCTATGCCCGCTTCCAGAGTGTCATGTTCGACCGCGACACCCTGATCGTCTCCTACGATGAAAAACGCGGGGAACCCCGTGGCCGGGGCGCCAAGAAACGCCAACAGGATCAGAGTGCGGAGGTGGAAAAAGGCGACTGCATTGACTGCGGCATGTGCGTTCAGGTCTGCCCCACCGGTATCGACATCCGCGAAGGGCTGCAATATGAGTGTATTACCTGTGCCGCCTGCGTGGATGCCTGTGACGATGTCATGGATCATATCGGCAAGCCGCCGGGGCTGATTCGCTACACCACCGAGAACGCACTGGAAGGCTTGAAATCGCGCATACTGCGTCCCCGCCTAATCGGCTATGGCGCCATCCTGATTATCCTGGGCGGCGTGTTCATGGGCACCCTGTACAGCCGTGTGCCGCTGCAGGTCGATGTGATCCGTGACCGAAACCAGTTGTACCGCACCGCCAGCAGTGGCGAGGTGGAGAATATCTATCGGCTGGAAATTCAGAACAAAAGCCAAAGCACCCACCGTTACGAACTCACCATGAAGGGCCCGGACGGCCTGAGCATGAAAAACCGGACGGAATTCACCCTCGAAGGCGGCAATAAATTGTCCTTGCCGGTGACTGTAAGCTATGACCCCTATGAGGTGGAAATGGAATCCGCGCCGATCTGGTTTACGGTAACGGCACTGGATGATCCTGACCTGGAGAAACGCCATGAATCCCGATTCATTGCCCCAGGGCGATGAGCTTCCCTGGTATCGCTACCCCTTTCTGTGGCTGGCGATCCTGCTGCCCGCCACCTCTGTGGTGGGTGGCCTGACGCTGCTGTATATCGCCATCGTCAATGCTGACACACCGGTGGTGGATGAATGGTACAAGGAGGGCCGCGCTATTAACCGGTCCGTGGAGCAGGAGCGCCTTGCGGCGCGCCTGGGCATTCGCCTTGAGCTGGCTCAGGTAGGCGCGGGCATTCAGGCACGCCTTAGCAGTGACGCGGGCATTCCCATGCCCGATACCCTGAACGTATCCCTTCGCCACCCCACGCTTCCGGAGCGGGACGTCACCCTGGCCCTGGAGCACATGAACGGTGCCCTGTACCGCAGTGATGGCACCCTGCCCGACGACGGCCGACGGGCCGCCACAGTAACCGCCGCTGGCGATCACTGGCGCCTGTATCAGACGGTCATGGCGCAAGGCGACAACCTGACCCTGGGGAAAACCGCCACGCCATGACCGTTGCCTGCTGGCATTGCAGTAACCCGGCACCCGCCGACGCCTTTCCTGCGCAAACGCCAGACGGCCCCCGTGATGCCTGTTGCCCGGGGTGCGCCGCCGCCATAGAAACCATTTATGGCTTGGGTCTGGATGACTACTACCTGCTACGTCAGGATGCCGCGCCACAGCCGGACGATCAGCGCCAGGCCCTGGATTGTGCCCTTTTTGCGGTGCCAGAACTGATCGCCCCTCACCTCAGCCCCCTCCCCGATGGTCAGCGACTGAAGCTGCAGCTTGGCGGACTTACCTGTGCCGCTTGCAGCTGGTTAATCGAAAAAACCATTAGCCAGCAACCCGGGGTGCTGCGCAGTAGCGTTAACCTGGCCAGCATGACACTGAGCGTGGACTACAACGGGCAAGCGGACGCCAGCCAGACCGCGCAACGCATTCAGACATTGGGTTACACGGTAACCCTGCCGGGTGACCCGCGAGCTCAGGCTGATGAGCAACGCGTACACAAGCGATTGCTCGGCCGACTGGCACTGGCCGGGCTGGGCGCCATGCAGGCGATGATGTACTCCACCGCCCTGTATATCGGCGTATTCGACGGCAAGGACGCGCTTTACGAATGGGTGTTTCGTCTGGCCAGTTTCGCTGTTGCCACACCGGTGGTGTTCTATTCCGGCTGGCCGTTTTTCCAGGGGGCTTGGCGCGGCCTTAAGCAGGCGCGACTGACCATGGATGCGCCCATCGCGCTGGCGCTGCTACTGGCCTGGGCCGGCAGCCTGGTGATGATGGCCACGGGAGGCAGGCACGTATATTTCGATTCCGCCGCCATGTTTGTGTTCTTCTTGCTGGCCAGCCGCTGGCTGGAGCAGCGCCAGCGCATGACGATCCAGCACGCCTATCGGCGGCTCAGTGACACCCTGCCCCAAGCCGTGCGCCGCCTTGATGCGCATCAGCTACCGCAATGGATTAGTGCCCGACAAGTCGCAAAAGGGGATCGCTTGCAGCTGATACAGGGTGACATTATCCCGGTGGACGGCACGCTCATCGAAGGCCGTGGCACGTTCGATGAATCTGCACTCAATGGCGAGCCCTTGCCGATAAACCGTGGCATTCATGACCCCGTGCATGCCGGTAGCCGGCTGGTGGAAGGCAATATCGTGCTGGAAGCTTCCGGGTCCGCATCCTCCAGCCTGGTGGCGAAAATCGCCGAGCAAGTAGAGCATGCCCAACACGAGCGCGTAGAAGTCGTTAGAGACTGGCAGCGCATCGCACCGCTATTTACCGGTGGCATTCTCTTGCTGGCGGGGATGACCTTTGCCTGGCACTGGTCCGCGGGGGCGGCGCTGGCGTTTGAGCATACCCTGGCCGTATTGGTGGTGACCTGCCCCTGCGCGCTCGCCCTTGCCGTTCCGCTTACACTGTCATCGACACTGGGCACAGCCTTGCGCGAAGGCATACTGGTGGCATCACCCCGGCAACTTTTGCGCATTACTGCCGTAAAAGGTGCGTTATTTGATAAAACAGGCACTCTCACCACTGGCCAGTTTCGCATCGTCGATAGCAGGACCGTTAACCACCGCGGCTCACCGCCTATCCCGGAAGACGGCCTTCTCGCCATTGCCGCCGCACTGGAGTGGAACAACCCACACCCGCTGGCCAGGCCCTTCCAGCAATACACGCGCCACCCGGGCATCGCGGCATTGCAGGCAGACCATACGGGCGTCACCGGAAGATTGCTGAATACTACATGGCGCATCACCGGAGCGCCGGATATGGCACGCCCCGGCACAACCTGCCTGCAACTGCTTTGCGATAATGAAGTACAGCTTTACGTATGGCTGCAGGACCCAATTCGAACGGAAGCCAACGCCGTGGTGAGGTCCCTGGCCGATCTTGGCATCACCTCCCGGCTAGCCAGTGGCGACAACGCCCAGGCCGTGGACGCTGTTGCTGACCAGCTGGGAATTCGTGAGCGCCGCGCCCAGCAGCGGCCTGCCGAAAAAGCCGCCTGGCTGGCACAACTGGAAAGCACCTCACCGCAAATGATGGTCGGCGACGGCATTAACGATGCCCAAGCCATGGTGGCCGCATCGGTCTCCGTCGCCACAGGGAATGCCACCAGCCTGGCCCAGCGCGCCGCCGGGCTGTTTTTGTTGCACGACACACTGCACGCTGTTCCCGCTCTGCCTCAGCTTTCCCGGCTTTGCCAACGCACTATCCGCCAGAATCTGGCGTGGGCATTGCTTTACAATATTCTTGCCGTACCGTTTGCGGTCAGTGGCTTGCTGCCCCCTTGGGCGGCAGCGCTGGGCATGTCTGCCAGCTCGCTTCTGGTCACGTTCAACGCCACCCGGGTGACTCGATGGAAATTGTCTTCCTGCTGATACCGCTGGCCCTGCTGTTCCTGGCTGGCGCCATTGCCGCCCTGTTCTGGGCGCTACGCAAGGATCAATTTGATGATCTGGATAACGCGGCCTGGCGTGTCGTGTTCGAAGACCGGGAACAGCGAAAGCATGGCCGCACTAAGGCCCGCAACGAACAGGACAAAACCAGTCAGGACCCGCCATCGAGACACGACGATGACCACTGAAGCGCTTGCCCCCTTGATCGCCAGCGCCGCCCTGATTGCCAGTGCCGGCTCCGTCCACTGTATTGGCATGTGCGGGGGCATCAGCAGCGCATTAACCTTTTCGATACCGGAAGCACACCGCCAGGGAATAGCGCTGTGGGGTTGGCAGTTGCTGTTCGGGCTAGGTCGGGTTAGCACCTATTGTGTATTAGGTGCCTTAGCGGGCGCCCTCGGCGGCCTATTTCTGGAGCAGCTCCCCGGCCCTTCCATGGCGGTGGGGCTGGCCCTGTCTGGCACACTGATGCTGCTGCTCAGTGCCTATCTGTTAGGCCGTGGCGGGCTGCTACAGCGGGTGGAGAAAATTGGCCAGAGACTGTGGCGCAGGCTGCAACCCGTTACCCGTAAGCTGATGCCCATTGATCATCCAATAAAAGCCCTGGCGCTTGGGGCACTGTGGGGATTCTTGCCCTGCGGGTTGATCTATACAAGCCTGGCCCTGGCGGCCACCGCCGGTTCCGCATTAGCGGGCGCACTGGTTATGCTCTGTTTTGGCATTATTACCGTTGCACCTGTTGCCACCACCGGGGTGCTGGCCTCCCAGCTACAACGCTTTCGCCGCGGCGCCTGGCCTGCCTTGGCTAGCGCGCTCACCCTGTGTCTGGCACTAGTGTTTTTCTGGCAAGCCTGGGTCATGATGCAACAGGGTCATGGTGCACACGCCATGCATTCCCCGACCCCGCCGGTATCCGCATCGCCACACGGACACGATGCACAAACGCCCAATGCACATCGGCATCACGCCCACCCTTGATCTGGATCAAATAGCGCAGTGCCGCCAGGAGGATAATCAGACTCACATTGCGCGTGCGGCCGCAGGAGGCTTCCATGGTTAGCTGGAATACATCACTCATTCGTCAATACGGCGGCCCCGGCCCGCGTTACACCTCCTACCCGCCTGCTACCCGTTTCCATGCTGGCATCAGTGAAGATGACTTTTGGCTGGCGCTGGATGAAGGCAATGTAATGCGCCGCCCGTTGTCGCTGTACATGCATATCCCTTTTTGCGACAGCGTCTGTTACTACTGCGCCTGCAATCGCATTGTCACTGCCAACAAGGCGCGGGGTGCGGAGTATCTACAGCTGCTGAAACAGGAGATAAAGCGCAAGGCGACGCGAGTCGACAAGCGTCGGCCGGTGACGCAAATGCACTGGGGCGGCGGCACGCCCACTTTCCTGGATGACGGGCAGCTCACCGAGCTGGTCTACGACCTGGCTCGCCACTTCAATCTCCGTGATGACGATCGCAGTGACTATGCCATCGAAATTGATCCGCGCACGGTGGACCAGTCCCGTCTGGGATTGCTGCGCGGGCTCGGATTTAACCGGGTCAGCCTGGGCGTGCAGGATCTGGACCCGCGCGTGCAGAAAGCGGTGAATCGCATCCAGCCCTATGAGCTAATCCGCGACACCATGGCCTGGAGCCGCGATTTTGGTTTTCGCTCTATCAATACGGACCTGATTTACGGGCTGCCATGGCAATCGGAATCGAGCCTGGCAAGAACACTGGAGCAGCTACTGACACTCCGGCCCGATCGCATCTCCCTGTATAACTACGCCCACTTGCCGTCACGGTTCAAGATTCAACGCCAGATCCAGGAGCGCGCTCTGCCCAGCCAGGAAGAGAAACTGAGCATGCTGACACGGGCAGGGAAAATGCTTCAGGAGCAAGGCTATCGGTATATCGGTATGGACCATTTTGCGCTGGAAAATGACAGCCTGTCCGTGGCACAGAACAACGGCCTGCTGCATCGCAATTTTCAGGGTTACACCCTCCACGGCGACGCGGACCTTTTAGGGATGGGGGTGAGCGCCATTAGCCAGCTTGGCAACCTGTACGCGCAGAACCACAAAACTCTAAGCGACTGGGCGGGCGATCTGGAGCAGCGACGACTGCCGATTGAAAAAGGCTTCATGCTCAATCGCGATGACCAGATCCGGCGAGCACTGATCATTCAGCTGCTCTGTGATCTGTCCGTTGACATGTCCGCGTTCAGCGACACCTGGGGCATTAATTTTCCGGAGTATTTTGTCGATGCCCTGTCTGAATGGGTGGCATTTGAAGCGCAAGGGCTGGTGGCCGTGGAAAAGGGTCGGTTGCACATCACCGAAAGCGGACGCCTGGTCAGCCGGGCCCTGGTAATGCCCTTTGACCGCTATACCCCGCGGCAACAACAAGCCCGGTTTAGCCGGATTATTTGACCTTTATTCTACTATTTTCACTCTATACTCTAAGAGTGCCGCTTTACGCAGCGATCAACCGGAGTCAGACCGTGTCCCATCATGTTTCCTGCAACGACTGCAGTCTCAGTCCCATTTGTCTGCCCCTGGCAGTGGCACCCGCACAACTGGATCAGCTGGACCGGATCATCCACCGTGGCCGGCCACTGAAGCGCGGCGATCACCTGTTTCGTGCCGCCGACGGGTTCGATTCTGTCTTCGCAGTGCGCTCCGGCGCCCTGAAAACCTACGTGGTCAGCGGTGACGGCGAAGAGCAAGTCACCGGCTTTTATCTGCCCGGGGAGGTACTTGGCATGGACGGCATCAGCACTGCACATCATGTGTCCAATGCCAAAGCCCTGGAAACCGCCACGGTGTGCGAAATCCCTTTCTCTCAACTGGAAACACTTTCCCAGCAAATCCCCTCTCTGCAACATCACTTTTTCCGGTTGATGAGCAATGAGATCCGGGCGGACCGGGAGCTGCACATGCTGCTTGGCAAGAAAAGTGCAGATGACCGTGTAGCGTCCCTGCTGCTCTCGCTCTCTGCGCGACATCAACGCCGCGGGCTGAGCGACAATATTTTTCGCCTGCCCATGTCCCGCTATGATATTGCCAATTACCTGGGCATGGCCGTGGAAACCGTCAGCCGTATTTTTACGCGTTTCCAGCAACAGCAATGGCTGCGTGTTACCGGCCGTGAAATTGAAATCCTGGATCGTGCCCGCCTTTGCGGCCAGAACCACGATCCCGCTTTGGAGATCACACTGTGACAGCCCCCGTCGTCGCCATTCTTGATCGCAACCTGAAAGCTGCCCAGCCCGCCCTGAGCAAAGCACAGCGCATTGCCGCTGCATCCCGAGCGCCGCTCCATATCATCGTCAATACCTACTCTTCCGCCATGGTGCGTGCGGTAGGCTTGGATACAGAACGCCAGCAGGCCGCCAGGCAGCAAATCAGCAACGCCTGGCACAAGCGCATTAGCGAACTCCTGGGTGAGGACACAGGAGAAGTACGCGTCCTTTGGGAAAAAGACAGCATGGATGGATTGCGCAAAGCTATATTGGCATTGAGCCCGTCGCTGGTAGTAGTCCATACCAGTGACGATAGCGCCCTGCGTCGCCATCTCTTCACGCCACGGGACTGGCAATTAATTCGCAAGGCGCCCTGCCCGGTGCTCTGTGTCCATAGCCGAAACTGGAATGCCACGCCGCGCATTCTCGCCGCGCTGGACCCGGGCACCGGGGAAGCGTCTGATGACAGGCTATCTGTGCGCGTATTGGAAGGCGCACGCCAACAGGCGGCCCTGCTTGGCGCCAACCTCACCGCTTGCCACGTACTCGATGAAATGGATGAGGGCCTGATCATGGTGGCCGGCGAAGCCATTCCGGATTACACCGGCAGCATGGAAAAAGTTCGTGCCTTCCACCGGGATAATTTCTTTCAATTTGGTGCCGCCCAGGGCCTCGACAAGAGCCAGCTGGTGACACTGAATGGCCCCATTGCCCATAGCCTGTCCGATTATTGCGACAAGGAAGACGTGGACCTGCTGGTACTGGGCACCGTTCATCGCAACCTCCCCGAACGGTTACTGCTCGGCTCCACAGCAGAATCGGTAATTACCCGCGCCAACGCGGACGTACTGGTGATCAAGCCTGAAGGCTTCCAGTCCCCTTGGAACGCCGATGATGATGAGTAATGACGCTAACCTGTGAAGAGGACGAATGATGTCAGATAAGAAGGATTTTACCGCCCGCGCCCGCCAACAGCTTGAAGACTGGGACTACCAGCTGGATCGTCTGTCAGCCCGGTTGAACGATTTGCGTGATGAGTGGCGCGGCGAGGCCCGGGAAAAGCTGAACGAAATAAAAGGTCGCCGCAGCGAGTTTGAGGAAAAACTGGAGCGCCTGGAAACCCATGGTGATGACGCCTGGGATGACATCAAGGCCGGCCTTGAAATTGCCTGGAATGGCTTAAAAACCGGCTTCCTCGCCGCCAAGAGTGAATTCGAGGACAACAAGAAACACTAAAGGAAGAAAAACGATGACGCGGCCACGTTGCACGCGTCATCGCTTAACGTCGTGTCAGGCGCCCTGCTCTGCCCTGCGGAACACCGGTTTCAGCGCGGTAGATTCCGCTTCACAATAGCGATAGCCCGCCACATCAAACTGCTTTAGTTTACCCGGGTCTTTCAGGCCTTTCTTGATAATCCAGGCCGCCATCAGGCCGCGCGCCTTCTTGGCGTAAAAACTGATAACCTTGTATTTACCGTTTTTTTCGTCCTGAAAGACTGGCTCAATGATGGTGCCGACAACGTCTTTTTTCTTGACGGATTTAAAGTATTCGTTGGAGGCCAGATTCACCAAAGTATCGGTTTTGGCCGCCTTCATGTCCTTGTTCAACAGCTCGGTAATCGTGTCACCCCAGAAGGTGTACAAATCCTTGCCGCGGACATTGTCGAGCCGCGTTCCCATTTCCAGCCGGTAGGGCTGCATAAGGTCCAGCGGTCGCAACACCCCATACAGACCTGACAGCATGCGAAAACGCGACTGGGCCTCGCTAAGCTGATTGTCAGTGAACGATTCAATGGCCAGGCCGGTATACACATCGCCCTTGAAAGCAAACGCCGCCGGGCGTGCATTTTTCTTGTTAAACGGACGAGCCCACAGGGAAAAGCGCTCCGCATTCAAGTGGGCAATTTTGTCGCTGACACTCATCAGGCTGCTGATATCCGCCGGCGAAAGCTGGCGTGCACGCTCAATTAGCATCTCGCTATCATCAAGCAGGCGGGGTTGCGTGGCTTTCAATGCCGGTAATTCACTCTCGTAATCCAGCGTTTTTGCCGGCGAGACAACAATCAACATGCCCTTCTCCTTTACATATGCCTGCTGGGATTATATGAATCAGGAAAGGTCAGGTCTGCATCTGTGGAGGATAAATGCGCCTATTGCTTGTATTAACTGTGGTTATCGCGGTCTCAGCCCTGCTATGGGGGAGCTGGCAATGGGGCAGGCGCCCATTTTTGCTGATCGCCAGCCTGGTGCTGGCCGGGCTGATCGTACTGGCCGTCGGCGTCTGGCAAAGTGGCAAGAATGACCAGGTGTATTTGCCACCGGAAGGCGTGGGGCTATCCCTTTCGGAAATTCGCAGCTCGGAATCCGGGGTGCGCCTCAGCGGGACCGTGCGTAACGAGGGCAAACAGGATGTGGCCGCACTCTCCCTGCAGGCGCAAGCGCTGCATTGCCCGTCAGCCAATGAATGTCAGGTAATCTATCAGCAGCCCATTAACCTGCAGATGTATTTGCCCCGCGGCAGTGAATATCAATTTGCGGTTGTCAGCCGTCACCCTGAGGAAAAGACCCCGGTAGATCGTTGGCAACTGCGGGTGGTGGAAAAGCTGGCCTACCCGGAACAGGAATAAGCGTCACAAAACCGGGCTGGCATGATTTGGCATGAGTCGTCACAATGCGGCTTCCAAACTCCCAGGAGTCATTATGGCATCACTGATTCCCGGCCAGCTCACCCCCATCGGCGACCACGCCTGGCGGGTACTGGCGCGCAACCCGGGCATGATGACCGGGCCAGGCACCAACAGTTATTTGTTTGGCAGGGACAGCCTTACCGTTATTGACCCCGGTCCGGAGGACCAGGAGCACCTGCAAGCGTTATTGCAGGCCGCACGTGCTCTGGACAAGCCGATCACTCAGGTCATCGTGACCCACACTCACCGCGACCACTCTCCGGGCGCACTGGCGCTGGTGGCTGCCACCGGTGCCCGCTGCCTGGGACCGTCCGTGCCGGATGACGGCCTGCAGGATGAAAGCTGGAATGCGGACCGCCTGTTAGCCGAAGGCGACACGGTGGACTGCGGCGGCGTCACCCTGACTGCCATTGAGACCCCTGGGCATGTGGGCAACCACCTTTGTTATCTGAGCGAACACGGTCTGCTTTTTACCGGCGACCACCTGATTCAGGGCTCCACGGTAGTGATCGCACCGCCTTCCGGTTCCATGCAGGCCTATTTTGCTTCGCTGAAAAAACTTATCGGTCGCGGCATCAGCTTGATGGCGCCAGGCCATGGCGACGTCATTGCCAGCCCGGATGAGTCGCTGGAACAGACCTTGGCGCATCGTCAGAAACGCGAAGATAAGGTCATCGACAAGCTTGCTGCCGCCCCGTCTCCGCTGCCCGAGCTGGTCAAAGCGGTGTACGACGACGTCCCGGTATTCCTCCATGGCGTCGCCCAGTTTTCGCTCCACGCCCACCTGATCAAGCTGGCCGAAGACGGCAAGGCAACAGAATCAGCCGAAGGCTGGTCGCTGCTGCCGTAGGCGCCTCGCCTGGCGGCGCGCCTACAACCACCCCTACAGCCACCCCTTGCGCTTGAAGTACCAGTACGGCGCCATGCCGGACAGCACCATCAGACCAATGGCCATGGGGTAGCCAAAACGGAAATCCAGCTCCGGCATAATTTCGAAGTTCATCCCGTAAATGCTGGCAATCATGGTGGGTGGCAGGAACACCACTGCCGCAATGGAAAAGATTTTGATGATCTGGTTCTGCTGAATATTGATAAAGCCCTGGGCGGCATCCATCAGGAAGTTGATCTTGTCGAACAGGAAAGTGGTGTGCGACATCAAGGTATCCAGGTCGTGCTGGATTTCCGCGCAGGTACGCCGGCGCACCTTGTCCGAGCGGACATAGCGCTGAATAAACGAGATAGAGCGCTGGGTATCCATCAAACACAGACGGATTTTCCCGTTGGTATCTTCCAGCTGGGCCAGACGTTCAATGTCTTCTTCCAGCTCACCGTTTTCTTCTTCCAGTACGCTATAGCCCACTTTTTCCAGATCCCGGTGCACATCCTCCAGGGCGTCCGCCAGGTTTTCCACTTTCTGGTCGAGAATGCTCAGCAAAATATCCAGAGGCTGCGATACCTTGACCCAGCCCCGGCGCACCCGCAGGCGAAGCAAGCGGAAATCCGGTAACCGGGAATCACGAAACGAGAGCAGCCGGCCTTCCTGCACCACAAAGGCCACCGTGGATGTCCGTGCCCGACCTTCTGACTGGAACAGGAACAGGGAGTGAACGTGCAGCCCCTGGGCATCACTGAAGAAACGAGCAGAGGCTTCGATTTCTTCCATGTCGTCGGAATCGGGCAATTCCGCCTGAAGAAATTGCTGTACCAGGTTCCGTTCGGTTTCCTCGGCATCGACCAGATCGATCCAGCTACCCTCTTCGGCCAGCGTCGGCATGATGGTATCGACATCCTTTTCACGAAGAACACCATTTTCGATACGAAAGATATGCAGCATGATGTTTCCCTGATCGTCCTGGCCGGCGCAGTGCCGGCACTGTTTTTGATAGAGCCATTATGCGTTTACCGACAACCGAGCCTGAGGCCCGGCAAGCTGCCACCATTATCGACCTGGATAGCAACGCACAGCTGTACCGCTGGACGGGCCTGATAGGGCAAGTGCAAGCGGGCCTCCTGCTGGCCACGTTAAGCCAGACTCTCGATTGGCAACAACCCAAGATTACCGTGTATGGGCGACAGCACCCAGTCCCGAGGTTAACCGCCTGGCACGGTGATGCCGGGCTGCGCTATCGCTATTCTGGCCATACGCACACCGCGACCGGGTGGCCTGCTGCGCTATTGCCGATCAAAACGGCGATCGAGCACGTCACCGGCAACACCTTCAACAGCGTACTGGCAAACCTGTACCGCGATGGCGACGACTGCATGGGCTACCACAGCGATAACGAACCGGAGTTGGGGCATGCCCCCTGGGTCGCCTCGTACAATCTCGGCGCCAGCCGTGAGTTGACCTTCCGCCCGAAAGGCCCGGGCAGTCAGCGCCAGTGCCTGAGTGTAGCGCTTCATCATGACGATCTGCTGTTGATGTCACCGCAGGTGCAGGCAGGATTCGAGCATGCCCTGCCTCGCCGTCGCAACCGCCCGAATCCGCGCATCAACCTGACCTTTCGTTTCATTGTGGCTTAACCGGCAGTTAGTGGTCCGCTTGCAATAACAATAACCATTTAGGCAAAAAACAAATAACTGAGGAAAATGGCGCTGATCAGCCCGGCAGCATCCGCGGCCAAGCCGCACCACAGTGCATAGCGAAAATCACGGATACCCACACTGCCGAAATACACGGTCAGTACATAGAACGTGGTTTCCGTAGAACCCTGCATGACCGCCGCCATGCGCCCCGCTAGCGAATCCACGCCGTGGGTCTGCATCACGTCTACCATGGCGGCCCGCGCCCCGGAACCACTCAAGGGCTTAAGCAATGCCACGGGCAACGCATCCACAAAGCGGGTATCCAGCCCAAGCGCGCCAACCCCGCTGCGAATGCCATCCAGAAACAACCCCAGCACGCCGCCTGCCCGCAACATGGCAATAGCAGCCAGCATGGCCACCAGGTAAGGGATAATTTTTACTGCCAGAGTGAAGCCTTCTTTTGCGCCCTCCACGAACGCATCGTAGCTATCCACCCCGGATCGCCAGGCAGCAATGAAAAACACGCTTAAGACCAACAGAAGAATGCCGTTACCCAGCAAGCTGGCGAAGGTGTTGGCGGCCTCTGTCGGTGCCAGTAACACAACGGCGCCAAGCAGCCCCAACACCGCCAGCCAGACGCCCATCACCGTAAGCAGCAGCGGGCTCGCCAAGGGCAGTTTTTGCACCTTGGCGGTAACAATGACACCGACCAGGGTGGAAATGGTGGTTGCCATCAGCAGGGGCAAATACACCAGTGCCGGGTCTTGCGCACCTTGCTGAGCCCGAAATAACAGCACGGTGACCGGCACCAGGGTTACCGATGAGGTATTGAGCACCAGAAACATGATCTGGCTATTGGTGGCGCTGCGCGGGGTCGGGTTATCTTTCTGCAGGGACTCCATGGCCTTGAGCCCCAACGGCGTCGCGGCGTTATCCAGCCCCAGCATATTGGCCGCCAGATTCATGGATACCGGGGCGGCGGCTTCCGGGGTGCGGCCAATCCCCGGCATCAGGCGAGCCAGCACCGGCGTCACCCAGCCGGACACCCGATCGGCCAATCGACTGGCTTCGGCCAGCCGGAACAGGCCGCTCCACAGCGCCAGTACACCGATCAGCCCCAGGCTCACCTCCACCGCCAGGTCGGCGGATTCCCACAGGGCATTGATAAGGCGACCCGGCGCCTCCATGTCCCCGGCTATGAGCTGGATCACAGCCCCGGCGATACCCGCCAGGAAAAACAGGCTGAACAGTC
>OJHM01000316.1_pt1 | contig 16410 bp, 14 predicted proteins | sample 1595241 | NCBI WGS metagenome assembly OJHM01 (sample SAMN05416781, study PRJEB24817) | seawater metagenome | isolation source: Sea water | place: Canada:Atlantic | collected 2013-11
CAGGAGTCTCGTGGGCTCGGAGATGTGTATAAGAGACAGATACGGTCGGTAACCAGCCGGCTTTTTCGACGGCTAGTTTTTGTTCGGCTTGAGTTTTAATCGCCTGGATTTGTAATAAGCCAGGATGCTGAACGAGGGCTGAATCAATAAACTGTTCAACCGCAGGCAAAGAACGCTGCCAAACAAATAAAGGGGAGGAGGGCTTAACGACTTCCTGTGTATGCAATAAACCGGATAGAGCAGTTTGGGCACCTTGCAAATCATTCTGCGCTTTACGCAATTCACGTTCGGCTTCATCTAAGGCAACTTTCGCCTGAAGTTTTTGCGCCTGGGTAGCAAAACCTTCCGCTTCTAAACGACTGGCTCTTTGATAGTGCTGCTGCAAACCTGCACGAACATCGGTGCGAATTAATAAAACCCGAGCGGCCATATGCTGGCCAAAATACGCTTCAATTAACTGGCCCAGTTCTTTTTGCTGAGCGCCCGCTAATTGGGCTCGCGCTTCATTCACCCCAGCTCGTGCTGCGGCTTTGCCGGCACTGATTTTACCGCCGGTCCAAATCGGTAAGGTTGCGGTAATAATCGGGCGCGTTCGCCACTCCACTACGTCCATTTCTGATGGGATATAAAGGTTATTTACTTTGGCTAGTGGTTCAACGGCTTCTAGATCTAAATGCTTAGCAAAACGCATTTGCTTAACATCCAGTGTTACTTCGGGGTAAGACAAGCTATCACTGGCTTCAGCCAAGTGTTGGAGGCTTTCAAGCTGGCTTTGTGAGCCGGCAATCGCATCGGAGACGTTAAATAAGCGCTGCTGAGCTTCGTCAAAACTCAGCTCCAATGCCAAGCTTGAAATAGGTACTAAACCACAAGCACCTAAAATACATGCTCTTAAAACACACGCCCTTGAAACATGCAGTAACCTAAATTTCATAACATCTTCCTTAATACCAAATAAATACTTGATAAACCGTGTGTAGAACAATACTTAAACTTAGAGCAATCACTGAGGAAGCGCATAATAGCGCAGAAAATAGAATTGAGGACACTTGAGCCGTTATTATTTTGTAACTAATTGTTGCTGATTTATTAGGAGGTTTCGCTAGATTTGTTATCGCTACTGGGTTTTCTGTCATTATTAATAGTACTCACCGCAATGCTAATGAAGGCGGCGATGACTAGGATAATAAAGACCCACAAATGGCCAATAAGCAGCGTTAAAACAAACAGAATAATTATGGTAGAAAACCCATAAAAGAGTGCGCTTGTAATCGACATGTTTATTGATCCTTTGTTTATCTAGAAAATCTCAGTTGTTATAAAAACTAGCAGTATTTTAAAAATCATTATTCATGGCGTACTATTATTGTACATCTCATATTTCAATAAAGTTACCTTCGGTGTTGTCGGTGGGGGAGTCGTTACCATGCTGTAGTGCTAAGAATTGAAAATCAAACCCTCAACGGTATTCGTTGAGAGCGTAGAGTGAACTTTTAATCCACTTTGGTGTAGCGGCAATTTCATTTAAGCTAGTTATATCGATTAATATATGGCTTTGGTTTAGGAAACTTATCCGCTAAACGGTCGTCATCATCAGGATGCTTTCTTGATTGAATATAAGCAAGCTGTTCAGCAGTTAAATTAGGAAAACTCTCATCCGTAAAACACTTTACTGCTTCCCATTCTCCATTGCAGCGTTCATATAATCTATCATATTGCTCAGCTGTGATGGCTATACCTTGGATTTCGTGGAATGAATGAGGTTTAGTGTTAAGGTCTCTACTAGAAAAATGACCTGTAGTATAATAAAGTTTATCCCACTTCCCCCAGCGATAATAAACGGGGTCTCCATAAAAGCCGTATCCCGCTACATTAGAGTCTTCTAGCTGTTCTTTAGTTAGACCTCTTTTTAATACTCTCATTGGCCCTAGCGCCACTCCCACACTATAGGTGTTGTGGCCCCCTCTAGGAGCTCTGATTATTCCTTTGTCGGGTTCACTTCGAACGTAATAGTGCAACATTTTTTGCTTAGTAGGCATACGCCATAACGCGACTATTTCTTCGCCTTCCATAGGGCCTTCATATGCGTAACTGTCCCCCCCAAAGGAGCTCCCCCCCCCAGTAAGGTTAGGCATGTAGGGGCCAAAAACCAGAGTTCGTTGGCGTAGTTTTTTATTTTTATTATCTTTCAGTTGATCAGGATAGCTATTAGATGCATAAATTGAAACGGCTTCTTCATGGAAGATAGAGGTGATGTATCTACTTGCACTGCAGCCAAGCAGGATTTGAGTAGTTATGAAAATAAACAGTAATTTAAGTAAATTATTCATAGAGTAGAGTCTTCCGCGTTAGGGTCTATCCATATATTAGATTCAAGTATATTGAATTCTGGTGCAGCTACTGTAGCTACTGTACCATGTCGACTGTTGTTTTGTTTTTTAGACTGAGCTCGTTTGATATTTATCTTTTCAAAATCTTTATATTGATTCTTGAAGATATCTCGGTGAGGTCTGTCATCAGTTAGTGAGCGATCTCGCAATGAGTCGTTTTCATCGGCATCCTGTTTACCCATGCCAAATGTTGTATTAAATGGGTAGTGTGAACGATGCATGTACTTCTGGTATAAAATATCGTAGTTTGATTTGAAGCTGTTGAATTTATCGTTGCTATCAGTACCATATTCTTTTTCAAACGAAGCTATTAAGCTCTGTTCAGAAAGTTGAACTAGGTTAGTGGCCTCTCGTATTTTCTTTTCTAGTGAGTCTATCTTTCTTTGTCGATCATTATAATAGTCAGAATTAGAGCGTCTTCTCTTATTCATCTTTTCAAGTTTGTATTTGAGTATATCTAATAAAGCAATATGCTCTCGCCATAGACCCATCGGTGCTCTTAATTTCTCGTTTTCAATATAGGGCATAATTAAATTATAGCTCTCTATCATCTCATCGTAGCTAATATCTTTAATGGCATTAGCTGCATCTTTTCGGGCGCTATCGGACATTTCTGCTTCTAAGGGAACACCATTCTCCATGGCATGCTTTGCCATTAGTGCTAGGGGTGGGCAGGCTAATAAGGCATTATTAGCAAATTGAGTCAATTTGTTAAAAGAATAACTACCACCAATATCTGAGTGAGCGCCAGGTAAGCCAATTTCGATGAAATTGCCCTCGATGATATCAACTGGGTAGTTACTGTCTTGTTTTTGTACGAGGGCCTGCAGGTCAAAGCCCCAGCGGTATTCGTTGAGTGCATAGATATGCATGGCTTTTGATTCAATCCAAGAGGGTTTAATATGAAAACTGAAACCAAAATCGTCGTTATCACCCGCGATATTAAAAGAACCCACCGTATCGAATACACCTAAGAAATTAATAAGAATATTATTGGCGGAAAAAGCTTCATTGATATCAGGGTCTTTAAAATCGAAGTAATTTTGTTTAATGCAGTTTACAAAATGACGGGCCATAGCGGCGCCACGGCTAAAGCCGAAAACATCTAATTGAATCGTAGGGGGGGAGGTATTTTCCATCAAAACCTTCATCTCTGTATTCAGCAATGTATTGCTCAATATATGCAATGACATTTTCAAAACGTAATGCTGCACCGTAGCCTCCAGCATTACCAGCAGCATCTACTGCAAAAGAGAAAAAACCTTCGGATTCTGAACCGACCCCTCGTTGATAGAATCTTCTTGATGTATATTTCTTATTTTCAAATAATTCATCGTCACCTTCATGCATTTCATAAAGATACCAAACATTAGAAAGTGCGGTCGAGTCTTTGTCATCATTCCCTGTACTATCAAAAAAATTCCAATTTGCAACGGAGGCGGAGCTTCCACAGGTGTCATATGTACTATGTTTTCTTGACTAGGCATCTTGCTTGCTCTCCTCAATCTCTAGTGCTTCCTTTTCTGACGAAGGTTTATCTCTGCCCTTATTGGTTAGTGGCTGCGCTTGGTACTCATGAGGCCAAAGGATTTGAGTTTCAATTTCTTGACCATCATCTAAGAAAAGTGCACTGGATGTCATAGGGTCTTCTACTGGAACTAGCTTCTCTTGCAGTACTTTTCCAGTGGATTTGTCTTTGATAACCAGCTTTACTTTTTGCTCCATTATTTTTGCAAGATGTTCATCATCACCAAACGTTTCAAGAGGTAATTCAACGCGCTGATAGGGGCGCTGTAATAATTCGTGGTCTGGAATTAAACCTACCCCAGGGCCTACTTGTGCTTGCATAACAGGGGCTGGCCATGCGTATGCCATTGCTATCCGAAATAACAGCATTTACAAGCACAATATTTTTAGCCATGTTGTATCGATCATCCTGTTCGTTTATTACAGGCTCAAAGGTTAACTTTTCTTTTAAGCGCTTCTAAAGAAATAAATTCTTTAGCCTTGTTTATTGCTTCTTCCAGATCATTAAAACGTTGCAGTATTTTTCTACCAAGCTCTGATTCTTTTAATATATTTGCCCATCGTATCTCTTGAGCATAAGAGTAAGCATAGGATGATCCTAACTTATACATAAAAACTTTATCGGTCAGAAAGTTAAGTGCCTTTTCAGGGTCTCTGTCTTGTAGATGGTTCTTGGTTTCTTCTATGAGCGCTATTTCATTCTTTGACATGAGGCGACTATTTGAAAGTTTATCCAGTGATGTTATGGCTTTATTAGGCTCTTCATTTTTAATGTAAACATAGCTTTCAGCTAACCATACTAACTCATTATCAATGCCGAGCCGATTAAAGTCAGTAAGGGCTTCCTCAATATCAGCAGAAGCCTGCTTCATTAGATCTGCATCATCAGACTGATGCCTTGCCCAGCCGCGCATAAGGTAAGAGGCCCCTCGTAGTAATAACTGAAGTTGCTCTTCTACGGTAAAGCCGTCGATAAGGTGGGCCTCGGCGAAAAACTTGGTAGTTTCATTTAGACTAATATCACCCCGGTTTAATTCATTGATGCTATTAGTAAAGGACTGATCGGCTAGGAAATACCACTGATTACGAAGGTTATCAAAACCTTTATGCATAGCTGTAAAGACCCTTAAGTCTGTGGTTGAAAAATCATCAATATTGACCTTATCTAATTCATAAGTTTTCCAAGAACCAAATGTAGGTTGGGCTTCCATAACTAGCGCAAATCCCCAGTGATCATAAGAATTAGACCAAGGTTTTGGATAATCTAATATTTCTCCTGTAGTCACTCGGCTACCATGAGCAACCACTTCCATAAAAGCGGGGTAATCGTCTTCATCGAGCTGTTCAATATTATCTTGCATGTCATAAACTTCTTTTGAGAATGCGAGAATTTCTGAAAATGATATTGGATCGATAGAAGCTGGCTGGTTTTTAAGTAAAAACTCCCAATCGTAGATATTACTTAAATACGGGCCTAAACCGAGCCTCTGGGCTTGTTCTTTTTTTATTTCAGAAAAATTAATTTCTTTGGTATCTTCTGTGATGGGTAATGAGCGTATTGAAATTTTGGCTCCTTTCCAATAAGTAACGAAAATACTGTTTAGAGTATCTTCGTGCTCGGAAATATCTTTTTCTAAGCTGTTTCCAAAGTTAAGAAAACCAAAACCTGAGGTGAGTAATACTACCCCTACAATAAAGATGAAACGAAAGAGCATAAAATATCCTTTTTAAGTTTTTATGAAAAATAGTACTTAACGATCTGGGCCAATGGAAATATCACCAATTACATCGTCAGGTGCAAATTCTTGTTTAATAAGAATGCTACTTTCAAAGCCCCAGTCACCTTCACATTTAGAAAATGATGATTTAACCCAGTATGTATATCCTTCAAAGAACTGGCTACCACTACCTTGCCCCCAAGGTGATTCATAACCGTCATGCAGTTTCTGACGGTATTGAGCCAGTTGTTGGTTAAATAGCTCTTTATTGAAGTGATTTTCGATAATTGCACCGTTAAACCAAATGGGTTTTGGGTGAGGGGTGCGAGAGTAAATTGTTATCTCGTTTCTCGCATCAGTAATGCGTTGAGGTAAAGATTCTTCATAACTATTATTACCATATAGTTTCCTCATTCGACTAAGGCGCTCAGTGTCTTTTAAGTAGCGCTCTAACTCAGCATATTTGGGTTCTGGTACATATTTCATAATGGTAAGTGTTTGAACCTTGTTTTTATCATCTCTGCGGGTAAATACACGAAATCCTAGTTCTTTCCAAATGAAAATATTGGCATCAAAATTGACATAGTCATCACCTAAAACATCAATCCAACTTTGAATGGTAGGTGCTTGATCAACTTTAGTACCTGTGAACGGTGGTAGCTCCTTCCCCTTATAATAAATATGACAACCCGCGATGGCAAAATCGGCCTGTTTAGAAGATTTGATGTATGCTGGGTTATTCAAATTACTTGACAATTCGTTTTCACCACAGCTTGTGGATAGTAGAGTTCCAACACTAAAAACGAGGATACAAGTGATCTTATTAATGGTATCTAACATTTTATGAATCCGTAATTTATGTTAATAGGGTATTAAAAGAATCTATTAAATAAGACTTCGATTTGCTTGTGGCTTTCCTTTATCGACTCTTTTAGCAATTTAAGATCTTCTTTTGTTTGATCATAATAATGACCTGCATCTGTTTTTGATTCGGATCTTACGATTCTAGCTAAATTATTTTACACCATTTTTTAATATATTCTTCAATATTTATAGACATATTCTCGGGATGAACAATATATTCTTTAGCAACTGAAACAGGATCTGATGTTTTATTTCCATTCCAGTATGCTTTCATTGCTTTACCTGTATCGCGGACAGCTATCATGGCTAATTGTGCTGCTAGATCATGTAAATGATGGTGGTCGTGGTCTTTAGCAAGCTGACTGTGGCTAGGGTTTGTACCTAGTTTTTCTCCCGTAATTTCTTGGCTTAGCGTTTGAGCACTACCTACATTTTCCCCTACTAGGTTTGCTCCTATAGAAAGAGGCATATTAATTATGACTAATCCTGTGTTCAATCCATTATGCTTGGCTTCTAATGCAGCTTCTAGTTTAGGGTTGTCTTCTTTTTTGTCGGCCCATTTATCTCGTAATTCTAGATATTCTTGGTATTCATTTTCTAATATAGGTGAGTTATCTTTGCCTTGTTTATTACTAGGTATGTCACTATTGCTTAACGCTTGTTGTTTTGACTTTTCTTCGAAGGCGAGCAGTAGAATTTGATCAGTCGGGGTGCGAACACCTCTTTTGGCTCCCTTATAGGGTGGCACTTCATGGGGAATCATTGCCGCCACTTTAGGCAGCAGGCTACCCAGCACATCGGTACTGCCAAATAAACCAGTAGTGATTGGGATCAATTCCTGTCCAGCTTTCATAGCTGGGGTAAGCGTAACCCAAGGGATAACCTTCTTGTGCCCCATTTGAATCAATCCAACTTCGATAAAATTGGAATGAGCGTAATAATCTTCTAACAAGTGAAGACCTTCACCAAAATAACGTAAGCCTTCTTTCGTTGGGCCTGCATCCATAGCCATCTTGAATCTTTCTTCTAAGTATTCGACAGAGGACTCAATGTGGTAGCGCATACCTGTATTAGGATTAACTGATAAGTCTTTGCTAGAGGCTTGAGGATTAAAAACAGGGTTAATTAAACTGGCATCTACAGAAGCATCTAAGCCAGCTGGTGAAGTTGGATTATCCATGTGTTCTTGCCAGCGGTAGCCACCAACGACTTCTTTTGCCTTGTTAATATCTGATTTAACGATCAGCGTTTCAATGTGGTCAATTAATTCTTTTTGAGCTTCGGTTGCATTAATATCCTGCAAGGTAGTTTGGTTGAGATCCTCTGGTTTAATACTGTGCTTATCTAGAATATCTTCCATAAAGCTTTTAATGGCTAGATAACCAATGAGACGGGTTAAAAAATCTCGGGAGTAGCCATTTGAGAAGTGTGCAAAAAAGTCTGGGGTTAGGGCTTCTTTTGATTTTATTGCTTCACGACTAGCACCGGCGTGCAGGCTTACGATGGCAGGATCGATTATTTGCGAAAAGTCACGCAACCAGTTTCCTAAATAGACATAAGGCAGTTCAGTATTTCGATCAAAACCAACCTCGCTAAGAATGAGCTCAATGGACTGGTGACCATGAGAGTGTGCATCATTTATATTGCCCATGCCTGCACCAAAGAATTCAAAATAATTGGTTTTACTATCATTGATTTGATCTTCTACACTGGCGTATTCTTCGACAGAGCCGATGGCTTCTTGCCAGTTAATTTCTATGGGGCCTTTATAGCCAGGGTGTTCTAATTCTGCAAGAGTGAGCGTTGTCTGATTAACTAGATCAAAGTGGACTAATGAATACGCGAATATAGCGCCTTCATCATAGAGTGCATCACCACCCGTTGTTGAATAAACATTTCGAAGTAGGTCATCTAGGTAGTGGCCAAATTCTTCTAATAAGATGGTAAATAGTATGGCAATAGCTGCTTGGGAATTATTGACTTTCGCTTTTGCTATTTTATCAATAAACGTGGGACTAAATGTGATGGTTTTGGTTATTTTATTAAATCCAGCCCAGTGGTTGTCTAAACCTTCATCGCTGATCACATATTCAGGAGCTAATAAGCTCTTATTTTTACAGTTGTCATAAAGTGTTTGGTAGGCCTCTTTAGGTATATCGGTGCCAAACATAGGAACCATCATTGAAATGAAGGTAACTTCTGAAATTTCATCAACCCATAAAAAAATCTGATCTAATGCAAACTGACTTGTTATGGTGGTCGGTTCTACTGCTTTCATATAAGGCAGGTTGGCAGTAACATCTACCGATGGATTATCTGGCTGTGTGCTTTGTACTTCGAGTGATACTGTGCTGACGGTATAGTGCCAAATATTTTCTTTTTGCATCAAATAACGCACAGGATAGGTTATTAAGCGATCGTCTTGACGCTTGATTCTAACAATTAGCCCATGACCTACGTTGGCAGAGTGAGAGCCTATACCATCTGCATTTGTTTTATGCTTGCGAGTTTTACCTTTGTAGTTAATGGTGTATTCCATTTCTGGAATAGGTAACCCATTAATGTCTGTGATTCTTATCTCTAAATCGGCCTCTAGCTCAGCAAGACTATTATCAAGGATGATTGACTGAAAATTACCAGAATAACTTCTCGATAATAGACTGATTTTAGGTGTGTAACTCAGATATGATTTTTCAGGATAGCTGAATACATGTTTAAAATCGCCACTTGGAGTGAATACGCCAACATGATGAGCTTCGGACTCATTCCAAATCGAATGTTGGCTATAGCCTTCTTCATCACTGAGATACATTTCTGCTAAACCATCATGCAATAATTGATAAGGGAGGTTAGCAGCTACATTGCCTTGGTTATCGTAAAATCTAAGTTTTCCATTTTTCATTTAATCGTCCAGTGATTCAGTGTATAGATAGCAAATAAAGCATTCTATTTTTGGTGTTTATAAATCCAGCCATCGTAAAGATCCCATCATTCATTTTATTTATTTGGATTTGATAATAGTGGAAACTCTTCTTTTAGCAGAGTGAGTTCATTATTATTAAATAAATAATATGATCGCTTAAATTCTAAGTCGATACTTGAGACCCCTTGAATTATTAACAGATTGCTATTTTTTTATATTTATCGATAAACTCTTTTCGTTCATCATCAAGTATTATGTAAGCATCAGGGTAATGAGTGATTGTTTTATTACCTACAGTGTCAAAAATTTCAGCAGTGATACAACCTGATGATCCACAGGGTGTATATTTTATTGGATAAGCACCTGCGAATATTACGAGTTCATTTTTAATGATCGTTTTAATTTGATGATTTTCAAAGTCTAAGTTTTGTTCAGCACAGCTTAAACTGGGTAGTATTAGTACTGTATAAAACAGAATGATACGAAGCATGTTTAGTTATCTTGCCAAATAGATATTTGACTTATTTTCTCTTCAATTAAGTCAATTGTTAAATAATAAATAGAATCTTTTATTGGGAATCTAATGGAGTTGTTTCCTTTTATATAATCAAAGTTATTTTGTTTAATGAAAAACTCAAGTCGTTCTTTAGATAGTCCAATGTTCAGGGGTGTGAGATTTGTTAGATTAATACTTTCATCATTAATGATGAAACTGTAAATGTAATCTTTGTCAAAGTGGAGTTCAGATTTTCCATATATCCATACAGTTAGATTAATGTTATCAATCTCATTGTGAATTAGTGACTTAGAATTAGGCTTGCCTAGAGTTGTCAATACTTTTTCTTTTGTATCAACCCATATTTGAAGGTTTGATACAATAATGTCTTCAGTTACTAATTCTGCAGCTGTAGAGTTCTCGTTAGAACAAGATAAAATTATGAATAAACTTGCTAAAAATAATATTTTTTTCATATGAATGCACTCTCTTACTTATCAAACGAATGATAAAGACGGTTATTGACTACCTTTCCTTGGTTAACGTAAAATCTGAGTTTTCCATTTTTTATATGATTATCCAGTGATTCAGTATCTAGATGGAAAATAAAGCATTCTATTTCTGGTATTTATAAATCCAGCCATCATAAAGATCCCACAGCTCATGTTTCACAATCTCAAATGAATATTCTAATTCAGCGTATTTTCTATTGTGGATATTGATAATTATAATTTCTTTTCTGTCTGTTTCGTAACCATAAAAGTTGCTATATTTTTTTGTCGCTACTTCACCTTCTGTATCAATAACTTTACAAGTTATTTTGTAAGTAGGGTTTTCTAATTTAATATCTTGATGTTTAAATAAATCAGTATTTATAGTTGTGGTTTGCCCAATTCTGCTGGTGTCTAATTTTCGGATATCTCGAATGCTTGCCGTAAATTTTTCTTCGGATAGCAAAGTGTAAGTACCGAAGTAATTTTGGGGTTGAATACTATTGCACTCAAATTCATTATTTGAAGAGTAAGTATATTTTGAAAATAACAATATTAATATTAAAAAAGTATAGGATTTCATGTTTTTACCAGTTTTTGTAAGTATTATTTAAATAGATTTGCCATTCACATTCACGGCGATTTATTAATCCTCTATTTGTTTTTCCTTGAGATTTATTCCAAGCTTTCCATGCTTGTTCTAAACTAGAGTAAGTAGTCTTTGAGTTTGGATTATTAATTAATTTCACAGCAGATGAAGAAGAGAATGCTGATTTACCTATATTGAACGCTAATATTACGCAAGCATCAAATTCATTTTGAGATAATGAAATTGTTATTGATTTATTTACGGTTTCAATAAAGGGGGTTAAACTTTGGAGAAATAGAGAGCTGGCTTCAATTTTTGTGATGCCGAACTTGTATAGTGACCATTCTGTTTTAGGAACTAAGTATCCATAACCAATAGTCGCTCCTTTTACCCATTTAGTAATTAATTTTCCTGTTTGATCATCATATGGTTTTAATCTCAGTCTTTCTACATTCTTAAGAAGGTTCATACCTTTACGACTAAATTGTAAATCCTTTTTTTCAAGTGCAGTAATTTTCATCGGAGTAACAATACTCTCATCTTTCATTGAGTCATAATGCTGTGAGTAAATGAGGTGAGTATGAAGTTCTTGCTCTTCAGTTGTGTAAATACGAGTTGGTAGAATGTTTCCCTCGACTTGGTGTATTTGACGCTGAACATTCTTTCCATCAGCAGTATTGGCAATGACGATTAATTGGTGACCTAATATAAAATCTAGGGCCTCTCCGTCATCTTGTTCAGCTAGTTCAATGTTCAGTTGCTGGCTAAACTCTTGTAGTTCATATTCAGAACTACTACCCACTCCAGGCCCAACTTGTGCTTGCATCACAGGGGCAGGCGGAGTGTTCATTTTATTACTGGTGAAAATATCGGTATTACGAACAATCGCTTTTCCTTCGATAAATACCGTGGGTGAAAAGAGTCCTGGTTTGGCTTCGTCTTGGATCGTATTAGAAACGGTCCCTTTTTGGTCGCCGCTTTCATCGCCAGTGGATTGAGCAAAAGTGGATGATTCTAAGCAAACAGGGTTGCCTTCAATCATAACGCTGGATGAACCACCGGCAAGGTCTTTGCTTTCAGCAATATTAGGGTAAGGAATAGGAACAGTCGCAGGTCCGCAGGTGGTTTTACAGACGTCTGGGCTGGTCATGAGTATGCCACTGCTACCCGAGGTAACGGCGCTTAAGCCATTAACAAGAACGTTATTTTTAGCCATTATTGTTGATCATCCTGTTCGTTATATGCACTTTCCTGTGCTTCTGCCTCAGTATTGTTTGAATTATGCTTTAACTGTGGTTCGGCTGGTTCAAATGTTAAACATACTGCGCTGCGTTGGTTTTTGTCTGAACTGGTTGTAATTAAGTGTCGCTGTGCAATGCCATCACTAAAGAGTTTATGTGATGATAACGCAAGTGCGATCATTCCCGTTGCAGAACCGATGTCGCCAATATTGTACGCGCTTGAAATAGATTTATCTGCAATGTCATGGTCTAAATCATGCCTATGTCGTAGTGTGCTGGCGATATGTTCTTCATACCAAATGGCTTCACCGTTCATGGATGTGTAAATTTGGCTAACAGGTAAATTTGGCGAGGCGTTTAAGGCCATTTTAATAGCACTTGTTAGTCCTTGGCTTAAATTAGGTTCGTTACTTCCAATATAGCCTTGCTCAACCGCTAAGCCAGGTGAGTGAATACGCACGTATCCATTATTTTTATTGAGCGCATAATGCTTATTGTTGGTGATTACGATAAAGCCAGCGCCTTCACCGGCAACAAAACCATCGCTACCTATCATTGCTATACGCTGTTGCTTACTCAGGTCTCGCAGCACGGCTGAATGGCGATAGCTGTCTAGGCCACCAATGATGATTAATTCTATTCCATTGTTTTGCTGAAATAACTTTTGCGCCAAATTTAGAGTCGCCAATGCGCCTGCACGCCCAATAGTCACTGGAATAAATTGGTTCCAGTGAATCATCTCTGCATTGTCACCCAAATGTTGCCTAATAGAATTAGCCAGTTGATCTGGGGCTAGTGGCTTATGATTCGGTACTTGTTCAGCCGTTGCAAGAATAAAAGGTGCCAAAGAAGGGCTGTAGTCTTTGAACCGTGTGAGTAGGGGGGTAAGTGCTTTATCAGCCATTTGTACTAAGGTTTTATCGCGATGACAGCGATTGATATTGATCTTAGGATCTATCTTCCTGAAACTCGCACTGTCACAAAGAGACATGTTTATTTGTTGGCCAAGGTGGCCATAATAATCTGAGAGGCAGAATTCATTTTCATTCGCTTGAATTTTTTCACTGAGTTCTGCAACGTCATTACTCAGTGGTGTGCAAATTTCCAAATCAGCTATGTACATGTTGTTTAAGTCTAGAGGTGCTGTGGTCATATTATTTAAAATCCATGCTAACGCTAATAACATCTTTGGCGTTGTTTAAACACACATGGTTAGCGCGCCACGAAATATGTACTTGATCATTATCGGGTTCAAAGTGAACGGTATCGTAATTAAGCGTTAATTCTTTAATCGTATCTTTAAGTACAACTTCGAGCTTTAGTGGACAAAAAGGCAGTCTTCCTTCTAATACTTCTAAAGGGTGTACGCCTTGTAAGCGATATTGCTCGCCGCCTTTTAGAGGCTGTTGAGTTTGCAGTTGAGGATGTGCGCTGTGATTAAATCGGCGGTCAAAATCTGCAGGTAAATAGGGTAGGCGAGTTTCTTGCCACTGTTGGTCGTAGGTGCCTGCTAGCGGGTAACGGGTTTTCCAGTGTGATGCAATCGGGCTGGGTGTGCTTGGCATCGGGGCGGATTTTTGACTGCTTACTAAGTTCGTCGGGTCTTCAATATTGGCGAGCAGGGTTTCACTTCTACCAACGGGGTTATATTCATTCATGGGTGCGCCAAAGGCGTATTCGTAGACTAGAGGAATTCGAATAAACTGTTTTGTATTGGATATTTGGCGGCCTTGCCAAACCCGATCGCCAAACACTTTTAAGTTTAAACTGTATTGATCTACTTGAATCGATACATTGCTTTCGCGCACGGCTTGTCCGTTGGGTGCATAGGCATGAGCGTGCATTAAAATATCGGTACCTGGTTTTCCTAGGTGGATTTCATTGGCGTATCTAAGACTGCTGGTTTGCGGCTCACCCCAGAAAACATCTTTTAAGTGAATGGCTTGCATTTCACTGGCGAGCTTCAACTGTTGTAAAGAATTAAAAGTGGCTTTTACGACAACAATTAATTCTTGTTTTCCGTGTTCGTTCGGAATGATTAATGCTTGAAGCGGTAGCGATGTTTTATTTTCAATCTGCATAATATGTGATTACCTTAAATCAATTAAGATTTATGGTGCCGCCGATTAGGTTGTTTTTCTTGCGTGCTTTGGTAGTGCGTATCAGTATCGCAGCGAAATAAAAATAAGAGTAATAAAAGGCATAGTACGGATACCAAGGCATAACTGATTTTTAATCAGGCTCAATAGGATCATCAGGATGAATAATAGGGTCTTGATAGCCTGTATCAATAACGTAACCTTTTTCATTGAGGTCTGCTTCTTTTTTATAGCGAAGAGATTTAAGCCTCTTCATTATTGGTACCCAGTGCTGTTTCCAGGTATCTCGCTGATCAAACTTCATGCCGCTTTTAGCAAACTCATCACGAGTTGTTATTTCTAAAGAAAATATATAATAAGCCGACTCATTGGGGCTTTTGTGCTGATCGCTTGGGTCTTGTTTACGTCGATATTTAATATCCATAAATAAATTATCAGCGTAAAGAGTCCATATGTGCGTATTTCCCATGGCTTTCCACGTCTTTAAGCTAGGCTCAACATTCAAATCTGGCACATAATAATCATTGCCTTCTAGTATATATTGGTAACTTTGAAGGCCTGACAAACGAGGTTCAGAAGTATTTATAAATCGCTGCCAGCCAAGGTCAGCTAACATTTTTATATAACCAATAAAGAATTCACGGGCTTGTTCGTGGGTGTTTTTTTGTCCGTCGTCTTTTCTGACGAAGGTGAAGTCTAATAATTTTATGCCTAACTCAGGAAGATCTGCATCCTCTGTGCCCATATATTTCATAATAGGAGGAATGTCAAAGCTGTATTGGCCATGCTCTATTCGCGCTACTTGTCGAGTACCTTGTTGAGATTTCATGGTATAAAAATTGAGCCCCGCAGGTTGACGGTCCACACCGATAGGTTGGCCAACATTTTTCATGCGCTGTATAAAATCCGTTGGATTCTCGCCCACAGTAAAAACAAGGGGTTGAAACGGTTTATTACCCTTCATATTAGAGTTCTCTTCTTTATTACTGACATTGAACACGAAGAATATCAACAGCAATAGGCATGTTACTGCTATAGATACGTAAATATAAGAAAGAGAGAAGTTGTTCATAAATTACTTTTTATTGATTCAATGCTGGATTTAGTTGTTTAGATGAAAATGAAGCCATAAATATTGTTATGGCTTCTATGGCAGTATTAAATAATGACTTTCGATTAACTAAAATTTAGTTAATCAGGCTCAATAGGATCATCAGGATGAATAATAGGGTCTTGATAGCTTGTATCGATTGTATAACCTTTATCTCGGAGTTCAGCTTCTATTTTGTAGCGACGAGTTTTTAGTTTTTTTATTACAGGTATCCAGTGTTGTTTCCAGGTATCTCGCTGCTCAAATTTCATGTAGCCTTTGGCAAATTCATCTTTAGTTGTGATTTCTAAAGAAAATATATAATAGGCGGATTCATCAGGGGTTTTGTGCTGATCGCTTGGGTCTTGCTCACGTCGATATTTTATTTTCATAAACAGATCATCTGCGTACAGCGTCCATATGTGCGTATTTTCCATGGCTTTCCACGTCTTTAAGCTAGGCTCGATATCCAAATCTGGCACGTAACGTTGCTTTTCTTCTAGTATGTATTGATAACTTTGAGATCCTGAAATACGAGGTTTTGAAGGTGTTATAAATCGCTGCCAGCCAAGATCGGACAACATTTTTATATAGCCAATAAAAAATTCACGGGCTTGTTCGTGGGTATTTTTTTGTCCATCATCTTTTCTGACGAAGGTGAACCTTAATAGTTTGATACCTAATTCAGGAAGATCTGCATCCTCTGTGCCCATATATTTCATCATAGGGGGAATGTCAAAACTGTATTGGCCATGCTCTATTCGCGCTATTTTTCGAGTACCCTGTTGAGATTTTATGGTATAAAAATTGAGCCCAGCAGGTTGACGGTCTACGCCGATAGGTTGGCCAACATTTTTCATGCGCTGTATAAAATCCGTTGGATTTTCGCCCACAGTAAAAACAAGGGGTTGAGATGGTTTATTACCATTCATATTAGAGTTCTCTTCTTTATTACTGACATTGAACACGAAGAATATCAACA
>OJHM01000328.1_pt1 | contig 16037 bp, 11 predicted proteins | sample 1595241 | NCBI WGS metagenome assembly OJHM01 (sample SAMN05416781, study PRJEB24817) | seawater metagenome | isolation source: Sea water | place: Canada:Atlantic | collected 2013-11
AGATGCTCAGGAGTCTCGTGGGCTCGGAGATGTGTATAAGAGACAGCACTTAAACATTGGTACTATTGGACACGTAGATCACGGTAAAACAACTTTAACTGCTGCTATTACTAAAGTATTAGCTGATGCAGGTTTATCTGAAGCAAGATCATTTGATCAAATTGATAATGCACCAGAAGAGAAAGAAAGAGGTATAACAATTAATACGTCTCACGTAGAATACGCAACTGCTAATCGTCACTACGCTCACGTTGACTGTCCAGGTCACGCGGATTACGTAAAGAACATGGTTACAGGTGCTGCTCAAATGGATGGTGCTATCTTAGTAGTTGCTGCAACAGATGGTCCTATGCCACAAACACGTGAGCACATCTTACTTGGTCGTCAGGTAGGTATTCCTCGTATCGTTGTATTCATGAATAAAGTGGATATGGTTGATGATGAAGAATTGTTAGAATTAGTAGAAATGGAAATCAGAGATTTATTGTCATTTTACGAGTATGATGGTGATAATGGTCCTGTAGTAGCAGGTTCTGCTTTAGGTGCACTGAATGGTGAGCAAAAGTGGGTTGATACTGTAATGGAATTAATGGCACAAGTTGATGCTTGGATTGAAGAGCCTTTAAGAGAAGTTGATAAAGATTTCTTAATGCCAATCGAAGATGTGTTCTCAATTACTGGTCGTGGTACTGTTGCTACTGGTCGTATTGAGACAGGTATTGCTAATACAGGTGATCCAGTTGAAATCATTGGTATGGGTGCTGAGAAATTAACATCTACTATTACTGGTATCGAAATGTTCCGTCAAATTTTAGATAGAGGTGAAGCTGGTGATAACGCTGGAATCTTATTAAGAGGTATTGAGAAGTCTCAAATCTCTAGAGGTATGGTAATTACTAAGCCTGGTTCTGTAACACCACACGCTAAATTTAAAGCAGAGGTTTATATCCTTAAAAAAGAAGAAGGTGGACGTCATACTCCATTCCATAATAACTACCGTCCACAGTTTTACGTTCGTACAACTGACGTAACTGGGAACATTGCGCTTCCTGATGGAGTTGAAATGGTAATGCCTGGAGATAACTTAACTATCACTGTAGAATTAATTAACACAATTGCAATGAACGTTGGTTTACGTTTTGCAATCCGTGAAGGAGGTAGAACAGTAGGTGCTGGTCAGGTAACTGAAATTTTAGACTAAACAATACAGTTAAATAGACAGTTAAGGTGTCCCGAAATATCGGGATGCCTTGATTGTTATTTACGGGTTAACTCATCTTGGTATAAATCAGATTAAAGAGTGACACTCAAATACGGGTTTAGCTCAGTTGGTAGAGCACTGGTCTCCAAAACCAGGTGTCGTGAGTTCGAGTCTCTCAACCCGTGCAAATTAAAAATATAACAAATGGCAGGATTAGCAACATACGTAAAGGAATCGTTTGCAGAGTTAAAGAACAATGTGTCTTGGACACCTTGGCCAGAAGCTCAAAGATTAACGGTCATTGTAGCTGTGTTTTCAATTATTTTCTCATTAGCTATTTGGGGAGTAGATACTGTTTTTAGTAGAGCGGTAAAAGCTTATTTTGAATTTATAAACTAACAAATACACAAGTAGGAGATGTCAGATAAAAAATGGTATGTTGTTAGAGCTGTAAGTGGTCAGGAAAATAAAATTAAAACTTATATTGAAAATGAAATTTCAAGACTAGGTTTAGATGATTATGTAGATCAAGTTCTTGTGCCGACAGAAAAAGTAATTCAGATACGTAACGGTAAAAAGATAAATAAAGAAAAAGTTTATTTCCCAGGATATATAATGGTTCAAGCTAATTTAAGTGGCGAAATACCTCATATTATCAAATCAATTACAAATGTAATTGGTTTTCTGGGTGAAACAAAAGGAGGGGATCCTGTGCCTTTAAGACAATCTGAAGTAAACAGAATGTTAGGTAAAGTAGATGAATTGTCAATTGAAGCAGATGCTAACGTTGCAATTCCATTTACCAAAGGGGAAACTGTAAAAGTAATAGATGGACCATTCAACGGATTTGATGGTACTATCGAAAAGATTAATGAAGAAAAGCGTAAGCTTGAAGTAATGGTTAAGATTTTTGGAAGAAAAACACCATTAGAGTTAAGCTATATGCAAGTAGAAAAAGTATAATAATTGTTACAATAAAGATAGCGTACTTATCTAGCTTCCAATTAGAGATAGGCGCATTAAACATTTAGAAATGGCAAAAGAAATAGACAAAGTAGTTAAGCTACAAGTTCGGGGAGGTGCTGCGAATCCATCGCCACCGGTAGGACCCGCTTTAGGTGCCGCTGGAGTTAATATCATGGAGTTCTGTAAGCAGTTTAATGCTAGAACACAAGATAGACCAGGTAAAGTATTACCTGTGGTAATTTCGGTTTTCAAAGACAAATCATTTGACTTTGTAATCAAAACTCCACCAGCAGCAGTACAATTATTAGAAGCGGCCAAAGTAAAGAAAGGATCAGGAGAACCTAACCGACGTAAAGTAGCAAAAGTAACTTGGGATCAAGTTAAAGCGATTGCTGAAGACAAAATGCAAGATTTAAATGCATTTGAAATCGGATCTGCCATGAAAATGGTAGCTGGTACAGCAAGATCGATGGGTATCACTGTTAAAGGAGGTGAAGCTCCAAACTAAATTTTACAATATGGCAAAATTAACAAAGAAGCGTAAGGAAGCGATGGCGAAAGTAGATGGAAGTAAAGTTTACTCTCTACAAGAAGCTGCTGACTTACTAAAAGAAATTACATACACTAAGTTTGATGCTTCAGTAGATTTAGCAATTAGATTAGGTGTAGATCCACGAAAAGCCAATCAAATGGTACGTGGTGTCGTTTCCTTACCACACGGTACAGGTAAAGACATGAAGGTTCTTGCATTGGTAACACCAGACAAAGAAGACGAAGCTAAAGAAGCTGGTGCTGATTATGTTGGGTTAGATGAATATTTACAGAAAATAAAAGAAGGTTGGACAGATGTTGACGTTATCGTTACAATGCCAAGTGTTATGGGTAAATTAGGACCATTAGGTAGAGTATTGGGGCCAAGAGGTCTTATGCCAAACCCTAAGACAGGAACAGTAACAATGGATATAGGCAAAGCTGTTAGCGAAGTAAAAGCTGGTAAAATTGATTTTAAAGTAGATAAAACAGGAATTGTACACGCACCAATCGGAAAAGCATCATTTACTGCTGATAAGATTGTTGGTAATGCAAAAGAGCTTTTAACTACGATAATGAAATTGAAACCAACAGCAGCTAAAGGTGTATATGTAAAAAGTATTTACATATCTAGCACTATGAGTCCAAGTATTGCAATAGACGCAAAAACATATAGTAGTTAAACTTAGAATATTATGACAAGAGAAGAAAAATCCCAAGTAATTGAAGAGTTGACTGCTCAGTTGGCAGATAATACAAATATCTATTTAACGGATATTTCTGGATTGGATGCAGCAACAACTTCAAACTTAAGAAGAGCATGTTTCAAAGCTAATATTAAGTTAGCAGTAGTAAAGAATACGCTTTTAGAGAAAGCAATGGAAGCCTCGGAAAAAGAATTCGGTGAGTTACCAACGACTTTAAAAGGAAACACATCAGTAATGTATTCTGAAACAGGAAATGCTCCAGCCAAAGTAATTAAGGAGTTCCGTAAAAAATCAGAAAAACCTTTATTAAAAGGTGCTTTCATTGAGGAATCAATTTACGTAGGCGATGAGTTATTAGATACCTTAGTTGAAATTAAGTCTAGAGAAGAACTTATCAGTGAGATTGTAGGATTATTGCAATCACCTGCTAAGAACGTTATTTCAGCACTTAAGTCAAGCGGAGGAACTATCGCAGGTATCGTAAAAACTTTATCCGAAAGAGAAGGATAATAATAATAGAACACACTAAAATTATATATTAAACACACATTATTAAAACAATAGAAAAATGGCAGATTTAAAAGATTTCGCAGAACAATTAGTTAATTTAACAGTAAAAGAAGTTAACGATTTAGCTACTATATTAAAAGATGAGTACGGTATTGAGCCGGCTGCTGCTGCTGTTGCAGTTGCTGCAGGTGGTGGTGCTGCAGGTGGCGAAGCTGCTGAAGAGCAAACTGAATTCGATGTTATCTTAAAAGCAGCAGGTGGTTCTAAGTTAGCAGTTGTTAAATTAGTAAAAGAATTAACAGGTCTTGGCTTAAAAGATGCTAAAGGTTTAGTTGATGATGCACCAAGCCCAATTAAAGAAGGTGTTGCTAAAGACGAAGCTGAAGCATTAAAAGCTCAATTAGAAGAAGCTGGAGCTGAGGTTGAGCTTAAGTAAGCTCTCTCAAACCTACAAATTATGGTTTAGGTTTATCCCGCAAAAATTGCGGGATAAGACCTAGACCCTTTTGTGTATATAAACGCTATGTACACTTTTTAGTATTTTATAATAAAAACCTCGTTCATCAATGTTAGCAAAAAAGGCTGAAAGAATAAATTTCTCTTCTATTGTAAATAGAACAGATTACCCAGACTTTTTGGATATACAAATAAAGTCCTTCCAGGATTTTTTCCAATTAGAAACAAAGTCAGAAGAAAGAGGAAATGAAGGGTTGTACAACACCTTCATGGAGAATTTCCCAATTACAGACACACGTAATCAATTTGTACTAGAATTTTTAGATTACTTCATTGATCCACCGCGATACACCATAGAAGAATGTATTGAAAGAGGATTAACTTACAGTGTGCCTCTAAAAGCAAGATTGAAATTATATTGTACGGATCCTGAGCATGAGGATTTCGAAACAATAGTTCAAGATGTGTATTTAGGTACAATACCTTACATGACACCAAGCGGTACATTCTGTATCAATGGTGCTGAACGTGTGGTAGTATCACAATTACACAGATCACCTGGTGTTTTCTTTAGCCAGTCGTTTCACGCAAATGGTACAAAATTATATTCAGCAAGAGTAATTCCTTTTAAAGGGTCTTGGATAGAATTTGCTACAGACATTAACAGTGTTATGTATGCTTACATTGATAGAAAGAAAAAACTACCAGTAACTACGCTTTTCCGTGCTATCGGATTTGAGCGTGATAAAGATATTTTAGAAATTTTTGACCTTGCAGAAGAAGTAAAAGTTTCTAAGTCTGGATTAAAGAAAGTAATCGGTCGCAAATTAGCTGCTCGTGTACTTAACACGTGGCACGAGGATTTCGTTGATGAAGATACAGGTGAGGTTGTATCTATTGAACGTAACGAAATTGTTTTAGATCGTGATACCGTTATAGACAAGGATAATATAGAAGAAATTCTTGAAGCAGAAGTAAAAACAATCCTTTTGCATAAGGAAAGTGCGCAACAAGGAGATTACGCAATTATTCACAATACATTACAGAAAGATCCAACAAACTCTGAAAAAGAAGCTGTTGAACATATCTATCGTCAATTACGTAACGCTGAGCCGCCAGATGAAGAAACAGCGCGTGGTATTATTGACAAATTATTCTTTTCTGACCAACGTTACTCTTTAGGTGAAGTAGGTCGTTATAGAATGAACAAAAAATTACAGTTAGATATCGGAATGGATAAGCAAGTGCTTACCAAAGAAGATATCATAACTATTATAAAATACTTAATTGAGTTAATTAACTCTAAAGCAGAGATTGATGATATTGATCACTTATCTAATCGTCGTGTACGTACAGTAGGTGAACAACTATCTTCTCAGTTTGGTGTTGGCTTAGCACGTATGGCACGTACTATTCGTGAACGTATGAATGTTCGTGACAACGAAGTATTTACTCCAATTGATTTAATTAATGCTAAGACTTTATCGTCTGTTATTAATTCATTCTTTGGAACAAATCAGCTATCTCAGTTTATGGATCAAACTAACCCTCTTGCAGAGATTACGCATAAGCGTCGTCTTTCAGCATTAGGACCAGGTGGTTTATCTAGAGAAAGAGCAGGTTTTGAGGTTCGTGATGTTCACTATACACATTACGGACGTTTATGTCCAATTGAAACACCAGAAGGACCAAACATTGGTTTAATTTCATCTTTATCTGTTTTTGCTAAGGTAAATTCAATGGGATTCATTGAAACACCTTATAGAAAAGTTGAAGATGGTGTTGTAGATATCAAGCAAACACCTACATATCTAAGTGCTGAAGAAGAGGAAGATATGTTAATAGCTCAAGCAACAATTGAAGTTGATGAAAACGGAAAAATTCTTCCAGAGAAAATTATTTCTCGTCAAGAAGGGGATTTTCCAGTAATAGATCCTTCAAATGTAAACTATACAGACGTTGCACCTAATCAAATTGCTTCGATTTCAGCATCTTTGATTCCTTTCTTGGAACATGATGATGCCAACCGTGCATTGATGGGATCTAACATGATGCGTCAGGCTGTACCTTTGTTACGTCCTGAAGCACCAATTGTAGGTACTGGATTAGAGCGTCAAGTAGCATCAGATTCTAGAGTATTGATAAATGCAGAAGGAGCAGGTACAGTAGAATACGTTGATGCACAGAAAATAATCATTAAGTACGAGCGTTCAGAAGAAGCCGCAATGGTTAGTTTTGATAGCGATACTAAAGAATACCCTTTAGTTAAGTTTAGAAAAACAAACCAAGGTACGTCTATCAACTTAAAGCCTATCGTAGTAAAAGGCGATAAAGTTGTAAAAGGACAAGTACTTTGTGAAGGCTATGCAACAGAAAATGGTGAATTAGCACTTGGTAGAAATATGAAAGTAGCCTTTATGCCTTGGAAAGGGTATAACTTTGAGGATGCAATTGTAATTTCGGAAAAAGTGGTTAGAGAAGATGTATTTACATCTATCCATATTGATGAATATTCATTAGAAGTTAGAGATACTAAATTAGGTAATGAAGAATTAACTAATGATATACCTAACGTTTCTGAAGAAGCAACAAAGGATTTAGATGAACATGGTATGATTCGCATTGGTGCGGAGATCAAACCAGGTGATATCTTAATTGGTAAGATTACTCCAAAAGGAGAATCAGACCCAACTCCAGAAGAAAAATTACTTAGAGCTATCTTTGGTGATAAAGCTGGTGATGTTAAAGATGCTTCATTAAAAGCTTCACCATCTCTTAATGGTGTTGTTATTGATAAAAAATTATTCGCAAGAGCAGTAAAAGATAAACGAAAAAGAGCTCAGGATAAAGAAGATATAGAAGCATTAGAGAATGCCTACGATAATCGTTTTGATGATTTACAAAGCGTTTTAATTGAAAAATTATTCGCTATCGTAAACGGTAAAACAGCTCAAGGTATTTATAACGATCTAGGTGAAGAAATAATCCCTAAAGGTAAAAAGTACACTTTAAAAATGTTGAATGCTGTAGATGATTACACGCACTTAACATCTGGTAAGTGGACTACTGATGACCATACTAACGAACTTGTAGCAGATTTAATCCATAATTATAAAATTAAGGAAAATGATCTTCAAGGTTCATTGAGACGTGAGAAGTTTACCATCTCTGTTGGTGATGAGTTACCAGCAGGTATCATTAAATTGGCTAAAGTTTATATTGCTAAAAAGCGTAAGCTTAAAGTAGGTGATAAGATGGCAGGTCGTCACGGTAACAAAGGTATTGTTGCTCGTATCGTTCGTCAAGAAGATATGCCTTTCTTAGAAGATGGAACTCCAGTAGATATCGTATTGAATCCACTTGGTGTACCTTCTCGTATGAATATCGGTCAGATTTATGAAACTGTTTTAGGATGGGCTGGTAAAGATTTAGGAAGAACATACGCTACTCCAATCTTTGATGGTGCAACTCTAGATCAGATTAACGAATACACAGATGAAGCTGGTATTCCAAGATTTGGACATACTTATCTTTATGACGGTGGAACAGGTGATCGTTTTGATCAACCAGCTACAGTTGGTGTGATCTATATGATTAAGCTTGGTCACATGATTGACGATAAAATGCACGCACGTTCAATAGGACCTTACTCATTAATTACACAACAACCATTAGGAGGTAAAGCACAGTTTGGTGGTCAGCGTTTTGGTGAAATGGAGGTTTGGGCACTTGAGGCTTATGGAGCATCAAGTACTTTACGTGAGATCTTAACTGTAAAATCAGATGACGTTATTGGTAGAGCTAAAACTTACGAAGCAATCGTTAAAGGTGAACCAATGCCAGAACCAGGACTTCCAGAATCATTCAACGTACTTATGCACGAATTGAAAGGTTTAGGATTGGATATTAGATTAGAGGAATAAAAAAATAGTAGGCAGTCATCAGTATGCAACGAACACTGTGTACTGAAGACTGAAGACTGAATACTATAAAAGAACATGGCAAGAAGACAAGATAAGAATACAATACAGAGATTTAATAAAATCTCAATTGGTTTAGCATCACCTGAATCTGTTTTGGGAGAATCACGAGGTGAGGTCTTAAAACCAGAAACTATTAATTATCGAACTCACAAACCTGAACGTGATGGTTTGTTCTGTGAGCGAATTTTTGGTCCTGTAAAGGATTTTGAATGTGCTTGTGGTAAATATAAAAGAATACGCTACAAAGGTATCGTTTGTGACCGTTGTGGTGTAGAAGTAACAGAAAAGAAAGTACGTAGAGACCGTGTAGGACACATCAATTTGGTGGTTCCTGTAGCGCATATTTGGTATTTCCGTTCGTTACCAAACAAAATAGGATACCTTCTTGGATTACCATCTAAGAAATTAGATATGATAATCTATTATGAGCGTTACGTGGTTATTCAGCCAGGTATTGCTATGAATGCAGAAGGGGAACCAGTTCAAAAAATGGATTTCTTAACGGAGGAAGAATATCTAAACATTTTAGAGTCAATTCCACAAGAAAACCAATATTTAGAAGATACAGATCCAAATAAATTTATTGCTAAGATGGGTGCAGAATGCCTTATCGATTTATTAGCGAGAATTGATTTAGATCAATTATCATACGATTTAAGACATAAAGCAAATAACGAAACCTCTAAACAACGTAAAACCGAAGCATTAAAGCGTCTACAAGTTGTTGAAGCATTCAGAGATTCTAATGAAAACAGGGAAAACAGACCAGAATGGATGATCATGAAGGCTGTACCTGTAATTCCACCAGAATTAAGACCTTTAGTTCCTTTAGATGGTGGTCGTTTTGCAACTTCAGATTTAAATGATTTATACCGTCGTGTAATTATCCGTAACAACCGTCTTAAAAGATTGGTTGAGATAAAAGCACCAGAAGTTATTTTACGTAATGAGAAACGTATGTTGCAAGAATCAGTAGATTCATTATTTGACAACACACGTAAATCTTCTGCTGTAAAAACAGATTCTAACAGACCGTTAAAATCATTATCAGATTCACTTAAAGGTAAGCAAGGACGTTTCCGTCAAAACTTATTGGGTAAGCGTGTTGATTATTCTGCACGTTCTGTAATTGTTGTTGGACCAGAATTAAAGTTATTTGAATGTGGATTGCCAAAAGATATGGCAGCAGAGCTTTACAAGCCATTTGTTATCAGAAAACTGATTGAAAGAGGAATTGTTAAAACTGTAAAATCTGCAAAGAAAATTATAGATAGAAAAGAGCCAGTTGTTTGGGATATCTTAGAAAACGTTCTTAAAGGACATCCAGTATTACTAAACCGTGCTCCTACATTACACAGACTTGGTATACAAGCTTTCCAGCCAAAACTTATTGAAGGTAAAGCAATTCAGTTACACCCATTGGTGTGTACTGCCTTTAATGCCGATTTCGATGGTGATCAAATGGCTGTGCATTTACCATTAGGACCTGAAGCAATTTTAGAAGCACAATTATTAATGTTGGCTTCTCATAATATTTTGAATCCAGCAAACGGTTCACCAGTTACTGTACCTTCTCAGGATATGGTTCTTGGATTATATTATATGACTAAGTTGCGTAAAACAGACAAAGACTACACTGTTAAAGGTGAAAACTTAACGTTCTATTCTCCAGAAGAAGTAACTATCGCTTATAATGAGAAGATGGTTGACCTTAATGCTGGTATCAAAGTAAGAACGAAAGACTTTAATGAAGAAGGTGAGTTAACAACTCAAATTATTGAAACTACTGTAGGTCGTGTGCTTTTTAACGAAAAAGTACCTGAAGCAGCAGGTTACATCAATGATATCTTAACTAAGAAATCACTTAGAGATATCATTGGTAATATCCTTAAAGTAACGAGTGTACCAGAAACGGCTGAATTCCTTGATGAGATTAAAACATTAGGATACAAGTTTGCATTCCAAGGTGGATTATCATTTAGTTTAGGTGATATAATTATCCCACAAGAAAAGCATACTATGATTGCTTCTGCCAACAAACAGGTAGATGGTATTATGGGTAACTATAATATGGGACTTATTACCAATAACGAACGTTATAATCAGGTTATTGATATTTGGACTTCAACGAATGCTGAATTGACAGAATTATCAATGAAGCGTATTCGCGAAGATCAACAAGGATTTAACTCGGTATTTATGATGCTAGATTCTGGTGCTCGTGGATCTAAAGAACAGATTCGTCAGTTAACTGGTATGCGTGGATTAATGGCTAAGCCTAAAAAATCTAACGCAGGCGGTGGAGAGATTATTGAAAACCCAATTTTATCTAACTTTAAAGAAGGGCTTTCAATTTTAGAATACTTTATCTCTACTCACGGTGCACGTAAAGGACTTGCAGATACGGCTCTTAAAACTGCCGATGCAGGTTACTTAACACGTCGTTTGGTAGATGTTTCACAAGATGTAATAGTATATGAAGAAGATTGTGACACATTAAGAGGTATTGAAGTTTCTGCATTAAAGAAGAATGAAGAAATTGTTGAAAAACTAGAAGCAAGAATAGTAGGTAGAACGTCATTAAATGATGTTTATAACCCATTAACGGAAGAATTATTAGTTGAAGCAGGAGGTCATATTAACGATGCAATAGCTAAGAAAATTGGTGATTCTCCAGTTGAAACTATTGAGGTGCGTTCACCATTAACTTGTGAAGCTAAGAAGGGTGTTTGTACAAAATGTTACGGTCGTAACCTTGCAACAGGTAAAATGGTTCAACGAGGTGAAGCTGTTGGTGTAGTTGCTGCGCAATCTATTGGTGAGCCAGGTACACAGTTAACATTGCGTACTTTCCACGTAGGTGGTATTGCAGGTAACATTTCTGAGGAAAACAAATTAACTGTTAAGTTTGATGGAATTGCAGAAATTGAAGATCTTAAAACCGTTAAAACTAAAGATGCAGATGGAAAAGAAGTAGATGTTGTTATTTCTAGAACGTCTGAATTAAAATTAGTTGATGCTAAGACTGGTATTATTTTAAGTACAAATAACATACCTTACGGATCACATATTTTTGTGAAACCAGGCGAGAAGGTCCAGAAAGGTGATGTAATATGTCAGTGGGATCCTTACAACGGTGTTATTATTTCAGAATTTGCTGGTAAAGTAAGATATGAAAATATTGAGCAAGGTGTGACATATCAAGTAGAAATTGATGAGCAAACTGGTTTCCAAGAAAAGGTAATTTCAGAATCTAGAAATAAGAAGTTAATCCCAACATTACTGATTGAAGATAAAAAGGGAGAAACTATTCGTTCATACAACTTACCAGTTGGTGCACATATAATGATTGATGATGGTGATAAAATTGAAATTGGTAAGATTTTAGTTAAGATACCTCGTAAATCTGCTAAAGCAGGTGATATTACAGGTGGTCTTCCTCGTGTAACGGAATTGTTTGAAGCACGTAACCCATCTAACCCAGCAGTTGTAAGTGCTATTGATGGTGTTGTTTCTTTCGGAAAAATCAAAAGAGGTAACCGTGAGATTATTATAGAGTCTAAACTTGGTGAGGTTAAGAAATATTTAGTGAAATTATCTAATCAAATTCTTGTACAAGAAAATGATTACGTAAAAGCTGGTATGCCATTATCTGATGGTTCAATTACACCAAACGATATTCTTAATATCAAAGGTCCTTCTGCAGTACAACAATACTTAGTAAATGAAGTACAAGAAGTATATCGTTTACAAGGTGTAAAAATTAATGACAAACACTTTGAGGTTGTTGTAAGACAGATGATGCGTAAAGTAAGAATCATTGATTCTGGCGATACTATTTTCTTAGAAAACCAATTAGTTCATAAATCAGATTTCATTGAAGAGAATGATAAAATTTTCGGAATGAAAGTTGTTGATGATGCAGGCGATTCTGAGAATTTGAAATCAGGTCAAATCGTAACTGTAAGACAATTGCGAGATGAAAACTCTAGTTTAAGAAGAGAGGATAAAAATCTTGTAACTGCTAGAGATGCAAGTCCTGCGACTGCAACTCCAATCTTACAAGGTATTACTAGAGCGTCATTACAGACTAAATCGTTTATCTCAGCAGCATCGTTCCAAGAAACCACTAAGGTTCTTAACGAAGCAGCCGTAAATGGTAAGGTCGATACTCTTGAAGGACTTAAAGAAAATGTAATTGTAGGTCATAGAATACCAGCTGGTACTGGTGTTAGAGAATACGATAACATCATCGTAGGATCTAAAGAAGAGTTTGATCAAATGATGAAAGCTAAAGAAGAGATGAACTTTAATTAGGAGTCTTATTCCTGCAAAATCGAAGATTTGCAAATTCATTAATTTTGAATTTCAAATCAACAATTAATGCAGGAATCTATTAAATATAAGCCTTCACACATTAATTTGTTTGAAGGCTTTTTTATTAAAATCATATTAATAAAGTTTCCGTTTTTAAGGGAACATAAATAAAATTTCAATGGCAGACGAAAAAAATAATTCAAAAAATAAAAAAGGACAGATAAATATAGAGTTAGATGAGAAAGTGGCAGAAGGCACATATTCTAACCTTGCAATAATCAATCATTCAGTATCAGAGTTTGTGGTTGATTTTGTAAGTATTATGCCTGGTACGCCGAAGAGTAAGGTGAAATCTCGAATTATACTAACACCACAGCATGCAAAAAGATTGCTTAAAGCGTTAGCAGATAATGTTAATAGATTTGAAAAAGCGCATGGTGAAATTAAAGATTATGAGCAACCTCCAATTCCTCTAAACTTCGGACCTACAGGTCAAGCTTAATATTTTAGAAACTCAAACAATTAGTTTTTTATAAATTTAATTGTTTGAGTTTTATTATTTAAGTCGTTTTTCAGTGATAAGAAATAAATACCTTTTTCAATTTGAGGTAAATTGAGTTTATTATTTTCTGATTGTAAATTCTTAGAGATGGATTTACCATTTATATTGTATATACTAATCAAAGTAAGATGATCTAATTCATTAGAAAAAATAATGGTATTATTTTCAACTGGATTGTTCACAATTCTTATAATACCATAAGTAACCTCGTCTATTGAAAGATTTTCATTACAAGCAACCGAGTTAGAGTTAACATCTTCAATTATATCATTTGGAGTTAAGTCTTTTCCATTAAAACCAATATAATTTGACGGGTATTTCTCTGCCCTAAACAACATATTTCCGAATATATCTTCTTCTGTTGTGAATTGATCTATGGTTGTTTGTCCCCTTGGATTTCTGTAGATCCAAACTATATCTCCGTTAGGGTTTATTTCAACTAATTGTCCCTTAGAACTTTCACAAAAAATTAAATTACCGTTTGGTAATGCTGTGACACCGCTTCTCTTAGGCTCATAAACTATTTTATTTAGCACCTCTCCATCCCAACTAAAGAAAAAAGTTGAAGGATTAAACCTGTTGTTTGTGGTTTCATAACCCGTAGGAATTGGTGCTGGCGTTAATACATTTACTGCACTATGCGTTTGAGTTGCTCCCACATCATTATTAAAAACTGAAATTTTCCCAGCATTTGTATAGCCTCCTGGTATCCATTTTGGGTCATGTTGTTCAAAAAGTTTACGGTCCTCTGTTGTACCTTGTCTATAAACCTCAGGATTTCCCCATCTCCATATAAAATCTCCTCCTTTATCATAACTTCCACCACTGTGTGATGCTGCTTCAGCTGTGGTTGTGCTGTGGTCAATTATGTATATTTCCCCTAGACTCTTGCATGACATAATAATTTGATCTAAATCCGCATTGTAGTCTATACCATTCATATGTATCCAATCTTCATGAACCATATTATAATCTTCATAATTAAAATCTATACGTTCTGGATGGTCTGCAACAATTCCAAAATTACTTTTGTTTGAATCAAAATCTTGAATAAACCGGTCAGCAAAACGCCATTCCCAGACAATCTCGATGTCGTTTGTACCTACAGGCTGAAATTCCATGATTTTTTCGGATTTTAGTTCCTCATTAACTAGTGCAGGATTTTTACCTAAGTTAATTTGATCATCTTCAGATATAAACTCTCTTATAATAGCTAGAATATTTCCGTTAGGCATAGGCTCTATGTCATGATGCTGTCTCAGGTTTAATTCAGCTTGAAGATTATAACTCCACAGTAGTGTGTTATCCCAATCTCTTAGTTCTATTCCTGTTGAGCCAGACCTTAATAGAGTTCCATCCTCAAGTAAATAAGGTACCGCTCTAGGTGTACCATTAAAAGTCCATTCGTTAACTACTTGCCCACAATTATCAATAAGATATACAGAAGAGTTACTAAGAGGTGAAAATAAAGTGAACCCATCTGCGACATTATTTTGGTCATTATAAAGGAGCCCAACTGTTTCTTGTGTATGTGCTATATTTTCCCCTAAAGTACACAGAAACAGACAAAAGAGTATTTTTAATTTCATCGTATTTTTCTTGAAAAATACAATTTTTTAAGCTTAAAACATAAAATAAGAAAACCTTAATTTAAGAATTATTCAGCATCTTCCTTATTTGTATTGGAGGTTACGGTAATCTTATCATTGCTGTAAACATTTGGAATTGTTTTCATAATGTCAAAAACCTCGTTTAAATGTATCAAAAAAAAATAGACGAAATACTCATTCTTTTTTCAATTAAAGACTAAAAATTTTAAAAATAATTTTATTTCTATTGTTGGCAATAGCTAATGTTATCTGAATAAATAGGCCTGAAAAGTAGCAGTTTTCTCGAAATTTTATTTTGATTGAGTTTAATAGAGCTTGTAGTGACTTTACCATTCTTTTTTTCTATATAATAGGGTTTGTCATTTACTTCAAAGGAAACATAACCTTCATCAATAGTTTCGACCTTTTTTATAAATTCAAAAAGAAGGAAGTTATATGCTTTATCTTGGTTCCATGTATCTGATGAAGAGAGATTCTTCATATTGGTATCTTTAATTATTACAATTTCTCTTTGGTAATCAAAAATTTGAAGCTCACTTGGAATAAAAAAATGATTGGTTTTACCATTTTCAGTTATCAAATTACTGAACATAGAAAAAGAAGTCTGGGTCTTTAAACCTAGATATGGTGCAAATCCGTTGAGAACAACTAGTAACGGAAACATCCAAAATATTAAATACTCAGAATTAAGTCTCAGCGTATTTTCGCTTTTCAATCTAATGTTTTTAATGTAAAACCCAATAGTTATTAAGGTATAGATAACCCAAACCAAACCAACGACTTTGTTAAATATATTATGAGATAAAAACCCAAGGCTGATTGCAATAAGAAGTGTGGTTATTGTAAACCCGATTATAAAATACCTTTTAAAATTTTTAATAGTTTCCAGGGCTTTAGCAACAAGTGCATCCGAGGAAAAAAGCACCAAATAAGTAAACATCATAGCTGTAAAACTCACTATGGCACCCAAGCCTTCTAATCCTAATAGAAAATGAAAAAGCAGTCCAAGAATCAATCCCAAATTCCTGCTACCTTTAAATAATAATAAAATAGGTATAGTAAGTTCTGCACATAGAGAAAAATAAATTGAGAAATTGGCAATTAGACTTTGATTAGTGCTATAAAAATTATCAATAAAACCAATGTTAATGAGTTTGAGGTCTGTCTCTTATACACATCTGACGCTGCCGACGA
>OJHM01000329.1_pt1 | contig 16021 bp, 13 predicted proteins | sample 1595241 | NCBI WGS metagenome assembly OJHM01 (sample SAMN05416781, study PRJEB24817) | seawater metagenome | isolation source: Sea water | place: Canada:Atlantic | collected 2013-11
GTGCCGCGCACTTTGCCTTCGGGACCGCTGCTGTCGAATACGCGGTTGACGACATTTCCGCCGCTCTGCGGTTGCCGGTTGCGGTTATTCTTGGACCGGGACCGTGATCTGCTGGATTTCATGTAATGATTTCAGTCTTTGGTGTGTTGTCATAAGAACCGGGGCGGCGATCGTCACCTTATTGTACCCGATTGCGAAACATTGTTGGGCTTAGAACCGCGCGGGACCGCCAAAAGCATCCACCGCTGCAACACCTGTGGTAAACCATGAGGCGCGGGGCGGGGCAAGCCTAAAGTGCCAAAAATTCGTCAAATAAGCCTGTTTCTGCCCTTCATGCCGGATTTGCAGCACTCACCACCCGCGCACGCCCATCCAGATCATGCGCCAGATGCACATCGCCCCAGCCCGCACGCGAGAAAATTTCCTGCACGGTTTCACCCTGCTGCCACCCGATTTCGACCAGAACCCGGCCTGCGGCAGTCAGATACCCCTGCGCCTCGTCTGCAATGATCCGGTAGACCGATAACCCGTCTGCCCCGTCGGTCAGTGCCATCCGAGGTTCATGATCGCGCAATTCAGGGGCGATCTGCCCCATCTCTGTCGCTGCCAGATAGGGCGGATTGGCGACAATCAGATCAAAGCGCCCCTCAACAGTCTCAAACCAGTCCGATTGTGCAATATCGGCGCGTGCTGCAACGCCGTGCTGAACCGCATTGGCGCTGGCCTGCAAACAGGCCCCCTCGGACAGGTCCACCCCGAGCCCCGTTGCGCCGGCCCGCTCGGCCAACAACGTCACCAGAATACAGCCCGACCCGGTGCCCAGATCCAGAATCCGCTCAAACGGGCCTGACAGCGCCAGTTCAATCAGCGTCTCGGTTTCCGGGCGCGGGTCAAGCACCTCGCGGCTGACCTTGAAATCACGCCCATAAAACGCGCGCGCGCCGACCAAATGGCTGACCGGCACCCGCACAGCGCGCAAGGCGATCAATCGCTCAAACCGCTCTGCGATATCGGGCGCTATCTCTTCGGGGGCGATCAATGTCACACGCGCGGCATCCACGGACGCCGCATGCGCCAGCAGAATACGTGCATCGCGCGCCGGGTCAGGCACCCCAGCGGCGCGCAATCGCGCGGCCCCGGGCTCGCTTCCGGGTGGCCCTGGAAGCTGAAGGCCGGCACGTCAGTGCGCTCGATGCCCTGCAAGGTGCCATCAAACAGCGACACATGGGTCACTTTCAGGTTTCCCGGCAAGGTATCGATATCCACCGCAAAGCCATGGTTCTGGCTGGTGATCATCACCGTGTCATCCGCCAGGGTTTTCACCGGGTGGTTGGCACCATGATGGCCGGTGGCCATCTTCATGGACTTGGCACCACTGGCCAGCGCCAGCAACTGGTGCCCCAAGCAGATACCAAACACCGGCAACCCGGTGGCAACAATCTCCTGGATCGCGGCAATGGCATAGTCGCAAGGCTCCGGGTCACCCGGGCCGTTGGACAGGAACACACCATCCGGCTTCATGGCCAGCACCTCAGACGCGGGCGTTTGCGCCGGCACCACGGTGAGCTTGCAGCCACGCTCGGCCAGCATGCGCAGGATGTTGCGCTTCACGCCGTAGTCGTAGGCCACCACATGGAAGCGGGTATCACCCTGTTCGGTGTGCCCCTTAACCAGATCCCAGGTGGACTCGGTCCAGCTGTAGGGCTCGGCAACGGTGACTTCCTTAGCCAGGTCCATGCCTTTCAGACCGGGAAACCCTTTGGCTGCCGCCAGCGCTTGCGCTTCATCAATGTTCTCGCCGGCCAGAATGCAGCCATTCTGGGCACCCTTGTCACGCAGAATGCGCGTCAGGCGACGGGTATCGATGTCGGCAATGGCAACAATATTGTTGCCACGCAGATAATCCGGAAGAGACTGCTCACTACGCCAGTTGCTCACTGTCATGGCCAGATCGCGAATCACCAGGCCGGCGGCCCAGATTCGGGAGGACTCTTCGTCCTCGGCAGTGACGCCAGTGTTACCGATGTGCGGATAGGTAAGGGTTACAATCTGCTGGGCATAGGAAGGATCCGTCAGGATCTCCTGATAGCCAGTCATGGCGGTGTTAAACACCACCTCACCCACGGTTTCACCCGTGGCACCGATTGCAACACCCCGAAAGATGCTTCCGTCTTCAAGAGCGAGAATGGCGGGAACCGTCAACGCAACCTCCAGGCTGATAGGGAATAGGGAGATCTGCGGCGGGTGCGCTCGCAAAAAAGCGAGATGGATTCCTCCACCTCGCTTTTTCTAAATTCTTCATTCGGCGCCCCGCACGCCCATCACGGGCTGCGCGCTATTTTAGGGCTTTGTGGCCCCGCTGTCACGCAGCAATCCCGCTGATAGACCAGTGGCAGGCTCAGGCCTTGCCCCAGCCGGCACTTTCACCGGCCAGCCCCAGCACATCCTGCATGTCGAACAGGCCCTTGTCGTGCCCGGCCAGCCACGCAGCAGCCCGCACGGCGCCGCGCCCGAAGGACATGCGACTGGACGCCTTGTGGGTAATCTCCACCCGCTCACCTTCAGCGGCGAACATCACCGTGTGATCACCGACAATGTCACCGGCGCGAATGGTCTCGAAGCCGATGGTGTGGCGCTCACGTTCCCCTGTGCGGCCTTCGCGGCCATACACGGCGCACTCATTCAGGTCGCGCCCCAGGGTCTGGGCCACCACTTCACCCATACGCAGCGCGGTGCCGGACGGCGCATCGATCTTGTGACGGTGATGCGCTTCGATGACCTCGATATCCACCTCATCGCCCATGATCTCGGCCGCTTTTTCCAGCAATTTGAAGCACAGGTTCACGCCGATGGAATAATTCGGTGCAAAGCAGATGGCAATATCGTCACTGGCAGCGCGCAGGGCCGCTTTCTGGCTGTCATCCAACCCGGTGGTGCCGATCACCAGCTTGGTGCCCGCCGCCCGGCAGACCTCTAGGTTTTTTACCGTCGCTTCCGGCACAGTGAAGTCGATGAACACATCCGCATCGCTCACCACCTTGGCCAGGTCATCCGCCAGCAACACACCGCTGCTGGCCTGCCCCACCAGCTCACCGGCATCCGCACCGATCAAACTGGAACCGGGCACATCCACCGCCGCCGCCAGGGTGGTGTCCGGGTTGGCCAGGGTTGCCTCGATCAGAATTCGCCCCATGCGACCGGCAGCGCCGATAATACCTACTTTCATGGTGTCTCCTTGAGTAAACGCCGGACGCCAGACGCCGGACGCCAGACGCCCCACCTAGCACCCCACGGGGGAAGGTTAAGCGTCCGGCATCCGGCGTCCGGCATCAAGCGGCTTATTCTACCAGAAAGGGCGGCAGGGTCACCGCGTAGAGATTGACGTTTTCCTTGAGCATGTACTTGCGCCGCTTACGATCGAATCGCTTGAAACTCATGCCGCTGTCGCGCCAGGCAAGCACCTCCTTGAGCCGCTTGCGAGCGTAGGCGCGGTCCAGCCACTCCATGGAAAACCCGGCGGGCAACTGGGCCGCCACCTGCAGCTGGGCCAGCGCCCGCTTCGTCGCCTCGTCCTGGTAGGTATAAAGCAGGCTATTGGCGTATTCATATCGGACAATGGCCAGATCATTTTCTTGCTTGAGCGCCCTCTCGAAAGGCTGAATGGCATCCTCACTGTCCGCCGCCAACGCGAACTTGCCCGCCGCCTTTCCCACCCGCCTCAGCACGTTAGCCTCAAAGGCCGCACTCAACGACAGCGCCAAAGGATGCTCCGGCTCCACCGCCAACATCTCTGTGGCCGCATTGATCACCATTGCCGCGTAATTGCGCTGCAGCGTCGCCGGCACGGACTCATCTTCCGCCAACCGCGCCACCGCATAACCGAACCCCAACCGCATCATGCAGTAATCCGCTGTTAGCGCCTTGTCGCCAGGGAGCACTACCATTTTCTCACCGAACCAGGCCATATCATTGATGGCCACCTGCAGCAGCTGCTGTTTCTGCTCGTGGGTGGGAGCCAGATACGTGGCGTAGACAATCTGCGCCACGATCGCCGGCACTCGGGCATACCCCCCGTACCGGCGTCCCAGGTCCCGGGCTTGCTGAAAGTCACCCCGGAAAAAGGCCTGCCAAACCTCCAGCACATTGCGGCTGTGCTGCTCCCAGTCATCATCTTGATAACGCAGGTCGCGGTACAGATCCGGGAAACGCTGATAGCGGGCCTGCAAGTATTCGGCGGACGGGTACGGCAAACGCAAGCCACGCATAAACTGATCCCAATTAGCGCGAACCTCTTCCACCGTGTAGGTATAAGGCGCCGGATCAAACGGTGCGGACCGCCAATCGGCATTCAGAATTTCAGCGTCAGGCGTCAGCGGCGCCTTCTGGGCAAACGTGGCGCGAGCGCGCTCATAGGCCTGATCCACCGGCGTGCACAACCCGAAAACGGGAATGCACCACAACACAAACCCCAGCACAGACGCCAGTCGCCGTGAATTCATAATTGCCTCTGATTATTGTTATTTTTATGCACAATATCGCAGGCAAGCTTTCACCAGCAACGAAGCCGATCAAATTTCATACTATTGACTTAGGGCATGCCCGGCACGTTCATCCAGCAGGTCTAAAGCCCTCTCCCCCTAAGAAGCTCGACTAGGCGATTTCCGATTGCGCTGTGACTCATCCGCAAGAGCTTCCGCTTGCTCCGGGGTCAGCGATTCCCAGGCCGGGCCGGGAATATGCGCTTCCCGCTCGGTTTTTTTCAGTTTCTTCCATTTGCCGTTAGGGCCGATTACATGGCTGGGGGCTGCGGGAATCTTGGTCATATCCAGGTGTTTCCAGTCCTTGCCATAGATGAACAGTCTCTCCAAAGATCCCTGCGCCATAATCCAAAACCTCGGTTCGCGTGCCTACAAAATACTGCATGGCGACCATATCCCCGCCAAAATAGCTATCACACTCCTCTAGTGCCTTTATGGCGTCACAGCGGAGTGCGATGCTGTCGATGTAGCGGAGATTCCTTCCTTCTTCAGGAACTCCTCCCGGTGAATCTCCCCACAAAAGATCAGGCCGCCCTCGGCGATGGCATAGCGCCCCATCACCCCACCCCGGCAGAAGTCGCATTGGTAGGTGTGCTCCGGGTTCAGATCCGACGCGGGTTGGTCGGCCACGGTCTGGATCAGGGTGCGGCGTTCGTCCTGGATGGCGGTTTGGGTCTTTGGCGGGTGCTCCCAGACAACCGGTTGGTCGGCACCGTCTTCCAGCCAGGTGCCCGCCGGGATATCCGGGGACAGATTACGAAAGTGTTCGCGCACGGCGGCCACCCAAGGCAGGCGGCTGTAGTCGCTGCCCTGCCAGCCTTCCGGGTAGATACCCAGTTGTAGCTCGTCCCAGGGAAAACCGTTGTCAGAGCTGCCTTGGGTCAGCTCGTAATAATCTTCCTCATTCATGCTGCGCCAGAAATCGGCGGGGCGGCCGTATTTGACATCCCATTGTCGGGTCACCGGGTCGTTCTGGCGGATGCATTCCAGCTTGGGAAAATCCGGGATCGGCAGGGCCGGATCCATGTATTGACGGATAAATTCCCATTCCTGCAACACCCAGTTGCGGGAACCGGAAATACTGCCCGGATTGGACAGACCATGGCCCGTATAACGATGAATCAGCACCAACCCATAACGGGGATAGCCCCGGGAGCTGCCGATGCTAATGCCGGGGATAAATTCATCGAAGGGCAGCTCGATGGACTCTTTCTTGTCGAGTGGAACACGGACAAGGCCGGTAGCACGCTGAAAAATGGCCAAATTGCCTTCAGGGAACACATCCTTGTCGATCAGCCAAGCAAGGAGGCGCCAGAAAGCAAAAAAAATAGTAGTCCATATCAAGTCTTGCGATATATCCCATACATTGTCCTCACCAAAGTGAAGTAACGGCCACAAAACAACACCCGACAAGAAGAAGAAGAAGCCCATAGCCAAAATAAAACGAGCATAGATAGCCAGCATCACGGGGCTGCCTATACCGGCCCAGGGAAAGCCTGCCCAGCGCTTGAACGCCCGTTGCCGCCTCCGGTTCTCCTTGGTTTTTTTGTTCGCACCGAACTCGGTGTTGGAAAAAATGGCAGGAAAGTCCCCGCAATAGATGCCATCAATATGAATGGCCTCACCAACCGGTTCGTACTCCCTACCTTCCGCTTTACGTCGCATGGGAAGGGCGAGGGAAGATTCCGGGTGGCGAAGCCAGAAGGTCAGATTCGGCATGTTATACCTCGCGTCCGTCCAGGAAGTTGGCAACCCGGGTGGCTTCATACCAGCCATTGGGGCTGTCTTTCTCCAGCGGTAGGCTGGGGCCGCTGGCTAGCCGAACCCGGGAGCGCACCACCCACTGGATAGTCTCCGTGCCCACATTCAGGTTCTTGCCGCCCACCAGCGGGTCCGCCCAGCCCCGCCAGGGGGGAATGAAGTAGCGTAGCCCGATTTGCTGGCCTTGTTCGTTGAAGTGGGGCTCAACCAGGGGCATGGCCTGGTGGGGCTGGTTACTTTGTTTATGCAGGGCCTCGGCTTGCAGGGTGAGCACACTGTCTTCCGGCACCGCCCCCGGCAACACCGTGGCCAACGACCAGGCGGCCCCCTGGCTCTGATAGGCCGGGTAACGTTGCAGGGTCAACCGGGGCGGTTGAATCGCCTGGATCAGCGCCAGCCAGGCCTGCTCCGGTGTCAGGCTCGCCAGGCTGTCCCGGTTGGCATCCGGGTGGTTGCTGGCAAAGGGGCCATCCTTGGCCCAGGTTTCCAGCTTGGTATCGCTGAGGTAGTGGGCCGCCAAGCTGCCCAGCAGCCCCACGGCCATAAAGGCCCAGCCCCAGACACCGAAACGGTTGGCACGACTTTGCAGCAGGTTTTTGGCCACCGCGTCCTTGATGGCTTCCTGGGCGGCGGCCTGCAAGCGGGCCTGAATGATATGGCTGACCCCGGCGCCGATAAAGCCACCGCCACTGACCCCGTACAACAGGGCAGCATCGAGATCCTTGCGGTCCGCATGAACATAGGCCTGATAGAACTGGAAAACGCCTTCCAGGGCAGTAATGGTGCCGGCGGCAAAGTCCAGATAACGGACCCCTCTCAGAATCTCAATATCCTCGAAAGTACCGGTCATAACCCCCCTGGCTACATCCACGCTACGGACCAACATGGGCTTCATGCTTTTTGCAGGTGTTAGATAATCATGGACTTTTTCGGGGGTAAAAAGGTGGTTGATAAGGCTCAACGAGGCAACGATAACCCCGGCAGTCGCTGCACGGGCATAGTTGAGTTTAAACTTTTCGTTTGATGCTGAACTGTTCGAATAAGCCTTCCAGGCTCCCACCAAATTCATAATTTCCAGCGGATAAAGCAGCGGCGGCATGGCCTGCTGTCCCACATGAATACCCTTAGCCAAACTGGCTGTCAGGGGTGGGTGACCGCTGGCGTAGGGTCTGTGACGGGCGTCGGCCAGTTTCATTAGCCAGGCCTTGCCGCTGACGAGCAAAGCGCTGCGGGTTTTTATTTCATCACCCTGCTTTACCCAGACCTCTTCCGGCGAGGCCTGGATGCGGGGATCGGGACTGCCTGCCGCTCGGGCTTCTTCAATGTCGTCCCAGCCAGCGATAAGGACGCCGTGCTGGTCGTAAAGGCGCTGCGCCCATTCCCGGCTGTCGAATTCCGGGGCCGGCGTGCGGGAAGGTACCGGGCTGTTTTCCAATTCGAGGTGCTGGGCACCGACGGGGCGCTCTCCCTTGGCCAGGGTTTCATTCGGGCGGGCAACACGGCTTTCCTCGAATTCCTGGTAACCGGCGGCCTTGCCCAGACGCGTCGTTGTTTCCAGTGCTTGTTGATGCGTTTCCGTACCGCCACCGGTTTGCGCCCAGGCGGCCAGCAACAGGGTTTCCATGTTGGCAAAAAAGGTGTCGGCAATTTTCAACAGGCTAGCCAGATCGGCATCTTCCTGCTGTTGACGAAATGGGTCGGGTTGGAAAGCGTGCCTGAGTTCCTGGGCCGGACACTGGCCGATGGCGGCCTTTCCCTCAGGTGCTGCCTGCAACCCCCCATAGGAAAAGGCATCCACACTGTCTTTTGGCGGGAACAGCAGCCTGTGCAGAGGATCGTCCTCGTCGAGCAAGCGGGCCAGTACCTGGGCACCGGGCCGTTGCAGGCTCTGGTCTTCTTCGCTGAGCAGATCGTGGCCGATATCGGTATCGGCACTGGCGCTATGCAAGGGGGTCAGGTGCAGGGCGGCGCGATGATAGAGCTGCACAACGGCAGCACCTTGCTGGGCGGCGAAGTCTTCCAGCACCGCTTCCAGGGGCACCCAGTCGGAAGGGCGCTCACTTTGTTCCGGCAGCCAGAAGTCCGCCAGCGCCTGTAGTGACTGGTTTAACTCATGGCGTAGCGCTTTTCGCTCCTCCGTGCGCAATACGGTTTCCTGCAGAAAACAACGATCAATCTGCCTGGCGGCATTACGCTGGGCGCCGGCCCCTCGACCTTTCTGATCATAGGTTGGTCGACTCATCTGCCCTGTGGCGCCCTCTCGGCTAGACTTGCTCCAGAGCGCCGAATCAAAGCAGACCCGGTTAATCAGCACGGCACTCTGGTAATGAGGATGAGCCTGCATCTGCGCCAACTGCTCCTTCAGTGCCGCCGTATAGACCTGTACGTCAGCCACCAGTTGCTGGCTGATTCCCAGCGGGTCATGCAGATAAACAGCAGGCACATTCTGGCGCTGAGGCAACGGCATGAAGTTGAAGTCAGCCGGGCTGTGCTCGGCGCTTTCGCAAGCCGCGTTGTTATCTTCACATTCCCGAAAGGGAAAACCCTGTTCAACGCCACTCAGATTGAGTCGTTGCAGACGCCGGGCACGGCGACTGGCTGCACGCTCTTTTTGTTCTTCTGTCGGCATGGGTACATTTCGCTCTTTCAGGCGAAAGTCTTCCGGGTGCATGCCTCCCAGGCTGTTGATGTAATCCCAGCTCCAGGCCGCTTCGGAATAAGCGATCTCCAGTTCCGGTTCCTGACCACTAATACGGAAAGGCGCGACAATACGGTTTATCAAGGTTCCCGTAGCCGGTCTTTTCGCTGCACCAAGGCCGCACACATATTGCAGATTGACGTCCTTGTAATGCCCCGCATAGTCAGCACCGCCTTCGCCACCATCACCAAAACAGACCAACTCCCGCCACAGATAACCATTGGCGAACAGATACAACCTGCCGGCACGCGGGGAGGTTGCCTTGCCTCTTTCAAAAGCGGGGGAGGTATACACAAGTGGGACAACAGGAATCAGGAGATTGCTGGCCTCACTGACTGGAATAGTTGCTTGTGCCTGTGCGTCTTGCAGCGGCCGGGTCGCTACCGTTCCCAGGGGCAAGTTCAGCCAGCCATGCTGGGGATCAGCCAGACGCAGAAAGGCATTGCGGTTCGACAGCCCCTTCTGGCAAGGAATCACCAGATGACGCTTACCTTTATTCGCGACACCGCGGCCCAATGGAGCACGGCCACTGGCATCACCGGGAGGCGACGAAGTCACCGCGATATTCATGACGCATCCCCGTCACTGATCATCATCCCATCTAGCCCATGGTTTCCCGCAATATGAAACTCACTGGCTACACCCTCTTCAGCAATCTCCTGCTCTCCCGCCTCCGCCGCCGTCAGGTCCGACGGAATCCCGGCGCCCGGTTGCTGCAATGGCGCCGGGGGGGTGTTGCCGTTGTTGGAGACCATTTGGTCGGCCATGCGGACGGCGGGTTGGCCTTCGATCATGACGTTGGCGGACGAGGTGATGAACTGGGCCTGGCCCTTGATGGAACCGGACATGACGCCGCCGCAGACACCGCCTTCGTCGCCGCTGCTGACCGCGAAGGTGGAACCGACATGGCAGGCGGGCTGGCCATTGATCATCACTGAGCTGGCGGTGCCGGTGGCGTCCGTGGACAGGGCGGTATTCATGTACGGGATCGGCTGACAGAACGGCGGCGTCATGCAGATATCCATAGCGACGAACACGCCTCCCGATGCGGCATGCACCGCCGTCCTACCGTTGATGACCACGTTACTCATTGCACTCTCCTTGTACGGTTTGCTCGCTTTTTTCTGCTGCTTTTTCCGCCGCCGGGCAATGGCGCATGAGCGCGGCAAAGCGCTCACCTTGGTCGCCATTATCCAGCAGCAGAGCCTGCTCTGTGGGCTGTAGCGGCCAGCTCAATCGCTCGCAGGCCAGGGCGATGGCTGCCGGCAAGGCGGCGGCGCCCAAGTCACCCACTTGCAAGGCCGGCTTGATGTGTTGCTGGTGCGGCTGCGGGTCCGGTTGCGGGGCATCCAACTCCCCTTTTCGCATGGCCAGATTGGCTCTTGCCGATAGCCGCTGCGGCCATAACCGCTGGCTGGCGTGATGCCACTCCAGGTCGTCCTGCTGCGTCTGGGCTCTGCTGTGAACGACCAAAGAGGGGCGTGGCAATTTCCCCTCTGGCACCAGGGACGCCAGCGTATCGGCCAGCCCGGTAAGCGCCACCGGCGCTAACGTTGCATGGTTGGGCTCCACCCCCGTGCTTTCACTTTCCCAACGGTATCGACCCGCCATGGCTGTAAACCGGCACCAGGCCAGGCCCTCCGCCAGTGCCGCACCGTCTGCCGACTTGTCGGTTCGCAAGCGGCCCGCTGCAGCGTAATGCTGCAGGGTGGCCGGATGACTCAACGAGTCCACCCCGAGCAACGCGAACGATGCCACGCTCCCTTCGCGCAGCGCCACCAACAGCCTCGCAAACTGAGCATGACCGTCTGTCTGATGGCTGATGATCCACTTTTCTTGCGCCCCATCGCTCCGCTCAACATCATCCAGCCACCCGGACACGCGGCGATAACGCTCCTGCTTGATGTCCGGCAACACCAGCAGCACCTGATCACAGGTGTCAGCCAATACCGCCAATTGCGCGTCCAGTTGCGCCTGCAAGTCCAGCGCGTCAGGAAGCACCGCCAGACAAGGATGGTGGGCGCGGCTATCGTCACCCACCGCCAGCGCCAGTGTTTTTTCCAGCCTCACTGCCGGCACCCCGGCAAGGGCCGCACAAAGCAGCCCTCTGGCACTGTCGCCCGTGGGCAAGCACACCCCGTAGTCCTGAACAAAGACCGCCTGCTTCATACCGCCACCTCATTGCTCAACGAAGACACCGCCCGCAAGCGCAGCCAGGTGGACTGCCCGCCCACACTGGCCGGATCGATAAGGGTTCTGGCGATCAGAGACAAACTGCGCTGTTCGGTATCAATGACCAAGGTGTCACACTCAGTATGCAGCGCTTGTGGCGCATGGCCGCGACGAATGAGCTGAGCAAAAGGCCGCCAACGGGGCAGTGAAAGCGCTACCGGATCTGCGTGATCGGCAAAAAAACCCTGCAAGGTCAGCCGCTCCATACCGGTAAAAAAATCGGACAACCACTGATCCTCGGGCGCGCAGTGATTCAGGGTTGGCTCTGCATCCTGCCCCCAAGGGCAGCCTTGCGCATCCAGGGGCATCGGCGATGGCGTACCAAACCGCGCCTGACGGGGCGCCCAGGAAACCGGAAGCGGTCCGAACCCGGCAACCGGACAGGGCCGGGAGGGAGACAATGCCGACTGCCCGGCATATTCGATTTGCGGCGCCCGGGAGTCCAGCAGCGCCCAGCCCGATGGATTGAAGCCACGCCCCCCTGGATTACGCTTTTCCCGTTGGCCACTTTTCTCATGGCTACCGCCGTAGGCGTTTTCATAACGCAGCGGTAACGAGGAGAAAGGTGCCGGCTCTCCTCGACGAACACCGACCAACCCTTTCTCCCAGCCATGCTCCCCCAACGCCACCAACTGCTTGCGGTGAACCACGCCTTGCTGGTGGATTTCCACACTCACACGGGTACGGTTTTGCTCGCCGTTGTGCGTATAGGCATGGCCGTGAAGGTAATATTCGCCTCCCTGCTTGAAGGCACCGATCTCATTGGCTTCCGCCAGGCTGCTCTCCATGGGCTTGCCGCAATGACTATCGCCCAGCAACGGCAAAGGCTGCTCCTGCGCCACGGTGAGCCCCCCTTGCAGATCAAAATTCAGAGTCAGGCGGGCCACCAATACCGACTGGGCATGGCCGCCCAGATCCCAGCCAGGCACCAGCACGGCACCGGCACCGGTTTCATTAATCAGCTCAAGCATAGCCCTACCCCTGCGCAAGGGGATGCAACTGCCAACCCCGTTTCGGTAACACGCGATGCCCGGCCAGCCAGCTTTGTTGCGCCGCAACCAACGCAGAGACCTGCCCTACCCATTGCTGGCCCAGAGCCTCTAGCGACGAGGCGGACGCCCGCTGGCCAAAGAAATAACGTGCATCGGCCTGCCACTGCGCCGCCTCCCAGCAACGGGCAGCCTCTGTCGCATCAGGCAGGCTATCCCGTGACACACCATCACCCTCTCCCACCGCCTGCAAACGCGGCTTGCGAGGTGCCGGCTCTCCCTTTAGCCAGAACCAGGCTTGAGCGGCCTCTTCACAGCGCGCCACCTCGCCCATGGCGTTCAGCAGCTGGCGTGCCGCCCCTGCCGAGCCACTGAACCCCAGCCCCAGCAACGTCTCCGGGGGCTGGCCATTGAGCGCCAACAGCAAGGCAAACACGGCATCATCCTGAAAGCGACGGGCAGCGTGAATGGCATCCTGGTCCGCACGCACTAACCCGGCCTGCAAGGCGTAACGCTGGCTGCGGGGGCGGGAATCGTCCTGGTAATAGGGCTGAAAACGGGTGAGATCGTCACCGGCGGCATCGTGATGCATCAACCACATGGCCAACGCCGGATCCGTCTTGCCGGCGTCTTCCTCGCTTAACGCCATGACCGCTTGTGGCGACATCATGGCAGCCTGCAAGGCGGGCACCTGCGACGCCCCATCAGAGCCTGAGCAAGACAAGCAAACCGCTTGGCCGACAACGCTCTTCTGCTCAACGCACAGCTCAGGGTATATCTCATCCAGCACGGCCAGGCACCGAGCCTGGTCGCGCTGCAACCCCACCCAGGCCTCCACAAACAAGTCGGGGAGGCGCTGAGCCGCATCGGGATGCCCCGTCTGGTGAATGGCCACCGCATCCAGGTTAGCCACCAGGCGACCGTCCAGTTGCCGCAGTGCCGTCATCGGCGAGGCCGGCGCGTTCAGCAAGCGGCCACGGCGCTGATACAGCGCCGTGGCTTCGCGATAGTGGCTGTCGATCAAGGTCAACATAACCACTAGTTGATTTGCACCGAGCTACCCATGATGCGCTGCAAACCGCTGGCCAGGGTGTGGACTTCCTTGCCGTCCACGGTAATGCAGCCTGCGCGGGTAATCTCGATACGGGCATCGCCTACTTGCAAGCGAATGCCGTTGTCGCCGCTCAGGCAGACACACCCCCTTTCATCCAAGCTGAATGGCGGCGGGGTCAGGCCACCCAGCCTGGCGGTGATCACCCAGCCTTGGCGGGCAGGCTGCACCAGCACTCGGTCACCGGCCTGCAAGGGAACAAGCAACTCGATCACCTCTGCGGCAAGCACCTGCTCGCCGCTGTCCTCACATTGCAATACCGGCATTGGCGTTAACGCCAGCACCCGCATCACCCTTGCCACGGCATCCGCTGCCGGCGCGATTGTTACCCGCTGCTCCATGCTGCTGGTCATCCCTGCCCCCAATACGATCGAAAGGGCGAAATGATGATGCCAGCCCTCCGCCCTGTCTGTGAGGGGAGGCGGAAAAGACTGTAGGGCTAAGCTTACATGGTGTTTTTTGTGGGCTGGGTCGGAATCCAATCCAGAGACGAGGCAACGCAAGCTCGCGGGCAGGCACGCTCCCACATTCGCGCTCATAAAAAAGGCGGAGAGGGCATCGCCCTCTCCGCCTTTTTCGCCGCAGCCATTTACTGCTCGCGCTTACTTGGTATCGAAGAACCGTTTCACGCCTTCGAACCAGTTACTCTTGCGCGGGTTGTGGCGGTTGCCGCCGCTTTCCAGGGATTCCTGGAATTTGCGCAGCAGATCTTTCTGCTCGCCAGACAGCTTGACCGGGGTTTCGATCACCACCTTGCAGAGCAGGTCACCCGGTGCGCCGCCACGTACTGGCGCCACGCCTTTGCCGCGCAGGCGGAACAGTTTTCCGCTTTGGGTTTCCGCCGGCACTTTCAGTTTGACCTTGCCGTTCAGGGTCGGCACGTCCAGCTCACCGCCCAGCGAGGCATCGACAAAACTGATCGGCACTTCGCAATACAGGTTGTCGCCGTCACGCTGGAAGATGTCGTGCTCGCGCACCGCCACCTGCACGTACAGATCACCGGAGGGCGCGCCATGCATGCCCGCCTCACCTTCACCGGCAAGACGAATGCGATCACCGGTATCCACACCGGCCGGAATCTTCACCGACAGGGTCTTGGTGTTCTGCACCCGGCCCTGGCCGCCACAGCTGCCACAAGGGTCCTGAATGATCTTGCCTTCACCCTTACAGGTGGGGCACGCCTGCTGCACAGTAAAGAAACCCTGCTGCATGCGCACCTGACCAATACCACCACAGGTAGTACATGCCGTCGGCTTGCTGCCTTCCTTGGCGCCACTGCCGTCGCAAACGTCACAACCGTCCCAGGTGGGGATGCGAATTTTCTCGTCGCAACCGCGTACCGCTTGTTCCAGTGTCAGCTCCAGCGTGTAACGCAGGTCTGCACCACGGGCCGGCCCACGGCGTCCACCGCCCGCACCACCAAAGATGTCGCCGAAGATATCGCCGAAGATGTCACCAAAGCCACCGCCGCCGAAACCGCCGCCAGCTCCGCCGCCGCCCTGACCATTCACGCCGGCATGGCCGAACTGGTCATAGGCTGCGCGTTTCTGCTCGTCGGCCAGTACTTCGTAGGCTTCTTTTGCTTCCTTGAATTTAGCCAGCGCCGCTTCGTCATCCGGATTACGGTCCGGATGGTATTTCATCGCGAGGCGACGATAGGCTTTTTTCAGGTCCTGGGCGCTGGCGTCTTTTGCCGCACCCAAGACTTCGTAATAATCACGCTTAGACATAGATAAGCCTTTGGCTTAGCCAGACGCCGAACGCCGGAGGCCAAACGCACCACCTCGAAAGGCAACTGCGTTCAGCATCCGGCGTCGGGCGTCAGGCGTTACTTACTTCTTCTTGTCGTCGTCGACTTCTTCGAACTCGGCATCGACCACGTCATCACCCGCCTGCTGCTCGCCGCCTTCGGCGCCGGCAGCACCTTCAGCCTGCTGGGCCTGCTCGGCGTACATTTTCTCGGCCAGCGGCGCGGACACTTCAGACAACGCCTTGATCTTGGCTTCGATGTCGTCCTTGTCGCTGCCCTTGGCGGCTTCTTCCAGCTCGTCCACGGCCTTGGTGATCGCTTCCTTCTCTTCGTCGGTCGCCTTATCGCCGGCTTCCTCAAGAGTCTTGCGAGTCGCGTGTACCAAGTGGTCCGCCTGATTGCGGGTCTGCACCAACTCTTCGAACTTCTTGTCTTCGTCCGCGTGGGCTTCGGCGTCCTGCACCATTTGTTCCACTTCCTCGTCGGACAAGCCGGAGGAGGCTTTAATCTGGATGGTCTGCTCTTTGCCGGTGGCCTTGTCTTTCGCGCCCACGTGCAAGATGCCGTTGGCGTCGATATCGAAGGTCACTTCGATCTGCGGCATGCCGCGCGGTGCCGGCGGAATGTCTTCCAGGTTGAACTGGCCCAGCGACTTGTTCTGGGTCGCTTGCTTACGCTCACCCTGCAGCACATGAACGGTCACAGCTGTCTGGTTGTCATCGGCCGTGGAGAACACCTGCGACGCGTTGGTCGGGATAGTGGTGTTCTTCTCGATCAACGGCGTCATCACGCCACCCATGGTTTCAATACCCAAGGTCAGCGGCGTCACGTCCAGCAGCAGCACGTCGGTCACATCACCGCTCAGTACCGCACCTTGAATGGCAGCGCCCATGGCAACCGCTTCATCCGGGTTCACGTCCTTGCGCGGCTCTTTGCCGAAGA
>OJHM01000350.1_pt1 | contig 15179 bp, 14 predicted proteins | sample 1595241 | NCBI WGS metagenome assembly OJHM01 (sample SAMN05416781, study PRJEB24817) | seawater metagenome | isolation source: Sea water | place: Canada:Atlantic | collected 2013-11
CGGTTGTTCACCGCCCAATCGACAAGTCGATTAAACATGACGGTGATCCTCAGTGATTGTGAATATCGAAACCGGACTTGGCCATTTCACTGGCCAGAAAAAACGCCCCGCGAGTGACCACGCGCGTACCCGGTTCAAGACCCGTAACGATGCGGCGGTTTTCCAGCTGGCCATTGAGTTGGATTTCCACGGGTTTGTAGTGGCCAGGCTCTTCTTCCACGAACAGTTGCCAATCGCCATCGGCGCTACGGGTGAGCGCCTCTTCCGGCACGGTGAGGGTGTTCTCCGGTGCCGCCAACGCCAGTGCCACATCGGCAAACATGCCGGGGTGCAACAGATGGCCCGCATTGGGAATCGCCACTCGCACCGCAAGGGTACGGGTGACGGGATTGAGGCGATGGCCAGACTGGATCACCTTGCCGTCCACGGATGTGCCACCCACGATGACGCGGGCCGGGGTGCCGGTGCTGATCTGCAAACCGGGGCTCGGCGGCAGGGCGGCTTCGGCCCACAGTTCGGATTCATCCACCAGCGTGACCAGGGCGCTGCCCGCGGTTAACCATTGCCCTTGCTGGAAGGCATCTTCCAGCACCAGGCCATCGTCCGGCGCTGTGAGGGTATAAACCCCTTTTTCATTTTTTCCGGCTTCGATATCAGCGATGGCGCTGTTACTGAGGCCATAACCCTTGGCCCGGGCTCGCAGGGACTGGTACTGACTTTGCGCGTCCAGATAGCGCTGGTTGCCCACGGTACGCCGGCCGAGGTTTTTAACCCGCCGCCAGCCGTCCGCTGCCACTTGCAGATCACTTTGTAACTGCGCCATGGCCGGGCTGAACAGGGTGGCAATGGCATCCCCTTTTTCCATGTGCTGGCCAAGCGTGGCACTGCGAGACTGCACCTGGGAATCGATACGCACCGGCACCACCCAGGTGCGGTACTGGTTGCTGATAATTTCCGCCGGCACGGTCAGGGTCCGGGTAGCGTCGGCATCAGGCTGCAGGGTAATGACCTGCAGGTTAAGCGTCTTTTGTTGTTCTGCGGTCAGCTCCAGTGCCGCTTCTTCACTATGGGACGCTGCGCTCCCAACCTCCTTCCCATGAGCGTGCTCATCATGGTCACCGCTATTATCCGGAGCAGCCTGTTGTGCATGCTGTTCGGCTTCGTTGCTTTCGTTGTGGGCATGGTCATGATTTTCATCCGCCCAGCCCGGGTTCGCCAGGGTTGCCAGCAAGAAGATGGCCAGGGGCGTTTTCTTGTAAAACGTTTTAATTTTCATCATCAATTTCCGTTTTTTTCCTGTAGAAACGTCGCTGGCGTTGCAGTCGACAACGTATGAAAATCGCGGTGGAACCACCGCTCCTACAGGACAGGGATTAGTCGGCTAACTGGTTCATCCAGTCGTTGAGTTGGGCGCTTTCATAGAGCCACTGCACCCAGGCCTGCTGCATGGCATCGCGCAGGGCGATGCCAGCCAGCCGGGTATCGAGCCGCTGATTCAAGGCCTGCAGATAGTTCTGGGTGGTGAGTTCGCCCTGCTGCCAGACGCGCTTGAGCAAGGTGTCGCTGCGCGCCAGGCTATCGCCGGTGAGTTGTTGCCAGGTTTCCCAGCGCTCGCGCCGCTGCTGGTAATCGCTCAACGCTCCGTCCAGCCGGGCCTGAATGTCGTTGCGGGTTTTCTCCAGCAGTGCACGCCGCTCTTCACTGTCCGCCAGGGCAGCTTCATAGCCTGGCTTGCCGGTATTGAAGAACTTCAATGGCAGGCTGAAATCCACGCCCCACAAATTTTCGCCATCTTCCTGGCCCACGCGCAGGCCCAGGGTCGGGTCGGTGTTGCGTTGTTTGTCTGCCACCGATACCCCTCGCTCAGCCAGCGCCAGTTGCTGCTCGGCCAACTGCAAATCGAAGCTGGTGGGGAGCCGTTGCACGACACCATGGGTGAGTGACGGGGCCTGCCAACGGTCCGCCGCCGGCAAGGCCACCGCGGGTTGTTGGCTGGCCAGTTGCTGGCGCAATGTGGTGGCAGCACGGGTGGCGGCACTTTCCGCATCCGCCAGGGCCTGCTGGGCCTGCCCCAGTGACAGGTAGGCCAATTGCGCATCCACCTGCCCCACATCCCCCGCCTGTTCGCGGCGGCGAATCAGGTCGGTGAGATCGCGCAGCTGCTGTTCCTGCTCACGGGCGGCCGCCAATTGCTCGCGGGCGGCGGCATGGGCCACCAGCGCATTGAGGCTGTCCGCCAACAGGCGGGCACGGGCCTTGTCGCCACGCAGCTGCGCCAGCTGATCCCGTACGGCCACGGCATCACGGCTGGCGCGGGCCTTGCCGGACCAGTCCAGCGTCTGGCTGAGGCCCACGGTCTGGGTGATATCGAGGCTGTCTTCGTAGTCGATATTCAATGAAGGGTTATAAAGCGGCTGCGATAAAGCCCGGCTTTGCGCCAGCAACCGTTCCTGCTCCGCCTGGATGGCGCGGCTGGCCGGTAGCTGGCTGACCTGGCGCTGCACCCATTGCGCCCACTGCGCGGGCGAGGAAGAAGAATCGGCCGACGCGCTGGCATACGCGCACACGGCCAGTAACAGTGCGGCCATGCGCACTGCGGTCTGGATTCCCATGGGGAAACTCCTGATGTCTCAAAACGTTACGTCAAGAACAATGCCGGCGCTCGCCACGGCGCACATTCACCGATGGACAAGGCAGCAAAGTCGGGGAAACGAAGAAACGATCAGGCTATAGGAGGACGGAAAGGGTTATCGGCCGGGGCATCCGGCAGGAAGGGGCGCAACGCCATTTGACCTGCAGAGGGAGGGGCCAGGCGCAGCGGCTCACTATCGGTGGAGGCCATGAAACCATGGCATTGACAGCAATGGTCGCCGCCTTTGTCCAGCACATCCGCACTGACCAGATCCTGCTGGACCTGTTCCAGCGAGGCAGCTGCGCCACCATCGTGCTCGTGATGCATGGCATCCAGCACCAGTACATGAGTACTGATGATAAGCAGCAATGTGTAGACCAGTGCTTTCATGGGATGCCCGCTAACGAGGGAAGAGTCGCAACCTTGCGATACCCATAGACCGCCGTCAAGACAATCGGTTCCCTGTCACCTGTGAGTACGATCCGGTCATCCCGTTTTCCGAACCGGCATCGTATAGTGTCGGCTCCGTTTCGCCGGAATGAAAAAGGAAAACCATGAGCCACATTGACCAGATCAAAGACGACATTCTCGCCCACCCATTGCACCGAGCCTGCGAACTGGAACTGGTAAGCGCGGTGGATGGCCGCAGTGAAGTGCGTTTCCCGGTGAATGATTTCACCACCAACCCCCAGGGTGCCCTGCATGGCGGTATCGTTTATGCCTTGATGGATGTGGCCTGTTTTTTTGCGGCGGCCTCCAGACTGCCCCCCGAGCAGCACGCGGTGACCATCGAAACCCATAGCAGCGTGCTGCGTGCCGCCAGCCGGGGCGAACAGGTCGTGATCCGCGCCCATGTGGACCGCCTGGGCCGAACCCTTGCTGCCATGCGTGCCGAAGCCTATGCCATAAACGCGCAGCAGCAGGAACGTCTGATCGCCACCGGATCGGTGACCAAAGCCATCGTGCAGACCGTGTAGCCGTTTTTTTGCGCGTTTTCCCCGCGTTTTTCCCCACCATTGTGCGCTTTTCGTCCCTGCCGGATAAACGGCTATCCGGACGGCATGACCGGCTCCTTGCGGTTACCCGAACCAATTGTCAGCCCCTATAGCGGGGCGTATCGTAAAACCTGATACCCGTGTGCCAACCCTTAGCGGAAAAGGGTGGGCACAATGTTGTTGAACGCATGCAGTCGCCGGCAGGACGCCAGCGTAGTAGCACGCCGTGAATGAGGGACTCACCATGTATCAGGTCATGGTCGTGGACGATGAGGAATACATCCTCAAAGCCTTGAAGCGCACTATCAATACCTACACCGACTGGGAAGTGGAAACCTACCAGGACCCCCACGAAGCCCTGCGCCGGGCGCGCACTACCGTATTCGATGCGGTGATCACCGACTATATGATGCCGGAGATGAATGGCCTGGAACTGCTACAGGAACTGCGCGACCTGCAACCCGACACCATTCGTATTGTGCTGACCGGGGTGATCGACATCGAGACGGTCATGTCCGCGATCAACAAAGCCGGCGCATTCCGCTTTATCCCCAAACCCTGGGACGACGACCAGTTACTCGACAATATCCGCGAAGGCCTGAAGTTCCGCGATATTTTGCTGGAAAACCGTATTCTGGCGGAAACCGTGCGGGAACAACGCGAGACCCTGCGCAGCATGGGCTACGAAGGCTAGCCCTTTCAGCCCGACAAACAACAACTCACGGCGCGGCGCATGAATAGCTTGCTCGACAAAACGGACATCGGCTTTGGCATGGAAGCCCAGGGGCTGTTCCTGGTATCTTCCACGGTGATCCTGCTGATCATCATTTTCTTTCTGTACAAAACCTACCGCACCTCCATCAACGTGGAAGCCAAACTGGCCGAGTTTTCGTCGCTGACGAACAACCGCTTTGGCCGCAAGATGCACCTGATCGAGGTCAACGCAGACGAATACAAACTCAACAAGGCGCTGCTCGGCCCACTGGCGCGCATCATCGACGAGTACTGTGTGCTGACCACCGACCGCCACGGCACCATCACCTTTGCCAACGGCAAATTTCTGGCCCTCAGCGGTCATTCCTTTTCCCGCCTGATCGGACAGAACGAAAGTTTCAATCACCCCGACGATGATTCACTGCCAGTGATGCAGTGCGACCAGGCGCTATCCGGGGTGTGGAACGGGGAGGTTTGCAACCGCCATGCGGACGGCAGCCGTTACTGGATGAACATGTTCCTGTTCCCGCTTTCCTACATTTCCGATGAAGACGATGGCTATATTTATTTCGGTACTGATATCACTGATATCAAAACGGAAAACAACCAGCTGATGCAGGAAGTGAAGGACAAGAGCCAGAAATTGAATCAGGTGGAATCACTGCTTCTTCACTCGGAAAAAATGGCGTCACTGGGCACTATCTCGGCGGGCATTGCCCATGAAATCAACAACCCGATTGCCTATGTTTCTTCCAACCTGAATCGCAGCCGGGATTACCTCGACGCAATGGCCGGGGTTATTCAGGGGCTAAAAAAACGCATCAGCGAAGAAAAGTTTCAGCAATTTCTGAATGCTGAAGAAAAACTGAATATAGACACAAAGAAACTGGCCTTCATGATGGCGGATTACCCCGCTCTGCTGGATGAAACCGATGAGGGAATTGAGCGAATAAAGAAAATTATTCGCGACCTGAAACATTTCTCCCATAACCGACCCGAAGCGTTTTCCCCCACCGATATCGCATCCTGCCTGGCCATTTCACTCAACCTGGCCAAACATGAACTGAAAAACCGGATTACGGTTACTCACACCCTCCCCGACTCTCTGCCTTCGATCAGCGGATCGGCAAGCCAGCTATCGCAAGTGTTCATGAATCTTTTCGTTAACGCAGCCCAGGCCATCGAAGACAGAGGCAGCATCGCCATCGCGGCCCAGTGCGATGAACAATGGTGCACCCTGACCATCGCCGACGACGGGCCGGGCATTGCGGATGAAGCCCTGAAGCAAATTTTCGAGCCGTTTTTTACCACCAAACCCATCGGCCAGGGGACCGGGCTTGGGCTGTCTATTTCCCACGACATCATCCAGCACCACGGCGGCACCATGACCGTGAAAAGCCAGCTTGGCACCGGCACCACCTTTACCATCCGGCTGCCACTGAAGCAGACTGACCGGGCCGATGCAGCCTGATTTCGTGTACACCCTCACCACGCCCACTGGGGTGCAGCAACGCATCCCGATTACGCTGGTTGAGGAACACGGCAGCATCTCCGTCCCCGACACCTTCACGCCGCCGGACTGGGCCGCGCTGCGCTATCACCAATGCAGCCACTGCCCACTGGACCCCGACGAACACCCCTACTGCCCCATCGCCCGCAACCTGGCCTACCTGTTGCCGGATTCGGCGCTGGGGGATTCGTTTCAACCGGTGACGCTGGACGTGAAAACGCCGCAACGGGGCTACCATCAAGAGACCACATTACAGCGGGCACTCAGCTCCCTGTTCGGGCTGATATGCGCACTGAGCGACTGCCCGCACACCCGTTTTCTGCGCCCCATGGCCAGCTTTCACCTGCCCTTGAGCAGCGACACAGAAACCTTGGTGCGCACCGCCAGCCTGTACCTGCTGCAACGGTATTTGCTCAACCGCAAACAACCGGATGCCACTGTCTCACTGGAAGGATTAAACGCTCGCTACGATGCGCTTAACGAACTGAACCGCTGCTTCACTGGCCGGTTACGTCAGCACGGGGAATCCGACGCGCCGGTGAATGCACTGGTATTACTGCATGTCACCGCACGGGAAATGCACTGGAATCTGGAGGAGGAACTGGAAAGCCTGACCGCCCTGTTTGCCGGAAGCGACGCTTAGGTAAACGCCCAAGCGCCGGGATGTCGGATTACGCCGCTACGCGGCTAATGCGGCCTACACGAAGTACAGCGTTTACCACAAAGCCGCTTAGGTCAGGTTTACCCAAGGGCACAGAGAGCCTGAAAGGCGTAACCCGACATTCACCAGCAAACGCAATCCCCCATTCAATCAGCACCCCAACCAAAACCCACCGTTATTCTTCCGCCCCCAGATAGCGATTCAACACCGTGCGCCAGGCCTGGGTCGACAGCACTTCCAACATGGCCAGATCCAGCGGCTCACGTAGCGGGCTACCGTTTGCCATGGCAAAGGCGTAACTTTCTTCGCGCACCAGTTTGGGCAACACCAACGCATTGCTCTTGCCCCGTTCGCGCAGCATATAGCGCATCACCGGCGCATCGGACACCAGCGCATCCACCTCGCCGATGACCACCGCACGCAATGCTTGCTGGTTATTCGGATAGGGCACAAAGGCCGTGCCCTGCCCGGCCAGCCAATCGGCCCCGCTGGTCCCCTGAACTGCCGCAACTTTGACTCGCGGCAAATCGCTGGGCCCGTCGATACGCGCCTGCAATTCATTCAGTGTCACGCTGGAAGCAATCGCCGCCGTAAAACCGGAAATGGTAATAATGCTGACAAACATCCACACCAGGCCCAGCACCCGGCCACCGGTACTCACCGGCGCCTTATCGCCATACCCCACCGTGGTCATGGTCACCGCCGACCACCAAAAACCGTTACCGATTCCCTTACTGGCCGTGCCACCAAATTGCTCCGGGTTCTTGCGCCGCTCCAGCAACCAGATCAACAGCCCCACCAGCAACAGAACCAGCACCAATGCCAGTACCGCCGACAGGAATTTCCAGCTGAACACGCTGCGCAGTGTGGTAATCCAGCCGCTGGCCTCACTGCGGGTGGCAATCCCCAAGCCGCCCCGGAACATGGGCTGGGTGAAATCCAGACGCCGCTCCCGATCGGCCGTCACACTGACCGCCCCGATCGCCACGTCAGCCTGGCCCTGCTCCACTGCCGCCAACATTTCCCCGACCGAGCCATAGGGGCGCAGGCGGTACTCGTAGCCAGCCTTCTTTGCGACCTGCTCCCAGAGCTCCACGCTGATACCGTCCCAGCGATCACCCTCCTGGTAACTGAACGGCGGCGACGCCTTTACTGCCACCGTTAGCGGTGCCGCCTGAACCACGCCCATGCCTAGCCATAGGCAAATCAGTACCAATACGCGTATTCTGGAATTCAATGTCTTGCTCCCTTATTGCCTCACCACCAACGCGGTGCCCCATGCACGGACTCTCGCGAGCACGGAACCTGTTTATGCTCGTTTGTTTGCTCTGTACTTCGCAGCCTAGCGGGGCCCACGGCATTCTGCCAGACGAGATCCCCATGGCGGCGGGTACCGCCCTGCGTGATGCCGGCGACCTGCCCTCACAACCCGTAGCACTCAATCGCCACTGGTCACCGGCGGCCCTGGCATTCACGCAAGGGCAAGCGGTGCGGCTCACCCTGACAAATCACAGCCCGGACTGGCACTTGCTGGCACTGGTAGACGACGACGCCCTGCGCGACCAGAGCCTGATCCACCGGCTGATGCCAGACCTGCGCAAGGACTACCCCAACACCCGGTTGAGCGAAGCCGGCAGCACCGTGGCGCTACCCTGGCGCTTCGACAAGGCCGGACACTTCACCCTGCGCTGTGTCCGCGCCGACCACCAACAGCACAGCCCCACCCTGGCGATCACCGTCACTGCCGCGCCATGAATATTCGGTTACGCCTCAGCACAACGTGACAGGCAGTGCGTGCACCCTGCGTGTCACCTGAAGCGTGCCGCCGCCGCGAAGCGGCATAAAAAAGCCCCGGCAAAGCCGGGGCAAAGGGAAAACCGGAAACGATTCCGGTACAGACTCAGCGTTCTTTAATTCGGTTCGGCATGCTCTTCCTTCACTCTAAACCAGGCGGCATAGAGCGCGGGCAGGAACAACAGCGTCAACGCCGTCGCCACAATCAGCCCACCCATAATCGCCACCGCCATGGGACCGAAGAACACACTGCGCGACAGCGGGATCATTGCCAGCACAGCGGTCAGCGCAGTCAACGCGATGGGCCGGAAGCGACGCACCGTGGATTCAATAATCGCATCCCAGGCGGTGAGCCCCTGCTCCATATCCTGACCAATCTGGTCCACCAGGATCACCGCGTTACGCATGATCATGCCGGCCAAGGCAATGGTGCCCAGCATGGCCACAAAGCCGAATGGCTTCTGGAACAACAGCAGGAAGAAGGTCACCCCGATAAGCCCCAGCGGTGCGGTGATGAAGACCATCAACGACAACGGGAAGCTGCGCAACTGCAACATCAGCAAGGTGATTACCACCAGAATAAACAGCGGCATACCTGCGTTCACCGATGTCTGCCCCCGCGCCGATTCCTCCACCGTGCCACCCACTTGCAGCAAATATCCCGGCGGCAGATCCGCCTGCACCTGGGAGAGCGTCGGCATGATTTGCTGCATCAGCGTGGCCGGCAAGGCACCGTCTTTCACATCCGCCAGCACCGTCACCGTGGGCAAACGATCGCGATGCCAGATGATGCCTTCCTCAAACCCGGACTCCAGCGTTGCCACCTGATTCAATGGCACGCTGCGGCCATTGTCCGTCTGCACCGCAAGGTTGCCCAGCAACCCCAGCGCATGACGTTCATGGCTGTCGCCGCGCACTTCCACGTTGATCAGTTCGTTGTCTTCCCGGTACTGGCTCACCGCCACACCGGAGAGCGACGCCTGCAACGCCGTGGACAGATCCGACATGGTGATACCCAGCGTCCGGGCGCGATCCTGATCCACGATCAGACGCACCACCTTGCTGGGTTCTTCCCAATCCAGGTGCACGTTGGCGGTGTGCCCGTTGTCGCGCACTTTTTCCGCCACCCTGCGGGCCAACTCACGGACCTGGGGAATGTGCTCCCCGGAAATGCGCAATTGGATCGGATACCCCACAGGCGGGCCATTTTCCAGCCGTGATACGCGAGTACGCACCGCCGGAAATTCCCGCTCCAGCGTGTCCATCAACCAGCTACGGACTTCCTCACGTTCGTCCACGTTCCGGGTGAGCACCACAAACTGGGCCACGCTGGCCGCCGGCAATTTCTGATCCAGTGACAGGTAAAAACGCGGGGAACCGCTACCCATATACCCCACGTAATTTTCGATCATGTCGTTTTCGCCCAGCATGGCCTCCAGACGCAGCGCCTTCTCCTGGGTGGCCTTCAGCGAAGCGCCTTCTTCCAACTTCATGTCCACCATCAGCTCAAGCCGACCGGACGCCGGAAAGAATTGCTGAGGCACGAAACTGAACAAAATAAGAGAAAAAACAAAGATGCCCACAGTCAGCCCGATGACTGTTTTCCGATATCGCACGCACCACTCTACCCAGCGCCGGAAACGACGGTAAAACGGTTTCTTGTAAGGGTCATGCACCTCGCCACGGGCATCCCGGCGGGCCAGACTGGGAAGCAGTTTTTCCCCCAGGTAAGGCACAAAAACCACCGCCGTCACCCAAGAAGCGAGCAGAGCGATAGTGACCACCTGAAAGATGGAGCGAGTATATTCCCCGGTGCTCGATTCCGCCGTAGCGATGGGAAGAAAACCTGCAGCGGTAATCAAGGTGCCGGTGAGCATGGGGAAGGCCGTACTGGTCCAGGCAAAGCCAGCTGCCTTGATACGGCTGAAGCCCTGCTCCATTTTAATCGCCATCATTTCCACGGCGATGATGGCATCGTCCACCATCAAACCAAGCGCCAGCACCAAAGCGCCGAGAGAAATCTTGTGCAGGCCGATGTCGAAATATTTCATCGACGCAAACGTCATCGCCAGCACCAGCGGAATAGAAAACGCCACCACCAGCCCGGTGCGCCAGCCCAGCGAGAAGAAGCTCACCAACAACACAATGGCCAGTGCTTCCATCAACACCTGAACAAATTCACCCACACCGGCTTCTACTGCGGCCGGCTGATCGGACACTTTGCGCAACTCCATGCCGATGGGCAGGCTTTCCTGCAATCTGGCGAATGTCTTGTCCAGGTTTTCACCCAGCTTGAGAATATCGCCACCGTCCTTCATGGACACCGCAATGCCGATGGCATTCTCGCCCATAAAACGCATACGCGGCTGCGGCGGATCGCTAAAACCCCGGTAGACGTTAGCGATATCGCCTAGGCGCAACGTGCGGTTTTCTACCTGAATGGGGAAGTTACGAATATCCTCCACACTGGTGAATTCGCCGGAGACCCGCAAACGTACTCGACTGCTGGGTGTTTCAAAGAAACCGGCGTCGGCCACCGCATTCTGCGACTGCAGGGCCTGCTGAACCGTCACCAGCGGAATGCCCAGGGAGGCGAGCTTGGTGTTGGCAATTTCCACCCAGATTTTTTCGTCCTGCAGGCCGACCAGCTCCACCTTGCCCACGTCGTCCACCCGCTGCAGCGCCAGCTGCAAGCGATCGGCGTAGTCTTTCATGATGGCGTAATCAAAGCCCTGCCCGGTCAGCGCATAAATGTTGCCGAAGGTGGTGCCGAATTCGTCATTGTAGAACGGGCCTTGTACGTCCTGGGGCAAGGTATGGCGAATATCGCCCACCTTCTTGCGCACCTGATACCAGAGATCCTTGATCTCTTTGGAGCGCATTTCATCGCGAGCCATGAACATGACCAGCGACTGGCCCGGCCGTGAGTAGGAGGTAATGCGCTCAAAGTCGCCGGTCTCCATCAATTTCTTTTCCACCCGGTCGGTGATTTGCCGGGACACTTCTTCGGCACTGGCACCGGGCCACAGGGTATTGATGGTCATCAGTTTGAAGGTAAACGGCGGATCCTCACTCTGCCCCAGGTTGGCATAGGAGATCGCCCCCATGGCACCGAGCAGAATCATGGCGTAGAGCACCAAAGTCCGGTTTCTCAGTGCCCATTCGGAGAGGTTAAACGACATGGTCATACTCCCCTTATTGGTCCGCTTCCGGAGTGGCCGCCGTTTCTGCACTGCCATCCGGCTGCGCGTCTGACGCTTCGTCATCGGTTGGCGCGGCTTGAGCAGTAGGCGCCCCCTCGCTCAGCTCCAGCTGGCGGTTCTGGCGATCCACCGGAATCACCGCCTGGCCTTCGCGCAACAACTGCGTGCCAGCAGTCACAATCCAGTCCTGCGGTTTGAGACCGTGCATCACCGGCACCACCTGTTCCTGATACGGGCCCACTTCCACCGGCGTTTTCTGCAATGTCAGCGTGTCCGGGTTAACCACCCACACATAGGTTTCGCCCTCTTCAGCGGTGAGCGCAGACAGCGGAATGCTAAGCACACCGGCATTGCTGGCCCCACTGGCAAAGACCCGGGCAGACTGCCCAAGGTCCGCACCCACGCTGGCATTTTCGAACGCCACACGGGCTTCAAAAGTGCGCGAGCGTGGATCCGCCGCAGGGGACAATTCGCGAATCTTGCCTTCGAATACCTGACCGGGACGGGACCACAGCTCAATCGCCACCGGCATGCCAATTTTGAAGCGGCCCACATCCTGTTCCGGCAGGTCGATGCGCACTTCACGATCACCATCCACCGCCAGCACAAATACGGCCTGACCGGGGGACACTACCTGCCCGGCCTCCGCCCTGCGCTGGGCAATGACCCCATCACGGGGCGCCTTTAAGGACGCATAATCCGCCTGATTGCGAGCCACGTTCAGGTTGGCACGGGCCTGGCGCAATTGCGCCACGCTGGCATCGGAACGGCTTTCAAAGGAATCGAACTGGGAGCGGCTGATGACATTGCGCTCCATCAGCTCGCGGTAACGTTCCAACTCGCTGCTGGCCAGCTTGTGGTCGGCCTGGGCGGATGCCATCTGGGCACGGGCCGCATCCAACTGCAGGCTCACATCATCGGTGTCCAACTTGGCCAGTACCGTGCCTTCACTGACCCGGTCCCCCACATCGACCAACCGCTGGCTAATCTTGCCGCCAATGCGAAATCCCAGTTCCGGCTCATAGCGGGCACGGATTTCCCCGGGAAACACATCCTGGCTGGCATCCGCCGAGAGCGGCTGGGCCACCAGCGCCGGGCGCGCCGGCGCCTTGTCCTCCGACGTTGCGTCAGAGCAACCCTGCAGGGCCAACACTCCCACCGCCATTCCCGTGGCAATCAGCCCCGACAGTACCCTCGACAGCACGACAGAACGAAACATGACCGGCTCCCTCATTGACCCCACCTCATTAACCTGGACACCGCCTGTGCGGATTGTGCCGGTCTTGGCTTGCCGGCATGCTATACTCGCCAGTATAGTAATTTTATTAAACTGAACCGTCCAGTATTGAAATATGACCGATACCGTTTCACCTGATCAGCCCAATCCGCGTGGCCGCCCCAAAGACCCGGCCAAACGTACCGCCATTCTTGAGGCGGCGAAAACACTGTTTCTGGGACAAGGATTTGCCGGCACCAGCATGGATGCCGTGGCCAAGCAGGCCGGCGTTTCCAAACTCACGGTGTATAGCCATTTCAGTGATAAAGAAACGCTATTTTCGTCAGCGATTGAGGCGGAATGTCACAACATGCTGCCCGTGCCGATCTTCGAGCTGGACCCGACACTGCCAATTCGCGCCACGCTAACCAACATTGGGCTGGCGTTTCTGGAACTGATTCATAACCCCGAAGTGATTGAGTTACAACGCCTGATGAGCAGCCAGGCGACGCAGGACCCGGCCATGTCACAGCTGTTTTTCGAAGCCGGACCGCAACGCACTATCAGCGCCATGGAAAACCTGGTTCGCAACGCCAACAACACCGGGGCGCTGCAGGCAGACAACCCCAAGCAGGCAGCAGAGAATTTCTTCAGCCTGCTACAGGGCTGCGAACATATGCGTGTGATGATTGGCTGTAACGAACCGATGACCGCCAGCGAGGCACAACCTCACGCCGAACAAGTGGTGGAAATGTTCCTGCGCGCTTACCGAACATCCGACAAATAACCGTCGAGCCTGCCGCTGCACAAGCCCGGGCATTTAACTGACCCGTGAACAAGAGGCCCTGCGTTTGCCGCAATAAAGCAGCGCCTGACCTCGGCGGCGCTCGCCCAGCTGCCACCAGATCACCCCCAGCCAACGAATCGCCAACCGGTTATCGACATTGCGGGCGAGAGCCTGCTGAGCCAGGCGCAAGGCCTGCCTCAGCAAACGCTGTCGCTGACCGGGGAAACGCATGGCGGCCCGCACTAGTGTGTCGATGTGCGTCAGCGCCACGGGGCCACGATCATCCACATTCATGGTGTTGGGCCGCTGTTAGCCTGCGCCTTGGCGGCGGCTTTGCCGGGCGCGGCAAAGGCATACCAATCCAGTTTTCGCGTCACCACCATGACCCCGGACAGCGCGGCGAACAACAATAACGCCCCCAGCAACAGTGCATAGTCTTCCGCCATGAGAATGCCGTAGATTAGCCCCTGCACCAACAGCAAGCTCAGAGCAAAGGTCCAACCGGCTTTTAGCGAACGCATGACCGCCATCAGGTACACGCCAATCAACGCACAGCAGGACAGCGCGGCCACCAGATACGCCAACAGAAAATCGATATGTTCACTGAGTGCCACCAGCAACAGGTAAAACGTGGCCAGTGCCAGGCCAACCAGAAAATACTGCATGGCATGCAACGGGTAGCGACGCAGCACTTCAAACAGGAAAAACGCCGCGAAGGCCAGGCCCACAATCAGATAGCTGTATTTCAGCGCCCGCTCACTGGAGAGCAACCCAGTGACCGGCTGCACCAACCGCACCCGTAACGCCTGGCCGCTGTCGCCGCAGGCGGCATCGCCGCGGGCGCAATGGATCACACTGGCCGCGGCCAGGCTGTTGGTGCGCCACTGGCTGGTGAATCCTTCCGGGGTAATCTCCCGCTCCACCGGCAACACCAGCCCTTCGAAGCTGGGGTGCGGCCAGTCCGCCCGTAACGCCATGCGGGTTTCCTTGGCCAGCGGTAAGGCACCCAGCGATTCGGTACCGTTCAGATTCAGGCGCACCTTGACGGTAAAGGCCCCCGCCAAATCCGCTGGTAATGCGACGGCCACCGCATTGCCGCCCACGCCATCCGGCAACTGCTCGGTTTCCACTAACGGCAACGGCACATCGTTAACCAGAATCTGTGGCCGCTCCACCAGCCCGCGCAAATCCTGGATCTGCAATAGCAGCAATGGCGCCTGTGACGACACCACCTGCGCCGGCTGGCTCACTTGCTGCCAGTTGGCCGGAAAGACCGCTTCGATGTGCAACAGACTTCGGTACACCGGCACACCGTAAATACCGCGATAACGCATTTCGCTTTGCAGCTCGCCATCAATACTCAGGGTGTCCGGAATCTGACTATCCAGTACCTGCCTTCTTTCAATCACCGTGCAGGTTTCACCGCTGCGACAATCTCTCTTTTCCACCAGCTGTTTTCGGGTTCGGGGGACCACGATCAAGGGCCCGCTGATCTGCTGTTCGCCGCTCACCTGGCGGGTTATCTGGTGTTTGACGCGCAGCGCTTCATTGCTGCGGTCGGCAATCTTTCCCTGAATCATCAACAGCGGCACCACCAACACCAGCATCAGCCCGGCAACTGTCTCTTATACACATCTCCGAGCCCACGAGACTCCTGAGCATCTCGT
>OJHM01000362.1_pt1 | contig 14988 bp, 12 predicted proteins | sample 1595241 | NCBI WGS metagenome assembly OJHM01 (sample SAMN05416781, study PRJEB24817) | seawater metagenome | isolation source: Sea water | place: Canada:Atlantic | collected 2013-11
CGTCATAGCTGCGCTGCTCCACCGTCACCAGGCCATCCAGATCACCCTCAACACCGCCCGCCGTGATGCGGCTTTGTACGGTGCCGTGGCTACCACCACTCAGATAGATCTGATTGTCCGTGTTACGCGCCGTGGGGCTGATGAAATTGATGGCACCGCCCAGGGTGCTGGCTCCGTAGGTCAGCGCATTGGCGCCACGGGCGATCACCGCATAGCGCGCTGCCAGCGGGTCGATAAAACTGTTGTGGTTGTTGCCATCGGCAGCGGTGACCGGCAACCCGTCGACCATTAATTTGATGCCATTACCGTCGTAGGCAACCGCATCCAGGTTGGAACCCCGGCTGGAAATAAAAGTGTCGTCACCCGTGGACCCGGTGCCTGTCCACATCCCCGGAACGTAGCGCAGCATATCGCCAATACTGACCACATTACGCTCGGCCAGGTCTTCCGCTTCCACCAGGGTCACACCGCCCGGCGTCAGGGCCTGCTCGCGCTGAAGCTCAATCTTTGTGGCTTCGACCCGCTGTTCCCCTTGCTCGGAAACCGTAATGGGTGCCAGTTCATTAGCCTCGGGTTCCACCGCAAGCGCACTGACCGGTGTTAAAAGGGTCAGGCAGCCGAGCAATGATGTTCGAGTAGACAAACGCATGATGGTATTCCCCCAAGGCAACCGGTTGCTGCCATAGAGGTTATGGCAGCAAGACGGCGAGGGATTCTACGGCAGTGGCTGAGGCGCCAACATGCGGCATATCGCCGCACAGGTCTGACAATAGTCCGTCTTCGCGGCATTCCCTGCGCGTAATCATCGGAAATGTGCCTCTTGGGCCACGCCTGGTGGCACCAGACATCCGATGCCAAGACGGCAGCCCCCAAAAACTGGATAATGGCCGCCACAGCCATTCCCCAACTCGGTAGCCTCACCATGGAAATCAACGTTAACTTCCTCGACAACCTTCGCCTGGAAGCCAAGTTCGACGACTTTACCGTTATCACCGACCAGCCCATCCGCTACAAGGGCGATGGTTCGGCGCCGAGCCCGTTCGACTACTTCCTGGCATCGTCGGCCATGTGTGCGGCCTATTTCGTGAAGGTGTACTGCAAGGCACGAGATATCCCCACCGACAATATCCGCCTGTCGCAAAACAACATCGTGGATCCGGAAGACCGCTATAACCAGATCTTCAAGATTCAGGTAGAGCTACCGGAAGATATTTCCGACAAGGATCGCCAAGGCATTCTGCGCTCCATTGATCGCTGCACGGTAAAGAAGGTGATCCAGACCGGGCCGGACTTTCAGATCGAACAGGTAGACAGCCTCACCGAGGATGCCCAGGCCCTGCTGATGGTGGAGCCGGACGAAGCCCACCGCACCTTTATCGAAGGCAAGGACCTGCCACTGGAGCAAACCATTGCCAACATGACCGCCATCCTGGCGGAGCTGGGCATGAAGATCGAGATTGCCTCCTGGCGCAATATCGTCCCCCATGTGTGGTCACTGCATGTCCGCGACGCGGCGTCGCCCATGTGCTTTACCAACGGCAAGGGCGCCACCAAGGAAGCGGCGCTGTGTTCGGCGCTGGGCGAATTTATCGAGCGCCTCAACTGCAATTTCTTCTACAACGACCAGTTCTTCGGGGAAGAGATCGCCAACAGCGACTTCGTTCATTACCCCAACGAGAAATGGTTCAAACCTGGCGCCAACGACTCACTGCCCCAGGACATTCTCGATGACTACTGCCTGAGCATTTACAACCCGGAAGGCGAACTGGGCGGCTCTAACCTGATTGATACCAATTCCGGGCGGACGGATCGAGGCATTTGTTCGCTGCCGTTTGTGCGTCAGTCTGATGGCGAAACGGTGTACTTCCCCTCCAACTTGATTGAAAACCTGTACTTGAGTAACGGCATGAGCGCGGGCAACACCCTGGCCGAAGCCAAGGTCCAGTGCCTGTCGGAAATTTTCGAGCGCGCGGTGAAAAAGCACATTATTGAAGAAGAGATTGCCCTGCCGGATGTGCCCCAGGACGTGCTGGCCAAGTACCCCGGCATTGTCGAAGGCATCACCGCACTGGAGGAGCAGGGCTTCCCGGTGCTGGTGAAAGATGCGTCCCTAGGCGGGCAGTTCCCGGTCATGTGTGTGACGCTAATGAACCCGCGCACCGGTGGCGTGTTTGCCTCCTTCGGCGCCCACCCCAGCTTTGAAGTGGCGCTGGAGCGCAGCCTTACCGAACTGCTGCAAGGGCGCAGCTTCGAAGGCCTCAACGATTTGCCGCCGCCTACGTTTAATAGTCAGGAAGTCTGCGAACCCAACAATTTCGTGGAACACTTTATCGATTCCAGCGGGGTAGTGAGCTGGCGCTTCTTCAGCGCCAGCGCTGACGAAGATTTTTGTGAATGGGATTTCGCCGGCACCACCGAAGAAGAAACCGCACGTCTCTTCGGTATCTTGAAAGACCTGGAAAAGGAAGCGTACGTCGCGGTCTACGAAGAACTCGGCGCCCCGGTCTGCCGGATTCTGGTGCCAGACTTTTCCGAGGTGTACCCAGTGGAAGATTTGGTGTGGGACAACACCAACATGGCACTGGATTACCGCGAGGATATTCTCAACCTGCACACACTCAACGATGAACAGTTGAGCCAACTGGTTGAACGCCTGGAAGAAAGTCAGATCGATAACTACACCGACATCATTACTCTGATCGGTATCGAGTTTGACGAGAACACCGTGTGGGGCCAGCTCACCATTCTGGAATTGAAGCTGATGGTTTACCTGGCGTTGCAGCGCCATGAAGACGCGCTGGAGCTGGTGGAAATGTTCCTGCAGTTCAACGACAACACCGTGGAACGGGGCCTGTTCTATCGAGCGGTGAATGCGGTTCTGGAAATTACCCTGGACGATCAACTCACGCTGGATGATTACCGCGTTAACCTGGGCCGCATGTACGGCGAGGATACGCTCAACACGGTGACAGGCACCGTTGACGGCAGCGTGCGCTTCCCGGGCCTGACGCCCACCAACATGCAGCTGGACGGACTGGAAAAACACCAACGCCTGATCGAAAGCTATAAAAAACTGCATGCGGCGCGGGCGGCAAAAGCCTGATCGAAAACCGATAGCGAAGGAGCAACGACAGTGACGAACAGTGTTTGGCGGGCCGTGCTTTTCCTGTTGCCCGCGTTGGCCCCTGCCGATCCAGCACCGCTGCAAACTTACCTGTCTGCCACGCCATTGCTGTTGGAAGTGCGTTACTGTGAGTGTGCGGTTATCTCGCCTGACTCTCCAGGCCCGCTACCGACCTTTATGGCATCCGCCAGCGAACTGAACGTTGCCGTCAAGCGAGAGGATAAAGGGTTCGTTTCGTCCCGGCAGCTCGTGCTTGGCTACGCGATAAAACCAGAACCCGACATGCCGGATACCTTTCGGTTTCGCTTTGCCGGTGACTACACAACCCGCCATGGGCACAGCACAGCGCAAAGCACGCTGATACTGGAAAAAGGGCAATGGATCAGCCTGTTCGGTTCGCAGCATGGCGACACGGAAACCGGTGTTGCCGTGCGGTTAATCGATACCGGCGGCAATTAGAACACACGATGTCCGCAATCGTGATACCCACTGCCGGCGACGGCGTTTAGTCGCCCGCCACATCAATCACCACCTTGCCCCGACAACGCCCGGAGCGGCTACGATTGTAGGCCGCTTCGCTATCGGCCAGCGTAAAGACGCTGTCGATAATCGGCGTCAGGGTGCCGGCCTCGACCATGGCTTTCAGTGTTTCCAGATCGCGCCGGTAGGATTCCACCACCACGGTGCCGGATTTTTTACCCAACAAGCGGTAGAACGGGGTGCCCAGCATGGACTTGCCGTCACCACCGGTGGAAATAAAGTACCCGTTCTTGCCCAGTAATGTGGCGCAGGTCAGCGGAGTTTCGTAGGAGGTGACGTCGAATACCAGATCGAATTCACCCGCCGATTGGCGATAATCCCCCTGGGTGTAATCAATCACCGTATCGGCACCCAGTTCGTGCACAAAATCCGCGTTTCGCCCACTGCACACCCCAGTGACATGCAAGCCCAGGTTTTTGGCCACTTGCACAGCGAAAGTACCCACACCGCCCGACGCGCCAATAATCAACACGGATTTTCCCGCAGCGGCCTTCCCTTTGCGCAACCCTTGCAGGGCGGTGAGCGCGGCCAACGGCATGGCAGCGGCTTGTGCGAATGACAGGTTCTCCGGTTTTTTGGCAATGCGACGCTGGCTAATCCGGGCCAGCTCGGCCAGGGACGCGGTGCGCAAGCGCATGTCCATGCCGTAGACCGCATCACCAATGTCGAAGTCACGCACGTTGCGGCCCTTGTCCACCACGATACCGGCCAGGTCATCACCGAACAGGGGAGGCAGATGTTTGACCATGACCGGGCTAGCCGCCACGGCCAGATGGTAATTCAGCTTCCAGTCCTTGGGATTCACCGACGCCGCATGGACGGCCACCAGCACATCATCCGGCTTTAGCCGCTCGGGGGCATCGGTATCCGTCAGAGTGAGAGAGGGCTTCAGGCCCCAACCGGTGGTGACGATGGCTTTCATGTGTGGCTCCGTAAGGATCAAGACGGCATCCAGCTTAACAAAGGGCCGCGCATTACAAATAATCCGATAGCGCCAAAGGGAGGGAAAGATTACGTCAATGCGTCGACATTTTTGTTGGCGCTTGCTGACAATCGAAATGGAGTGAGAAGCCTTACTGTTCCGTGGGAGCGGTGGTTTGCTATGCCCGACGGGTGCCACCGCGATGCAGCTCACATGCCTCTTCCTGCTATTCAAACAACGTCTCTGCCAGCGTCGCCTCATCAAAGTGGCGCCGCCCCTTGAACGCCACCGCATGTTCACCGGGTTGGCGCATGGCGCCGGCAGACGGCACGCCCATGGGCCAGAGAAAGAATCGTTCGCTCCGTTTCGAGATGGGTACCAGGCCACTGGCATCGAACAGGCTGCCCACGCTGCCATCCGGGCGCGGCAAGGCGCGCAGCGTAGCTGCATCGGCTAACGAATACGTTGTCGTCGGCAATGAATCGTCTACCTGGGTCACGCGCACCAGATAATGGGTGTCCGGTTCCAGCAGCAAGGCTAAACGCTGGTCACGGGCATCCGCCACTCTCCCGGGATGGAACACCGGTTTATCGCCATCAATATCTGCCGCCGTTAAGGCCGGGTCCACCGGGTAAATTTTGTGGTAACAACCGCAGGGGTGAATGCTGTCGTAAAACAGTACCTGCCCATCGGGCTTGAGGGTCACCCGCCAGGTCAATCCGTCCAGCACCCCCGCATAACTATCCAGCCAGCCGTCTTTCGGGCGCTGGCTGAACCAGAACTGATAGTTGAGTTGCAACAAATTCTGGCCACGGAAATGGGTCCAGCTCTGCCAGGTGTACGTGACCGGCGCTGCGGTATTGATTCGCGGCGCAGGCGTTTCATCCAGTTCGACGCTTCCCGGCACACTCCAGGCTTGGGTATCGGCCACCGCCAACACCGGCGCATAGTGCTGCAGCAATACCTGCGATTGCTCTTTATCCGGCAGGGGAATGTGCAGGGGATTGCTCGCCACTGTTTTAGGTGCGACCGGCGCTGTGACACCTGCTGGGGGCACAAACTGCTGACGCGGTTGTGGCGCCGGCTCACGGAAGCGGGCGGTCATCTCACGGTGATAATTGTTGATGGACCCGGTGGCCAGCCAGGCCGTCAGCGGGTAAAGCCCGGCGACACGTAGCCAGGTGGCGTAGCTGTCCGGAATCTGCGCCGGGGGTAACGTCGAAAAGTCCGTTCGTGCCGCCAGTACCGGCAGGCAGGTCGCCAGCAGGCGTTGCGCTGTTTGCGGGGTAAAGGTTCCGTTATCCATGGGCAAACGCTGGGCCAGCAGCGTCTGGTCCTGCCAGGCTTTGGCGGTGGCCAGGCGAATCCACTGTTGCTGTTGAGGCACAGTAACGGCCTGCTGTTGCAAAAACGCCAACCAGCGATTCACGCCCAGATGGGGATTGCCGGGCAACGTCTGCGCCTGAGCATCGTGGATACCAGCACGCTTCAGGGCCTGCTGCAGGGCAAAAAAACCGGTCTCACAATCAGTGTCAGCCGTGTCAGCCAGCGCCGTGAGTGGCAGGCTCAGCAGCAGTGCAATCAGTGCGTTGCGGATCGCGTACATAGTTCTCCAGCGCGGCCAGCGCCGCTTCCATTTGCCCCGGGGCGAGCCGGTCGGCCAGCCATTGCGGAATCCCGCCGCCCGGATTCACCCGCTGCCGGTACACCACACCAGTGCTCCCTGTTTCAGGCTGCACCTGCAAGGACCAGCTGCCTTCGGTGAAAGGCACCCGCACATAGCCCGGCTGCTCGGGCCAGGCATCGGGCTTGCCCTGCATGGTCAGCACCACCGGGTCGCCGGGATGCCGTTCAAACAGTGTAACCGCATCGCGGCCACTGAGGGGCCAGGGGGCGCTACGCGCCATGTGCACCAGGGTCTGGGTAGAGGAGGGGCGCTCGAGAATGGTCAGGGTTTCCACCGCTGGCATCCATTGGCGCACATGGCAGGGTTGCTCCAGCAAGGGCAATAACACCGTGCGATCTACCGGCAATACCGCCCGCAATTCAAACTGATCCGGCCCCGGCATTGCCGTGCGCGTGACCGGGCCCGCCGCCTGTGCCGAGGAAACCATGCCTGCCAGCAGACTGATCAGCAGCGCACTACCGCGCCAACGCATCGGCAAAAACCTGTCGTAGTTGATCCGGGGTGAGCGTGGCGGGCTGAGCCGGCAGCACGGTTATGTGCACCGTGCCCGCTCGCATGAGCAAGCCTTTGGCCGGCAGAATATCGCCGCTGTTATGCAGCACCACCGGAATCAACGGCACGCCTGCCTGCTGGGCCAACCACAGGGCGCCGGGCTTGAACGGTTGCAGAGTGCCATCGCGGCTGCGCCTGCCTTCCGGCGAGAGCGCCACCGCATAGCCGTCTGCCAGGGCGGGCAGCAAAGGGGCCAGCACCTGGGGGCCGATGCCCTGTTCCCGTTTCACGAAGACCGTGCCCAGCATGCGCATCAGCGGGCCAAGCAAGGGGTGATAACGCAGCTCATGTTTGGCAATGGCGACCATGTCCCGCTGCAACAGTGACGCCACGATGATCGGGTCGGTACCGCTCTGGTGGTTAATCACGAACACCGCCGGGCGCTGTTTCAGCGAAGCCGCGTCGCCTTTGATTGACAAGCGAATCCCCGCCAGGCCCAAGCCCAGCCGAGTGACCACGGCAATGCCCAGATTGGCAGCGCGGCGACGCCCGAACGGCACGCACAATAGAAACAACACCATGCCCACAATGGGTGGAATCACAAAGGCCAGCGTACTGCGGATCACCCGCACGATGTGGGTGATCACTAGTGAGGGTCCACCTTGCCGCGCAGGGACTTGGTTTTGCCGCGTTTGGTCTTGCTGTCCAGGCGCCGGCGTTTGCTGCCCAGCGTCGGGCGCGTGGCCTTACGAGGTTTTTGCTCCACGGTCACGCTTTTAATCAATTGAGCCAGCCGCGCCAAGGCATTTTCCTTATTCATTTCCTGGGTGCGAAACTGCTGGGCCTTGATAACAACCACCCCGTCGCTGGTAATGCGCTGGTCACTCAGCGCCAGCAGCTTGTCTTTATAACGGTCGGGCAAGGACGAAGCGCGAATATCGAAACGCAAATGGATCGCCGACGCGACCTTGTTCACATTCTGACCACCACTGCCCTGGGCACGGATCGCCTGCAGGTCGATCTCGTTGTCGGGAATCTGTAAATTACGGCTGACTTGAAGCATAACCACGGCTGCTGCAACGGGATTGCCAGCCTAACAACAAGGAACTCGCATGACCATTATCGGTATCGACCTGGGGACCACCAACAGTGCCTGTGGCATCTGGACGGACGAAGGGGTCACACTGATACCGAACCGGCTAGGCGAGGTACTGACACCCTCGGTGGTGGGGCTGGACACCCATGGCGAATTGATCGTGGGCCGCACCGCCCGCCAACGATTGATCAACCACAGTGACAAGACCGTGGCGGCTTTCAAGCGACTGATGGGCACCGACCACAAAATCAAACTGGGCCGCCAGGCATTCACCGCCACGGAACTGTCGTCGCTGGTGCTGCGCTCGCTCAAGGATGACGCCGAGGCCTATCTGGGCGAAGCAGTCACCGAGGCGGTGATCAGCGTGCCCGCCTACTTCAACGATAACCAGCGCCACGCCACCAAACAGGCCGCTGAACTGGCTGGCCTGAAAGTAGAGCGGTTGATCAACGAACCCACCGCCGCCGCCATTGCCTATGGCCTGCACCAAAAACAGGAAGGTCTGTTTCTGATTCTGGACCTGGGCGGCGGCACCTTTGATGTGTCGCTGCTGGAATTCTTCGACGGCATCATGGAGGTGCACGCCAGTGCCGGCGACAACTTCCTCGGCGGCGAAGACTTTGTCGATGCCATGGTGGACGACCTATTGCGTGAGCACGACCTGCGTCGCGATGACCTGAAGCCCCATCTGCTGCAACAGCTTTATCTGCAAATGGAAGGTGCCAAACGCAAACTCGGCCCGGCGGACCAAACCCTGTCGCTGGACCTGGGCAGCAAGACCGTGGAGCACGAGGTGACCAACGACTGGTTTACCCGGGTCAGCACACCGCTGCTGCTACGCGCTAAACATCCCATCGAGCGGGCACTGCGCGATTCCAGTACCCACCCGAGCAAGATCGACGATGTGGTGCTGGTGGGCGGCTCCACCCGGCTGGCTATTTTCCGCTCCACCGTGGGCAAGATGTTCGGCCGCCTACCGTCCTGTCACCTGGACCCGGATACCGTGGTGGCCATGGGCGCCGCCATTCAGGCCGGACTGATGATGCGCAACGAAGCGCTGGATGATGTGGTGCTAACCGATGTGTGTCCGTACACCCTGGGCACCGGTGTCATCAACCGCGACAACAGCAAACTGGGCGACTATTTCATGCCCATCATCGAACGCAATTGCGTGGTGCCCGTCAGCATCGCCCGACAGGTATGCACCGCCTACGATGACCAGACCGAACTGACCATCAAGGTGTACCAGGGCGAAAACCGCTACGTGGAAAAAAATGTCTTTCTTGGTGAATTGAATGTGCGCGTCCCTAAAGGACAGCAGGGCGAGCAGGCGGTGGACATTCGCTACAGTTACGACATGAATGGCTTGCTGGAAGTGGACGTGATGGTGGAATCCACCGGCCAGGTCCATAGCCACCTGATTGAACATGCACCGGGCGCCCTCAGTGACGAGCAAAAAAAGACCGCCCGGGAAAAACTCGCGGCGCTGAAATTCCACCCCCGCGATGGCGAAGACAACCGCGCACTGATTGCCCGTGGCGAACGGTTATACGAATCCAACCTGGGGGATCGCCGTGAGTACATCGCCGACATCATGAAGCGCTTTGAAAAAGTCCTCGACGGCCAGAACCCGGCGGACATCGCGCGTATCCAAAAACAGGTGAAAGAAGCGTTGGATAGCCTGGAAAGCGAGGACTGGTTCTGATGCCACCCTGGGATAGCCTGCAGATCGCCCCCACCGCCGACGCGCGGGCAATCAAACGGGCTTACGCGAAACAACTCAAACAGACCCGTCCGGACGAAAATCCCCAGGGCTTCCAGCAACTGCATGAAGCCTACAAACAGGCTCTGGCCTGGGCCGAACAGCAATCATCGGAAGACGCCCCCACGGCGCCCCTGGAAGGCTGGCACAGCGAACCGCTCTCGCCACCGGTTAGCGCCGCTCCACAGGAACCGGTGGAAACCAGCCCGGAAGCTGAGCCCGAGCCAGAACAAGTGCCGGGCCCAGCCCATACCCCGCCGCCCAGCCACGATACCTTTGTCACTGACCCGGAACCAGACGAAACGCTGAAGCAGGCCAGCTGGTCGGTGCAGCTTACACCCGCGACACCCACGCCGCCGCCTCCCATCGACGGCGACCCGGACCCGCTGGAGACCATTGATGGCACCGCCGTCAGTGCCGATGAACAGGAACAGACGCTGGCAGCACTGCTGGCGCAAGCCCGCCACCTTCTGCAGCAACCCGAGGGTACGCAGCACCCAGATCGCTGGCATTTTCTTACCCGCACATCGCTGATACTGGACGCTACCTTTAACCATCGGCTCGGCCATGCCCTGTTTGCCGTATTGGCTGAACACCAACAATCCGGTCAGCCGCCCCTGACATACCCGGTGGTCCGCTACTTGAACGGGCTATTCAACTGGGAAGGGCAGCGCCGCTGGCTGAACGAAGAGTTTGGCGAAGACGCCTGCGATTCACTCTTTCGGATACTGGACGATACACCGCTAAACCAGGACGCCATCAAGGCCGTGCGTGGCGGCCAAGGCATCGTCGCACAGGAAAAAAAGCCGCCACAGGTAGCACCGGATGACGTGGCCATGGGCGGCTACCTTTTGCGCATGCTCGCTTTTTCCATGGATGTGTTTCTGGTGGTGGTCTGCGCTATTTTTGTGGTCGAAGCTTGGCATAGTGTCAGTGACAGCGGTGACGAAAGTGGTGCACCGCTGGCGCTGATTCTGGCCGTCCCGCTCTATTTGTTGATGGCGCTGATCATGGAATGCAGCCCTCTGCAATCCACTCCCGGCAAACGACTTCTCGGTATGCGCGTGACCAACCGGCGGTTGCAACGGCTTCACCCGCTGCACAATCTCGGGCGGATTCTGGCCTTCTGTATTACCGGTGCCTTGTGGAAGGTGATTTTTATCATCAATGCCTTTATGAAAGGGCACCTGTTACATGACCGTATCAGCCGCAGCTATGTGGTTATGCACAAAAGGTAACGTTTTCTGCGGGTATGGCAGATGCCTGACGCTGGAGGCATGGCGCTTTAAACACACCAGCCTGCCGTGCAGGCCCGTTCTTTACCGGCCCTCGCTTCCTGGAAAGGCATCAATCTTTGCCCCACATGCGCGGCAGTACATTGATCTGCCCCGGTTGCTTGCGATGCAGTAGCGCCATGCCTACATGACCGATGACCATCGCCAGCAATACCCAGCCCAGCACACCGTGAAGCAAATTGCCCGGTTCCACCATCCAGGCAATCTTGTCACCCTCAAAGCCCGACATCAGTGGCAGGCCGAACGGCTCAAACGCACGCCCGGAGCCATACTGACGCAGCAGGGCCAGGGCCGGAATCAAGAACAACAGGGCATACAATCCCAGGTGGCCCAGTTTCGCAGCCAGGTTGATGGAAAGCGGGCGACGGGCCACATTGGTCAACGCCCAAACCAGGCGGATCACCACCAGTACGATCAGGATTAACCCCATGGGCTTATGGGTGGGCCAGAACAGGGACTCGAACGCCGTGTCCCCGAAACCGTAGTGCGACAGGGCGGAGAGAAACTGCCATACCAGCAGCAACGCCATGCTCCAGTGCAGTAACCGGCTAATGCTACCATAGCGAGTGGGGGAGTCTTCCATGGCCATGGGGTTTTCCTTCAGGTCTGATTGAGGTGGCACAAGGCTGCCGTAAATCGTTACCGATTATCAGAATACGCAGAAAAAATAATGGCAGGGGAATGTGCAGGAAATATGGAAGCCGGTTTTGTCATCCCGGCTCAGGCCGACTCGGGCCGGTCGCCCAAGTCAGCCAGGAATGGCAAGTCAGATAACGGGGACGGCAAAGTGCAGCATGACGTGCACCTGAAGCTCGCCCACCAGGAAACCCAATACGGCCCCCACCGTAATCAGAATCCATTCATCCTGCTGAAACGCCGGGCGTAGTAACCCCTCGAACTCTTCTTCGGTGAGCTCCTGCATTTTTTCCACCATGAGGTTCTTCAGATCCATGGCTTCTTCCGCATAGGCTTCCATATGGCTCAGGGTTTCCGGCAGGTGCTGCATAACTTTTTCAGATACGGACCGTTTCATTTCCTGGTATTTGGTGCTGCCCACGGCAAACACCACTAACGGCTTGGCCAACCCGGATTGTTCGTCCAGCGTCCGCTGTACCTGCTTTTGCACCAGCCCAAACAAACGGTCTGACATGGGGCCTTTAAGAATGCCTTCAATAACCGCTGCCGGCGTCACCACTTCACTGGCGATCAGCTCACCATAGCGGGCGGCCACCTGTTGGCGCCGCTTGAGAAACAGACCCTGCCATTCAAACAATCCCAGGTAACGCACTGGCTGCTTCGGGTTGAAGATCATCTTCAATGCCAGCCAATCGGTAAACCAGCCAGTGAACAAACCGAATAGGGGAATCACCCAGATGTTGTGGGTAAAGGCCCACACCACCGCCTGAACAATACCGATGGCAAAGCCAAAATAAATTCCGGAATTGCGAATGAACTTGAACTCCACGTGGCCGGCTTCCAGGAACACGCGGTTGAGCAATTCCTTGTCTCGCACCAGCGCGTTGATCACCAGATCCTTGAGATCAAACACCCGGGTGATATTGCTCTTAATGTCCTCCATGATCTGCTCGACCATGTGCGGCGCTTCATGCTGGATCCGCTGGATTACCAAGCGTTTCACCGATTCCGGGGCAGCTTCCCACAGGCCCGGTTGGTATTCCGCCGCCACTTCTCGGGTGATGTCCTCCACTGAACGAATCAGCGGCTCGCGAATTTCCTCGGCCACCCGGTGTGGATCCAGTTTATTGAACACGTCTTCCGGTTTGAGTAACCGCTCCATCATCAGATCGCAAGCGATACTGGCCATGGTGGCGGCTTTACTCGGCACAATGCCTTGCCATCCCAAAAAAGGGCGCCAACCGACAAAGGTCAGTGGCTTGAACATCATCTTGATGGCCACCACCTTGGTGCCATAACCAATAGCCGCCGCTACAAACGGCATGGACAGATACAACAACCAGTTGGCCTGCAGGTCGGCCAGAATTAGATCCAGATCAGTAATCACGGGCTACTCCTCAACGTCCGCAGGGGGTGTCATCAACGTCCACAATTGGCGTCCCAGCGGGCTGATCCGCAAGGTTTCCCGTCGCGTGGATAATTTTGGCAGGTGTGTTTCCAGCTCGGTTTTCGCGGTACGGAAGCCGCTATCCCCTTCACACAGTTCATAATCCGTGCGCAGTGCTTCGATGAAATCACTGGCAATGACCAGGCCCTGTGCAAACAGACGATTCAGGTACAGAGCAATAAAATCATTGCACTGGATACCGGCCGCACGGCCCACGTTGGAATGGCGATACAGCACCTCGCCCCGAGAGAAACGTCCACCGCTGTATACCGTCAACATGGGAAAGGCGCTGCCATCGGATAAAGCCGCCAGCAGGCGCGCTTCATCCGCCGTCAGGTTTGCCAGCTGGCGCTGCACCAACATCGCCTGTGCCTGGGGCACACTCTGCTCCATGGACACATCCAGCAACTGGTGCAGGCTATCTGGTGTCACATCCATTTCGCCGGGTTCATGGAGAGATTCAAGTCGGTGCTTCAATCCGTGCAGCAGATCGTGCTCCACCTCATGATAGCGGGCATCCGCACGCTGCACCGGCGGCAATTGCAGCAATATCTGCTGAATCCGCGCCCGCAGCGATGCGGGCGACAGTGGGGAGTCAGACACATTCGTTCCCTGTTGTTATTGTCGTTTTGGGCTTTCCCTGCCTTCCTGTCATACCGACAAAGGAAGCCACTTACCCTTTATTATTGAGTGTCCGGTCTTTTCGGCCGACTGCAAGTTACTGTACGTATGCTTTCGGCAACCACGGAGAATAGGCGCCGTTTTGCTAAGGGCGTTCTCGCAGTGCCAGCACCCGTGTACGCAGATCCTCTGCCTGTACAGACTGAGGCGGTACACCTGTGCCCACAGCCAGTTTGATCCGCGACCAGAAACGGCGGGGCAAGCGGGTCAACGCCTTGCCGCCCTTGTGGCTGAACACGCTGCCCCACAACCCGGACAGGGCCATGGGAATCACCGGCACCGGACTATCGCTGACGATTTTCTCAATGCCCGCGCGAAATTCATCAATTTCACCGTCATTCGTCAACTTGCCCTCCGGAAAAATACACACCACTTCTCCAGCCGCCAGCTCTTCGCGAATGCGCACAAAAGCCCGGTCATAAATCTCCGGATTACGGGTTTTCGAATCAATAGGGATGGTTTTACCGGTGCGGAAAATATAATTGAGCACCGGCATGTCATAGATCGGCTTGAACATTACGAACCGCACAGGACGCCGAATTGCGCCGGCCAGGAGCAATGCATCCACGTAGCTCACATGGTTACAGACCAGCATGCACGGGCCCTCATCCGGAATGTTATCCATGCCCTCGTGCTTCACCCGGTACAGGGTGTGGGTGAGCATCCACACCAGCAGGCGGATCAGGAACTCCGGCACTACCGAATAGATATAGACCGCCACCACCACATTGGTCAGCGCCAACGCCAGGAAGAATTGCGGCACCGTCATATCCAGCATGCCGATCAAAACGATACCCGCCACCGCGGATAACACCATCAGCAAGGCATTGATAATATTGTTGGCAGCGATAATCCGTGACAAATGTTTAGGGTTGGCTCGGTGCTGAATAAAGGCAAACAACGGCACGATATAAAAGCCGCCAAACACGCCAATACCCAGCAAGTCCAACAACACCCGGTAACCCCCGGCCTGTTGCAGAAAGCTACCAATCCCGACAGCACTGTTCATCACTGGATTCACACTGCCCAGCCCCGCGTAGGAAAAAAACAGGTCAACGCCAAACACACTTAAGCCAATCGAACCCAACGGCACCAGCCCCAGTTCTACCCGTTTCCCCGACAATTTTTCGCACAGAAATGAACCCAGCCCAATACCCACGGAAAAGGTGCCCAGTAGCAGGGCGTACAGGCCATCGGTACCGAACAGGTAATCATCCACATAGACTTTCAACTGAGTGGTGTACGCCGCCCCCATAAACCAGAACCAGGAAATCGCCAACACACACATCTGTCTCTTATACACATC
>OJHM01000376.1_pt1 | contig 14664 bp, 10 predicted proteins | sample 1595241 | NCBI WGS metagenome assembly OJHM01 (sample SAMN05416781, study PRJEB24817) | seawater metagenome | isolation source: Sea water | place: Canada:Atlantic | collected 2013-11
AAATGGCATTTTCAAGCAAGGGTTGCAAGGTTAATAACGGAATCTTCAGGGATTTTGCGTCTACCTGGATATCCCATTCCACCTGCAGCCGCTCGCCCATGCGTAGCTGTTCAATGTGAATATAGCGCTGACACAGCTCCAGTTCCTCTTCCAGAGAGGCTTCATTCCCGCTGTTCTTGAGGCTGGCGCGAAACAGCACCGACAAGTCTTCCACCACCTGCTCGGCCCCGTCCGGGTCCACCGCGATCAGGCTGGCGATGATGTTCATGGAATTGAACAGAAAATGCGGGCGAATCCGTGACTGCAGGGCCTGAATACGCGCCTGCAGCTCCGCCTGGCCTTTCTGGCGCAGCTGCTCCTGCACATAGAAATAACGCATCACCAGCCCGGCGATGATCGCCGCAATCAAGCCATTGACCGGAATATCGGTCGACCACCATCCCGTTTCCAGCGCGCCCCCGCTCACCCAGGCCATCACCAGCCGGGCCAACACACTGAACAACAGGGTATCGGCCACCACCAGCAACACCACCACGGTGGAGGTCCAGGCAGGCGGCAGGCGATTCAGGCGATTACGTAGCTGGCAAATCAGCGCCGCAGAGCTCAGCCCCACCCACTGCACAAACAGGGAGGCAATCGCCAGCCGGCCAACGCTAAAATCGTCGTAGTAAGTGGCCACCAACGTCACCACCAGCGCCATCAGCTCGGCCACCACCACCACCACCAGCACAGCACGAGTGCTGCACAAGTCAGGCAGGAAACTGTTATTGGCCGGGACATCCATGGCCACGCATGCACTCCTTATACGGAAAAAGAACTAATTATTAGAATGTTATACCTGAATGAACCGCCACTCCCAAGGAATAGTGTCCCCCTGCTATACTTGCGCCCCCGCAAACCAAGCGTTGAGCAAGTACGATGACTGACAAGCAGCAGAACAAACTCTGGGGTGGCCGCTTCAGCGAGTCCACCGACCAGTTCGTGCAGGAATTCACTGCCAGTGTGAACTTCGACCGCCGCATGTACCGTCAGGACATCTACGGCTCCCAGGCCCATGCCACCATGCTGGCCGAAGTGGGCGTGCTCACCGATGACGAACGCGACGCCATCATTCAGGGCCTGCGAGAAATCCAGCTGGAAATCGAGAACGGCGAGTTTGAGTGGTCCGTGGCGCTGGAAGATGTGCACATGAACATCGAAGCCCGGCTCACCGACAAGATCGGCATCACCGGCAAGAAGCTGCACACTGGCCGTTCACGCAACGACCAGGTGGCCACTGATATCCGCCTGTGGCTGCGCGACGAACTGCTGATTCTGGAAGAGCAATACCTGCACCTGATGGTCGGCCTGCTGGACCTGGCCGAACGCGAAGCCGCCACCATCATGCCCGGCTTCACCCACCTGCAGACCGCCCAGCCGGTGACCTTCGGGCATCACCTGCTGGCCTGGTTCGAAATGCTCAAGCGCGACCGCGAGCGCCTGCTGGACTGCAAGAAACGGGTTAACCGCATGCCATTGGGCGCCGCCGCCCTGGCCGGCACCACCTACCCGATCAACCGTGAGCGCACCTGCGAGCTGCTCGGCTTTGACGGCGTGTGCGAGAACTCACTGGATGCGGTGAGCGACCGGGACTTCGCCATTGAATTCTGCGCCCTGGCCGCCCTGACCATGACCCACCTGTCACGGATCAGCGAAGAACTGGTGCTGTGGACCAGCGCCCAGTTCAACTTCATCAACCTGCCCGATCGCTTCTGCACCGGCAGCTCCATCATGCCCCAGAAGAAGAACCCGGACGTGCCCGAGCTGGTGCGCGGCAAGACCGGCCGTGTGAATGGCCACCTGATCAGCCTGCTGACCCTGATGAAGAGTCAGCCGCTGGCCTACAACAAGGACAACCAGGAAGACAAAGAACCGCTGTACGACGCCGTGGACACCGTGAAAGGCAGCCTGCGTGCCTTCGGCGACATGGTGCCGGCCCTGGAGCCCAACCGGGAAGTGATGCGCGAAGCGGCCCGCCGCGGCTTTGCCACCGCCACCGACCTGGCCGACTACCTGGTCCGCAAGGGCATCGCCTTCCGCGACTCCCACGAGATTGTGGGCAAGGCCGTGGCCTACGGCGTGGAGAAGAAGAAAGACCTGAGCGACATGTCCCTGTCTGAACTGAAACAATTCAGCGACCAGATTGAAGACGACGTGTTCGACGTGCTGACTCTGGAAGGCTCCGTGAGTGCACGCAACCACATCGGCGGCACCGCCCCGGACCAGGTGCGCGCTGCCGTCGGTCGCGCCCGCGAGGCTCTGGACAACACCTAACGGCCTTCCCCCGATACCCGCAGGGCGGGATGCATCACATCTCTGCCTTGCCGGCTTCGGTAAAGAGCCTGGACCGCCCTACCCCAAGTCCTCACCATTGGCTTCCGGTTGGTACTCAACGGCAAGAATCTCCAGCTTCAGCGTCTTACCGTTGGGAGCCGGCCAATCAATGTTTTGCCCCACCGACATCCCCAACAATGCCGCACCCACCGGGGCCAGGACAGATACCCGTTCCGGCCCGCTATCCTGTGGGTACACCAATGTCAGGCACATCTCCCGACCTCGCCCCTGCTCCCGACAGCGAATCCGCGAATTCATGGTCACCACATCCGCCGGCATCTCCGTCGGCGCCACCACAGTGGCACGCAGCAGCTCCTCTTCCAGGCCTTCGGCCACCTCGCCGTGCGTGTCAGATAACAATGCCTCCAGACGCGCAACATCCAGTTTGGATACAGTAATCGTGGGCAAGGCCATGGCATTCACTCCAGAAAATTTCCATATTTGAAAAACAAAAAATACCCGCACGCCAGCGCTCCCCAAACGGGAGTGGCCAGAACAGAATGACAATCAAGAACGGTGGCACATAAGGCAGGCAGGTCCCGTCGACCGACGGGAAACCTGATAGTAGTTCAACGCCACGTTTTAGCAAGTGACATTCATCGCACTGCGCTGCCCATCCATACCCCGACGTCACATGCAGGCTGGTCAGCACCTGTCAGGCTTGCGTAAACTGTCAAATCAGCGAATGTGGAACCCACTAGCGAGACTGCCCCCATGATGCCCATGGTCCGGGCCGGAGCCCTTTCCGGTTACCAACGTCTGCTCAATGATTACGGCGTCGATGTGCCGCAGTTATTTGCGCGCCTGGCTCTGCCGGCGGACTATCTGGATCAGCCCGACCGGCTGATCCCGCTGGACACCAAGGTGGACCTGCTGGAGCTGGGCGCGCAACTGAGTGGCTGCAATCACTTCGGCCTGAAGCTAGGCCAGCAACAGAATATTTCCATGCTCGGCATGGTCGGCCTGCTCATTCAGCAAAGCGCCACGGTGCGTGACGCCCTGCAAACCATTGCCCAGTCCATTGGCCAGCATGTGCAGGCACTGGAAGTCAGCCTGGAAGAAAAGGGGGATCTGGCTTACTGCCATTTCAGTTACCGCTACGAGCTGCCGGGAACGGTTTCCCGGCAGCACAATGACAACACCCTGATGAGCGGCTACAACATCATCGGCTTTCTGCTCAACGAGCCGCTGCGGCTGCGCTCGGTGTATTTTTGCGGAGAGGAGCCCCGCGACCTGGCACCCTACAACGCCATGTTGCATGCCCCCCTGGTGTTCAATCACCCGGAAAACGTGCTGGTCTTCGAGCGCCACTACCTCGACCACCCGGTAGCCGGCGCCGACCCCGCCCTGCGCGACATGATCAACGTTCTGCTCAACAAGAAGCAGCTGGATGATTTCCAGGAGCGACTGCTGTGGATCATCACCAACCTGCTGCCCCAGGGGCATGTCACCCTGGAGATGGTCGCAGAAGCGGTGATCATGGCGCCGCGCACCCTCCAGCACCGCCTCACACAGCAGGGCGTCACCTTCCAGCAATTGCTGGACCGGGCCCGCGTGGAAGAAGCCTGCCGCTACATGCTTAACAGTGATCGGCCCCTCACCGAAGTGGCGGACCTGGTGGGCTACAGCCAGCTCAGCGCCCTGACGCGGGGCTTCAAGCGAATCATGGGCACCACCCCCGCTGCCTGGCGGCGCCAACAGCGGGATACCGCTCTCTAACCGGCACAATTGCGCCATTTGTCAATTTCGTCACGCGATCCGTCAATCAGCCCGTAAACGCTTTATCTATCCTCCGGTAACGATTTCATAACAACGATACCGCGAGGATAGACATGAGCAACGGATTCGATTTTGATCAGGTTGTTATCGGCTCCGGTTTTGGCGGTGCTTGCAGTGCGCTACGACTGAGTGAAAAAGGCCATCGTGTTCTAGTGCTGGAAAAAGGCCGGCGCTGGAAAGACGAGGAGTTTTCCGACAACTCCTGGAATATGAAGAAATTCCTCTGGGCGCCCAAGCTCGGACTCACCGGCAATATCCAGCTCACCTTCACCAGCAAGATCACTGCCATTCACGGCGTCGGGGTCGGCGGTGGCTCGCTGGTCTATGCCAACGTGCACCTGATCCCCAAAGACGAAGTCTTCGCCTCCGACTCATGGACCCGCGTTCACCCGGACTGGAAAGAGCGCCTGCTGCCCTACTACGGACTGGCCCAGCGCATGATCGGGGTCACCAAAAACGAATACGAAAATGCCGCCGACGACGCCCTGCGTGAAACCGCCCGCCGCATGGGCCGTGAAGAGACCTACCAAACGGTCAACACCGGCGTCCTGTTTGCTGATAACCCCGATGACATGAGCGGCAAGGACCGTGGCGACCCGTACTTCGACGGCGATGGCCCCGACCGCAACAACTGCCAACACTGCGGCGGCTGCACCATGGGCTGTCGCCACAACGCCAAGAACACCCTGGTAAAAAACTATCTGTGGTTCGCCGAACGTAATGGCGTGGAAATTCGGGCGGAAAGTGAAGTGGTGCGCATCGAACCGCTGGCAGACGGCAGCGGCAAGCGCGATGGCAGCGCCGGTTATGAACTGACCATCGAGCGCTCCACCGCTTTTTTCGCCAAAAAACGCTACACCCTGCGCACTCGCGGCCTGGTGCTCTCCGCCGGTGTTTTCGGCACCATCCCCTTGCTGCTCAAGGCCCGCGACGACCATGGCACTCTGCCCAACCTGTCGCAACAACTGGGCCGGGAAGTGCGCACCAACTCGGAAACCCTGATCGTCAACAGCTGTAACTTTAAAGACGAGAACGGCAACAACCGGGAAATCTGCGAAGGCCCCACCATTACCAGCATGTTTGATCCAGATGACGAAACCCGTATCGAGATCAACCGTTTCCCCCGTTATGGCGATGCCACCTTTGCCCTGCAAAGCGCCGCGCCACTGACCGATGCACAAAGTGGCGTGCCGCGCCCGGTGAGCATGCTGATCAACATGATCCGCCAGCCGATCAAGACCCTGCGCATGTCCAACCCGGTGGGCAAATCACGCAACACCATTATCTTCCTGGTGATGCAGACCAAGGACTCCTTCGTCCATGTACGCAGCAAGCGCCCCTGGTACAAGTTGTTCCGTTTTGCCTGGTCCGTGTTCCAGGAAGCCGGCGACCGCAAGCTCACCAATTACTTTCCCGCTGCCCATGAAGCGGCGCGCCATTACGTGGACGCCGCTGGCGGCGGCGATGCCGGCAACGTGGCCACGGAAGTACTCACCGGCGCCCCCAGCACCGCACACCTGATGGGCGGCGTGGCCATCGGCACCAGTCCGGAAAACGGTGTGGTGGACGAAAGCGGCAAGGTGTTCGGTTACCAAAACCTACGCGTCATCGATGGCTCCTTGATCCCCGGCAACCTGGGGGTGAACCCATCACTGACGATTCTCGCGCTAAGCGAGTACGCCTGGGCCAATGAGCCCGTCTTCAACGAAGAGCGGGCGGCCAGTATCAAACCGGTTCATTTCTCTGCCCCGCTGCCCAAACAGGTTTCGCATCTCTCCGGCACCGGCGATCTGCTCAAGGCCATTCAGATCCAGGAACCCGCCGCCCCGACATCGCAACAGCAAGACACAACCGAACAAGGAGCTGACGCATGAATACCGCCGCTACGCTGACCCAACGCGACACCGACGTCGCGCAGATGAAAGCCCTGCTGGAAAAACAGCAGGCCGCCTACCTGGCCGACCCGATACCAGACCGCCAGCAACGGATTCAGGATTTAAAAACCCTTAGCCGCATGATGAGCGATCATCAGGACGCCATGGTGCAGGCGATCAGTGATGACTTCGGTAATCGCTCGCCCAACGAAACCCTGTTCTGTGAATTCATGGTGGTGTTCGATGGCATCAAGGACACCATCAAGCACCTGAAAAAATGGATGAAGCCGCAAAAACGGCACGTACAGTTCACCCTGTATCCCGGCGCCAAAAACCGCCTGATTCCCCAACCGCTGGGTGTCATCGGTGTCATCGTGCCATGGAATTTCCCCGCCAACCTTACCTTTGCGCCACTCACCAGCATCTTCGCCTCCGGCAACCGGGCCATGGTGAAACTGTCGGATCGATCCGGTCATTTCGCACGCCTTCTCAAACGTATTGCCGGGGACTATTTTCCGGAAGACAAACTGGCGTTTATTGAAGACACGCAACAGCTGGGCCCGGATTTTTCCGCACTGCCGTTCGACCACCTGCTGTTCACCGGTTCCGGTCAAACAGGCCGTGCGGTAATGCGTAACGCCGCCGAGAATCTGACCCCGGTCACTTTGGAGCTGGGCGGTAAATCCCCAGCCATTGTCGGCCCGGATTTCTCCATCAAAACCGCCGCTGAACGCCTGATGTACTGGAAGCTTCTGAACGCGGGGCAGATCTGCACCACCGTGGATTATCTGTATCTGCCGGAAGGAGCGGTGAATGACTTTATTCAACGGGCCCAGCAATTGGTGAGCCAACGCTACCCGGATCTGCAAAGCCGTGATTACACCTCCATCATTGATGAAACCTCTTACCAGCGCCTGTGGGACACCGTGGATGATGCGCGCCAGAAAGGCGCCAAGATCATCAACCTGGCGCCCGGCGGCGAAGGGGACCGGGCACTGCGCAAGTTCCCGCCCCACATCATCCTCGATGCCACCGACGACATGCTGATCATGCAGCGGGAAATTTTTGGCCCTCTACTGCCCATCAAGACCTATCAGAGTAAGGAAGAGGTGGCCGAGTACATCAATGCCCACGATCGTCCCCTGGCGTTGTATCCGTTCACCAAGGATACCGCGCTGCGTGATTTCTATATCGACCGTGTCATGTCCGGTGGCGTCTCAGTAAATAACTGCCTGCTGCATGTGGGCCAGCACGACATGCCCTTCGGCGGCGTCGGCGCCAGCGGCATGGGCCACTACCACGGCTATGAAGGTTTCATCACCTTCTCCAAGCTGCGCCCGGTTTTCCAGCAGGGCCCCTTTGATGCCATGAAAATGTTGATGCCTCCCTACGGCAACACGGCCCGGCGCATCCTCAACCTGCTGATCAAGATGGCCAAGTAAAAGGAGCCTTTCGTGCCTTACAATTTTCTGGAAAAAGCGGCCACGTTTCCACAAATTCGCAACCGTGATGACATCGCCGCCATTGAGCAAACACCGTGGGATAGCTACGACTTGCCCAACAGCACGCTGACGTTGATCGAACGAACCGCGCGCAGCAAACCGAACCAGACGGCCATGCGCTTTCTGATGGAAGGGCATCCGCAGGAGAACGGCGTCACCTTCAGTTACAGCCTGTTCCTGGAAAAAATTCTGCAAACCGCCAATGCGTTTCATGCACTGGGCGTCGGCAGTGACGATGTGGTGTCGTTCATGCTTCCCAGCCTGCCCCAGACCCATTTCACGCTGTGGGGCGGGGAAGCCGCCGGCATCGTTAACCCGATCAATCCGTTGCTGGAACCGGAGCACATCGCCGGCATTCTCAACGGCGCCGGCACCAAGGTGCTGGTGGCACTGGCCCCGTTCCCGGATTCCGATATCTGGGACAAGGTCGAGGAAATCAAAACCCAGGTTCCTACCCTGAGCACCGTGCTCTATGTGGACCCTTGTCAGTATCTGGATAACGACACCGCGTCAGAGATCCGCAGCAAACATCCACTGCCGAACCATGACTGGTGCCAGGATTTCGATCAGGCGATCAATCAGCAACCCGGCCACCAGCTGCTGTCCGGTCGCCGGATTCAACCCCAGGACACCGCCTCCCTGTTCCACACCGGCGGCACCACCGGTACCCCCAAGCTGGCACCGCACAGCCACGCCAACGAAATTGCCAACACCTTGATCATGCATCTGGCCCTGCCCATGGACGCCGACGAAATGGTGCTGTGTGGCTTGCCCCTGTTCCATGTGAACGGCGTCATCGTCACCGGCCTGCTGCCACTAATGAACGGTGCCCAAATTCTGCTGGCCACCCCCGGCGGCTTCCGCACGCCAACCCTGATGCAGAATTTCTGGGAGATTGTGGAAAAACACCGGGTGAATTTTTTCAGCGCGGTGCCCGCGGTCTACGCCGGGCTGCTGCAGTTACCAGTGGGTGAACGCAATATTGCTTCGCTCAAGCGTGCCCTGTGTGGCGGCGCACCGTTGCCCAAGGCGGTGCATTCACGCTTTGAAGAACTGGCCGGCATGCCGCTTCTGGAAGGCTTCGGCATGACCGAAGGCACCTGCGGCAGCATCGCCAACCCCCTCGCCGGCGAACGCCGCACCGGCTCCATCGGCCTGCCGCTGCCCTATACCCAGGCACGGGCCGTGCTGCTGGATGAGCACGGCCGTTTCGAACGCGACTGTGACATCAACGAAACCGGCACCTTGCTGATTCGCGGCCCGAATGTGTTTCGCGGCTACACCGACGAGAGCAAGAATGCGGATATCTGGGTGGATGGCGACTGGTTCAACACCGGCGACCTGGCCCGCATTGATGACGACGGCTACTTCTGGCTCACCGGGCGCAGCAAGGACCTGATCATCCGCGGCGGCCACAACATCGACCCACAAATGATCGAAGACGCCCTGCACCAACACCCGGCGGTAGCCATGGCCGCCGCCGTGGGCAAACCCTGTCACCGGGTGGGCGAACTGCCCGTGGCCTATGTGAGCCTCAACCCGGGACAGTCGGCCAGCGCCGAGGAACTGCTGGCATTCTGCCAGGCGAACATCCCCGAGCGAGCGGCCATCCCCAAGGATATCTGGCTCATCGACGAGATCCCGCTCACCGCCGTGGGCAAGGTGTTCAAACCAACCCTGCGACAGGACGCAGTGCGCCGGGTGTTCAGTGATCTGCTCAGCCAGGTGTATGACGAAACCGAAGCCATGGTCACCGTGACCCCGTGCAAGGAACACGGCGTGCGTGCCGATGTGTACCTGCACGGCGCGTCCGATCTCAACGCCGAAGCCATTACCAACCACTTAAACGAATACCCGGTTTATTCCCGTGTGCACGCCCGCACCACGGCATAACCCGTTTCCCATACCAAAAAACGCCCGGCACTGCCGGGCCACAAGGAGAGCGCTATGATAAAAAAACCTGTTTCCGCTTCCCTGCTTGCCGCCGGCATCTTGCTGGCTGGCCAGGCAGCCGCAAGCACGGCTCCCAAGGCCGCCAGCGACGCCACCCGTGACGCCAATCAGGCGGTCTACCAGCAGCTGGATTTCACCGATAACGCCGACTTTGCTGACGCCGAGCGCGGCCTGATCAAGGCCACCCCGGAGCTGGTGGTAAAAGGTGCCAACGGCCACACCGTCTGGGACATGAATGTCTACCAGGATTTTCTCAAGGACGATGCCCCCGATACCGCCAACCCCAGCCTGTGGCGCCAGGCCAAACTCAACAGTAAAGCCGGCCTCTATGAAGTGGTGGATGGCATTTATCAGGTGCGCAGCTTTGACCTGACCACCATGAGCGTGATCCGCGGCGACAAGGGATGGATCGTCATCGACCCCATGACCATGACCGAAGTGGCCAGCGCTGCCATAGACCTGGTAAACGACGAACTGGGCGAGCGCCCGGTCACCGCCGTCATTTATACCCACACCCACCCGGACCATTTCGGTGGCGTTAAAGGGATCATTTCCCAAGCAGACGTGGACGCGGGCAACGTCAAAGTGATCGCCCCCGATCACTTCATGGAACATGTGGCTAGCGAGATGGCCCTGCTGGGCACCAGCATGAGTCGCCGCGCCCAGTACATGCATGCGGTCACTCTGTCCCGTGGCGAGAAGCAGCAAATCGACAACGGCCTGGGTAAAGGCGTGGCCAACGGCACCTTCACCTTGATCGAGCCCACCGACTACATCACCGAAACCGGCCAGGCCCTGACCGTGGACGGCGTAGACATCGAATTCCAGCTGACCCCGGAAGCGGAAGCCGACGCGGAAATGATGTTCTATTTCCCGCAATTCAAGGCACTGATGGGCGCCGAAAACCTGAACGCCGCCATGCACAACTTCCTGACTCCCCGCGGTGCGAAAATCCGTGACCCGCTCCACTGGGCACAATCACTGGATCAGACCCTGCAGCTGTTCGGTGACCGCGCCGAGGTGGTGTTCACCTCTCACTACTGGCCGCGCTGGGGCCAGGAGAACGTGCAGAACTACATCGCCAAACAGCGCGACATGATCAAGTACCTGCACGACCAGACCCTGCGCCTGGCCAATCAGGGCTACAAGCGCGATGAAATTGCCGAATACCTGCCGATCCCCGACAGCCTAGCCAAGGAGTGGTTTAACCGCCCTTACTACGGCAACGTGAAGCACAACATCAAAGGCATTTACCAGCGTTACGTGGGCTTTTGGAGTGGCAACCCGGCCACCCTGAATCCACTCACCCCCCACGACGCCGGCAGCCACTATGTGGACGCCCTGGGCGGCGCCAAAAAAGTCATCAAACAGGCCCGCAAGGCCGCCGACAACGGAGACTATCGCTGGGCCGCCACCCTGATGAACCATCTCGTTCAGGCAGAGCCGCACAACCAGAAAGCGCGGGATCTGCAGGCCGATATCTTCGAACAACTGGGCTACCAGACCGAAAACGGCCCGTGGCGCAACATTTACCTGACCGGCGCCCAGGAACTGCGCGATGGCGTAAACCTCGGCCAGGTGCCCAACTCTGCGTCCTCCGACATGCTGCAGGCCCTGAGCATCAGCCAGATTTTCGACTTTCTGGCAGTACGCCTGAATGGTCCGAAAGCCGACGGCGTGGCACTGTCCATCAACTGGCACTTCACCGACCCGGATGAAAACTACAGCCTCAGCCTGGACAATGCCGTGCTCAACTACCGCACCGACGACAGCCTCGACGACGCCGACCTGGACCTGACCCTCAGCCGCGCCACCCTCAACCAGGTGTTGATGCAGCAAACCACCCTGCCGGCGGAAATTCAGGCCGGCAACGTCACCTTCGAGGGCAACCCGAAAGTGCTGGCACAGCTGTTCGGCCTGCTGGACACCTTCACACCGACGTTCAACATCGTGACCCCGGCAGCCGGCGTGCCCACGGAATAATCCCGCCGATAACATGACCTTCTTTCTGCGGCGGCATCCCCCCTTCGCCGCCGCAGTTTTTTTCTTTCCCTAGTCCTTCCCCCTGCGCCCTGTCACCCACCGGCCCCAAGACGCTATAATTGCGCCAACTACCGGGAGTGATGTGATGCGCGTTTTCTGTCTTGTTCTGTTTGCTCTGCTCGCTGGCTGCGGCCAGAAAGGGCCCTTGTACTATGCGCCTCAAGATCATGCGCCCCAGGACTCCACAGCCACCGATGGAACACAGAACGCCTCGCAGAACGACACCCGCGACGACGAAGACGACAACACCCCGGACAACGCGACACAGGAATGACCATGGACCCCTTTCAGTACCGTGACGGCCAGCTGTTTGCCGAAGAGCTCCCCGTAGAACAACTGGCGGACCGCTTCGGCACGCCGCTCTACCTGTATTCCCGGGCCGCCTTGGAGCGCCACTACCTGGCGTTCGATGAGGCTTTCGGTGACCACCCTCATCAGGTGTGCTACGCAGTGAAAGCCAATTCCAACCTGGCGGTGCTGAATGTGCTGGCCCGCTGCGGTGCCGGCTTCGACATCGTCTCCGGTGGTGAACTGGAACGGGTACTGCGTGCCGGCGGCGACCCGGACAAAATTGTCTTTTCCGGCGTCGGCAAAACCGCCGACGAAATGGCCGCCGCCCTGAAAGCCAACATCCACTGTTTCAATGTGGAATCCGCCGCGGAACTGGAACTGCTGAACCTGGTGGCCGGCGAGCTGGACAGTGAAGCCCGTATCGCCATCCGCGTGAACCCGGATGTAGACGCCCAGACGCACCCCTACATTTCCACCGGCCTGAAAGACAACAAGTTCGGCGTGGATATCACCAAGGCACCGGCCCTGTATCAACGCGCCGCCGAATTGCCGCACATCAAGATTCTCGGCATCGATTGTCACATCGGCAGCCAGCTGACCAAATTGGCGCCCTTCGAAGCGGCGCTAGAGCGTGTCTTGAAACTGCTGGCGCAACTGCAGGAACACGGTATCGAGATTCATCACCTGGATCTGGGCGGTGGCCTGGGGGTGACCTACGACGATGAAACCCCGCCGGACCGTTCAGCGTATGTGCAGGCCCTGCTCAAGCACATTCCCGGCGAATTGCCCGTGCACATCGAACCCGGCCGCTCCATTGCCGCCAACGCCGGCCTGTTCATTACCCAGGTGCTGTTCCTCAAGCCCACCGAGCACAAGAACTTCGCCATCGTCGACGGCGCCATGAACGACCTGATTCGCCCCAGCCTGTACTCCGCCTGGCAAAACATTATTCCGGTGAAACCCCACGACGCCGATTGCCGCGAATGGGACATCGTTGGCCCGGTCTGCGAAACCGGGGACTTCCTGGGCAAGGACCGCACCTTGTCCCTGGAAACCGGCGACCTGCTGGCGGTCCGCAGTGCCGGCGCCTACGGCTTTGCCATGGCCAGCAACTACAACAGCCGCAACCGCCCTGCCGAAATCATGGTGGATGGCGACCAGGCCTTCGTGGTGCGCCAGCGGGAAACCTATGACGAGCAGCTAAAGCTGGAGTCGCTGCTTCCCTGAAGCACGACCAGGCAGGACACAGAAAGCGGGCTTCGGCCCGTTTTTTGTTTTACGCTTTGGCTGACACGGCCAACCCCCCTGGACCTGACCCTGCGCATCATGACTTTCCGGCCTTCCCTGACATCGCTGACCCTCCCGGTGCTGCTACTGGCCAGCGTTACCGGAAAAACATCAGCCAACGATGCCGTTAACCGGGCGGTTCGATTGAGCCTTGCGGAAAGTTTTGTCACCGCCAACCTGCTAACCAGCGGGGGCGCCGTGCGCTTTGGCTTCTGGGACTTCGACCCCAACACACTGCTGGACCTGGACGACGACAACTTCGGCTCACTGGAATCCCAGGAACTGCGCCAACGCATCACCACCTTCAGCGTGCCCTACACCTGGCAAACCCCTCTGGCGGAAACCGGCAACACCCTGGCGCTGGGTGTTAAAGCCGCCTATGTGGAAAATAGCCAAGAAACCCAAATCATCAACAGCACCAGCCGGGCCAAGGACGAAATCAAAAGTGCGGTCACCTCCCTGAGTGCCGGCGGGACATTCAGCCGGCGGCTGTCCACTCATTGGGATCTTGCCTTTTCCAGCTACGCGCACTGGATGCGCTACCGCAACGATACCGAATTCAATACCGCCGATTCCCAGGCCATCGCCCCCGCCGTCGACGGGCTTATCACCAACTTCAACGCGGATGCCTGGCTGCTGGAACCCAGCGCCCGGCTGACCTATTTCATCGGCGGTGAGCATGCGGAGGTGCAGCTGTTCAGCGACATTCATTATGTCGCCGGGCACACCTTCCATACCGATCGCGCCGCCCACGACGTGGCACCGGAAGCCTGGTACTGGTCCCACGGCGCACGCTGGAAGCACCCTTTCGTGACCCGCATCCTGCCCGGTCAGAACGTGTGGATGCAGGCATCACGCTACGATCTGGGCGGCGATCTGGAGGGCTCACTGGGCAATCATTATTACTATGAGGCGGGCGTGGGCTGGCTGCTGGATATGCGCAACCGCATCCCCTTTGTGGACAACATCGGTATCGGCATCAACCTGAACTACGGCAGCCTGCTACGCGGCGGCACCCTGGTGCTGCTGTTTAACGAGGGGTAGCCCCTGAAAACAGCCCGATCAGGACTGACCCTGCTCACCGGTGAGCATTTTCACCAGGGTATGCCCGTTGGTATCGCACAGAGCGTCTTTTAACAGCGGCATGGCCTGGGCCATGTGCTGGGCCAGAGTATAAGGCGGGTTGATGATCAGCATGCCGGTGCCGGTCATGCCACGGCCGGAAGCATCCGGGCGCACGCAGCACTCCACCCGTAACAGATTGGGAATGCCCGCTTTCACGAAACGGCGGATAAAGCTTTCCGTGCGGTTACGGTCCAGCACCGGATACCAGATCGCATAGGTGGCGGTGGCGAATTTTTCCATGGCCATCTGCACGGCGGGCAGCACACCATTGTAATCCGCTTCCATCTCATAGGACGGATCAATCAATACCAGACCGCGACGGTGCTGCGGGGGCAGCAATGCCTTGAGCCCCTGCCAAGCATCTTCCTTGAGTACCTGCACCCGCTTGTCGTCGGCAAACTCACGCTTGAGCAGGGCAAAGTCGGTGGTGTGCAGCT
>OJHM01000379.1_pt1 | contig 14634 bp, 19 predicted proteins | sample 1595241 | NCBI WGS metagenome assembly OJHM01 (sample SAMN05416781, study PRJEB24817) | seawater metagenome | isolation source: Sea water | place: Canada:Atlantic | collected 2013-11
TTCCTACAGAGGACTTTCACCTCATTAGTTCATGCCCATGCTGGGCGTACACAAGTTGCTCAAACATCGTTCCAGCCAAAAGGGACCGGCCTCCACTGGACTCGCTGGCGCTCGCCGTTTAGCAAAACGTTAGTTTTATAATATGTATTGGCTTGAAAAATAGGCTGATGCTGAATATAAGAATAGTTGCCATTTAATACAACGCTGAGCCCAAAGTATGATCTATTTTCGACCTTTAATTATTCTCATAGTCTTGATTCCACTTTGTGCGTGTGCTTCTGGCCCAGTAAATGATGTTGACTTTAATGAAGAGGCTAGTTTGAAAGATCTTAGTGGTACCTACGAAAATAAGATGGGAGATTTTGAAAGTAGTCTTGATTTATTTTCTACATATCTTTGGTCGTTGTCCAAAAGTCCGACACATAAAGGTCTTACGACTGTATTTCAGAAGCATATAGATATAAATTATATAAATATTACTTATGCTGACTCAGTTTTATTATTTGAAGCAATTTCTAATGATTGTGTGGTTGTTGAAAAAACAATTGAAATAAATGAAAGGTTTGAAGATGGTCAGTTTAAAATAAAATCATCCTATGGGAACTGGAGCCAGGTTCATATCGGTCCAATGTATAACCGAATAACTTTAGGAATAGATATTGCGGGTGATGCTAAACTCAGGAGTTTAGACCGTATAGGAGGGCTTGCTTTTTGGGTTGTTCCGTTTGCGATATTTGAGTCAAGAGATCATAGGATAAATCGGCTTGCTGAGAAACAGATTTTTCCTAATTGTGGAATTAAGGATTACTGGAGTAATTAGTTACTCGCAAGATTAATGTTTTTTAACGATATAGAATTATTTAATTTAAAAACAAGAGAATAAAATAACAATGCGTTCTTGCGGATAAACCGCAAAACTTGGCGTTAGTTTTATAAAAGTGCAAATCAATGACAAATATTATTGAATCAAAAAGTGATGGAAAAACAGTTGGTAATGATGAATCTAATGTCAGTAAATATTTTAGAGTTTTCAACCCTGTTTTTCTTTCATTGGTATTAATACTCTTTATAATTCTAATTTTTCGTGATGCCTTTTTATTGCCATATATGGAATTGGTTTTGCGGCTTGTTATACCTACTATGTATGAGTGCAATAACTTAGGTGGTGGTATCGGTATTTTTTTTGGGTGTGTTTCTTATTTTTTGGCTCTTCTTGTGCTGATTTTTTATTCCGTAGCATTAAATTGTGAATCAAATAAACAGTATGTTGTGGGCAGTATTTTGGGTGTGATTTCCACTGGTGCATGGTTTTTTTGGGGGGCAATTATTTTTGTACTCTGTGGAATAAGAGCCCACTAATAAAGCCAAGCTAACATCTACGGTACTGGGACGGTTGAACTACGCTCGTTTCTCACTACGTTTCACCGCCCCACAAAAAAATACGTGGCCTCCGCTGGGCGTGCAAAAAGTCGCGCACCGCTTATAAAAGTGTTAGCAATTAGAGTGAATATATGAATATCCGATATACTAATGAAATAAACGCAGTTGATTGGCAGCAGGTATCTAAGATAATTCGAGATATCGGCTGGGGAGAAAGGTCACCCGAAGAGCTTAAATCAGCCTTTCAACAAAGTTCCTTTACAAGATTCGCGTACGTTAAAAATGATCTGGTTGGTATGGGAAGAACGGTAGATGATGGTAAGTATTATGGTTGGGTTGTTGATCTTGCTATATTGCCAGAGCATCAAGGTAAAGGCATTGGAACTTATATTCTCGGAGAACTCGAGGAAGACTTAAAACCATTCCTTAGTACAATGCTCACCGCAGCACCTGGGAAAAGTGGATTTTATGAAAAGCTTGGCTGGGTAAAGCAAACAGCCGCATATATCTGGCCTCGTTCTGAAAAACAAAAACGTGCATTTACCGAGAATTGTTAACATGGCATTTAAACGGTAAAAGCACTTCGTGCATGGGGGTCAGTAATGAAATATAAGTTAATCGTTTTATTGTTAATAATTGCATTTTTACAAGGGTGCTCGTCTAAGTTTGCCTACAATAATGCCGATTGGCTGGCTCAGTGGTACATTGATGATTATGTAGATTTGACGGGAGATCAAAATCGTAACCTAGATATAGAGTTAAAGTCAGTATTAAAGTGGCACCGAGAAACGCAATTATTGCAGTATCGGCAGCAATTAGTGGATCTTTCAAACGATCTTGATCACCATCCTATGTCTGAACAAACTTGGCTAAAGCACTTCAATCAAATAACAGACCATTGGCAGCGATTACGACGTGAATTGAGTATTCGAGCCGCGACGCTTGCGCCTCAACTAGATCAATACCAGGTGAATTATTTGTTCGCGAAACTGGAAGATACTAGCAAAGAAAAACTCGACGATTTTAACGAAAAAACCATCAAAGAATACCGTTCAGATAGGCTTGAAGGATTATTGGAAACGTTAGAAAATTATTTAGGTTCGGTAAGCAAACAGCAGAAAAGCTATGCGGCTATCTTTGTTGAACAGGCAATAATAACGGAACAAGAATGGTTTGATAGTAATATTAAACTGCAAACGGCGATGAAAAAATCGTTTGTACCTAGCACTAATGCAGAGCTAACAGAAGAGCTAACAGAAGAGCTGTCAGAAACGTTAACAACTGAGTTGTTTAAAATAATGGATAACCCTGATCAATTTAAGTCTGATACTTTGTTAGATGCTTATCCCCATAATCGCCAGTTGTTATTGAGTATGCTGCAACAAATCACAACGAGCCTAAGCGAAACTCAAGTGACGTACTTTAAAGGCGAAATCAACGATCTTATTCAATTGATTGATGATGTAAGTCTCAAGTCTTAAGCGAAAAATTAGCCCTATTATCGACTATCCGCGCCTATTGCGAGTAAGTCTTGTGGTTGCCTTGCACAGAAATATTGAGATGTTGAATATAGTGACAGGTGTATCAAAACGGGCTAATGTTTTTATATATCAATATCATTAACACAAGGCTTTAGTCGCTAACAGGTATACTTATGAATCGAAGAATATTTATATTGGGATCTATCGCCAGTGGCGTTTTTATGACGGGTGGCGCAACTTGGCTGGCTATCGATCAGCACCAAGAGCCTTTGGATATTGATTTTGCGCTTTCGAAGTTAAATAAGCTTATGAAGCAGAACCCAAAAACTATTGGTGAATGGAATCTTTATCAAGTGTTCACGCATTGTGCGCAAAGTGTTGAGTATTCAATGCTGGGGTACCCTGTGCATAAGTCTGACGTTTTCAAAAATACCGTTGGCAAAACGGCTTTTTCTTTATTTAGTTCAAAAAGAAAAATGACCCATACATTAGATGAAGCTATTCCTGGAGCACCGGACTTTTCCAATGAAGGGAATATCGCTGTTGCATTTGATCGCTTTAAGCAATCACTAATAGACTTTAAAGAATACGAAGGTGCTTTGGCCCCTCATTTTGCCTATGGGCCGTTAACTAAACAGCAGTATGAAATGGCACATGTGATGCATTTCAATAATCATTTACAAGAAGTTGAATTAACAATAGGGTGAGATGGCTGATACCGCTAATACGGGGTTAGATAGTGATACAGTACTGCTACACAGGAATGTCAAAATGAAAAATGAAGTATTAGCGTTTTGGTTTAATGAAGCCGGTAAGAAAAAATGGTTTGTAAAAGATGCCAATTTTGATGAAGCAATTCGTCAGCGCTTTGGTCGTTTAGTTAAGCAGGCAGGGGCTGGGGAGTGTTATTCATGGCGCTCAACCGCGGAAGGGCGTTTGGCGGAGATTATTGTATTAGATCAGTTCTCTCGCAACCTCTATCGCGATACACCAGCGGCTTTTGCTCATGATCCTATGGCCTTGGTTTTAGCTCAAGAGGCGGTGAGTGCGGGTATTTTAGAAAACTTGGCTAGTTCTGCTGAGCGTCGTTTTCTATTAATGCCTTTTATGCACAGTGAATCGAAGTTGGTTCATCAATATGCTGAGCCATTATTTACTAAGTATGTCGACGACGATGTTAATCGCTATGAAGTGATGCATAAAACCATTGTCGATCGCTTTGGCCGTTATCCGCATCGTAATGACATTTTAGGGCGTGAGTCTACTGCTGAAGAATTAGCATTTTTAAAAGAGCCTAATTCATCGTTTTAGATTTTTTACTTTTTTGTTTTAACCCCATATTCAATTTTAATGTTTCATTGAAGCTTAAAATTTATATTTATAAGGCCAGGTACCTATAATGCGTAAAGTGATCGGTGATGTTATACCCAATACGGAGTGGACGAATATTCATGAGGGTTCTGTGTTTGTTCCTCAGCAAGATACGTTTATTCATTTACAGTTTCGACGCTTTGCAGGATGCCCTGTGTGTAATCTTCATCTGCAGTCGTTTTTTAAACGTGCTGAGGAGCTGAAAGCAAACAATATCCATGAGGTTGTCGTTTTTCATGCCAGTCAAAAGGCTATGCTGGACAGTGTGGTTGATGTTCCTTTTGATCTTATCGCAGACCCTTCTAGAAAATTGTATAAAGCGTTTGGCGTTGATACTTCTTGGAAGGCGTTATTGAATTTTGGTGTGATGCAAAAAGCCTTTAAAGGCATTATAGCGTTTGGGATGAGGATACCTCAAAGCGTAGAGGCCGAGCTGGGTGTGCCTGCTGATTTTTTAATTAATCAAACAGGTATGATTGTCGCTGTAAAGTATGGTGCTCATGCCGATGATCAATGGTCTGTTAATGAGGTTATTGAATTGGCTAAGTATCAACAAAGTGAACCAAAACTGTTATAACTATTCTATAACGTAGCAATATTAGACTGTTAAAATAATTCAACAGCAATGTGGCCTGATCTATTACGTTAAATGAATTCGACTTAAAGTGGAATGCGTATGAAGAATCGTATGCCTGTTTTTTATTTCAACCATACTGATTAGTGCTTGTTCGATTACTCCGCGCTTAAAAATAAAAGCCCAGTATGTTTTAAAGGAAAATGTATGTTTCGTAGTGTGATGTTTGTGTTGGTTTCGCTCGTGAGCCAGATGGCGTTCGCGTTTAATTTTACTCAGGTGATTACCGAGCAAGAGATACAAGAGCGAGTCTCTGCTTCTATGCCGATTGAGAAAAAGCGTTATTTTGTGACGGTTAAGGTATCCAATCCGGTGATTGATTTGATTAAAGATACCGATGAAATAGGTATTTTGGCGAACATCGATGCGAGTGCGCCCGGTGGTATTGGTGGGCGTGGTAAGGTCATGATCAAAGGTACTTTGGATTACAATTCAAACAAAGGCGAGTTCTACTTCAAAAATCCTAAGATCGTTCGCTTAGATATTGAAAATGTGCCTGCTGAGTTTATGCCTAATATTCAGGGCTTGGCTCAAACAGCACTTTCAAATGCGTTGTCTCGATACCCTGTGTATAAGTTTAAAGATAATGATGTGAAGCACAGCTTGGCTAAGTCGGTATTGAAATCGTTGAAGGTTGATAACGAACAACTCGTGATTACCCTTAGTCCGTTTTAATATAAAACGATTATCGTTTAGCCTGAAGGTACAGTGCTTTGCATGTGTAATGCATTCGGTTAAAAACTGATCTATAACTGTATCTTCTGCGTATATCTCATAATTAATGCATTCAGATGTGTATTCGATGCTTAGGTTGATCGCGATTATTTTGGGAGTGGCTCGATGAATATACTTATTACTGGTGGCACGGGGTTTATTGGCTCGCGGTTATGCGAGACCCTGTTGAAAGAAAATCATACGCTGGTGGTTAAAACGCGTCAGCCTAATGTTGTTGATAAGCGAATGAGCGCTATTACCGATTTAAGCGAGCTGGGCACCGATGCCGTATTTGATGTTGTAATCAACCTTGCGGGTGAACCGATCGCCGATAAACGTTGGTCAACCAAGCAAAAAGAAAAAATATTACGCAGCCGCTTAGATACCACCGAAGAATTGATTTCTTATTTTATTGAATTAGAAAAGAAGCCAGCATTATTCATTAGTGGTTCGGCGATTGGTTTTTATGGCATTGAATCCAGCCCAGATGCGTTGAATGCAAAAATTGATGAAAGTGCATTGGGTGATAGTAGCTTTGCCAGTCGCTTGTGTCAGCAGTGGGAGGCCAGCGCATTGCAAGCTGAGGCCTTGGGTATTAGAACCTGTTTGTTACGGACTGGGATTGTATTAGGGCACAACGGCGGTGCGTTAAGTAAAATGTTACTGCCCTTCAAACTAGGGCTTGGGGGAGCTATCGGGTCGGGTAATCAGTGGATGCCTTGGATTCATATTGATGATCTAATCGGGCTGATCAGTTTCTGCATTTCGCAGCCTAATGTCAGTGGCGCGATTAATGGTACAGCGCCAAATCCTGTGACCAATTCTGAATTTACTAAAGCATTAGGTAAAGCATTAAAACGACCTACAGTATTGCCGATGCCTTGCTTTATGGTGAAAACACTGATGGGGCAAATGGGTAAAGAATTACTATTAGCAGGGAAAAGGGTTGTACCGTCAAAGGCTTTAGACGCGGGCTATCGTTTTAAGTTTGATACGGTTGACGAGGCTATGTCAGACCTATTTGGCTAATCTCTTTTTTGACTGTCGCTTTTTAGATGGAAGCTTTTTGATGGTCTTTTTTTAGAGGTGCGCTTTTAGGGTAATTGCGAGATGTCGTAATAGCCTTGTTTTAGATTTTTGAAGTAGTCATCGTATTCGCCGCTGTCTTTTATTTTTTTAAGCTGTTGGTTAAACCGTTCCATCAGTGCAGGGCTTGTTTTAAGTGACTTGGGAAATAACACAAAACTGGAGTTATTCAGGTAAGGCTTAGCATGGTAGGTTAACTGTTGCTGTTGTGCTTGGCTGAATTGTTTTTTAAGTATGGATTTTCCGACATTCAGCTCGAACGGAAATAAGTCTATTCGGTTTTTAAGCAGTCTTTTAAAGTTTTGATTAGGGCGGTTTACTCGGTCGATTAAAATTTTGCCATCGCTCAGTGCCTTATCAAGCTGTGGGCCGTAGCTATAAGCATATATACCACCCATTGAAAGCTTAGCTAGGTCATTAATCGTAGACCAATCAAAATTGCTGTCTTTTTTGTGAAAGAAGACAAACTCTTCAACCAGTACTGGATCACTGTACAGAAAATCTGCTTTTCTCTCTTCTTTTTCCATCCAAATCGCTGTCGCTGCAAATCGGCCATCTCTGGTTTTATTATAAGCGCGGGTCCATGGATAAAATGTAATAGTTGCATCAATACCGATGGCAGAGAAAATATCGGTAATCAGGTGGGCAACGATGCCATTGTGCTTTTGGTCTTGGGATAAGTAGGGCGGCCAGTCGCCTACGGCAATGGTGATCTTCTCTTGTGCGAGCGTATGTGCGCTGTAGACGGTCGTAATAAACAACGAAAGCAGTAGCGCAATCAGCCTGTTTGTAACTCGCATCGTTAACATCCATTTAAAGTGATTAATGATTCTATGCCTGGTTGAATGACAATTCAATATCATTCTTACTGCTGTCCTTTTTTCTTACTGCGGTACTTTTTTCTTGCAGCAGTACTTCTTGCTGTACTTATTCCAGACGATTGATATTCTGCGGTACAGCTAAACCCAGTATAGCTCAAGTTAGAGGCAAGGCTGGTGGTTTTACTAGCGTTATGTTTAATAGAACAATCGATCACTATCATCACTTATTCAGGTTTTTAGAAGTCATTATGTCATTATTATTTAAAGAAATTGATAGCCAGGTATCCTCGATCGGTCAGATATCATTGCGCCGCCGCCGTATTCCAGCCTTTGGGGATCGCGATATTTATGAGGTAAAACTCGGCGACGAGTTTTTAATGTCGAGTATGTTTGTAGAAGCTGAAGAGGCTTTATCGACACTGGGGTTGGCCGCGCTAGATGGCGATAATTTAAGCGTGGTTGTGGGTGGGTTAGGCCTAGGCTATACCGCAGTTACGGCTCTAAAAGATGAACGAATCGACGAGCTGTTTGTTGTGGATGCGCTAGATACCGTTATTGGTTGGCATAAAGATGAAAAAGTACCACTGGGTAAAATACTGAATGCAGACCCTCGTAATACTTATGTATTAGGCAGTTTTTTTGATCTAGCAATTGACCCTAGCACAGGCTTTGACCCAGATTGCGCCGGCAAAAAGTTTGATGCGATTTTACTGGATATTGATCATTCCCCGACGGAATTTTTAGATGTTGCTAATGCCAGCTTCTATACCACAGACAATTTAACCTTAATGGCCGAGCAGTTACGGTCGAAAGGAGTGTTTGCTATGTGGTCGCAAAACCTGCCAGAAGCGGATTTTGAAGCTTTGTTAGGAACGGTTTTTGAGAGTGTTGAATCCCATGTGGTGTCCTTCTTTAATCCATTTCAGAATATCGTCTCTACTAATTCAGTATACGTATGCATAAAGGCCTAAGGCTATTTTAAGGCTATTTTAAGGTTAGTTTGCTAATCTCATGCTATGTCTGGGCTATTTCCCCAAATTAATAATGTATCTGCCTCTCGTTACGGTGAGAGTCAGACGCTATTGATGGAATCGTTAAGAAATGAGTAGAAGAAATGTCTGATTCAATATGTAAATCTTCAGGAAAATCTGGCTTGCCCCCAGGTTCATTGGTTCACGTCGGTGAAGTATTGCAACCCATTGCCAATATGTCGGTGATTGATTATGGCAAAGGCAAGTTTGAAGAGAAAAAGATTCAATCGATTGATGAAATAATTCAGTACAAAGATAGCGAATCTGTAACGTGGGTGACCATCGAAGGACTTGCGGATATAGAAGTCGTTGAGCGTATCGGTGAAATATTTGGCATTCACCAATTGGTACTTGAAGACATTTTAAATACCAACCAACGACCCAAATTTGAAGAATACGATGATCACTTATACATAGTATTGAAGTGTTTATTATCAGACGGTGAAAGCTTCACCGTGAATAATGAGCAAGTGAGCTTATTAGTATTTAAAAACTTTGTGATCATGTTTAAAGAAAAAAAGGATGAATTGTTTCATTCGATTCAACATCGCATTAGGACCAGTAGTGGAAAATTCGTCAGCCTAGGCGCAGACTATTTAGCCTATGCGATTTTAGATTTTATTGTTGATCAAAATTTTATTCTATTAGATGTGCTTGACGATTCTATTACAGAGCTCGAAGACAGCTTATTGGTTGGCCAGCCGACACAAGACATGCTGTATAAGATTCAAAGTCTAAAGCGAGAAATGATTACCATTAGGCGGTATGTCTCTCCGGTGAGAGAGCTGGTGACTGAAATGATTCATAGCGAAAGCGATTTAATTCATAACGATACGCATATTTTCTTAAGAGATGTGTCAGACCATTCAATCAGGGTTGTAGAATCGGTTGAATCGTACCGAGATATTTTGACGGGCTTACTCGATATTTATGTCTCGAGTGTTAATAATAAAATGAATGAAATTATGAAGGTGCTGACGGTCTTTACGTCTATCTTTATACCGTTAACTTTTATTGCTGGCATTTATGGGATGAACTTTGAATACATGCCTGAATTGAAATGGAAGTGGGCTTATGCTGCCACCTGGGCTTCTTTTATTATAATACCTGCAGTTTTACTGGTGTTTTTTAAACGTAAGAAGTGGCTTTAAATGAGCTATTTATAAGAAAGTGTGAGGATTATGGAATGAAATATTTTTTCTATGGTCTTAGTGCATAGGCATCTACCTTCAATGGGTGCAGGTAACAAAATAATTAATTATGGAAGGGTACAATGAATACTAAAAGTAGCGTCATCGTTCGAACTGTTTTTGCCAAAATATTTACAGTCATATTTTTTGGGCTGGCAGCCGCCATTATACTTTCTTTAGTTGTTAATGTTGTAGAAGGAATTATTAGTGGTGAAAATATCATGCAGATGTTTTTAAGCAGTATTAATACCGGCATTATTGCATTGGCGGTTTTTGAATTAGCCTTAGTGATCGATAAAGAGTACTCGGGGCATGAAGAAGAAAGTGATGCTGTTGTTAGTTTACGAAGAACCATTCCTCGTTTTATCGGCACGGTGTGTGTAGCCCTGTCGCTTGAAGGCTTAATTATGGTTATTAAATACAGCCAGCTAGATTTAGCCGGTAACTTGTATTATCCCGTAGCAATAATATCAAGCACGGCATTGCTTTTAACGTCTTTGTCTATATTTTTATATCTGACGCGAGATCAGGCATAGATTTAGGCATAGATTTAGGCATAGATTGATACATAGATTGATACATAGACTTCTCTGGGCGTCTGTAGCAAAGAGAAGCTCATGAAGTGGATAGTTTTCAGAATTATTATCAGCAGTTTACTTGTGATTTTGATTACTTTTTGTACCTGCTCGCTGAGCACTGATTGTTAATGCAGGCAGAGTTCGGCATTAACAGTTTGCTTATAAATTGGCGATGGCGAGCGAAAAAAAGATACCCTAAATCAGCAAAAAACTTGATGATGGGCAGCCGAAGAAGCATTAACCATCGGTGCTTTCCCACAGTCTTCCAAGCTTGGCACGTGACGTCTAAGCCATAAATAAGTTCACCTGATGCCATCTGACCATGCAGTAAATTCATCGCCTTGTCTTTGTTAATATGAGGAAATCGACAGCAAAAGTCTGTTGCATTCAAATCTTCTAATGTTAACTGTTGATGTTTATCTGCTTTTCTTAGATGCGTCATTTCTGTATTGCATAATGGGCACTGAGCGTCATAAAAAATAATCATTGTAAATCAGCTACTTAGCTTCAGATTCAAGTTTTTTAATTTGCTTATAAATGATGTCTGCTTCACTCGTAATATAAGAGTATGCCTTGATATCACCGTTGCGCTGAGCATTCATTGCTTGTTCTAACTTTTGCTCGTATGACTTTTTCAATTTCTTGATTGGGTCTTTTTTGAATAATGAAAACATGCCTATAACCTACCTTCTATGTTGGGATGAGTGATCTTCTAAGATCTTTGCTATTAAGCTCGCTATTTACTTCAATATCCTTTTTCTGTGCCACAACTACTCTACGCGAAAAATAATAATTTAGATCATTGGTGTCTAAAACTAGCATCATAACTAGCACCTATTATTAGCACCTATTATTAGCACCTATAAAAAGCGACTCATTAAAGCCAAATAATTAAAGATGAAACTTTTTAAATTAATTGTGAACCTTTTTGGTTTTTGTTGCGTAAGTACTTTCAACTAACGATCTCAACCTGATTTAAACGTTAGCCTTATATTTTTATCTAATACAAAAAGGGAGGCATTATGCCTAACTATACTGCACCACTAAATGATATGAGCTTTGTGTTATTTGATGTACTTAAAGCTCAAGACTTAAGCCTTCTTCCTGGCTATGAAGATGCGAACGAAGAGATGATTCGAGCGGTTCTTGATGAATCTGCCAAACTGGCCGAAAATATTTTGCAGCCTCTTAACCAATCAGGCGATATCGAAGGTTGTCACTACGACCCAGAGACTAAGTCGGTCACTACGCCAAAAGGCTTTAAAGAGGCTTACAGAGCCTTTGCTGAAGGCGGTTGGTCGGGTCTTTCGGCGTCGACTGAATACGGTGGTCAAGGTTTACCGCAGTTATTGAAAATTGTGGTTGATGAGATGGCGTGTTCTACCAACTTATCAATGGGTATGTATCCAGGCTTGAGCCACGGCGCCATTGATGCACTTACGCTGCACGCCAGTGATGAATTAAAAGATAAGTATCTGCCCAACCTAATTGCAGGTGAGTGGACAGGGACTATGTGCTTAACAGAGCCACAGTGTGGTACTGATTTGGGCTTGGTACGCACGAAAGCTGAGCCGCAAGCCGATGGCAGTTATGCGATTTCGGGTACTAAAATTTGGATTACCGGTGGTGATCAAGACTTAGTGGATAACATTGTTCACTTGGTATTAGCGAAACTGCCGGGTGCGCCAGATTCCAGTAAAGGTATTTCGTTATTCTTAGTACCTAAGTTTCTAGAAGACGGTACGCGTAATCCCGCTTTCTGTGGCGGTCTTGAACATAAAATGGGTATTAAAGCGTCGGCTACTTGCGTGATGAACTTCGAAAATGCCAAAGGTTGGTTAATTGGTAAAGAAAACGAAGGCTTGAAGTGCATGTTCACTATGATGAACTCAGCACGCATCATGGTAGGGGTTCAAGGTTTAGGATTGGCTGAAAAGGCCTATCAAATCAGCCTAGGTTTTGCCAAAGAGCGTTTACAATCGCGTTCGCTAACAGGCCCTAAGAACCCTGAACAAAAAGCCGATCCGATTATTGTTCACCCTGATGTTCGTCGTATGCTAAGTCAGCAGAAGGTCTTCTTAGAAGGCGCTCGTTGCATGGCTTACTGGACAGGTTTGAATCTGGATATTTCAGAGAAGCACCCAGATGCCGACAAGCGTGAAGAAGCGGATGACATTGTGCAAATCATGACGCCAATCGTTAAAGCGTATCTAACCGACGAAGGTTTCTTCTCGACTGACCAAGCGTTACAAAGCATGGGCGGCTCTGGTTTTACCCAAGATTGGGAAGTAGAGCAGTTATTGCGTGATGGCCGTATCGCCCGTATTTACGAAGGCACCAACGGTATTCAGTCTTTGGACTTAGTAGGCCGTAAGTTAATGATCAAAGGCGGTCGTTTGCCTAAAACGTATTTTAAAGTGATGCACGAAATGGTGTCTAAGCTTGAAAACGAAATACACAAAGAGCATTGCAAAGCCTTATTGAAAACGTTGCAAAACAGCTTGATGTGGATGGCGGGTAATGCAATGAAAGATGCCGACATTGTTGGCGCAGCAGCGACGCCGATGCTTAAGCTATTCTCATTAACGACTATGGGTGTAATGTGGGCAAACATGGCTAACATTGCCGCGGCTGATTTAACCTCGGGTAAGTACTCTGAAGATTTTTATCAGGGTAAGCTAAAAGCAGCAGATCATTTCTTTAGAACCGCGCGTGCTCAAGGCGATCTTTTACAAGCCGATATTGAGGCGGGTAAAGAATCGTTGATGAATTTTACGGCAGAACAGTTCTAAGTAGTGATTGAGATGTTTAGCATTCGCTAAAAAATAAAAAAGCCTCATAACGAATGTTATGAGGTTTTTTTTATGAGTTTTTTTATGAGTTTTTTATTGGAGCTTACTAGCTCTATTATTTATATTTAATCTTACTAGAGTTCTATTAGGTAGATGTTCAGGCTATTTTTACATCGATTAGCGTTTGTAAGAAGGCTATCGATTTATGATAAAGCTGGCGAGTACGTTCTAAGCTAACCCCTACCTGTGGAGCGATTTCTCCAAAACTTAAACTGTCGTTAATATCAATACCATGATACAGATAGATAATTTTTTGCTGACGCTTAGGCAGTTGGCTAATTATGCTTTTTAAATAGCATTTGTCATTAACATTAAACATTTTTTCATCGGAATAGGCATCAGTATTTTCTTTTGATATTAATACCTCTTCAAGCATTAAGCCCTCATTATATACCGGTGCACTCATCGATACCGTTAAATTACCAATATTACGAACGGATAAAATCTGTTCTTGTGTTAAACCCGTTAATTTCTGTAGTTGCTTTAGCGTAGGAAATTCTTCGTAACGGTTATAATACTTTTGCTTTTCTGATTCTATTTTCAAAATACGATCACTGGTATTAATTGGAATGCGTATATCGCTGCGCTTTTGATTTAATGCCTGTTTAATCGCCTGTTGAATCCACCAGTAAGCATAAGTAGTAAAGCGGAAGCCTTTATGACGGTTGAATTTTTCAGCGGCTTTGATTAACCCAATTGAACCTTCTTGTATGAGTTCTTCTGTATCAACGCCTTTATTCGCAAAACGTTTTGCAATATGCATGACCAAACGTATATTGCCTTGTACTAATTTGTTGCGATTGGATTGGTATTGCCTTTTTAACTTTTGGGCATGATCACAAAGCGGAACGTCTATTTGATTAACCTGATCAAGAAGAAAGTCGAACACATTTGAGCGGTCACACTGTAACCGAATCAAACTGACTGAAAGAGTGCTTTTAGAGACGTTTATATCTGTACTTAATGCTTTATTATGACGCGCAAGCAGTAATAGATCGTACTGGGTTAAAAAATCGTCTATGTCCGAAGTACTTTGGTATTGTGCAGCCAGAATGTCACATACTTGCTCTAAAAGATGGTCTTGCACCAATACGACTTGTGCAAGCTGCTGCATCGCATTATCCATTTTTGTTGCAATGCTTGCTTCGTCTTCAGGACTAAGAACGTGTATATCAGGGTAGTGCTGAATTAATTGGTTTACTTCATCAGAGTTCATATCAAGACCTTCTAATTGGCATATAAGCTATACGCATTAGAAGGTTAATTGGATGTTGAACTTTGCAGGCAAGCAACAGCCATTACTGGCTGGATTGCACCTTAGTTATAGTATTGAACGGCTTAGATCTGGCGACTTGGGTATGTTATGCCGTATTTGATGCCATAATCATTCTCAGAGCTATCTTGAAGGGATGTTGATGATTATGCTGTGTGCCAGCCTTAAATCTGTCTCTTATACACATCTCCCGAGCCCACGAGACTCCTGAGCATCTCGTATG
>OJHM01000381.1_pt1 | contig 14532 bp, 9 predicted proteins | sample 1595241 | NCBI WGS metagenome assembly OJHM01 (sample SAMN05416781, study PRJEB24817) | seawater metagenome | isolation source: Sea water | place: Canada:Atlantic | collected 2013-11
CCGCGCAAACCGCGTGGCACAACCTGTTCGCCAACACCATGTTCATCCGCCCGGAAAAATACAATTCGCGCAACAAGGAAGAGTGGCAGATCCTGCATGCCCCTCACTTCCAGTGCGACCCGGAGCGCGACGGCACCAATTCCGACGGCTGCGTGATCCTCAATTTTGCCCAGCGCAAAATTCTGATCGCCGGCATGCGTTACGCCGGTGAAATGAAGAAAGCCATGTTCTCCGTGCAGAATTTCCTGCTGCCGGAAAAAGACGTGCTGCCCATGCACTGCTCCGCCAACGTAGGCGAAGACGGCGACGTGGCCCTGTTCTTCGGCCTGTCCGGCACCGGCAAAACCACCCTGTCCGCCGACCCGCACCGCTACCTGATCGGTGACGACGAGCACGGCTGGGGCAAAGACGTAGTCTTCAACATCGAAGGCGGCTGTTACGCCAAGTGCATCGACTTGAGCAAAAAGAACGAACCGGTAATCTGGGACGCCATCAAGTTCGGCGCGGTACTGGAAAACGTCATCATCGATGATAACCGCAGCGCGGATTACACCGATGTGTCTCTCACCCAGAACACCCGCGCCGCCTACCCGCTGGAAAACATCGACAAGAAAGTCGACGAAAACCGTGCCGGTGAGCCCAAGCACATCATCTTCCTGACCTGCGACCTGACCGGCGTCCTGCCGCCCGTGTCCAAGCTGTCCAATGAAGCTGCGGCCTACCACTTCCTGAGTGGTTACACCGCACTGGTGGGCTCCACCGAAATGGGCTCCGGTGGCGGCATCAAGAGCACCTTCTCCACCTGCTTCGGCGCGCCTTTCTTCCCCCGTCGTGCCGGTGAATACGCCGAGTTGCTGATCAAGCGGATGAAAGAGTTCGGCTCCCAGGTGTACCTGGTGAACACCGGCTGGACCGGTGGTCCCTTCGGTGAAGGCGAGCGTTTCAGCATCCCCACTACCCGTGGCGTGGTCAACGCGATCCTGTCCGGCGAACTGGACAACGCGGAAACCGAGCACCTGGACATCATCAACCTGGACGTGCCCAAAGCCGTTACCGGTGTCGACAGCGACCTGCTGCAGCCCAAGAAAACCTGGGCTAACCCGGAAAACTACGAAGCACGCGCCCGCGACCTGGCAGAGCAGTTCCAGAAGAACTTCGCTGACAAGTACGCCGATGTGTCCGACGAGATCCGCGCCGCCGGCCCCAACGCGTAGACCCCAACGCAGCACGCTTCATGCTGCAGGCAACACGCAGAAGGCGCCTAATAAGGCGCCTTCGTTGTTTGTAGCCGCGGCGGCCCACCTCTCACGCAAAAAGCGTCGAGGACCAGACCGGCAGAGCGGTTCTCCCCCCAACAAGTCGTAATACCATGCGACAATTGGACATGACATGTCCAAAGGCTAGACTTGCCGTCTTAGATAAAGGACTTCCCATGAGCAAACCCAGAATTGTTGTTGTCGGCGGTGGTGCCGGTGGTCTTCCACTGGTGACCAAACTCGGCGCCAAGCTCGGTAAGTACGGCAATGCCGATATCACCCTGGTGGATTCCTCCAGCATCCATGTCTGGAAACCCCGTTTCCACGAAGTGGCTACCGGCGCCATTGATGCGGATCTGGATGCGGTGGACTACCGCGCCCACGCCCAGCTCAACCATTACCGGTTCGAGCCCGGCACCATGACCCAGGTAGACGCCACCGGGCAGACGCTGACCCTGGCCCCCCTGCACGATGCCCACGGCAGCGAAGTGCTCCCGGAACGCAAGCTGAATTACGACTACCTGGTGCTGGCCACCGGCAGCCAGAGCAACGACTTCGGTACCCCCGGTGTCCGCGACAACTGCCTGTTCATGGACAGCCGCGCCCAGGCCGAACGTTTCCGTGAACGCTTTCTCAATGCCTGCCTGCACGCAAACTATGAAAGCAAACCGGTTTCCGTGGCCATCGTTGGCGGCGGCGCCACCGGGGTTGAGCTGGCGGCAGAGCTGCACCATGCCGTGAGCATGCTCAATTTCTATGGCCATGAGCATCTGGACCGCAAACATTTGCAGGTAGATATCATTGAAGCGGCGCCACGCATTCTGCCGGTACTCAGCGAACGGGTCTCCGCCACGGCCACCACGCGCCTGGAAGGCCTGGGCGTGAAAGTGCGCACCGGCGTCATGGTGGCCGAAGCCACTCCCGAAGCGCTGGTACCCAAAGACGGCGACCCGATCAAGGCCGACCTGCTGGTGTGGGCTGCCGGGGTAAAATGCCCGGAATGGCTGGGCCAGATCGACGGCCTGACCACCAACCGAATCAACCAGGTGGAAGTGGAGCCAACACTGCAGGCCAAGGGCCAGAAGAATATCTTCATTATCGGTGACGCGGCCTTCCTGATCCCGGAAGGGGCAGAACGCCCGATTCCGCCGCGAGCGCAATCCGCCCAGCAAATGGCCCAACATACCGCCCGCAGCCTGCAACAACTACTGATGAACCGTGACCCGAAACCCTTCGAGTACAAGGACCACGGCTCACTGGTGTCACTGTCCAACTACAGCTCCGTGGGCATGCTCATGGGCAACCTGAAAGGCGGCAACTTTTTTGTGGAAGGCTGGCTCGCCCGGATGATGTATATCAGCCTGTACCGCATGCACCAAGCCGCGCTGTACGGCTGGCCGCGCACTATCATGCTGCTCATCGCCGGCCGCTTTAACAAGCTGGTCCGCCCGCGACTGAAGTTGCATTAAGCGCAGAAGAAAGCACCGCAACCCTCGACTATCCAGGGCGCCATTCGGCGCCCTTGTCGTTTTTTGATGGTATCTTCACAGGCCCCCTGCCAGTGTGGTGGAGACGACACAAAACAGGGGGAACCATGCACCACAACGTATTGCTTGCCACACTATTCACCGGCCTGACACTGGCCACCGCACTCACCGGCTGCGACAACAGCACCGAAATCAGCCGCGAAGTCAGCGCCTCCGCCTATACAATCGCCGAATCCGAAACAAAAAAAGGTAACGTGGGCCTGGCCGCCTGGGGCGACCAGCTGGAACCCGGCATGAAAGCCATTGCCGTCTCCCGCGACCTGATCAAAGCAGGCCTCACCCACGAAACCGAAGTGCGCATCGAGGGCCTTCCCGGCACCTACCAAGTGCTCGACAAAATGAACAAGCGCTGGACCGATCACATCGATATCCTGATGGAGGATCGGCAGGCCGCACGGGAATGGGGCAGGCAAGCCGTCACCATCCGCTGGGAGGTTCCGGCGGAATAACCCTTCGGCGGTCGCCACTACCGGCGGCAATCGCTACACTGCAAGCAGAACACTGACGCCGGGATGATAATGAAAGAGATCGCCCTTTACTGGTTCGGCATTTTCAAAAACACGGTGCGCCTGTGGCTGGAGGGTAACGCCGTCAGCTACGCTGGGTCGCTGGCCTTCTTCACCCTGTTTTCCCTCGCCCCGGTAATCATTCTGGCAGTCAAAGTCATTTCCCTGGTGATGACCAGTGACGCGGCCATGTCAGAAATTCTCGGCCAATTGGAAGCCACCATCGGCCCGGAAGCGGCCAATGAAGTGCGCAACGCCATCGCCAACACCCAGGCACCGAGCCAGGGCCTGCTCGCCGGCATGCTCAGCCTGCTGGTCATGATCATCGGTGCCACCACCGTCTTTGCCCAGATGCAGCGTTCCATGAATGCCATCTGGGAGGTGATGCCACGCCCCTCACGCAATACCATCGCGGCGCTGATCAAAAGCCGCTTGCTGTCCCTGACGGTGGTGATTTCACTGGGCTTTGTGCTGCTGGTATCGCTGCTGCTGAACGTGGTGGTTCAGGCCATTATTGTTTATGCGGAAAGCTGGCTGCCGATTAACGGCGCCGTGGTGGTAGTGATCGAAATGGCCGTATCTCTGGTAGTGATTGGCTTGCTGTTCGCCACCATGTTCCGGGTGCTCCCCGATGTGGTACTGAACTGGAAAGCGGTGATACCGGCGGCGCTGGTCACCGCCGTGCTGTTCTCCGTGGGCCGCGCCCTGATCGGCCTGTACCTGGCCCACACCGCAACCGCTTCCACCTATGGCGCGGCCGGCTCGCTGGTGGTACTACTGATGTGGGTGTACTACTCCTCCATGATCCTGCTGTTCGGCGCCGCTTTCACCCGTGCCCATTGCGAAGCCCGGGGCATAAAAATTGTCGCGCGCAGCAGCGCCATTCGAGTCAAGCGCCAGCAGATCGACCTGCCTGCGCAGTAACCCGTTCACCGTTATTCCTTAGCCGATGTACACCTCGCCTTCCGGATAACGCACCACCGGCTGGCGCGGTCGCGTCAGCAGAAACGACAGGGTCAACGGCCCGATACGCCCCACGAACATCACCAGCATGATTACCCACTGGCCCGCCGAGGACAGCTCGCCGGTAATGCCCCGCGATAACCCCACCGTGCCAAACGCGGACACCACTTCGAAGGTCAGGTCTTCAAACCCCAGTTTGGCATCCGTGGCCGACAACGCCATCAGCGCTACAAACACCACCCCGCAAGCAATAAAGGTAATCGCCAGGGACTTGTACACCAGGGTCGAGGAAATCTGTCGGCCAAAAATCACCGGCAACGGCCGCCCACGCAAAAAGGCCCGGGTAGCCAGCAGCAACACCATAAAGGTGGTCACTTTGATGCCACTACCGGTGGAGTTGGTGCCCGCGCCAATAAACATAAGCAACAGGTAAAACAGGCTGGTCGGCAGCGACAGGGCACTCATGTCCACCACATTGAACCCGGCCGTACGCGGTGTCACCGCATGGAACCAGGATGCGGCCAATTTATCGCTGACACTCATGCCCCCGAGCGTGCCCGGGTTATCCCATTCCGCCACCATAAAAAATAACAACGTGACGGCCAGCAACACCCCGGTGCCCACCAGCATCAGTTTGCTGTGCAGCGACAACCCCCGCCAGCGCCAACCTTTTTCAAAATCCGCCAGCACCGTAAAACCGAGTCCGCCCACGATAATCATGGCGGTAATGATCATGACGATGCCCCAGTGCCCACCCCAGCCGGTGAGGCTGTCGGCACTGAGCGCAAAGCCGGCATTATTGAACGCCGACACCGCATAGAACAGGCTGTGAAACGTCCCTTGCCCCCACCCCAACGCCGGCACCCAGATGCACATCAGCAATGCCATCCCCACCGCCTGCACCACCACGACCACCACCAGAATCCGGCGAATCAACCAGGCGATATCGCTGACCCGGCTGTAGTTCATGCAATCGCGGATCAACTGCTGTTCACCAATGCCCAGGCGATGGCCAATGGCCAGCAACGTAGCCGCCGCGAACGTCATGATGCCAATACCGCCCGCCTCGATCAGCAGCAACAACACCCACTTGCCGAACAGGGTGAACTGGCTGCCCACATCCACCACCGACAGGCCCGTCACGGTCACCGCAGAGGTGGCCGTAAACATGGCCTGTAGCCAGCTGATCGGCGAGTGGGTAGCGATGGGCAGCTTGAGCAGCAACGCGCCCAAAACAATCAAAAAGAAAAAACTGCCCGCCAACGCCACCGGGGGTGACACCAGAGGCTTGTGGATATGGGGCCGGGTAACGCCAACGCGGCGCGCAAACCAGGGTCTCATTGCGCTTTGGAAAACCGCAGCAAATCATGCAACGTGCCCATCAGCACCATTTGGTCTTTCTCTTGCAGCTCCAGGCCTTCGAACGGCGCTTGCCATACCTGGGTGCCACGCTTAACCAAAGTCAGGCGCAGGTCTTCATCCCCCAGCGGTAGCTCCGAGGCCGTCATGCCCGCAAAGCGCTTGTCGACCTTGACCTCCACTACCAGCCAGTCGTTACCCAAAGAAATGTAGTCGAGCATTTCCGGGTGCACGATGGTCTGGGCAACCCGGATACCCATCTCATGTTCCGGGTGAATAATCCGGTTAGCCCCCAGCCGCGACAGAATCCGGTGATGCGGCTCACTGATCGCCTTCACCCACACCTGCTCCACCTCTGCGCTTTTCAACGCCAATGTGCTCAGGATACTGGCTTCCAGGTTTTCACCAATGGCCACCACCACCGCATCAAAGGCGGGCAAATCCAGCTCGGCCACTACCTTGTCGCTGGTGCCATCGGCGATCAGCGTTTGCGACAGCTTGTCGGCGTAGTACTCCACCCGCTCACCGTCGATATCCACGCCCATGACATCGTGTCCCAGGCGTGTCAGTTCCTGCGCAATGGTGGAACCAAAACTGCCCAAACCGATCACAGCATACTGATGCTTCACAGGCCCTCCTTGCTTGAAGCCGTGGCGATAGCAAAAGTCTGCACCTTTTATTTGCTGCTGTCATTGCGGCAATCCAGGCCCCAAAAAACATCGGCTTTTTGCTCTTTTTTTGCCGTAATGTGCCGCGCCCCGGCAACAACAGCGTTATGCTCTGTGACGCCTTACAATCACCAACCCCGTTTGATGGTGGAGACCCCATGCCTTCGATTCGCGCCGCCCTGTTTGCCAGTGGCACCCTGCTCGCCAGCCACGCCAGTTATGCACTGGACAATGCCGAGTTCGAACAATGCATGGCCCGCTTGCGCGCCCAGGCCGACGACGCCGGCATCCCTGCCCAGGTCATCAGCCGCAGCCTGAATACCGTGAAACTGAATGAGCGAGTGATCGAGCTGGATCGCAGCCAGCCGGAATTCACCAGCAGCTTTTCTGATTACTACACCCGCCGGGTCAGTGAAACGCGCATCGAAACCGGCCGTAAAAAGTACCGAGAGCAACAACCTCTGCTACAGGCATTAACCCGCGAATACGGTATTCCCGGCCATTACCTGGTCGCGTTCTGGGGCCTGGAAACCAACTACGGCGGTTTCCTGGGCAGCATCCCGGTACTCGATGCACTGAGCACCCTGGCCTGCGAAGGCCGCCGTGGCGACTATTTTTCCGGCGAGCTGATGAATGCCCTGCGTATCATTCAGGCCGGCGATGTGGAAGCCACGCAAATGGAAGGCTCCTGGGCAGGCGCCATGGGCCAGACCCAGTTCATGCCGGCAGTCTTCCTGCGCTACGCGGTCGATCACGATGGCGACGGCAAGCGTAATCTGTGGAAATCCACCGACGATGCGCTGGCCTCCGGCGCTAACTTTCTGCAAGGGTTGGGCTGGCAGCGCGAACAACGCTGGGGCCGGGAAGTGCGACTGCCGGAATCGTTCGACTATCAACTCACCGGCTTCAGCCACCAACGCTCCCTGAGCGACTGGGCCAAACAGGGCATCACCCTGCCCAACGGTAGCCCGCTGCCCCAGGTCGACATGCAAGCCGCCGTCATCGTGCCTTCCGGGCACAACGGCCCGGCCTTTCTCGCCTACCAGAATTTCCGCGTGATCATGGGCTGGAACCGCTCCGAATCCTACGCCATTGCCGTGGGCCGGCTAGCCGACCGCATCGCCGGCGGCGGTGAATTGTCCCAGGCGCCGGTACCTGCCCCGCGCCTGAACCGGGAACAGGTGACACAGGCCCAGCGCACCCTGAATGAACAGGGCTTCGACGCCGGTGAAGAAGACGGCCTGATGGGGCCCGGCACCCGCAAGGCCATTGCCCGCTATCAGCAGGCCAACGGCATGGTGGCGGACGGTTTCCCCGACCGGCAGGTGCTAACCCGGCTGGGCGTACTCAGCGGGGAAGGCTAACGCCGACCGTTCAAACCACGCGACTTCAGGTTTTATCTGTCACAGGCCCATGGCATGCTTTTGGACTCTATTCGACCCGGAGCCTGCCATGCGCCCTGCTATCACCGTCATTCTGTCCGGCCTTGTCCTCACCGCCTGCGCCGACACTGCCGCCACCCTGGAGCCGCAAACCGACGGCAACGTCACCGCCACTGAAATCACCGCAGGCCTGAACCATCCCTGGTCGCTGGCCTTTGTCTCTGACAACGAATGGCTGATTACGGAACGGCGCGGCACCCTGCGGCGGGTGGTGGATGGCGAACTGCAAGACACCACCGTGGACGGCGTACCGGAGGTCGTTGCCTCCGGCCAGGGCGGGCTGTTCGATGTGATGCCCCACCCGGACTTCGCCGACAACCAGCGGTTATACCTGAGCTATGCCAAACCCTGCGGCGACGCAGGCGGCACCACCGCGGTGGGGTACGGCACCTATGCAGCCGGCACCCTGAGCGATTTCCGTACGGTGTATGTGGCAGAGAAATCCTGCACTGAGACCGCCAAGCATTTTGGGGGCCGCCTCCTGTTCGATAACGACGGCTACCTGTTTCTCACCATTGGCGACCGCGGTGAGCGCGAGCGCGCGCAAAATACGCAAGACCCCGCGGGCAGCGTCGTGCGGCTGCACGACGATGGCAGCATCCCGGAAGACAACCCACTGGTTGGCCAGGCCGACAAAGCCACCGAGATCTGGAGCTGGGGCCACCGCAATCCCCAAGGGCTAGCGCTGCATCCACAGACCGGCAAACCCTGGCTGAACGAACACGGCCCCCGTGGTGGCGACGAAATTAATGCGGTGAAACCGGGCATCAATTACGGCTGGCCGGTGATTACCTACGGGCGGGAATATTACGGCCCCGGTATTGGTGACACTGAAAAACAAGGCTATGCCCAACCGCTGCTGCACTGGACCCCCTCCATCGCTCCTGCCGGCATGGCCTTCATTACCAGCGATAACTACCCCGGCTGGAAAGGCGATATCGCAAACGGCGCACTCAAACTTCAGCACCTGAACCTGGTGGCGTTTGACGGGCAAAAACCGACCAGCGAAACCCGGCTGCTGGGGGGCCGCGAGCAGCGCATCCGCGATGTGCGCCAAGGGCCAGACGGTTACCTGTACTTGCTCACCGACAGCAACGATGGCCAGCTGCTGAAGCTAAACCCGGCAGAATAACGGTACCTCGCCGATCAGGGTATAACGTTGCTGGGCACCAAATGCCTGACGCCTGACACTAAAACGCCAGCGACGTTACTGCCTGAAAACTGTGCTCACTGGTGATGCGATCATCATCGGTGTAGGCATATTCAAACGCAAAGCGCAGCGGCGAACGGTGGAACAACAGCAGTTCCAGATCCATGCCGACAATAGCCTGATTCAGCTCCAGCTGGGCGGCACCGAAATCGATATCGTAACGACGATAGCGCAGGTGTAACGCCTCGCGTCGCAACGACAACGGCACCTTGAAGGAGTACCACGGCAGGTTGATCACCTTTGACACGCTGGCTTCGCCTGCAGTCACCTGCTCGGCATAGTAGCTATTATCCAGTGCCGGAATCACGATCCGCGACGGGTCGTTGGCAATGAAATCTTGCGCCTCTTCCAGCTCTACCCCGCGCCGCATTCCCTGATTCACCGCAGCATCACTGCGCGAAAACTGGCCACGAGCACCCAGATAAAATTCGGCGGGCAAATCTGTCATTAGGCTCAGGGTGCCACCATAGCTGGTGTCATCACGGTCCCCCACCTGATAACCGGTGATCCCCATATGTTTGTTGGGCAGGAAGCTGTTACCAAAGCGGGTGGTGCGGCTCAGGCTCCATTGCCCGGCCAAAGGCTCCCGCTCATCCAGCTGATAGTCCTGGTACCAGGTGCTGGCCAGTTCGCTGTACCAATAGCCGGACTGCAGCAAGGGCAGCCGCAGCTCGGCACTCAGGCCGTGGTTGCGTGTTTCCTGCGGGGGCGTATCCCGATCCAGCTGATCGTCCAGCACCCAATATTGTTTCACCCCACCGATAAGGAAAAACTGGTTGTTGCTATACCCCAGCCCCGCCAGCTCACTCAGGTCTTGATCGCGGTAGCTGAACAGGGACACTTGGTTCTGCTCCAGCGGATCGCTAAAACGAACCTGCACGTTGTACAGGGTGTGCAAATCCGTTTCGTCTTCCGCCGGGTCATCATCGTCCTCGGCAAGGAACGACAATGACAGATCCGTGCCGCTATAGCGCATGGCGGTCCAGGAATGATAAGGGCGATCCAGCGACAACGGCTGAGGCTCACTATTAGCCGCCAGGTTATCGGCCTGCCCGGCGGGCACATCCCAACGCAGCTCGCGCACATGGGGCGCACCGGAACGGGGCTGTAACGGCTTCAGGTAATAACCGTACTGGTCCGCCTGAATCGCCGCCACCAGCACGCGCTCATCATCCAGCAACCGTGCCGCCACGATGTCGTCTTCCGCCAGCACCCGGCTGACACCGCCTGCCGCTTGCGTGCGGTAAAGGGCAGAGCCATGTTCACTGTTGGCCACAAACAGTACGCGCCCCTGGCTGTCCACATCCGCCACCACGCCGTAGTAACCCGAATAACGATACAGCGCCGTGCGATTGCGATATAGGATACGTTCCGCGCCCTCCTGCACGAAGTAATAAAGATCGTCTCCGTGAACCTCCACAGAGGAATTCACCTGGCCATAAAAGTCATCACCCACATAGAGTTGCGGCTGGTCATAGGAGCTGGCCACATCAAAATACACCGATTCACCGGAGGGCATGAACCCCTGAATAATCCGGCCCTGGGTGCCCTCTTTCAGGTGGGCACTTTCACTGTAGAGCCCCTGGTAGATTCGCCACGGCGTGCTGTAGGCACTCGCCATGGACCAGGTCTCGCCGTCGCGGCGAAACAGTTCACCGCCGCGAAACGTGGAGCGCTGCTTGCCCAAGTCACCGGTCTCCCGGTCCAACACCACATGGTAAGGCGCCCGCACATCCTGGGGGCTCGCCAGAAAGAAGATCTCGTGGTCATCGCTGTTCAGTGCGGTGAAATATTTCGAGGTCAGCAAAGGCTCGCCCGTCGACATGATTGCCCTGTCTGCCTGCGCCTCCTCGTGTTTTGCCCAATCTGCAAAGGTGTTATCGAAATTGTTGCCGATGGCTGTTTGCAGTGGCGCATTGGTGACGAAGGGAAAATACCAGTACCGCGAACGCGCCTTGAAGTACTGGTTGGTGGCATTCAGCCCGTACTGATCGGCGAGGAAATACTGGTAGTGGCTGCCCAGCACATAGCTGCTTTCTCCATAGGGAAAATACAGCGTCTGGTTATAGGCCCGTTCCGGCGTCAGGTAGCCGGCTTTTGCCTGGGCATGCACCAGCGCATCAAACCGGCCACTGTAGAGGCGCCCGCCATTGCCATGGCGGGACTCATTTAGCACCGCATTGCCCTCCAGCATGAACGATGACTCGAACGCATTGGGAACAATCGCCGGGAAAAACGGCGTCATCAGGGTGCCATTGCCCAGCACCGAATGCAGCGCACGGGACACCCGATTGTCCTTGGCGTTGACCTGATAGTTATGGGCGGTCTCGTGGAACAGCAAGGTATCGAGCCAGGAGGTGGTAGAGAAATAATCCACCGCCGACGCGCCGCCCACATAGTTGATCTGGCGATTGAGGGGATACTGGGTGGAGAAGCCATTGGCGATCTGGTTGTTGTCAGACATAAGTCCAACAAATAGCGGCGAATCCATCTGGTAGCCAAAGCTGGCTTCATACTGGGGTTGCAGTTGCTGCTCCACGCCGACCGCATGCTCGGCAAACGCCCGATTTTTTTCGGTAAAAATCAGCTCGGTGTTACGCACCGTCGCCTTGTAATACGGCTGGTCGTGGGGCACCACCGTAGGGTTACGCTGCACCAGTGGCTCCGCCATGGCTCCCATCGTCATCAGCGCACCGCTGATCAACGCCAGCCATCTCACGTCCCGCTTATGCATCCCCGCCCTTCCCTGTTGTTGTCGCCGATCTCATTCTTATTGGCAGCACCATTGTGCCCCGCTTATTCCCTTTGCCGCCAGCCTCGCCCCATCAATGGCAAGGGCAATGACGCATTACAGTCCGTCACAAAAGCCCCAGCTTCTTTCACGCTTGGGTACCAAGGTACCAACAGATTTGCACTGCCACTCCTCCTACCCTGATACATCAATAAAAAAATGTATCGCCGACGGCGAATCACATCCATAACAACACGGGGATAGCACCATGCCTGCTTCTCTTTCAGCGCACCTTAACGGCGGCGCCCTTACCGCCATTTTGTTAAGTCTCGCCCTACAACTGACCGCCTGCGGCGGGGGCGGCAGCGGCACCGCCCCAACCGTGGCCAACAGCCCCACACCCAGCGCCAACAGCGGCGGCGATACCGATAACGGCAGTAGCGATAGCGCGGATGACGAGGCTGGCGACGACGCCAACACGCCCGTGAATTTATCCTGGAGCGAGCCCTACCAGCGCGACGAGGAGTACCCGAACACGGTCGACCTGCCTCAACAACTGATCACCATGCGCGACGGCATTCGTCTGGCTGCCACCATCACATTGCCCGCGGATGAAAACGGCAATGCCATCGACGGCCAATTTCCGGTGGTCGCCACCTTCACCGGTTACAACCAGGCACTGGGAGCCATCGGCGCCGCCGACCCGGCACTGGTTAAGCGCGGTTATGCCTACATTATCGTAGACCTGCGCGGCACCGGGGCAGCGGAAGGCAGCTGGCAGGCATTCAGTCAGATTGATCAGGACGACATCGGCGAACTGCTGGACTACATCAAGGTTCAGCCCTGGAGCAACGGCAGCATTGGCATGAACGGCGCCTCTTACATGGGCATTACCGGCCTGCTGGCCGGCGCCCAGGAAGACCCGGCGGTAAAAGCCATTTTCGCTGTTGTGCCCATGGGTGACGCCTACCGGGATATCGTCTTCAGCGGCGGCCAGATCAACGCCGGCTTTATTCCCCTGTGGGTTACCCTGGTCACCGGCCTCGGCATTATCCCCACCACCGCCGGGCTGGATAACGGTGAGCCGGGTTATTACCTGACGACGCTGCTGCAACACCTGCAGGGGGCGATCACGGACTTTCAGGTACCCGTGGTGGGTGGCGCACTGATAGGCGACGAGAATAAATACGACACCGAATTCTGGCGTATCCGTTCACCGCTGGAACAGATCGACAAGATCACCGCGCCGACCTTTGTAGTCGGTGGCCTCAATGATATTTTCCAGCGCGGCGAGCCGCTCATCTATGAAGGCTTGAAAGACCACACCACCGCCAAGCTGCTGATCGGCCCCTGGGAGCATCTGGACGGCTCCTCCGGGGCTGGTTTGCCCGCCGACGGTGTTCCAGCCCTGGGCCCTATCCGTCTTGCCTGGTTTGATCAGTACCTGAAAGGCATGGACACCGGTGCCGACGACTACCCACCGGTAACCCAGTACTACACCGGTGAAGAACGTTTCGTTACCGCCGCCGACTGGCCGCACCCGGACGCAAAAGCGGAAACCTTTTTCCTCCACGGCCAACCCGGCGCGCCCTTGTTCGGCAGCATTTCGCACAGCGCACCGACCTCCAGCAAACAAACCAGTCTGCTGCAGACACCGGTCAACGGCCTGTGCTCCGCCAGCGCCAGCCAGTGGACTGCCGGCGTGCTGGGCCTGATCCTGCCGCCCTGCTCGGCACAGGACAACGTGGTCAATCTGCTGGAAGCGGTGTACACCAGCGAACCACTGGAAGAAGACATGGCCATCAATGGGCCGATCACCGGGCAGATCTGGGCGTCCACCACCGCGCTGGATACCAATGTCACCGTGCGCGTCAGCGTGGTGGGTGACAACGGCATTGCCCGACCGCTAACCCACGGCATTCAGATGGCCTCCATGAGTGCCTTTGATGCCAGCAAATCCCGCTTCATGAATGGCAAACTGATCCAGCCCTGGCACCCGTTCACCGCCGAATCCAAGCGCAGCATCACCCCGCTGACCGCCTTCCGGGCCGATGTGGAAGTATTCCCCACCAGCGCCCTGATCAAGGCCGGTGAAAAGCTGCGCATCAGTGTGGGCACCAGCGACCTGCCCCATGGCCTGAGCCCGATCCCTGATCTGCTCACCAGCCTGCTGGGCGCCATGACCATCTACAGCGCCCCCGCCATGCCATCGCGGGTGAATATTCCGCTGGTGCCGGCAAGCGTGCTCTAAGACGCTGGACGCAAAATGCCTGACGCCTGACGCTTTCATTCAAAACCGGATTGCACGGCAAGCCTGCCTGTGCAGGCTTGCCGTCAGGCATTCGGCGTCCAGCGTACGGCAACGTGCGAGGCATGCGCGACAACCCAGGCCAACTGCTGGAAACGTGATATTCCCTGAAATCCGCGAAAAACCCTTTTTATTCGCACTCCGGTCCCTGAGCCGTTTCCTGCCATGCTAGAATGAACCCCGTTCAAATTCGACAGTCTCAGCCTACCCATTCGTCTCCAGCCACGCTTTCATTTCCAGGATACTTGTATGCCCTCCAACTCTGGTCGCCTGCTTCGCCTGTCTCTCGCTCTCGCCCTGGGCGGGTTCGGTATTGGCAGCGGTGAGTTCGTCATCATGGGGTTAATGCAGCGCGTGGCCACTGACCTGCACGTGCCGGTACCCGATGTGGGCTACGCCATCAGCAGCTATGCGTTGGGCGTGGTGGTGGGCGCCCCGTTAATTTCCGCCCTGGCCGCACGAGTGCCCCGACGAGGTCTATTAATTGTCCTGATGGTGGTGTTTGCCGTGGGCAACATGGCCAGCGCCCTGGCCACGGATTT
>OJHM01000391.1_pt1 | contig 14220 bp, 16 predicted proteins | sample 1595241 | NCBI WGS metagenome assembly OJHM01 (sample SAMN05416781, study PRJEB24817) | seawater metagenome | isolation source: Sea water | place: Canada:Atlantic | collected 2013-11
TCAACGATTCCCGCTACGAGCACATCCTCACCATTGAGGATCCCATCGAATTCGTGCACGAATCAAAAAAATGCCTGGTTAACCAGCGCGAAGTCCACCGCGACACCCTGGGCTTCTCCGAAGCCCTGCGCTCGGCCTTGCGGGAAGATCCGGACATTATTCTGGTGGGTGAGCTGCGGGACCTGGAGACCATCCGCCTGGCACTCACCGCCGCCGAAACCGGCCACCTGGTGTTCGGCACCCTGCACACCACCTCGGCGGCCAAGACCATTGACCGGGTGATCGACGTATTCCCGGCGGAAGAAAAATCCATGATCCGCTCGATGCTGTCGGAATCCTTGCAGGCCGTAGTGTCACAAACGCTGATGAAGAAAAACGGCGGCGGCCGGGTAGCAGCCCACGAAATCATGATGGGTACTCCGGCGATCCGGAACCTGATTCGCGAAGACAAGGTCGCGCAGATGTATTCCGCCATCCAGACCGGTGGCGCCCTGGGCATGCAGACTCTCGATCAGTGCCTGCAGGGCCTGGTGCAGAAAGGCCTGGTGGCCCGTGACGTGGCCCGCGAAAAAGCCAAGAGCCCGGACTCACTGTAACCCCATATGCACGGCAACGGCGCCCGCCAAGAGCGCCGACAGAATCAGCATTAGCAGGCCTTAAGCATGGAATTCGAAGAGCTTCTCAAATTAATGGTACAGAAAGGCGGGTCGGACCTGTTTATCACCGCCGGCGTCCCCCCGAGCATGAAAATCAACGGCAAGATCCTGCCGGTGACCAAGAGCGCGCTGACCCCGGACATGACCCGGGACATCGTGTTCGGTGTGATGACCGAACAACAGCGCAAGGAATTCGTCGCCAACCACGAGTGCAACTTCGCCATCTCCGCCCGTGGCGTGGGCCGTTTCCGGGTCTCCGCGTTCTACCAGCGCAACCTGGTGGGCATGGTGCTGCGCCGTATTGAAACCAAGATTCCCAACGTGGATGACCTGCGCCTGCCGCCAGTGATCAAGGAACTGGCCATGACCAAGCGTGGCTTGGTGATTTTCGTGGGCGCCACCGGTACCGGTAAGTCCACCTCGCTGGCGTCCATGATTGGCCACCGTAACAAGAACTCCAAGGGTCATATCATCACCATCGAAGACCCGATCGAATTTATCCACCAGCACCAGGGCTGCATTGTTACCCAGCGCGAAGTGGGCATTGATACCGAATCCTTCGACGTGGCCCTGAAGAACACCCTGCGCCAGGCGCCGGACGTGATTCTAATCGGTGAGATCCGCACCCCGGACACCATGGACAAGGCCGTCGCCTTCGCCGAAACCGGGCACCTGTGCCTGGCCACCCTGCACGCCAACAACGCCAACCAGGCGCTGGACCGGATTATTCACTTCTTCCCGGCAGACCGCCACGGTCAGCTGTGGATGGACTTGTCATTGAACCTGAAAGGCATTGTCGCCCAACAGCTGATTCCCACCCCGGATGGCAAAGGCCGCCGCGCGGCCATCGAAGTATTGCTGGGCACACCGCTGGTGCAGGACCATATCCGCAAGGGCGAGGTGCATCAGCTCAAGGGGCTGATGAGCAAATCCCGTGAGCAGGGCATGCAGACCTTCGACCAGGCGCTCTACGACCTGTACTCCGCCGGTGAAATCACCTACGAAGACGCCATGCTCCACGCCGATTCCCCCAACGACCTGCGCCTGATGATCAAACTGGGCAACGAAACCGACGCTTCCAGCCTGGACGTAGCGACGCGGGGACTGAGCATCGAGGATACTGAGTAGGAGACGCTGCAGGCTGCACGCTTCACGCAACAACGCGGATGAAGTGCCCTGTGCTCTCCAGGCAAGAGAAGCCGCGCCAGCCACCGGGCGCGGCTGACTCATTTCAGGGAAACGTCAGCGTTGCCATTTTGCGCTTACTGCTGAATATCTCGATAACAGGGACGCTTTTTTACTTTACCAACGGAGGGGGGAACCCATGCAACAACAAAAAGAAACACACCTGACACCCATCGGCTATCTGCTGTGGTTTTTTGGCGGCATCTTTGGCTATCACCGGTTTTACTATGGTCGCCAACTCACCGGCTTGCTGTGGATGTTAACCGCCGGACTCTTTTTCATCGGCTGGATCGTGGATGCATTCCTGATTCCCGGCATGAACCGAGATGCCAACAACCAGTTCAAAAGCGGCGACACCGACTACAGCGCAGCCTGGGTACTGATGCTATTTCTGGGCGTATTTGGCGCACACCGTTTCTACATGGGCAAGATCGGCACTGGCATTCTCTACCTGCTGACCTTCGGCTTGCTTGGTTTCGGCGTTATCTACGATCTGTTCACGCTTAATGGCCAGGTTTCCGAGCGGAACGGGGCAACGGCACAGGGCGAGCCCGTGCCAGCATGAGGAAGAGCAAGCCACACGCTGCAACGCGAACTGGCTCCTTTCTGTAACGAAACAGGCCGCGCCCATCCTTTGGGCGCGGCCTGTTTCGTTTGCGTGCTGCATGGTGCGTGACGCGGACAGCTTGCTGCCATTTCAATAATGCGGCGGCGGGGCGTCTTCGACCTGGGTGGCCTCAAACGCTTCGGACAAATCCATCAGCCGATCCGCCATCTTGCGACAGGTTTTTCCCAACGCATCAATCTGCCGTTGCTGGTCGATGACCACCTTATTCAGCGACTCCACCATGTCTTCCTGGTAGGCCAGCTTGGTTTCAAGCTCAATCAGTCCGTCTTCGCTCATACTCTGCTCTCTTGTAATAACCGTCGGGACCACCGGCATGCCAGTCTACATTGCCGAGAGTTCCCATTACCTCGCCGTCGGAGCGTCGCTGGCGACGCGAACCGGAACGAAGTGTAGGTAACGCCCTTCGGGGCGGCCCGCAGGGTGCACGCCGTGCATAACCCCAACCCCGTTGCGAGAAGCGAAAACCTGACTGCCCCAACGCCCAGATTTTGATTTCCGAAACTCGCTGCTCGCGACTCGTCACTGCTGCCCTATCGCGCCGCCAGCAACGCTCCTGCAAAGATCGTCGCGCCCATTGTACTGGCCCTTTACCCATAATTCCGCTATGGTTTTCGTCGTCTTGGGGGAGTAGTCGCTCGATCGCTTTCACGCAAAGCCCCTTGGCGGTCATCAACATAATTGCGCCTCATGCGCATGGTGGCCGCGTCCGCATCTGGGGAGCCTCTGTATCGCTCCCCCAGGATTGACGAGACCTGAGACATCGCAGGCATTCCGCAGGGGCGGGATTGGCCGGTGATGTCTCTGTGTCGCACAATCCCGCCCCTCTGGAAACATTCATGGACGCCCTGCTCAGTTCCTTCCTGCTGGTTGCCCTCGGTGAAATTGGCGACAAAACCCAGCTGCTATCTCTGGCGCTGATTCTCAAATTCCGCAAACCCTGGCCGATCCTCGCCGGCGTGGTCATCGCCACCTTGCTCAATCACGGCGCCTCTGTCTGGTTTGGCGACTGGCTGGCTGATGCCATCCCGATGGAATGGCTGCGCTGGATTCTCGGCATCAGCTTTATTGGCCTGGGCCTGTGGATGCTGATTCCGGACGGCGACGAAGACGTGGATGACAACCCGCGTTTCGGCCCCTTTATCACCGCGTTGGTGCTGTTCTTTATTGCCGAAATTGGCGACAAGACCCAGCTGGCCACCATTGCCTTGGCCGTACAGTTCAAAGATCAGTTCTGGCCGGTATTAAGTGGCTCCACCCTGGGCATGATTGCCGCCAACCTCCCCGTGATCTGGCTGGCTCACCAGTTCGGCAGCAAACAGTTCGAAATCTGGGCCCATCGCATCAGTGCGATATTGTTTGTGGGTTTCGGGGTATGGGTGTTGGTGTAGGCACGCCTGACGCCTGACGCCTGACGCCAAAGAGCGTATGCTCACGCGCTATACCTGCAACCCTGGTCGCGCTGCGAGGCACCAACGTCTGGCGTCCGGCATCTGGCCTCAAGCGGAATTCATTCATGGCCCTCACCGCCACCATTTACAAAGCCGAACTCACCGTTTCCGATATGGACCGGGACTACTACGCCACCCATAACCTGACAGTGGCGTTGCACCCCTCGGAAACCGAATCGCGGATGATGCTGCGGCTGCTGGCCTTTGCGCTCAACGCCCATGAAGATCTGAGCTTCTCGCGGGGCCTGTCCAACCCGGAAGAGCCAGACCTGTGGCAACGCCACCCCAACGACACCCTCGCCCACTGGATCGAACTGGGCATGCCCGATGAAAAGCGCCTACGCAAAGCGTGCGGGCTGGCTGAGCAGGTCACTATCTACTGTTACGGCCCACGGGCACCCCAGGTGTGGTGGGACAGCATGAAGAACAAGGTGCGCCGCTTCGACAATTTAACCATCGTCCACGTGGACGCCGACAGCGAAGAGGCATTGGCCACTTGTACCCAGCGGGCCATGCAGTTGCAGGCCATGATCCAGGACGGCCAAGTCTGGCTGGGAACAACAGACAATAACGTGGAGATCGCCCTGCAAACCTGGTACCCGGGCGGCGCCACCTAATGCGCCGCCTCGTGAGATACGCCTTGGTGCTACTGGCCCTGACCTGTGCCATCGGCCTGTCTGCCGATACGGAGAATGACGAGCAGAGTCGCTTCCTTGCCAACCTGGCCCGCAACAACCTGATTGATACCGATGCCAGTTACTTCGTCATCCAGCAGGCGGTGGCGCCGGTCGGGGACATTCATGCCGATTCCGGTGAACCCGGTTACATCCTTTACCAGTTCACCGCCGATGTGCTGCACACCCTGAAAGGCCCCGCCCTGGGACAAGTACAATACCGAGTCGGTTATGAGGCCAGCATTCCAGCAACGGTGGATCCGACCCAGCCGCTGCTGGTCAGCCTGTGCCACCATGACGACGGCAGCTTTTATATTCCCGATAACGGCTACCGCTTTGCCATCGACCGTGAACAGCTTGTCGCGCTTCGCGACGAGCCCATCGGGCCAGCCAAAGACCAGGACTGCAGCCACTGATCATCCCGCCGACCCGCCGCACCTTAGTGATTGCGGCGATCACTGTGCTACATTCACCTCTCTTTTCTCGATTTTTTTACTGCATTGCCGAAACGGAGTTCGCCATGCCCGCCACCCCACCGCCATTACTTGAACACCTTTCCCGCCACTGGAAAGGCCTGCTGACCACCGGCATTGTGTTTATTGTGCTTGGCGGCCTGGGGCTTGGCGCCGTCGGCTTATTTACCTTAATCAGTGTGTTCTGGATCGGCGGGCTTCTGCTGCTCGCCGGCCTGATCCAGGTCCTCCAGGCTTTTCGCACACCTACCCTGTCGCGCAGTTTGCCGTTTCTGGTAATGGGCCTGCTGTATGCCCTGCTCGGTGGCTACATGATGGCGCACCCGGCCATCGCCGCCGATGGGCTAGCCCTGATTATCGGCGCCGCCATCGCCATTATTTCCGCCCTGCGGCTGATGATCGCCTGGCACGTTCGCGGCGGGACCAATGCATTTCTGCTGGTTCTCAGTGCCCTGATCGGGCTGGCACTGGCCTGGATGATCTTTGCCCAGTGGCCGGAATCCGGGCAATGGGTTATCGGGCTGTTCCTGGCCATCGAATTGATCATGAATGGCTGGATGCTAGTGATGGTCGCGCTGGGTGCCCGTCAGCATCAACGCAGTGATTGATAACATTCTTCAGGTTAACGCGGCGCCGTCACCACGCCTTGCAGGATCAACATAATGAAAAAAATCATACTGGGGATGGGCGTACTGGCGCTGGCAATGTTTACCCTCTGGTGGTTACAAGATGCGCCGCTTGATGACGCTGCCAGACAATGGCTGGACACAACCCCCAGCAAAGACAAAGACAATCCCGCTTACGCCTACCTGCTGGGCTTTGGTGTACCCGACACGCAATCACCCGCGCAGCAAGGGCGTGAGCTGGCACAGCGACAAAAAACGCACCCGGACCTGACACTGCCCAATGCCTATTCTGAGCTGAGCAGCACACCCCTATTCTGCCAAACCCTGGATGCTACTTGCCTGTTTAAACAGCAAGAAAAACAGGCAGAATCCAAGGCGCTGGTTGCTCGCTATCATTTTCTAATTGATCGCTACCAAACGTTTCTCGATTTTCCTTATTTTTCGGATAATACACCGCCTCGCCTGAATGCCTCGGTTCCCGATTACAGCCTACTGATTGCCGCTTCACGGCTGCAATCTTTGGCCTGGGCCAACAGCGACGATCCCGGCCCGGCAATGCTCTCTGAAATTCAGCGGCTGCGCCACTGGCTAGCCCAGGATCACAGCTTGATTAGCAAAATGGTTGCCAATGCCATTCTGGCGGAAAAATTGCAGTTGACCGCACTTCTTGTGCAGAAAAAAATGATGCCTCCGCCAGTCTTTTCGCCGCTGACTCCAGCGGAAAAAAGTTTCCAGTCGCCAATGCAAAAAGAATTTACACTCATGGCGCATTTCTTTATTGAAGAAAAATACCGGGAAGGAAATGAGAAGGCGAACTGGAGTGAAGAGTTACGCTTCAAAGCAGGCCTGAAAAAACATATCAGCGTGAACCGCATGCTGCCGATGTATCAGCACTACGCGAAACTGGCGAACAAGCCCGCCGATGTCATTCAAGAAGACAATTTTCACACCGCTCCGGCCACAATAGGGCAACGGATTCGCAATCCCATTGGCAACATCTTGCTGGAAACAGGCTCCCCCGACTTCAAGGATTACCTGCTACGACTGGCGCACCTGGATGCGCGCATTCGGCTAATGAGGCACCTTGATCGGAGCACGCAGAGCGGCCCGGTTTCCAACAACCCCTGGACACCCGGCAAGGACGACACACTGACTCGCCAGAAAAAGCAGCTTTGCTTTGCAACCGCACCAGACAGCGACCGCTATTCGTCTTGCCTACCACTGCTCTGATTGCTTTTTTTAATGCAGGAGCGGCGCTGGCAGCGCGATAGAAAACCTTAAAGGCAGCATGTCACCACTGAGGACACCGAAATCATTGAGGAGAGAAGGATTCCCCTCTGTGTGTTCTTTGCTCCCGGTGATGTAAGTGTTTTTGATCCAATGCTGAATCGCGCCGCCAGCGACGCGCCTACGGAAAATCACCGAAAACGAAGCAGACGGGCTCTTTAGCGTGAAGCGTGCAGTGCTTCCCTTCACATACTGCGCTGGTTCACCCGCTGCATGAGTTGTTCGGCAGATTCTTTTCGCTCGGAATAACGATCCGTCAGGTAATCACTGCGATCGCGAGTCAGGTAAGTGAATTTCACCAACTCTTCCATCACATCTACGATACGATCATAAAACCCTGAGGGTTTCATACGGTCATCATCATCGAATTCCAGAAACGCTTTCGGTACCGATGATTGATTGGGGATGGTGACCATGCGCATCCAGCGACCCAACACGCGCAATTGGTTTACCGCATTGAACGACTGGGAGCCACCACTGATCTGCATCACCGCCAAGGTCTTGCCCTGGGTCGGCCGTACCGCGCCCAGTGACAGAGGAATCCAGTCGATTTGTGTTTTCATGATCCCGGTCATGGCGCCATGACGTTCCGGGGAGCACCACACCATGCCTTCACTCCACGTCACCAGATCGCGCAGCTCCTGCACCTTGGGGTGGCTGGCGTCTTCGCTATCCGGCAGGGGCAAGCCGTCCGCATGAAAGATCTGCGTCTCGGCGCCCATGGCCTCCAGCAGGAGAGCTGCCTCTTGCACCATTAAGCGGCTGAAGGAGCGCGCCCGCAACGATCCATAGAGTAAAAGAATTCGCGGCTTGTGCACGGAGGGTTTATCACGGAAGACATCGTCTTGCGTGGGCGCCTGAAAAGAGTCTTTGTCGAGGTTGGCTAAATCGTTCATAACAGTCTCAATGCCATTTCTTCATCATTTACATCGTCATTGCCAGCGCGCTGGCTTCTACCGCTAAATTTTTTCCTGACCTTCGGGAAACCAGTGCTTTGTGCGGTTAATAATGGCCACCAGCGACAGCATGACCGGCACCTCCACCAGCACCCCGACCACCGTGGCCAGAGCTGCACCGGAGTGCAGGCCGAACACACTGATCGCTACCGCCACAGCCAGTTCAAAAAAGTTACTGGTGCCGATCAGGCAGGCGGGGCCAGCCACGTTGTGCGCTAGCCGCAAACGTTTTGCCGCCCAATAAGCGACAATGAAGATGCCGTATGTCTGGATCAGCAAGGGAATGGCAATCAGCACAATGGCCATGGGTTTGGCCAGAATGGTTTCTGCCTGGAAACCAAACAACAACACCACCGTGGCCAACAAACCCATCACACTGACCGGCTTGAGCCGGTGCACAAAATCAGCCACTCGTTCTTCGCTACTTAACCAATGGCGCGTAGCCATGCCTGCCACCAGCGGCAATACCACATACAGCACCACCGACATCAGCAGAGTATCCCAAGGCACAGTAATATCGCTCACGCCCAGCAATAGCCCGGCGATAGGCGCAAACGCGAACACCATAATGATGTCGTTGACGGATACCTGTATCAGTGTGTAATTCGCATCGCCTTTGGTCAGTTGGCTCCACACAAACACCATGGCGGTACAGGGGGCCACGCCCAACAGGATCATCCCGGCGATATATTCGGTGGCTGTTTGCGGGTCCACCCAGCCGGCAAAAAATACCTTGAAGAACAACCAGCCCAGCGCGGCCATGGTGAACGGCTTTATCAGCCAGTTGATCACCAGAGTCAGCAGCAAACCTCGGGGGTTCTGCCCCACTTTCTTAATGGCAGTGAAATCAATCTGAATCATCATCGGGTAAACCATCACCCAGATGAATACCGCCACGGCCAGGTTCACATGGGCATATTCGAAACCGGCCACGGCTTCAAACACACCTGGCACGGCTACACCGAGGGCTACACCGGCAGCAATAGCCAGTGCCACCCAGACACTGAGATAGCGTTCAAAAAACGGCATTACGCATTACCTAAATCACGGTGAATTTTCTGGGCTGAAGCAATCAGCCCCAACGGATTAATGTCAGCAAAATCCAATGCCACCAATGCTTCAATACGGGCATAAAGCTCATTGAAGGTGGTTTCAAACGCGGCATTAATGTCGTCTTCGGTACCTGTGGCATGCGCCGGGTCCGCCAACCCCCAATGCACCTTGGGGGTATCACCCAGCCACACCGGGCACGACTCACCGGCGGCGGCGTCACACACGGTAATGACCATATCAATCTGCTCACCTTCCAGATCATCCATGTTCTTGGAGCTGGGGTTATTCACGGCGACACCGTGGCGCTGCAGCACGGCCAACGCATTGTCGTTAACCTTGCCGGTGGGCATGCTGCCAGCACTCAGACCGCGCAATGCGCCCTGACCCAGATGGTCCGCAAGGGCCTCCCCGATAATGGAACGGCAGGAATTACCGGTGCACAAAAACAAAACATTCAATGGCGTATTCATACATTCGTCTCGTTTGTTGATCGACAATCGGTTTAGCCACAACAGGCCTGATCGGGAAGTGTGATGCCCAGGGCGTCACGGGCCGGCGACACCAGTGTTTCGATGGCCGTGGCGGCCCATTCCGGCAATGCTGGATTCAGCTGGTAATGCATCCAGGTACCCTGGCGTCGGGCCACCACCAGTTCACACTGTCGCAACTGCGCCAGGTGGCGAGACACCGTGGACTGGGGCGCCTGCATGGCATCCACCAGATCACACACACACACCTCTCCCTGACCCTGTAACAGGCACACCAGGCCAAGGCGGATGTCATCGCCGAGGCATTTACAGAGCTGGGTCGGTGTAAGCATGCTTCTACCTTTTATTCGTATATTCGGAAATACGAATATTAAAGGCTCAAGCTTCAAGCTTCAAGCTGTAACACGGGAAAGTTTTGTGACGATGCCGGAAAGGAAAAAGGCCGCGCCTGAAAGTTAGGCACGGCCTTTGAAAGGATCGTAGGAGCGTCGCAGCGGGTTTTGCTTGTAGCTTGCCGCTCTAAGCTTGTCGCTGCCTTTATTTCTTCAGCTTGGCTTCGATCTCATCCACGCTGATATGGCGCACGTCCTTGCCTTCCACCAGGTAGATCACCTGTTCGCCAATATTACGAGCATGATCGCCGATGCGCTCCAGCGCGCGCAGTGACCAGATGATATTAAGCACACGGGTAATGGAGCGCGGATCTTCCATCATGAAGGTAACCAGCGAACGCATGGCGCTGGCGTACTCCATGTCCACTTCGTTATCTTCCGCTGCCACGGTTAGCGCTTTGTTGGCATCAAAGCGAGCAAAGGCATCCAGTGCATCGCGCAGCATATTGCGAACATGGTTACCGATATGCCGCACTTCCACATAGCCGCGCGGCGACTCACCCTCTTGAGCCAACTGCAGCCCCATGCTGGCGATCTTGGCGGACTCGTCACCAATACGCTCCAGGTCCGACACGGCCTTGGAAACCGCAATAATCAAACGCAGATCCGACGCCGCCGGCTGACGCAGGGCCAACACCCGAGTGCATTCCTCGTCGATGAGCATTTCCAGCTTGTCGACTTTGTCTTCGGTTTCGATCACTTTTTCAGCCAGTGCCGAATCTGCCTGCAACAACGCCTGCAACGCATCGACAACCTGCTTTTCCACCAGCCCACCCATTTCCATCAGGTGATTACGGATGGATTCCAGCGCTTCGTTAAACTGTGTCGAGCTATGCTCGCCAAAATGCATACGGTCCATTTTTTTACTCTCCTTTCCCGCGCCTTAACCGAAACGACCGGTGATATAGGCTTCTGTCAGATCGTGCTCCGGTTTGGTGAACACGGTTTCGGTATCGTTCATTTCCACCAAACGGCCCAGGTGGAAGTAAGCGGTGCGGTGAGATACCCGCGCAGCCTGCTGCATGGAGTGAGTGACGATGGCGATCGTGTAGGATTCGCTCAGTTCGCTGATCAGTTCCTCGATCTTGGCAGTGGCGATAGGGTCCAATGCGGAGCAAGGCTCATCCATCAGCACCACCTCCGGGCTTACCGCAATCGTCCGGGCAATACACAGGCGCTGCTGCTGCCCACCGGACAAACCGGTGCCGGAGGCATGCAGGCGGTCTTTCACCTCGTCCCAGAGGCCCGCCTTGCGCAGGCTGTTTTCCACGATTTCGTCCAGGTCGTATTTCTTGTTGGCCAGGCCGTGAATGCGCGGCCCATAGGCCACGTTATCGTAGATGGACTTGGGGAAAGGATTGGGCTTCTGGAACACCATGCCCACTCGGGCGCGCAGTTCCACCACATCCAGTTTGGGATCATAAAGATCCTGATCTTCCAGATGCAGGCTGCCCTTCACCTTACAAATGTCGATGGTGTCGTTCATGCGGTTCAGGCACCGCAGAAAGGTGGACTTGCCGCAACCAGACGGGCCGATCAGCGAGACCACTTCATTCTTGCCGATGTCCAGGCTGACACCATGGATGGCCTGATTATCGGCATAGAACACCTCCACATCACGCAGGCACATTTTCGGATCATCCACAAAAGGTTGACCCACGGTCTGATCGGGATAGGGGGTGTCTTGTGTCATTGCATCACGCTCGTTAATGGCCTGGTCTTTGGCCGCATCATTGTGGCCCAGAGACGGTTTGTCCAGTTGCTGTGCGGTTTCCATCATTCAAATCCTCGTTACCAGCGCCGCTCAAGGCGCTTGCGCAAGACCACCGCCAAAGTGTTCATGGTGATCAGGAAAGCCAGCAGCACCATGATGGCGGCCGATGCCAGCGCTTCGAAAGATTGTTCCGGGCTATCCGCCCACAGGTAGATCTGTACTGGCAGTACCGTGGCGGCATCCAGCGGATCAGCGGGCAAATCCACAATGAACGCCACCATGCCGATCATCAGCAGGGGCGCCGTTTCCCCCAGCGCCTGGGCCATACCGATAATGGCACCGGTGAGCATGCCCGGCAGCGCCAGCGGCAGCACATGGTGCAGCACCACCTGCATCTTCGACGCGCCCAGCCCCATGGCGGCCTGACGAATACTTGGCGGCACCGCCTTGATGGCGGCGCGGCTGGAAATAATGATGGTCGGCAAGGTCATCAGTGTCAGCACGATACCGCCCACCAATGGCACCGAACGAGGCAAGCCAAAGAGCCCGATAATTACGGCCAAGCCCAGCAAGCCGAAAATGATTGAGGGCACGGCCGCCAGGTTGTTGATATTCACTTCGATGAAGTCGGTAAACTTGTTTTTGGGTGCAAATTCTTCCAGATAAATGGCAGCGGCCACCCCGATGGGGAAGCTCAAAATCAAGGTCACAATCATAGTGAACACGGAACCCAGAATGGCCCCCAGAATCCCCGCCTGTTCCGGCTCCCGGGAATCCCCGTAACTGAACAACGACTGGTTAAACACCATGCGGGTTTCACCGGACGCTTCCAGCTCGGCCACCCAGGCCTTCTGTTCGGCATTCAGGCGGCTGTCTTGACGCTGTTCTTCATTGGCCTTGAGGAACAAATCCACATCATCGTCCGCCAGCAACCACAAAGTCCGCGTCTGCCCCAGCAGATCGGGGTCTTCACGCAGCATGTCGCGCAGGGCATAGCCAGCACCGGTACTCATCAACTGATTCAGGGCACGCGTGTCCTGGCGTGACTCCACATCCGGGAACCGTTCTGCCAGCGCCTCTCGGATTGCGCCCTGATAGTTGCCGTAATTCAGGGCCTCTTCATCACGGGGGTCGCTAACATCCAGCACCTGGGCATCAAAGGTAATCGGCAGCTGGATTTCATATTCAACAAAGGCACTGTAGCCCTTGCCAATGATGTCGGTGAACAACAGCACCAGCGCCATCAGGCCAATGCCAATGGACCCCATGCCAAATGCCTTGAAGCGTTTCTCTGCCCGGTAGCGCCGGGCCAGCGTCTTGCGAACTTTTTCTGTGGTTTCGCTCATAACGTTTTCTCCCGACGCTAGTCGTACTGCTCGCGGTATTTCTTCACGATGTGCAGCGCGAAGATATTCATGACCAGGGTAGTAATGAACAACATCAAACCCAGGGCGAATGCAGCCAGAGTCTTGGCGCTATCAAACTCCTGGTCACCGGTCAGCAGGGTGACGATCTGTACGGTAATGGTGGTCACCGCTTCCAGCGGGTTAGCGGTCAGGTTGGCCGCCAGCCCTGCGGCCATCACCACGATCATGGTTTCACCAATGGCCCGCGACGCGGCCAGCAAAATGCCGCCCATGATCCCCGGCAACGCGGCCGGGAAAATCACTTTCTTGATGGTTTCACTCTTGGTCGCGCCCAGCCCCAGGGAGCCATCGCGCATAGCCTGAGGAACCGCCGTGATCACGTCATCTGCCAGCGATGACACGAAAGGAATAATCATCACGCCCATCACCAACCCCGCGGCCAGCGCCGACTCCGAGGCCACATCCAGGCCGATGGACTCACCCATGCCGCGAATAAAAGGGGCCACAGTCAGGGCAGCAAAAAAACCGTAGACCACCGTGGGCACCCCGGCCAACACTTCCAGTGCTGGCTTGGCCACGGTGCGCACCCTTTTGCTGGCGTATTCCGACAGATAGATAGCGGACATCAGCCCCACCGGCACCGCCACCAACAAGGCAATGGCAGAAATCAGCATGGTCCCCATGAACAATGGCACGGCACCGAAGGCGCCACCGGAGGCCACTTGGTCGGCCCGTAATGCTGTCTGCGGGCTCCACTGCAACCCGAACAGGAAATCGGTGACCGGCACCTTGCCGAAGAAGCGGATGGACTCGAACAGCACCGACATCACAATGCCCACGGTGGTCAGGATGGCAACGGTTGCGCATAGCATGAAAAGCGTCTGCAGTACCTGCTCCACCTGCTGGCGAGCGCGCATTTGCGGGGAGACTTTCAGCCAGGCCCAGGCGCCGCCAAACATGCACAGCACGATGATCACCACCGTCAACGCCATGGCGCTGGTTTGGCGCAGACTCTGCAACGTCTCTGCCGCCGCCGCGATAGGAGGTTCAACAAAGTTGGCCGGCAGCGCGCCGCTGGCCACGTTCTGAATTTTGCTGAGCGTCAGGTTATAGCTGGACGCATCCGCCGGCTGCAGCTCTGCTGGCAAACTCGCCAGCACCTGTTGCCGGATAATACTGTCATCAAATGCCAGCCACAGGCCCAGCACCACCAAGGCAGGAATGGCACCTGTCTCTTATACACATCTCCGAGCCCACGAGACTCCTGAGCATC
>OJHM01000414.1_pt1 | contig 13537 bp, 7 predicted proteins | sample 1595241 | NCBI WGS metagenome assembly OJHM01 (sample SAMN05416781, study PRJEB24817) | seawater metagenome | isolation source: Sea water | place: Canada:Atlantic | collected 2013-11
CCAATAAGAAACGGCTCATGAGCATTGAAGTACTGACTGCCGATGTTGAGGGTGGTGAAAATCTGCAACGCTGGGCAGCCATGGGGTTGCCAATTCCGCCCAGCTGGCGCATTGACCGCAGCGTGGTGGCAGACAGTTCTGCCGCGTCGTTGACCCAACAATTGCGCGCCTTGCCGCGCATGTTTACCGATAACCGTTATTGGGTACTTCAGCAGGGCCCCATGAACCCGGATTCACGCCGGGAGAGCCTGTTGAATCTGGATTCCGACGAATCCCTGGCGGCGGCACTGCAAAGCATTTTTGACCGCGAGCCGGGCCCGGATCACGTGGTGATCCAGGCGCTGCCGCGGCAACAGGCCGCTGGCGTGCTGTTTACCCGCCACCCGTTACGCCAGGACCTGCCACACATGGTGGTGGAAGGCGTGGTGGATGGCAGCAATGAGCGTCAGCGGCTGATATTCGATGACAACGGCCGGCTGGTGCATGCGACGCAGGCCGCTGTGCCACTGAGCCAGCGGGTGGATGAAACCCTGCTGTGCCAACTCCATACCCAACTCAAACAGAACTTTGATCGACCCCAGGCCGGTGAATGGGTTTTCGATGGAGAGCAGCTGTGGCTGCTTCAGACGTTGCCAGTGGGCTCGCTGCCAGAGCCCAAGGAAGCCTGGACGCGCCGTGCCGGGGTGGGGTTGTTCAATCAAGTAGAAACGCCACTGTGGTACACCCTCGCAGGCCGTTGGCTGAAAGCGGCCTTTTGGGAGCCACTGGTCGAGCAGGCCGGGTGGAGCCGTCTGGCCAAGATCGAGCCGTACCGGCGCCAGCACAGCCATATCTATACGAATTGTGCTTTTTTCCGTGAGCTTCAGAAGCAGCACAAAGGCGCTGGCCGTTTTGTGCCGCCGGCCTGGCAGCAGCTGGAAATTCATGATGACGTAACGGCGGTGCGTTCGCGTTCGCGGCTTGGCAACACCGTGACCCAATGGCGCCACCGCTGGGCGCTGACGCAGTTGTCTCTGGATATTCGCCACTGGAAAGAACCAGACGTGACCCGTGAAGGGCTGTGGCGTGCGTTTATGCGACTGGATGCCATGGGCGAGGCTCTCAGCCGCGTGGATGGCGAGCTTGCCTATCTGACTCTCGCCGATGCCTTGCCCCGTTATGTCGCACCGTTACCGCTACCGTTACTGGTCACCCCTGCTGAACTGCAAGCGGTTCAAGCGCTGGCCCGGGGTGATGTGGAGTCGGTGAAACATACCGCGCTGCGCCCTGGCGCCGATCCGGTACACGCGCCGCTAAATGAAGGCCCGGCCCAGGCCGCTACCCTGAATGGCTTGCAGCAACCGGGCGTGGTCAGCGACGCACAGCTGGCGCAACCGCGCGAGCAGGACGCCAATGCGCTGCGTATGGCGCGCACGGCCCGCGGGCTGCGTTTTGCTATCGGTAATCGGCTGCGGCATCTGTTGCGCTCCATGGGTGCCATCGCGGTGGAGCAGGGCATGCTGCAGCACCCCGACGATATCTATTTCCTGTATTTCGATGAGCTCTGGCAGCTCTGGATGGGGCAAAAGCTGCCCGCCAGTGCGGGCAGAGAGGTCATCGGCGACCGCAAACTCCGCTATCTGGATGACGGACTACAAGGCGCGCCAGACTGGAAGATGGATCAGGTGGGCTATGGTTTCGGTGGCGGCCAGCGGCTCAGCCCGTTGTTGCGCGGGCTGCCACTGGTTAGCGGGTCTGTGGAAGGGCCGATTCGACGGGTGTGCAGCGCCTGGTGTCTTAACAAGATCCAGCCTGGCGATATCGTGGTTGTCGATCAGGTAGAGCCCGCATGGCTGCCCTGGCTGGTACAGGCAGCTGGCCTGGTGATTGCCGAGCAGGATCCGGCTAACGGTGCCGCCAGCCTGGCGGTGACGTATGGCATTCCGGCTATCTGGTCTGCCAGTGATGTGATGCATAGCGTGCAGGACAATTTGCAGGCCACGCTGGATGCCACCCAGGGCCAGCTTGATGTCGCCCCGGTTATGGATGACGATAACGCCAACTAAGGCTTGGCGTAACGACGACACGTTTCGATCAGTCCACATGTTGCTCTTGTCCCACACAGGCAGGTTCCATGGCGCAACCACCGGATCAGGAAGAAGATACTCGCCCGTTCGTGGCGCCGTGCCACACGATAGATAACCGCGCTCCGCTGCGCTGGTTGCGTAAGGGCTGGCACGATTTCAAGGCGGCGCCGGGCCCAAGCCTGGTGTATGGCGGCATCATGGTCGCTATTAGCTATCTGATCAGTGCTGCGGCCTGGTGGTTCGGTAACATGGGCCTGTACCTGGGGCTGCTTTCCGGCTTTGTTTTTCTTGGGCCGCTATTGGCGCTCAATCTCTACGATATCAGCATTCAGTTACAGCAAGGGCGGGTACCCAGCTTGTCCGAAAGTTTACGCCAGGCGCGGGCCTGCATGGGCGACGCGCTTACCTTTACCGTGATTTTGGTGGTGGTGTTCTTGGTGTGGGCCCGGGCGGCGAACCTGATTTATATCTTTTACCCGGTGAACGAATGGCATCTGGATAATGTGCTGTTGTTTTTCGGGGTGGGCAGTAGTGTGGGCGCGCTGTTCTGCGCGATTGTCTTCACGGCCAGTGCGTTTTCGCTGCCCATGATCATGGATCGCAAGACCGACATGGTGACCGGAGTCATTACCAGCACCAACGCGGTGTTACGTAACAAGCCGGCATTGTTTGTGTGGGCCTGCCTGATTGGCATTTGCCTGTTGATCGGGCTGCTGACGGCCTACCTGGCGTTGGTGGTGTTACTCCCGGTGCTTGGCTATGCCACTTGGCACGCTTACCGCGAAGTGATTGACGCCAATGAGTGGGAACCGCGGTTTGAGCTTCCTGCTGAGGACGCGCGTTGAGCACTTAACGCTGAAACGCGGAAACAGAGGCGTTGTCGGCCATCCTGCTCCCGCGTTTTCACGTTGAATGATTCGAGTCTAATTCTCGTCAATGTAGCCCAGCAGGTGCGGCACCATGCGTTCGATCTCCTTGCGTGTCATGCCTTTGCGCGCGGAATAGTCGTCCATCTGGTCCTTCGCCAGTTTGCCAGTGCCGAAATACTTGGCTTCCGGGTGGGAGAAGTACCAGCCGGATACCGCGGCAGTAGGCAGCATGGCGTAGCTTTCGGTCAGGGTCATGCCGGCATGGGTCTCCGGATCCAGCAACTGCCATAGCAGGGCTTTCTCGGTATGGTCCGGGCACGCCGGGTAGCCAGGCGCGGGGCGGATGCCCCGGTATTTCTCGCTAATCATGTCCTGGTTGCTCAGGCCTTCGTCTTTGGCGTACCCCCAGTAGTCCTTGCGGACTTTTTCATGCAGGCGCTCGGCAAAAGCTTCCGCCAGCCGGTCCGCCAGAGCCTTGAGCATGATGGCGGAATAGTCGTCATGATCGGCCTCGAAGCGGGCCACATGCTCGTCGATACCAATGCCGGCGGTGACCGCAAAGCCACCCAGCCAGTCGGTGAGTCCGGTTTCTTTGGGGGCAATGAAGTCACTCAGACAGAAATCCGGCTTGTCGTTCTTGCTCCGGTCCAGCTGCTGGCGCAGGTGATGGAGAGTCATGAAGGCCTCTTTATCACCTGGATTGCGGTACAGCTGAATGTCGTCCATGTCCGAGTTTGCAGGCCAGAAACCTATTACGCCGCGGGCGGTTAGCCACTTTTCTTCAACGATTTTCTCAAGCATGTCCCGGGCATCCCGGTAGAGCTTGGTGGCTTCTGTGCCGACCACTTCATCGTCGAGGATCTTGGGGAATTTGCCGGCCAGCTCCCAGGCGCGGAAGAAGGGGGTCCAGTCGATACGCTGCACCAAGTCGTCCAGCGGGTAGTCGTCCATTACCTTCAGGCCTTTCACCTTGGGCTCCGGCGGCGTGTAATCACTCCAGTCGGGCTGGAAGCGATGCTCTCGGGCCTGATCGATGGAAATCAGGCTGCGATCTACCTGCTGCTGCTTGCGGCGTACGCGCAGTGCCTCGTAGGTTTCCTTGATTTCAGCCACGTAGTCGGCCTTGGCGGTTTTGGATAGTAGCTTGGAGGCCACACCGACGGCACGAGAGGCATCGGCCACGTGGACCACGGCTTCGTTATAGGCCGGATCGATCTTCACCGCGGTATGAATGCGGCTGGTGGTGGCACCACCAATCATCAATGGCAGGTCCATTTCCAGGCGCTGCATTTCACTGGCTACATGGACCATTTCTTCCAGCGAAGGGGTGATCAGCCCGGACAGGCCGATGATGTCGACTTTTTCCTCTTTGGCTACCTCGAGGATTTTGTCGCAGGGCACCATGACGCCTAGGTCCACCACGTCATAGCCGTTACATTGCAGGACCACGCCGACAATGTTCTTGCCAATGTCGTGCACGTCGCCTTTCACCGTGGCCATCAGAATTTTGCCGTTAGCTTCATCCTGGGTGCCGAGCTCTTCTTTTTCCTTCTCCATGTAGGGCATCAAGTAGGCCACCGCCTTCTTCATGACTCGGGCGGACTTGACCACCTGGGGCAGGAACATCTTGCCTTCGCCAAACAGGTCCCCGACCACGTTCATGCCGTCCATCAGCGGGCCTTCGATGACGTGGAGAGGGCGAGCGGCATTCTGGCGGGCCAGCTCGGTGTCTTCTTCCACGTAGTCGGCAACGCCTTTCACCAGAGCATGCTCAAGGCGCTTTTCTACCTCCCACTCTCGCCAGGCCAGGTCTTCCTTCTTGGCTTTTTCGCCGCCGCTGCCACGGTATTTCTCGGCCAGATCCAGCAGCACTTCGGTGCCGTCCTCATTGCGGTTGAGCACCACATCTTCCACTGCGTTGCGCAGCTCGTCGGGAATGTCCGCATAAATGGCCAGCATGGTGGGGTTAACGATGCCCATGTCCATGCCGTTTTTGATGGCGTAATAGAGGAAGACCGCGTGGATGGCTTCACGAACCGTGTCATTGCCCCGAAAGGAGAAGCTCACATTGGAGACCCCACCGGAGATCATGGCGTGGGGCAGGGTGCGCTTGATGTCGCCTACCGCTTCGATGAAATCCACGGCGTAGTTGTTGTGCTCTTCGATGCCGGTGGCAATGGCGAAGATGTTGGGGTCAAAAATAATATCTTCGGGGGGAAAGCCCACTTCTGTAGTGAGCAATTTATAGGCACGGGTACAGATTTCCACCTTGCGCTCGCGGGTATCGGCCTGGCCTTCCTCGTCAAAGGCCATGACGATCACGGCGGCACCGTAGCGGCGCAGTAGACGTGCCTGGTGCAGGAAGGCCGCTTCGCCTTCCTTCATGGAAATGGAGTTCACTACGCCCTTGCCCTGGATGCATTTCAGCCCGGCTTCGATCACTTCCCACTTGGAGGAGTCGATCATGATCGGCACTTTGGAGATTTCCGGTTCGGATGCCACCAGATTGAGGAACTTCACCATGCACTCGGCGGATTCCAGCATCCCCTCATCCATGTTGATATCGATGATCTGGGCGCCGTTCTCCACCTGGTCGCGGGCCACTTCCAGTGCGGTATCGTAGTCTTCTTCCTTGATCAGGCGCAGGAACCGCTTGGAACCGGTCACATTGGTTCGTTCGCCCACATTCACGAACAGGGAGTCCTTGGTGATGGTGCAGGGCTCCAGCCCAGACAGGCGGCAAGCTACTTCGATGTCGGGAAGTTTACGCGGTGCCAGGCCTTCCACGGCGTCGGCCATGGCGGCAATGTGCTCCGGCGTGGTGCCACAGCAGCCACCGATGATATTGAGCAAGCCTTTTTCCGCCCAGGCGCGCACTTCTTTTGCCATGGTGAACGGGTCCAGGTCATATTCGCCCATTTCGTTGGGCAACCCGGCGTTGGGGTGAGCCGATACATAGGTCTCGGAAATGCGAGACAGTTCGTCAATGTAGGGGCGCAGCTCCATGGGGCCCAGCGCACAGTTCAGCCCAAAGCTGATTGGACGAGCGTGGCGCAGGGAGTTGTAGAACGCTTCGGTGGTCTGGCCGGTAAGCGTGCGGCCGGAAGCATCGGTGATGGTGCCGGACACCATTACCGGTAAGTCGAGATTGTTCTCGTAGCAATACTGGTCCACCGCAAAGACAGCAGCCTTGGCGTTCAGTGTGTCGAAAATGGTTTCGATCAGCACCATGTCGATGCCGCCCTCTACCAGCCCATCCAGGGCCTCCAGGTAGGCGTTTACCAGAGTATCGAAGTTGGTGTTGCGGTAGCCGGGATCATTCACATCCGGGCTGATACTGGCGGTACGGTTGGTGGGGCCGAGCACCCCGGCTACGTAACGGGGCTTGTCCGGGGTGGATGCCTCATCGGCGGCCTCGCGAGCGACTCGGGCAGCGGCCACGTTAATGTCCCGCGCCAGGTACTGCATATCATAGTCGGCCATGGCGATGGACGTGGAGTTGAACGAATTGGTCTCAATGATATCCGCGCCCGCATCCAGGTAGCCCTTGTGCAGTGCCTTGATCCGCTCGGGCTGCGTCATGCTGAGCAGGTCGTTGTTGCCTTTCAGGTCGCTGGGCCAGTCCGCGAATTGGCTGCCACGGAATTCCTCTTCACTGAACTTGCAGCGCTGGATCATGGTGCCCATGCCGCCATCCAGAATCAGAATACGTTCCTGGAGTTGGGCAGTAAGTTGCGCTCGCGGGTTCTGTGACATCGATGGCTCCGGCAAAGGCGGGAAATTGGGGCGTGCATTATAGCGGGGCAGGGCGCAGATACCCAATATCGGCTGTCATTTCCGTGGAAAAGCGCTACAAAACAGGCTTGCTGATGATGACGGACTGGTCATCTGCCTCATTAGGTTTCATGATTGCAGCTGGTCGGGCACCGGGAAGGCGGGGCTTTCCTGTCTGCCTGCTGATGAAATTTTTGTAAAATCCCATGTGGCGGTGGCACTTTAACTTGGGCTAGCCGCGAGAACGGGCATAATTCGCGCTCACAGGATGAGGAGTACGTTTAATGGATCAATATCTGACCCAACTAGAAACCTTTGCCAATGAAAATCTGGTGCCCTATGCCTGGAGCATTGCCGCAGCACTGATTATTTTCATTGTTGGTAGCTGGATCGTGGCCCGCTTGAGTGGCTGGGTGAAAAAGCTACTGAACAAACGCATGGACGAAACCGTTGCCACCTTCCTGGGCCGCATTGTTCATATACTGATGTTTGTCTTTGTGGTGATTGCGTCCCTGGACCAGCTCGGCATTGAGACGACCTCTCTTGTGGCGATTCTGGGTGCTGCCGGTCTGGCCGTTGGCCTGGCGTTGAAAGACTCTCTGGGGAACTTCGCTGCTGGTGTCATGCTGATCATGTTCAAACCGTTCCGCGTGGGCCATTACGTGGAGGCGGGTGGAACATCCGGCACCGTGAAGGAAATCCGGATTTTTGCCACCATCATGAACAGCCCGGACAACAAGGTTATCACTGTCCCTAATGGGGCGATCATGGCCGACAGCATCGTCAACTACTCCGAGAAACCGACTCGCCGGGTAGATATGGTCTTCGGCGTCGCTTACGATGCGGACCTTTCTGTGGTGAAGAAGGTGCTGCAGGACGTGTTGGCTGCCGATGAGCGCGTTCTCAAGGATCCGGCCCCGACCATCGTGGTGGGTGAGCTGGCCGACAGCTCTGTTAACTTCCTGTGCCGCCCCTGGGTGAATAGCGCCGATTACTGGCCGGTACTGTGGGAGACCACGGAAGCCGTGAAGCGTCGCTTTGACGAAGCCGGGATTGGCATCCCGTTCCCGCAGATGGACGTGCATCTCGACAAAAACGATTAAGGAGTGATTCATGCGCAGTAAGACAATCGCTGCCATGCTGCTAGCCGCCGGTCTTCCGGCGGTTTCAGTCGCTGCAGAAGAAGCAGCGGCTGATGAAGGCAGCGAAATTTCCAAGTGGTCCGGGGACATTGGTGTCGGCCTGCTGTTCAAGCGTGGTAACACCAATTCTGATTCGACCAACGCCAACGTTAATATGGCACGGGACAGCGCCCTGTGGCGCCATACCTTTAAAGCGGATGCCAATAACGAAAAGGAAGAAGATCCGGATACGGAAGAGTACAACCGTACGGATGAGAACTACTTTGCATCCTACAAGCTGGATCGCAAACTGGGCGAAGACTCCAAGAACTACTTGTTCAACGTGCTGACGTATCAGAAGGATAACTTCTCGGGTTATCACTACGAAGCCAGTTATGCCATTGGTCTTGGTCGCCGTTGGGTTGAAACGGAACGCCAAACGCTGGACGCCGAATTCGGTCCGGGTTATCGGGTAAAGTGTCTGGAACCACAGGACACCTATTTTAGCTGTGATAGCTCTGAAGAAGATGTGATTGCCCGGGTTGGTATCAAGTATGAGCTGAAGGTGAGTGATAACACGACCTTCAAGGAAGACTTGACCACCGAGGTGGGCGATGATGGCTCTGATACCCGTGCAGAAACGTCACTGACGACTGCCATTAACTCAAGCTTTGCGCTGCGTCTGCGCCATTTGCTGGAGCATGACTCTTCGGCGCCGGTAGGTACCGAGGAAACGGACCATACCTTCTCCGTCGGGGTGGTTTACACCCTTCAGTAGTGCCCCTCTGGCATCAAAAAAGCCCCGGCCTTTCAGGTTCGGGGCTTTTTTTGTTCTTCGCGACATTCAGCGAATGTCCGAGCTGATGGTCTCTGATTTTTGAGTATGGCGCAGTGGTTGTTGAACGCCTGAAGCCCGGCGCCTGACGCGAAAAGCGCTACACCCATCCCCATGCCTCCCGGATGACATACACAGGCTTTTAGGTCTCTATTGATGCCTTTCCAGGAGGCGAGGGCGAGGGCTTGTAAGGAACGCGTTAGACCTGCAGGCTAGTGTGTTTAAAGCGTCATGTCTCCAGCGTTAGGTATCTGGGATGCCCGGAGATAAGCACGATAAACGCGTTGAACTCGTGGGCGCGCGCTTCCACTCTAATCCGCGATGGACCAAAAAAAAGGAGCCCGAAGGCTCCTTTTTTGATGAAGGCGATGATCAGCCTTCTTTCAGGGCGGTGGTGATGTCCAGCACCGCGCCTTTGCCGTCACCGAACAACATCAGTGTGTTGTCCTTGGCAAACAGCGGGTTGGGCAGGCCGGCGAAACCGGCGCTCAGCGAGCGTTTAACCACAACCACGGTCTTGGCTTTATCCACGTTGAGGATCGGCATGCCGTAAATCGGGCTGCCTTTATCTTCGCGGGCCATGGGGTTGGTTACGTCGTTAGCGCCCAGAACGATAGCCACATCGGTCTGCTCAAAGGTTGGGTTAATCTGATCCATATCCTTGAGCTTGTCGTACGGCACTTCGGCTTCAGCCAGCAGTACGTTCATGTGGCCAGGCATACGGCCAGCAACCGGGTGAATCGCATACTCCACTTCGATGCCAGCGGCTTCGAGGGTGTCTGCCATTTCACGGACAGCGTGCTGCGCCTGGGCCATGGCCAGACCAAAACCAGGTACGATGACGACGCGTTGTGCGGTTTCCAGCATCATCGCGACTTCGTCGGCGGAGGTGGACTTCACCTTGCCCGCGTAAACTTCGTCTGCGTCCATGGCTTCGCCAGCTTCCGCCATTACACCAAAGAGTACATTGGTGAGCGAGCGGTTCATGGCTTTACACATAATGCTGGTCAGGATCAGGCCTGATGCACCCACCAGGGAACCGGTAATAATCAGGGCGCTGTTGCCCATGATGAAACCGGCCGCCGCTGCGGCTACACCCGAGTAGGAGTTCAGCAGGGCGATCACAACGGGCATGTCCGCACCACCAATTGGCAGCACCAGGAACAGGCCCAGCAACATGGCTGCAGCCACCAGACCCCAGAGCACCATTTCGTTGCCCGGGTTAGCCACCAGGTAGCCGATACCGACGATCGAGCCGATAAACAGGATCGCGTTGAGCACCTTCATGCCCGGGAAGCCCATGGGCTGCCCGCTGATGAGTTCTTGCAGCTTGGCAAACGCTACCAGGGAACCGGTCAGGGTAACGGCACCGATCAATACGGCTGCGCCAATGGCGATCATTGACACGGTATCGTGGGAACTGCTGGTGCTGAAAAACTCCGCTGCGGCCACAGCAAAGGAGGCACCGCCACCAAAGCCGTTAAGCAGAGCGATCATTTGCGGCATGGAAGTCATCTGAACCTTCTTGGCCATAATGGCACCAATCAGGCCACCGACAACGACGCCGGCAATGATTACTTCATAGGTAACAATTCGCTCGTTGAGCAACGTCACCACGGCAGCCACACCCATACCGGCTGCCGCCAGCAGGTTACCGCGTACCGCAGTCTTTGGCTTGGTCAGCCCCTTGATGCCCAGCACAAACAGGCAGGCAGCAATCAAGTAGGCGATATCAATCCAGTTCTGAGAAACGTGCATGATTTACTTCCTCTTGAACATCGCCAGCATTCGATTGGTGACCATAAAGCCCCCAATCACGTTAATCGTGGCCAGCACCACCGCGATGAAGCCGAGTACGCTAACCAACATGCTGCCCTCGGAGCCCGCGGCAACCAGCGCACCCACGATGGTGATACCGGAGATCGCATTGGAACCCGACATCAACGGCGTGTGCAGGGTGGGCGGTACTTTGGTGATCAGTTCCACGCCGAGGAAGATCGCCAGCACAAACAAGGTAAGATTGGCTACAGGATCCATTACTTGTCCTCCTTGCTAGCCGCGTCGGGCGCTTCTTCAGTAACTTCCGGCTCAGGCTTGGCCAGAGCAGGGAGGCCGAGAATATCGCGCAGACGAGGTTGGGGAACATCGCCGTCGTGACTGATCACGGTTTCGGCAACGATTTCGTCTTCGAAATCCAATTGCAGCTTGCCTTCATCGTCGATGAGCAAGTTAAGCAAGTTTTCCATGTTCTTGCCGAACATCTGGCTGGCATGGAAGGCGACAGTGGAGGGCACGTTTTCCGGACCGATGATGGTCACGCCGTGCTTCACTACAGTCTTGCCGGATTCGGTCAGATCACAGTTGCCACCACGTTCTGCGGCCAAGTCCACGATAATGGAACCGGGCTTCATGGCTTTCACCATGTCTTCGGTAACGAGAATCGGGCTCTTGGCGCCAGGGATGGCGGCGGTGGTGATGATGACGTCCATTTCCTTGACCACTTCGGTCATTAGCTCACGCTGACGCTTCAGGAAATCTTCACCTTGGGCCTTGGCATAACCGCCAGTACCTTCAGCTTCACCGGTATCCAGATCCAGTTCGACCGGCTTGGCACCAACCGACAGAATCTGTTCACGGGCAGCCGGACGTACGTCGTAAGCTTCAACGACGGCACCCAGGCGCTTGGCTGTGGCACAGGCCTGAAGCCCGGCAACGCCTGCGCCCATGATGAGCACGCGTGACGGCTTCATGGTGCCGGCAGCGGTCATGTTCATGGGGAACATGCGCTCAGACTCCGTGGCGGCCAGCAGTACGCACTTATAACCCGCAATCATGGCCATGGAGGAAAGGACATCCATGGCCTGGGCGCGGGTAATACGCGGTACCAGCTCAAGCGCCAGGCCGGAGACTTTCTTCTCGGCCAGAGACTGGGCAAATTTCGGGTTGGCCAACGGATCGGTCATGCCGATCAGAACCTGGCCTTCCTTCAGTTTGTTCAGATCCTCGTCACCGTTCTTGATGTTGCTGCCGGGCGTTTGCACCTGCAGAACAACTTGAGCGGAAGAGAACACCTCATCGCGATCAACCAGCTTGGCTCCGGCAGCTTCATAAGTGCTGTCCGGATAACCGGCAATATCGCCGGCGCCGCGCTCGATGATGATCTCGACACCTTGTTTTTTCAGCAGTGCGCTGACATTGGCAGGCGTTAAAGCAACGCGCTGCTCGCCAGGGCAGATTTCTTTGGGAACACCGATAATCACCTGCGTTACCCCCGTCTGTGGTTCGCAAATAATTGGCTGTTCAGGAGGAAGGATATTGGCAACCCAAAACCTCTGAAAGCCTCGAAAACCGGCCGATTCAGCTGAACCGGCCGATGAGCAGGATGCTAACCTTATTGTGCACGTACCAGCTTGGCAAATGACAAATGGTTATCGTACCGATAAGCGGGCGATAAATGAGCGTTTTGGCCACTCAGCACCCGATACCGTGTAGATTAGCCACCCGGGCTGACTGTTTTTTGATCAACCAGGGCGATGTCGTCCTCTTCCTGCATGTGAATGAAGGGCTCAAGAATCGTGTTGCCACGGACTTCAGACTCAATCACATGCAAAAATGTGTATGCACCAAGCAGTTTGCGGGCGAGAAAAATGAATTCCTTGGGCGGCACATCAAAATGCACAGACAGCGCATTGCGCCCGGCACGGTTCATAATCCGGTTGGGCAGGTTGCTTTTACCCCAGCAGTACTCGCCATTTTCATTCAGCACGGAGGCGGGGGGCGGGTAGCGGTCCGGGTCCTGCAGCACCTCAACGGCTTCGAAACAGAGTTCTGAGAACTCTTCAAGCAGTTTGCGCGGGGCGTTGCGTGCGAGGAAGTCGAGGGCGTTGAGCGCGCGGATCAGGCGGTCCGGATCGTGGTAAAACGAGGCGCGGATCATCTCCCGGCCGGGGCCAAGCACCTCGTTGTCGAAATCACGGATAGCACCGAAATCCAGCAGCACAATCTGATCCTGCTCCGGGGTTTCCCCGATGCGCAGCAGGTAGTTGCCGAAATTCGGGTCCGTCTGCATCTTGTTCCATTCGAACACTTCCCGGCAGCACAGCTCCATGATGGCGCGGCCGATAAAGTTACGGCGGGTCTGGGAGAGTTCCAGCACGGCGGGATCATTGACGCCAATGCCTCGCTCGAAGGTCATGCACATGATGTTGTGGGTGGAGAATTCCGGGACGATTTCCGGCACCACGAAACGTGTGTCATCGGCCAGCGCGGTACGGAAATGGCGGGTGGTATGGGCCTCAAGATCGTAATCGACTTCCCGCTTGAGCATCTCCCGTACTTCATCGAGCCACAGGTTGAACTGCTCGGTCATCGGTACCAGGCGGCTCAGCTTCAGCAGGCGTACCAGCGCACGCATGTCAGAATCAATTGCGTCGGCCACACCTGGGTACTGGATCTTCAGGCACAGTTCCTTGCCATCGGATTTGCGCACGGCTTTGTGAACCTGCGCTAGCGAGGCGGCCCCCAGCGGCTGCTGCTCAATCTCAAGCTCGGCCAGTTTGACTTCGCCAAGCTGGCGCTTGAGGTGGCGCTCAATGGCTGGCCACTCCAGGGCGGTTGTCTGGTTTTCCAGTGTGTGCAGGGCGGTGGTGACCTCCTCTGGCAGGAAATGCTCACCGAACAGGGCCATCATTTGGCCAATCTTCACCACCGACCCCTTAAGGCTGCCCAGCTCTTCCACCAGTTCCTGAGCACGGGCAGACAAAATTTCCTTGCGCCGCTCATCACGTTTGTCTTTTGCGGTGAACAGCGTGCCAGCACTGGCGGTGGCATACTTGGCGCCAGCCAGAAAGCCGGCTTTGGCCATTGAGAAGC
>OJHM01000417.1_pt1 | contig 13515 bp, 15 predicted proteins | sample 1595241 | NCBI WGS metagenome assembly OJHM01 (sample SAMN05416781, study PRJEB24817) | seawater metagenome | isolation source: Sea water | place: Canada:Atlantic | collected 2013-11
AAAGCTGGGAGGCCGCCAAGCAGGGCTGGCAAAGCCTGACGGCGCCCGCGCCGGAGCAGGATAGCAGCCTCTGAGAGGCACAATGACGTGCCAGACCGTGTGCCATTACATCGCGCTTAGATTGTCGTTGCGCGAGATAATGGCGGTCGCAGGCACGCAAGCCGGCACCACAGGGACGGGAGACAGACCATGCTGACGTTGATTCCTTTCGATGATGATCGGGTCGTAGGTGCCCGGATTTCCGGGAAAATTACCCGCGAAGAATTCGATTCGGTGACCACGGCTCTGGAAGCCGCTTTACAGACCCATGAAACGGTACGTTTCTATGCGGAAATGGAAACCTTCGGTGGGGTCTCCATGGATGTGCTGTTTCAGGATCTGAAATTCGGCCTCGCCCACTGGAAGCATTTCGACCGCGAAGCCGTGGTCACCGACAAGGACTGGATGCGCCGCCTGTCGGTGTTGGCAGACAAGCTGCTGCCCTCTATTGATGTGAAGGTGTTCCCCAGCGATGAAGCCGAAGCGGCCAAAGCCTGGATTTGTGAACCCTGATCCTTACCTTCCCTGGTCGAGCAATTGCCCCAGATGTGTCAGGCAGAACTGATACATCCGGGTGGCGCTCTGCCGGGCTTTCTCTACTTTTTCCTCTGGCGTCTGGCCGGTGTCGAAATCGGCCTGCCAGCGAACCATACAGCCGTCGCCGGCTTCGGTAATGCTCACTGTGGCGATGAAGTTGGCCCGCTTGTCCACGCCGGGGCCTTGCAGAATGCGGTAGGAAAACTGCCGCCTGGCAGGCTCAAACGCCACCAGCTCTTCTACCACCTGGCTGCCGTCTGCCACGGTAACGGTACGCACCGCGCCGACCCCTTCGCCTTCCACCTGGCAATCTGTGACGCCGGGTAACCAGCTCTGTAAATCACCGAAGCCGTGAATTCGTTGCCAGACGTTGTCGGCGCTGAATGGGTAGCCCTGCTGTACATCGATGGCGCTCATGGTGACTCCTGTGTGGGTGGTGGTTAGGGTGTGCGCGTGGCCCGTCGGTTAACGCTGCGTTGACAGGCGTTGTTGGAGAAATTGCTCGAAGGACGTGAGAAACGGAAACTGCTCACGGACCGGTTCCAGCGGGAACTGCCAGCCTACCGTGTTATTCCAGACATATTGCCGCGCCGCTTCCGCATTGGTCAGCCGCAGGGCCCACAGGGGAATCTTGAAGGGCAGGGGGCGCTTGCCGGACACGCGACGGTAAACGGCCTGCATTTCCGAAACTGTCAGTGCGTCGCTGGCCAGGTCCACGATTTCATTCACGAAGGAATCGGGCTGGGCGAAAATCTCGGCGCTGGCGCGGGCAATGTCGTTCACGGTGACCATATGAAAGCGCGTATCCGGTTTCAGGCAGCCTGCCAGAGTGGCGAGGACCAGCGCCGGGTTGACGGCTTTCTTGCCGCTGTTGCCCATCACGGGTTCGAAGAAGTTCTCCATGAAGAACACTTCGCGCAGAAAGGTGCAGGGTAGCCCCAGGCCGCGAATGTGTTTTTCAATCTCCCATTTGCTGTGGAAATGCAGCACGTCGCCCGCGTCTTCACAGCCGGCCACGGAGGTTTGCACGAAGTGTTGCACGCCGGCCTGGTGCGCCGCATCTGCCAGGCGTTTGCCCTGGGCCACTTCCCGTTCGTATCCCACGCCTTTTTCCCAGAAATTTTGCACCGCAAAAACGCCGTAACAATTGCTGCAGGCCTGGGCCAGTGACGCTGCGTCATCCAGGTCGCCGGTAACGACGTCCACGCCACGGGCTGCCAGTGCCTGGGCGGAGGGCTTGTCTGGGTTGCGGGTCAGCGCGCGTACCGCGAAGCCCTTGTCGAGAAGAAGGGGAATCAGGGCGCCGCCCTGGGCACCAGTGGCGCCGGTAACAAGAATGATCTGTGGGGTCATCGGATGGAGTGCTCCCGGAACTCGTCAGTTCTGAGTGATGATAGAGACGTGGATGAACGGAACAATGACCGAAAGCATCAGGGTGGGGGCAGAAACAGGGAATGCTGAAGGGGTGTACAGCAGCGGAAGCAGAAAAAAGGGCGGTGCTGTCAGGGTTTCTTCCCTGACGGGATGGGTTGTGGGTGGTTATGCCTGCATGGCGTAGGCGTTGGCACGGCGTTGGGCTGAGGAGGAGCCGTGCGGCCCCTCATCGCCGGTAGTGTGTGCATTGTCTTGACTGTCGTCTTGCCAGTTATCGTATTCGTTCAGCGCTTGGCGGGTCGCCATGCGCGGACGCAGTGTGTTGCGGGCTTCCTGGTGGGCGCCGCCTTTACGCATCAGCGGGTCCATGGCTGCCCAGTTGCGCATGGGTTTGGGGCCTTTTGCCATCGATCTTCCTTATGGTGAGTGACTGTTCCGCCCACGTGGGCGGCGGCGATATTACGCCGGATTTTTCCGCTGTCCAGTGATCGATGCATTTTGTCTTCTGCCCTGATGTTATCGGGTGGTTTACAGCGACCAGGACAGGAAGAGGTTGGCACCGCTGAGGCGGTTGTCGTAGCGGAAGGTGTATTGCGGAGCTGTTTCCGTGACGTTCAGGTTGCTGGTGGCAAGGCCTACGCCCACGCCCAGATTTCGCCATACGTTGTATTCCATGCCCACCTGCATTTCAGTGAACAGGCCTTTCCAGTCGTCGTATTCCAGGTAAAAGCCTTCGGCTTTCAGGAACCAGTACAGCTTCGGGTTGACGCGATAGTTGAGCCCGAAGCCCACGGTGGGGAGGGGGACAGTATGGGCAGCATTGCGGGTTTCCTGGGCGGATACCGTACCGGAAGGATCTGTCTTGACGTCCAGATCAATATCGAATCGGGAGACATGAAGCCCGCCCCCGACCATCAGCTCGACTTTGTCATTGTGATAAAAGGAATAGAAATAGCTGGCCTTCATGATCTCGTAACCGAGCGAGCTGGAGACCGTGCTGCCCGCGGCCACGGTGGTGGTATTACCGCCCTGGTCTACCCAGTCGATGTCCTTATGCAGGACTTTGGAGGCGTCGGATTCCACTTGGAACCAGGAGGCAACAATTTGAGAGCGGGGCGTAAACCGGTAATGGCCCTCCAGTCGCAAAACCGTTTCCTCCAGATCCAGCCCGAGCGTATCGCCTGGGCGAATGGCCGCGCCGGCACCCACGTTGCGTTCTACCAGTGACAGGGTGGTGTCAGCACGGAAGACACTGTAACCGCCGGCAGAGAGGTACCATTTCTCTGTCATGGCATGCTCGTCATCAGCTTGGGCGATGGTGAATGGCAGCATTAGTACGCTTGCAATGGCGGCCCCAATGGCAGTGCGGTAGTGATGGCGATGGCGAAAGGTTTCGGTCATAACGTTTTTCATCCCTGAAAATGTATCGATATGGCGTGTGATCACTTTTTCTTTATCGTGCAGAAAGGTTTCTCATTATTCCAGCACAACACGATGACAAATAAGAGGCGGAGGCGCTGTTATTGCTACGATTGTGGCGGTTTGAGTTAAAACCGGGCAGTCTGAGCGTTATCTCTCATCACACGGTACAAAGGAAAAACAATAGTGCGTGCAGGTGAGGGCATGGTTGATATTGGAGATAGCCGGATCATTGCCAGTGCTTTCTGCATTACATGATTAAGGGGGTGTGTGTTGACGTTACCGTTGGGGGTACGGCTGAAGATCGGGGTGTCCGCGATTATCTGCTTCGTTGTGGGGCTGGCTTTCCTGCTCAGCCTGCCGGTGTTGTTCAATATTTCTCTGTGGGTGTTGCTGGCCGTTGCTGCGTCGGCCCTGTTGCTGGGCGTGTTGTTGAACGGCGCGTTGCGTGTGTTATTCGGCAAAAAGAAAAACCGCAGCGTGTTCAAATCCGTCGGCATGTTTTTCTGCTTGTTGACCATCGCCACGGCCTTGCCGATTTACTACCTGGTCTACAAGGTTCAGGCCGATCCGCCCCTGTTGCCCCAGGCAACCCTGAGCAACGGCAAGAAAACCGTGGTCTTTCAAGGCATGGTGCATGTGGGCATGGAGAGTTTTTATAAATCGGTGGTCTATGATCTGGAAGAGGCCCTCAGTGACGGCTACCGGTTGTATTACGAAGGAGTGCAGCCTTCGCCAGGTGAAGGCGATGCCTGGTTTGCCGAACAGCTTGCCGGTGGCGGTGACCTGGCAGAGAACTACAAGACACTGGCGGATGCCTGTGGGGTGAAGTTTCAAATCGATTACTTTGGCTTAATGGCACTGGATGCGCAGCAGAACCCGGAGCGTCATGTGGCGGCGGATGTCACCAGCCTGGAAATGAAACAGGAATACGATCGACTGATGGCCACAGACCCGGCTTTCGCCGAGCAGGTACGTGATCAGGAAACTCCTTCTTCTACGGATACTGGTGACCCGATTGCGCTGTTGCTGGATTGGCATGCTGCTGCCACCGATGAACAGAAAAAATTGATCGGAATTTTGTGCCGCGGCGCCTTTGCGATTGCGCTGGGTGACCAGAGTGAGCATGAACCCCGGCCGCTGGATAAGGTGATCCTCGATTTCCGCAATCGCCAGTTGGCGCAACGTATTGTGGCCGACGACAGCCAGCGGATTTATATCACCTACGGTGCCGCCCATTTGCCCGGTGTGCTGGCCGCTCTGCAAGCCGCTGACCCGGCCTGGCAGATCACCACCGTGAAATGGATGCGGGGCATGGCGGCCCCGGAGCATCTCGAGGGCGCCCTGCCGTCCATGCCGTAGTGAAAACAAGCGCACGGGCAGGCGCGAACATTGGGTCAATGAAGACAACAGGATGTACAGAGAATGATGAAACGAATCGGATGGATACTGGTGTTGGCGTTGAGTCTGCTGGCAGGGTGCAGCAGTCATGGCGAGCCGCAAGGCAAGGCCCTGCGGGTGGGTGTCATGCCCGATTATCCGCCGCTGGTGTTCCGCGAAGAAGGCAAGGTGGTGGGGCTGGAGCGGGATTTTGCCGAACAGCTATCCCAGGATCTGGCGCGCCCCCTGTCTGTGCATGAATACACGCAGTTGAGTGATTTGTTTGCGGCCCTGAAAAATAATGAAATCGATATGATCATGTCCGGTATATCCATAACGCCGGCCCGCGAAAAGGCGTTTGCATTCAGTCTGCCCTATACCGCCATCGGGCAGATGGCGATGATTCGTCTCGACGATGCTGCCCGGCTGGCCACCCCCGGTGCGTTGCTCTCAGGGCAATACCGGGTGGGATACAAGAATGGTACCACCGGGGAGGCCTTTGTGAAGAGCGCCATCGACGCACAGACCCAAGGGTTTAATAGCAGCACAGAAGCCACGAGGGCGTTGGTGGAGGGTGATATTGATGCGTTCATCCACGATGCACCCACGGTCTGGAACCTGGCCAACAAGCGCGAGTACCCGGTGAAGCTTTTGGGCCTGTACAAGCCACTCACCAAGGAACAACTGGCGTGGGTGATGCGCAAGGATGACAGCGAGCTGAAGCAGCAAGTGGATACGGCACTGAAAAACTGGGTGAATAACGGCTTTCTGATGCAGACAAAAACCCAATGGATTCCGGTGAAAATTCTTTCCGGGCAGTGATTTTTGTAGGTCGGGTTAGTCGCGTAGCGACGTAACCCGACAAGCTTTTTTATTTAGATATCCGCGAAATTCTCCCCACCCTTCAACCAACGGCGCAACAGTGGCTCAACCCACTGCGGGCAGTCTCGCATCAGGTTGTTGGCCACGTCCTTGGCAGGTTCCATTAGCGCTTCATCGCGCACCAGGTCGGCAATGCGAAAGGCCAGGTCGCCGGTTTGGCGGGTGCCGAGCCACTCGCCCGGGCCGCGCAGTTTTAAATCTTCTTCCGCGATAATAAAACCGTCAGTAGTGTCACGCATTACTGCCAGGCGCCGTTTGCCGGTGAGTGACAGCGGGTTCTTGTACAGCAGCAGACAGTAGCTTTGCTCGCCGCCCCGACCCACGCGACCGCGTAACTGGTGCAATTGCGCCAGGCCCAGCCGCTCGGCATTTTCCATTACCATGAGGGTGGCGTTGGGCACATCCACGCCCACTTCGATCACGGTAGTGGCAATCAGTAACTGTGCATCGCCCCGGGAAAAGCGGGCCATGCGTTCGGCTTTTTCTTTCGCCTTCATGCGCCCGTGCACCAGCTCCACGTTGATGTCTGGCAGCGCTACCTGCAGTTCCTCGAAAGCGGCTTCCGCCGCTTGCGCCTGCAGCTCTTCGGATTCCTCGATCAGGGTGCAGACCCAGTAGGCCTGGGTGTTCTTGTGCCCCGGGCGTGGCCGGCAGGCGTCGTTGATGCGTTCGATCACTTGGGGGCGGCGGCCTTCTGGCAGCACCAGCGTGTCGATGGGTTTGCGGCCGGGCGGCATTTCGTCGATGACCGAGGTATCCAGGTCGCCGTACACGCTCATGGCCAGGGTGCGCGGAATCGGCGTGGCGGTGAGTGTCAGCTGATGCGGTACCTGGCTGCCGTTGGCATTATCAAAGCGGCCTTTCTCGCGCAGGGCCAGGCGTTGTTGCACCCCGAAACGGTGTTGTTCATCAATGATGGTGAGGCCGAGCCGATGGAATTGCACCGCCTCCTGGAATAGCGCGTGGGTGCCGACGACGATGCGGGCACTGCCATCATTCAGCGCCGCATTGGTTTCCCGGCGGGCTTTGACGCCCAGGCTGCCGGCCAGCCAGTGCACCTCGATGCCCAGCGGTGCCAGCCAGTGGCGAAAATTGTCCCGGTGCTGTTCGGCCAGCAATTCCGTGGGTGCCATCAGGGCCACTTGATAACCGGATTCGATAGCGGCGAGGGCCGCCGCTGCTGCTACCAGCGTTTTGCCCGATCCCACATCCCCCTGTACCAGCCGCAGCATGGGGTGAGGCTGGGCCATGTCGCCCATTAGCTCACCGATAACACGCTGTTGCGCCCCGGTCAGGGCAAAGGGCAGGCTGGCCTGCAGCTTTGCGAACAGCGTCTGGCCGCTAAGGCGGGGGGCATGAAAGGCTTTCTGCCCGGCCCGTTTTTGCAGCATGCCTAACTGGTGAGCCACCATTTCTTCCATGACCAGCCGTTTCACTGCTGGGTGTTTGCCTTCGAGTAGCAAATTGACCGGATCATCCGGGTTTGGGTTGTGAAGCTTGCTCAGCGCTTCGGTGAGGGTGGGCAGCCCGCTTTGATCCAGCAATTGCGTGGGGATCAATTCCTGGGGCGGATGTGCCTGCAGATAATGCAGGGCCTGGCCGGTGAGGTTGCGCAGGGTTTTCTGGCTGACGCCATCGGTGGTGGGGTAAACCGGGGTCAGGGCTTTTTCCAGTGGCGGCAGGCCGCTGTCTGAATAATCGAGCTGATATTCCGGGTGGTAGAACTCCAGCCCGGCAGAGCCGGGGCGGGGCTCGCCGTAGACGCGAAGGGTTCGGCCCCGTTCCAGGTTGTTCTTCTGGGCGGCGGTGAAATGGTAGAAGCGTAGCGTCACCATGCCGGTGCCGTCGGCCACTTTGCACAGCAGTGAGCGGCGGCGGCCGAAAATCACATCGGCGGCCATCACCTGCCCCTCGATCACCACGCCGGTTTCCGGGCGCAGGCTGCCGATGGGGGAAATGCGGGTGCGATCTTCGTAGCGGAACGGCAGGTGGAAAAGCAGATCTTCCAGGTTATGCAGACCCAGCTTGGCCAGTTTTGCAGCCGCCGCCGGCCCTACGCCTTTGAGGCGGCTGAGGGGCAGGCTGGAGAGGCTGTCAGTGGCCATGGATTACGCGTTTCCCGTCAGCGAGTCGCGAGGAGCGAGTTGCGCAAGGCAAAACCGGTCTGGATTGTCGAAACTCGTCACTCGCATCTCGAAACGGTTTATCCCGACAAGCCTTCCTTTGGCACCGCCTGGCGCAGCACTTCGATGGCCTTGGGGCGCGGGAAGCTGTCGCGCCAGACCAGTGCGATGGTCCGCGAGGGCACCGGTTCTTCAAACGGCCGTACCGCAAAGGTATTTTTGTCATAACCGTGCTGGTGAAGAGCGGAATTGGGCAGCACCGTGATGCCGAGGCCGCCGGCGACCATATGGCGCAGGGTCTCCAGAGAGCCGCCTTCAATCTGCACCAGGTTGCGCTGGTGTTGGGAATCGATAGCCGGACACAGCTCCAGCACCTGATCGCGGAAACAATGGCCTTCGCCGAGCAGCAGCAGGGTTTCGTCGAGCAGTTGGTCCGGGGCGATTTTCTTCTGCGCCGTCCAGGCGTGGTCGCCGGGCAAGAGTACGGAGAAGGATTCCTCGTACATGCGCGCCCGCACCAGTCCGCCACCGGAGAAGGGCAGCGCCACGATAATGGCATCCAGCTCCCCGTGTTCCAGCTTGCGGCGCAACACGTGGGTGTAATTCTCTTCGATGAACAGCGGCATCTCTGGCGCTGCTTCGCGGACCCGCGGCACCATGGTGGGGAACAGATAGGGGGCGACGGTAAAAATCGCCCCGACCCGCAGCGGTGAACCGAGCTGATCGCGCTGGCTCATGGCCATCTGGGAGAGCAGGTCTGCCTGCTCCAGTACGCGTTGAGCCTGGGTGACAATGGGCTCGGCCTGGGGGGTGACCACCACTTCGCGCGGACGGCGCTCGAACAGGGGCATACCCAGCTGTTCTTCCAGCTTTTTAATCGCTGCGCTGAGTGTGGGTTGGCTTACGTTGCAGGCCTGGGCGGCGTGGCCAAAGTGGCGTTCGCGGGCCAGGGCGACGAGATAGCGTAGTTCTGTTAACGTCATGGCATTGATACACTTAATCGATTGAATGCCATTGTGCATTCTAACGGCGCCGGACGCCAGATGCCGGATGCCTGACGTAAAAATGCCGAGTGCGGGCTGCGTCAGGCATCCGGCATCCAGCGTTTGACGCCCCGCAAGGAGCCTCCATGTCTCATATTCTGATTGCCGGGTTGGGCGACCTGGGCACCGGCCTGGCCGAACAATTAATGGCGGGCGGACATCGTATCAGCGCGATCCGTCGTGGCGCGCAGGCGCCTGCCGGGGTGGAATTGTACAGCCAGGATCTCACCGAGGGCGCGGCCATGCTACCCCCGGATCCGGTGGATCTGCTGGTGATTATCATGACGCCGTCCGAATACAGCGAAGAAGGCTATTTACAGGCCTATGTGCGTGCGCCGCTGACCTTGCTGGAATCGTTGGGGCGCCAGCAGCCGTTGCCACCGGTGGTGTTTGTGTCCAGCAGCGCGGTGTTCGGTGACCTGGAAGGCGTCGTCGATGAGCTGACACCGCCGCGCCCGGGGCGCTATAACGGCAAGGTATTGCTGGCGGCGGAAGAGGAAGTCAGCACCCGCAGCCTGAGTACCGTGGTGCGGTTCACTGGTATCTATGGGCCGGGCCGGCACCGCCAGATCGACAAGGCGGCGAGGCTGGCTCGGGGGGAAGAAAGCTTGCCGGCGCCGCAATGGACCAATCGCATTCACCGTGATGACTGTGTGGGCCTGCTGCACAGCGTGGTGCAAGGTTGGCTGGCCGGCCGCGAAATGCCGCCACTGGTGATTGGTACCGATGCGGTGGGCGGGTGCAATCTGGATGTGCTGAAATGGCTGGCGGACCAGCAAGGGCTGACCCTGGCCGTGCCCGATGAACCGGCCACCGGTAAACAGGTGCGCAGCCTGTATATCCAGCAAGGGCACTACACTTTGCAATATCCGGGTTATCAGGACGGTTATGCGCAGGTGTTGGCGCAGAGATGAGCTACAAGCTTCAAGCTGCAAGCTACAAGGCGCGGGTTGGACTGAATGTGCGCTCACATGTTGTGCCCGCGCACCAACCCGGGTGGCAGTGTTTCTGCCGTAGGAGCCAGCCTGCTGGCGATTGAGTTCCCTTAAGGGCTGGATCGCTTGCCGCACTGAAACATGGGCGCGGGCACGGCGCTGGATCCACTCAGCCCTACATTCGCGCCTTGTGGCTTGAAGCTTGTCGCTGCTCTTGAAGCGCATTCCCGGCCAAATCACGCTAAAATCGCCCATCTGTCGGTCGGGAGCGTCATCGCTGGTCATTTTTTCGCCGATAGACTTGCCTCCGGCGCTGGCATTAGTAAAGTGTGCGCCTCAAATTTTTCTGTGTCGGTGCCGGGGGTGATCCCGATGCGCCGTAAAAGCCCGTGATGGGCGCGATGGAGTAACGCGAATGAGCACGCCGGTTGCCGTGGTAATGGGGTCCCAATCTGACTGGGAGACCATGAAAGAAGCCTGTGACGCCCTGACCCAATTCAATGTGGGTTGGAAGGCCGAGGTCGTATCGGCCCACCGCACCCCTCAGCGCATGTATGACTTCGCCAAAAGCGCCCACGAGAACGGCTACAAGGTGATCATCGCCGGCGCCGGTGGCGCGGCCCATTTGCCGGGCATGATCGCTTCCCTGACGCCGTTGCCGGTGTTGGGCGTGCCAGTAAAAAGCCGCACGCTGTCCGGTTGGGACAGCCTGCTGTCCATCGTGCAGATGCCCAAGGGCGTGGCCGTGGGCACCCTGGCTATCGGCGCGGCGGGTGCCTGGAATGCCGGCCTGCTGGCCTCCCAGATGCTGGCGGCGGACAACCCTGAGCTGCTACAACAAATCGCCGACTGGAAAGCCTCACGCGCGGATGAGGTGTTGGCCAATGCAGAGCTGGGGCAGGGCTGATCCCCTGGCTCCGTTCTTTTCCCTGTTTGCTCTGACGGATCTGCTATGAATCGCGTACTTGTTCTTGGTGGTGGCCAGCTTGGCCTGATGATGGCAGAAGCCGCAGCCCGACTGGGGCTGGTGGTGGACCGTTACGACCCGGAGCGGGCACTGTTGCTGCCGGGCACCTCGGACCTGGCCGTGCCGATCAGCTGGGAAGAGTGCCAGGAACGTTACCCGGTCATTACCGTAGAGCGCGAAGCCTTTCCGGACACGGGGTTTTCCGCCGAATTAGCCCAGAGCGACCGCTGTGTGGCTCGGGGTGCCCTGCAAGTGATCCCCGATCGCTTCACCCAGAAATCCATGCTCGACAAACTGGGTATCCCCACCGCTCCCTGGGTCACGCTGGATCAGGGCGATGATCTGCAACGGGCCGTGGCTGACTTCGGTGGCGTGGTGGTCAAGGCCCGCAGCGGCGGCTATGACGGCCGTGGCACCTGGATTGTGGGGGAAGGCGCTGACGTGAGCGCGGTGCCCGCTGCAGAGCTGGCCGGCAAGGCCATCGTGGAAAAGAAAATCCCGTTCCGCCGTGAGTTGTCCATCGTTGGCGCCCGCAGTATCACCGGCGAGACCCTGTTTTACCCGCTCACCCGTAATTGGCACGTGGACGGCATTCTGCGCCTGAGCCTGGCGCCGGCCAATGCCTGTGCCGACCTGCAAAAGCCGGCGGAAAAGATGCTCAAGGGCATCATGGAAGAGCTGGATTATGCCGGTGTGATGGCGGTGGAATTCTTTGAAGTCGATGGCCAGTTGATGGTCAACGAAATTGCGCCACGGGTGCATAACTCCGGGCACTGGACCCATGAAGGAGCGGACTGGTCCCAGTTCGACCTCCATGTCCATGCGCTGGCCGGCGTCCCCCTGCACGCACTGAATGTGCATGGCCCATCGGCCATGGTGAACCTTATTGGCACCCCGTTCGAAAGCGCCTGGCTGCAACACCCGGGCGTAGTGCATTGGTACGGTAAAAGTGTGCGCCCGGGCCGCAAAGTGGGCCACGCCAACCTGGTGGCCGATACCCTGGACGGTCTGCGTCAGGGGCTGAATGCCTGGGCGGATGTGCTGCCGGATGGCTATCAGGCGGTGCTGGATTCCGAGCTGGATCTGGGCTGATTTTGGGGTGTTTGCGAGTTCAACGTTTAACGTTGAAATGAGCGGCATCGCCGGGAGCCATGCGAAACAGGCTTTAGCCGCGCCGCAGTACCGGGAAAACAATCTAAACTTGAACTCATCGCGGGCACCACGCTACTTGGCGAGCATCTCACGTATCCTGCACTTTTCAACTTTTGGTCTGAAACTTCTGCCCCTTCACGTTTTACTGGCCGTGCTTGCTTACACTGCCCATAGTGCAGGTAAGAAAAGGCGAAACGGTTGTGATAATGACACTCTCTCTGGGCCGCTATCGGCGGCTAATCATGCTGGCCATGGTATTGGCGCTGGTTCTGATTACGGTGGAACTTACCGGCCTGCGTGAGCAGTTGTCGGTGTCTTTCCTGCGCGCGCAACTGGAGGCCAACCCAGTCACCGGTTTCATTGCGTTTGTGGTGGTCTTCGTGATCGGTAACCTGATTCAGCTGCCCGGCTGGATTTTTCTGGCGGCGGCCATTCTGGCGCTGGGAACGGTAATGGGCGGGTTGGCCACCTATGTGGCGGCCTGTGTGTCCTGTTTGGTGACCTATGTGCTGGTGCGCGGGCTTGGTGGCAGTGCCCTGCGAGATATCGAGAGTCCCCTGGCCCGGAAAATCCTGGCGCGCCTGGACAGCCATCCGGTGCGCAGTGTCGCCCTGTTGCGCCTGTTGTTTCAGACGATGCCCGCGCTGAATTACACCCTGGCTCTGAGCGGGGTCAAGCTGCGTCACTACATGCTCGGTAGCCTGATCGGGCTGCCGGTGCCATTGCTGCTTTATTGCGTGTTCTTCGATCGAATACTGCTGCTCTTGCCGATCGGGTGACGACAAGCGTTAAAACACGGTATTGCCCACGTTGTCGCTTGAGACGCGTCTATTATCAATGTCTCAGCAGGGCACTTAACGTATCCACGGTTTCGGCCCACTCCGCGTCTTCGCGAACCGCCTCGGCGAGAAACTTTGCCTGCGATTCATTCCAGAACGGTGCCTGATGCAGGTGCATGCTGTCGGTAAGCGTGCCGCCATGCTGGTGGATGAACTCTTCGATATCGGGGTCGCTGCTGGCCAGCCCGAGCTGATCAAACAGGGTGTTGAGGTCATGGGTCGCGGTATCCATATCGCTCTCCCTTATGTTGCCAGATTAAGTGTTGCCAGATTAACGCAAGCGGACCTTTGTCCGCCCACCGTCTGTTCGATGGTGCGCTTTTTCAGCCCCCCTGTCTCCCCTCCTTACGGAGGGTCGCAGCAACAAAAACGCCCGCACAAAGGCGGGCGTGTTGCATGCAGCGTGTTGCGTGATGCGGGTTTAGGCAATATCCAGAATGCCGTCCATTTCCACGCCCGCGCCCTTGGGCAGCGCCGCCACGCCGATGGCCGCCCGAGCCGGGTAGGGCTGGCTGAAATGCCGTGCCATCACCTCGTTGACCAGCGCAAAGTGGCTCAAGTCGGTGAGGAAGATATTCAGTTTTACGATGTCCTGCAGGCTGCCGCCAGCGGCTTCACACACCGCGATCAGATTGGAAAACACCTGCTCGATCTGCGCTTCCATGTCGCCGTCCACCAGTTCCATGGTTTCCGGTACCAGCGGAATCTGGCCGGACAGATACACGGTGGAGCCTGCCTTGATGGCCTGGGAATAGGTGCCAATGGCTTGTGGAGCCTTGTCGGTGCTGATTACGGAATGGTTGGACATGATCGTTCTTCATTGGT
>OJHM01000423.1_pt1 | contig 13475 bp, 10 predicted proteins | sample 1595241 | NCBI WGS metagenome assembly OJHM01 (sample SAMN05416781, study PRJEB24817) | seawater metagenome | isolation source: Sea water | place: Canada:Atlantic | collected 2013-11
TCTACACCTCTCTATTCGTCGGCAGCGTCAGATGTGTATAAGAGACAGGCTCTTGAGTTGGGTAGTTATATCGATGTCTGAACGACTCGGCTCAGGGTTACCCGATGGATGATTGTGAGCAAAAATTACTGCAGCAGCATTATGCTTAAGCGTCGCTTTGACGACTTCTCTTGGGTGTACGCTTGCGTTATCAATCGTGCCGAAAAATAGTTCCTCATAACAAATGACTTGATGTTTATTGTCTAGAAATAGGCAGGCAAATATTTCTTGTTGTTTATGCGCCAAGTGGCCTAGAAGAAACTTTTTTGTATCTTCAGGGTTGTTAATAACGTTTCTTTTCTGGATGGTTTCTTGAAGATGTCTGCGCGCCATTTCTAGTACGGCTTGTAGTTGTACGTATTTTGCAGCGCCTAAGCCGTGGCCTTCGCAGAATTCATTTTGGCTTGCGTGCATTAAGTTTTTTAATGAGCCGAATTGCGTTAACAGAGACCTCGATAAATCAACAGCGCTTTGTCCTTTAACGCCTGTTCTAAGAAAAATAGCCAATAACTCAGCATCTGAAAGCGATGCGGGCCCACGTTGTAATAATTTTTCACGTGGGCGTTCGTGCGCAGGCCAATCCGTAATAGGCATATTCATTCCATGAAGAGTTTGTCATAATGTAGCATAGTATTCTTTAAGAGTTGAAAGCTGGTGAGTAAACTACAGAATCGTCGAATATTGCTTGGGGTTACAGGCGGCATAGCAGCGTATAAAGCGGCTGAATTTTTGCGCGTGTGCCAAACATTAGGCGCTGAGGTGAGAGTGGTGATGACACCTGCAGCTACTGAGTTCGTGACGCCGCTTACGTTCCAGGCATTATCGGGCATGCCGGTTCATACAAAACTGTTAGACGCAGAACAAGAAGCCGGTATGGGGCATATAAGTCTCGCAAGGTGGGCGGATGTGATTATTGTGGCACCTGCGAGTGCCGATTTTGTTGCGCGGCTAGCATCAGGAATGGCTAATGATTTGTTGTCGACAGTTGTGTTGGCGTCGACAAAAAAATTAATGTTGGCACCTGCGATGAACCAAGTGATGTATACAGACGAAAAAACGCAGCAGAACTTAGCTAAATTAGCGGAGCAGGGAGCAACTATTTTAGGCCCCGATGCAGGCCTGCAAGCTTGTGGTGATGTTGGATTCGGCCGCATGCTGGAACCTGAAGCGTTGGCTGAAGAGATTATAAATTATTTTCACACAGGTGAGTTGGCAGGCTTGAAGGTGTTGCTAACAGCAGGCCCTACACGAGAGGCGATAGATCCTGTGCGTTACATTAGTAACCACAGTTCTGGAAAAATGGGGTATTCGGTGGCACAGGCTTGTGTTGAAGCTGGGGCGACCGTTACCCTCGTTTCTGGCCCTGTGCAAATAGAGCCACCTTCAGGCGTTGAAACGTTGGATGTTGTCAGTGCTGAAGATATGTTTGAAACTGTAATGGCTCGGTCAAAAGAAGCGGATATATTTATTGCCGCGGCAGCGGTGGCAGATTATACGCCGTTGAATGTAGAGAGCCATAAAGTTAAAAAGAACAAATCAGAAATTCAACTAAACTTAAGCAAAACCAAAGACATTTTGCAAAAGGTCGCTGGTCTGCCGGCTGCACCTTTTTGCGTGGGGTTTGCCGCAGAGACAGAAAACGTTGAAGAATATGCACGAGTTAAGCTCGACAAAAAGAAGCTGGATATGGTGGCTGCTAACCTAGTGGGGGCGGAAGAGAGTGGGTTTAATAGTGATAATAATGCGCTGACAGTTTTATGGTCAAATGGACGTGCTGAACTGGGTAGTAAGCCGAAGTCAGCATTGGCAAAGGAATTGGTTACATTGATAGCGAAAAGGTTTTATGAAAAAAATTCAGTTTAAGATATTAGATGCTCGTTTGGGAAATGAAATATCCATGCCGGAGTATGCTACAGCGGGTTCTGCGGGTATAGATCTTCGAGCGTGTTTAAATGAATCGCTATTACTAAAGCCCGGGCAAACAGAATTAATTCCTACGGGGATGGCTATACATATTAAAGACCCGGCATTGGCTGCGGTCATTTTGCCTCGATCAGGTTTAGGCCATAAGCATGGGATTGTATTAGGAAACTTGGTTGGTTTGATTGATTCAGATTACCAAGGTCAGTTATTTGTTTCATGTTGGAATAGAGGGCAAACTGATTTTATTATTGAAATTGGTGAAAGAATCGCTCAGCTTGTCTTTGTGCCGGTAGAGCAGGTTGTTTTTGAGCAAGTGGAATCATTTGATGATAGTGAGCGCGGTGCAGGTGGTTTTGGCCATACAGGGACGCATTAAACAAGATGAATAAAATATTTTATTACTTAAGTGGTTTGGTATTGCTTTGCGGTATAGGCGGGTATTTGTATCTGAATCAAGCCAATGAGAGTAAGTTGCATCAAGTGGAAGCATATAAGGCTGAAGCCATTAAGATGGCAAGCAATGTTTCCAGTCTTGTAAAAAAATGGAGAATGTTAGCGGTTGAGCTGTCTGATAATGCGCCTATATCCAATGGTTCATTGGATGTTAAAGGAAGTTTGTTAGCAAATTGGATCGATAATCAATTAGCCGCGCATCCTGAGTTAACTAGTTTAAAGATGCTAGTCCCAGGGCATCTTAAAATTGACCGTAATAGTAATCCGCCCATAGATTATGCGGGATTAGGTTTGTTGCGGGCTGTTGAGAGCTCTAAAAAAAATCAAATGCCAGAAATTCACCTGCGAGGTAGTGCGGGGGAGCATGTGGCTGTATCTGCTCCGATTTTGCGGGAACAAGAGTTACAAGTTATTGTGTTGGCCACTTTTGATGTTAAAGCATTGTTGAGCGTATTTAAAAGCGGGTCGTCAGATGCTTTGTTTGAATTAAAGCAAGGATCATTGGTTGTGCAGGCTGTTGGCAACCAAAGCGAAGAGAACAGTGAAAGTGTAGAAGAGATATTTATACCTGGAACGCGCTGGCGAATCTCTATCAAAAAAATGTTCCCAAAATTTCCGTTTACTGAAATTGATGTGCTTTTTTATGCAGGGGTGTTGTTGGCTCTAATTATTTTGGTGGGTATGGGTGTTGGTATGTTTACAAATCGAGAACGCTCAAAAGCATTGCTAAATAAAGTGACAGGTCATAGGGATGAAGATGACTCCAAGCCATTTAGTGAAGCCGTTGAAGAGGTGGAGAACGCTATAGATAAAGAAATGGAAGCGCTCGAATTGTCTTCTACTGAAACAACGAACCCCATTTTCTTGAAAGATGATGCCATTAAGCTGGGTGTTGAGAGCGAGGTGCCAAAATCTATTTTCAGGGCATACGATATACGTGGCGTGGTTGATGAAACGTTAACAGAAGAGTTAGTAGTAAAAATTGGTCAAGCCATCGGTAGTGAAGTGCGAAAGGTAGGAAAAAACCAGGTGGCGATAGGCCGCGATGGGCGACTGCATAGTTTAAGGCTGAGCGAAGCATTGGCTAAAGGGTTGCAATCATCGGGCTGTGATGTTGTTGATGTTGGGCAAGTACCAACCCCCGTTTTATATTTTGCCACTCATCATATTGAAGATACAACGTCAGGCGTGATGATTACTGGTAGTCATAACCCGCCAGAATATAATGGTTTAAAAATAGTGGTTGATGGAGTGACGTTGTCTAATGATGGCATACTCCAGCTATACGAGAGAATTCAAGATAACAACGTTGAAACAGGGCAAGGTTCGTTGCGAAAACAAATGATGCTGCCCGATTACATCGGTACCATTAGTGCGGATGTTAAAGTTGGGCGAATGATGAAAGTAGTGGTTGATTGCGGTAATGGAGTAGCGGGTGAAGCTGCGCCAATGCTGTTATCAACGTTAGGGTGTGAAGTGGTGCCGCTTTACTGTGATATTGATGGGACGTTCCCAAATCATCACCCGGACCCAAGTAAGCCTGAAAATTTAAAAGAGCTTATCGATAAAGTGCGTGAAGAAGAGGCTGAATTAGGATTGGCTTTTGATGGCGATGGTGACCGTTTAGGTGTGGTTGATGCGAGTGGAAATATTATTTGGCCCGATAGGCAAATGATGTTGTACGCTGCGGATGTTTTATCTAGACAGGCCGGTGCTGATATTATTTTCGATGTTAAATGTTCTAAAAATTTAGCCAAAGAAATATCGCGTCATGGCGGTAAGCCAGTGATGGCTAAAACGGGGCATTCTTTAATCAAAGCGAAGATGAAAGAAACTAATGCTGAGCTGGCAGGAGAAATGAGTGGGCATATTTTCTTTAAAGAACGTTGGTTTGGCTTTGATGATGCGTTATACACCGCAGCAAGATTGGTTGAAATTTTGTCCGCTGAGTTTAGATCCACAACAGAGATATTTGCCGAGTTACCAGACAGTATTAGTACGCCAGAGCTAAATGTAACAATGGAAGAAGGTGAAAACTTTACATTCATTGAAGAAATGCAAGCAGTTGCAGACTTTGATGATGCTAAAGTAATTGATATTGATGGTATGCGAGTTGAGTTTATAGATGGCTGGGGATTGGTGCGGGCATCGAATACAACGCCATCATTGGTATTGCGTTTCGAAGCGGATAATGAAGAGGCTTTAGAAAGAATAAAAGGTAATTTTAAAGAAGTGATGCTTAAAGTTAAGCCCGATATAGTATTGCCTTTTTAATGTTAGTTAAGACGGTTAATTAATAATAAAAATCATGTCAGAAAATAAAATAGATCCGATTCAAACAGCACATGTATTAAGTGAGGCTTTGCCGTACATACAGGCTTTTTCTGGTAAAACTATCGTTATCAAATACGGTGGTAATGCCATGGTGGATGATGACTTAAAAAGTGGTTTTGCTCGTGATATTGTTTTATTAAAGCAAGTGGGTTTGAATCCGGTCGTTGTTCATGGCGGTGGTCCGCAAATTGGGCAGCACCTTAAAAAACTGGGGATAGAAAGTGAGTTTATCGATGGCATAAGGGTGACGGACAGCGAGACCATGGACGTGGTAGAAATGGTATTGGGTGGCCAAGTAAACAAAGAAATTGTTAATCTCATAAACCAGCATGGTGGTTCTGCAGTTGGGCTTACTGGGAAAGACGGAGGCCTTATTCGTGCTAAAAAAATATCTAAACAACAGGCGTCGTCAGAAAAGGCATCTGAGCTAATCGATATGGGTCACGTGGGTCACGTGGATAGCATTGATTCGTCTATTGTTGATACCCTGGTTCAAGGTGATTTTATTCCGGTTATAGCGCCGATAGGTGTGGGAACTGATGGGGCGTCTTATAATATTAATGCCGACTTAGTGGCTGGTAAAATGGCGGAGGTTCTTCAGGCAGAAAAGCTGATGTTGCTCACGAATATATCTGGCTTGCAAAGTAAGGAAGGTAAATTGTTAACAGGTTTGTCTATACAGCAAGTTGATGAGCTTATTGCTAATGGTACGATTTATGGAGGAATGTTGCCTAAGATTCAATGTGCATTAGATGCATTAAATGGCGGTGTTAATAGTGCCCATATTATCGATGGACGAGTACCGCATGTGGTGTTGCTGGAGTTGTTAACAGATAAAGGAATGGGTACCTTGTTGGTCCGTCACTAATTCTTTAAGTTATTAAAGGCTTCAACTAATTGATGGGCTTGTTGGCTTTTGCAAATATCTCTACCTTTTATGTTATTAATGCAACGTATATCTAGCGTTATCACGGTGGTCTTATCGTTCTCTTGAGCAAATAAGGCGAGTGTTTTGTCTGAATTTTGCCTTGGCGAAGACGTTAGTACTAATGTGTTTGACTCGAAGATTATTTTTGTGTCTGCGCGTGTTTCGACAAATTTTTTGGCTTTATTCCATAGTGTTGAGCAAGCGCCGTTTTTGCAAGTTAACGTTCCTAATGCAAGGCTAGGCGTTCCAGTGGAATAGACAGAAGGTTCGTTTATAGGGCTTTTTTCTAATAGTTGAAAACGAGTTTTATCGCTTTCTAATTGCTTCAATAAAAATGTCTTTTTTTGCTTTAGTTCTTTAATTTCAGATAAGTTTTTGTCATATTGGTTTTGAGCTGACGTTATATTGCTGAGGGTCTTCTTTGATATTTTTTTGCCTGACCGTTCATAATTTGCAGCATTCTTTTGATAATTAATGAGTTGGTTTTTTAAGGTGGTTGATTGGCTGCTGATTATGTTCACTTGAGAATCGAGCATATCTAGTTTGCCTTTAGTTAACGATTCAATGTCATCAGTAGATTGGAATGTTTTTAACAAAGCACTGTCTTCGGCTAACTGTTTTTTTAATGAGACTTTTTGAGCTTTTTTTAAGGCATCAATTTTTTTTGATTGGGCGATTTGTTGTGGACTCTTTTGTGCGTCTTTAATTGAAATGGCGCGGCCGCTTTCATTAAGTGTTGCTCTTTCCTTTTTGGCGTCACTCGGCGGTACTTTGTCAGAAAAATAAATGTCACCATTAGCATCTTTCCAGCGGTAAAGCTTTGCAGAAATTGCATGTGTTGATACCACGATGATGCCGAACGTTAATAAGATGGTAATAAGTTTTTTCATGATACTTTTTTATATTTAAACAATGGAATTAAATCACGGTGCTGATGAATGTAATGTTAATGCTCTTTTTTTGATTAAATGCATTGTTGTTAATGTGGTTTTAAGTATAGTTGAAGAAGAAAATTAGGTGTAAGTGCTAGGTATAGAAATACTTATTAATAGTGCTTAAACAATAAATCTAGCAAATAGTATCATGTGCCTATCAGGCTCCATGGGTTAGGAAGAAATTATAGAGGTTAAGATGACAGTTACAAACAACATTAATGCAATCGATGAAGATCCCCAGGAAACAGAAGAATGGCTAGCAGCTTTAGAGGCGGTAATAAAAGTTGAAGGTGAGGAAAGGGCGCATTATCTATTAGAAACGTTAATTGAAAAAGCTAGAATGTCCGGAGCAGATATTCCTTTTAGTGCTGAAACAGCTTACGTTAATACAATTTCAATTCCTGACCAAGCCCAATATATTGGCGATACATCATTGGAGCATAAGATACGTTCATACGTCCGTTGGAATGCGATGGTGATGGTCCTTAGGGCCAACAAAGACACCAATGTGGGTGGGCATATTGCTAGTTTTGCTTCATCAGCAACTCTTTATGACGTGGGGTATAACCATTTTTGGCATGCGGCCAGTGAAACACATGGTGGTGATCTAGTGTTTGTTCAAGGACATGTGGCAACGGGGATTTATGCTCGTGCTTTCATGTTGGGTCGTTTAACTGAGCAGCAAATGGATGGGTTTAGGCAGGAAGTGGATGGTGGTGGTTTATCGTCTTATCCACACCCGTGGTTAATGCCTGATTTTTGGCAATTTCCTACTGTCTCAATGGGGCTAGGGCCAATTATGGCCATTTATCAAGCACGTTTTATGAAGTATATGGAAGACCGTGGTTTTGCAGACACGGAACGTCGAAACGTGTGGGCATTTTTAGGTGATGGTGAAACAGATGAACCGGAATCCTTGGGTGCGATTGGAATGGCTGGTAGAGAGAAGTTGGGTAATTTAGTGTTTGTTGTTAATTGTAATTTGCAACGACTTGATGGGCCAGTAAGAGGGAATGGCAAAATCATCCAAGAACTTGAGTCAAACTTCCGAGGCGCTGGTTGGAATGTTATTAAGGTAGTCTGGGGCAATCGGTGGGATGCTCTGTTGGCACGTGATACGGATGGGCACCTTCGTCGTCGCATGATGGATTGTGTGGATGGCGATTACCAAACCATGAAAGCGAAAGATGGTGCTTATGTTCGTGAGCATTTCTTCAATACACCTGAATTGCAAGCGATGGTTGCAGATTGGTCAGATAAAGATATTTGGGATTTAAACCGAGGCGGGCATGATCCTGCGAAAGTGTTTGCGGCGTATGATGCAGCGACTAAAGAAACAGAAAGGCCTACCGTTATTTTAGCGAAAACGATTAAAGGCTATGGAATGGGTGAGTCGGGCGAAGCTCAAAATACAACCCATCAGCAAAAGAAGATGAGTCATAACGCCCTGTTACAATTTAGGGACCGGTTTGATTTGCCTATTTCTGACGATGATGTGGATAACTTAGCGTACCTAACCTTCGAAGAAGGGTCGCCTGAACAAGAGTACATGAAGCAAAAGCGTGATGATTTGGGTGGGTACTTGCCCGAGCGTCGCCAAAAGTCTGATGCGTTGACTATTCCTGATTTATCGGTTTTCGAACCGTTGTTAAAAGGTACATCTGAAGGGCGTGAAATTTCAACAACAATGGCGTTTGTTCGAATTTTAAATATTTTATTAAAAGATAAAGAAATTGGTGAGCGTATTGTGCCCATCGTGCCGGATGAATCACGAACATTTGGCATGGAAGGCTTGTTCCGTCAATTAGGTATTTGGTCACATGTGGGGCAGTTATACACACCGCAAGATTCAGATCAGTTGATGTTCTACAAAGAAGATAAAACCGGGCAAGTGTTGCAAGAAGGCATTAATGAAGCAGGGGGTATGTGTGACTGGATAGCCGCTGGAACATCGTACTCTACGCATAATTCACCGATGATTCCGTTTTATATCTTTTATTCTATGTTTGGTTTTCAACGTATTGGAGATCTTATTTGGGCAGCAGCAGACCAACGTGCTCGAGGGTTTTTGTTAGGCGGTACAGCCGGGCGAACAACGCTAAATGGAGAAGGACTTCAGCATGAGGATGGGCATAGTTTATTGTGGGCATCATCAGTGCCTAATTGTGTGTCTTATGACCCTACGTTTAACTATGAATTAGCCGTCATTATGCATGACGGGTTAAAGCGAATGTTCCAAGAGCAAGAGGATGTTTTTTACTATTTAACTGTGATGAACGAAAATTACGCTCATCCAGCAATGCCTGAGGGTGCTGAAGAAGGCATTATCAAAGGTATGTATCTGTTTAATCAAGTGGGTGGCAGTGGCCAATTAAGAGTTCAGCTTCTAGGTTCGGGTACGATATTTAATGAAGTGATTGAAGCATCGGCGATGTTGCAGGAAGAATGGGGCGTGGACAGTGATTTATGGAGCTGTACTAGTTTCACAGAGTTGGCTCGTGAAGGTCAAGCGTGTGAGAGGGAAAATCGCTTGCACCCAACGAAAGAGAAGCAGGTGCCTTACGTTGCCCAATGCCTTAATAGCCGGCCTGGGCCGGTCGTTGTTTCAACGGATTATGTGCGCTTATTAGCGGATCAAATACGGCCCTTTGTGCGTAAGCATTGTACGGTGCTGGGCACTGATGGCTTCGGACGTTCTGATACGCGTGAGAATTTAAGACGCTTTTTTGAAGTAGACCGTTTCTATGTCACTGTAGCCGCTCTTAATGCCTTGGCGGATGTGGGGCAAATTGAGGCATCAGTTGTAGAGCAGGCTATTCAAAAATATGGTTTGGATGTGTCAGCACCAGCACCATGGCTGGTTTAAAACTGAATAAAGTAGAAGAGGCATTTTCTTCTGCTTCAATACAACTTATGCCCTTTTATGTAACAGGGGTGATAGGAGAAATTAATGAGTGAATTAATAGATGTTGCCGTTCCAGATATTGGCGATTTCGATGCTGTTGAAGTTATTGAGGTTCTGGTCTCAGTTGGAGATTTGGTTGAGGTTGAGCAAGCCCTGTTGACGCTAGAGAGTGATAAGGCGAGCATGGAAATACCTTCATCTTCAGCGGGTGTTGTTGAAGAAATATTAGTGAATGTTGGGGACTCTGTGTCCGAAGGAAGTGTTGTAGTGCGCTTGAAGGCTGATGCTAGTAAATCAGCTAACACTTTAGCGTCAGAACCAGAGACGGTATCAGCAGGGGCAGATGCTGTGATTGACATTCATGTGCCAGATATTGGCGACTTCGACTCTGTGGAAGTTATAGAAGTAAATGTTGCTGTTGGAGATACAGTAGAAGAAGAGCAATCATTGATTACGCTTGAGTCAGATAAAGCCAGTATGGAAATCCCTTCTACGACAGCGGGTATTGTGAAAGAACTAAGGGTAGCGGTAGGAGATGATGTAAAGCAGGGTGATTTAATTGTTATCGTTAGTGGAAAAGCAAGTGCCCCAGCTGTGCCTGTAAAGCAGATTGCTGAAGGTGCAGAAAAGCCTAAAAAAGCCACCACTCCCGAGCCGAATAAAACTGTAAAAACTAATTCGCCAGCTGCAAGTGTTTCTGTATCAAAACCAAGTGGGCAAATACATGCGAGCCCAGCGGTAAGAAAATTTGCAAGAGAGCTGGGTGTAGACTTGTCTGTGGTAACAACAGCATCAGGCCCCAAAGGCCGACTGCTTAAAGATGATATAGTTGGTCATGTTAAAAACATACTGACAGGGGCGAAAACACCTGTTTCTTCAGGTGGATCAGGTATTCCACCTATTCCAACGATTGATTTTTCAAAATTTGGCGACATTGAAGAAAAACCGTTGAGTAAAATCAAGCGTTTAACTGGTACAAATCTCACCAGGGCTTGGTTGAACGTGCCAATGGTGACGCATCATGAGTTGGCGGATATTACTGACATGGAAGCTTTCAGAAAATCACTAAAGGCAGATGCTGAAAAACGTGGCGTTAAGGTGACATTCTTAGCGTTTATTATGAAAGCGTTGGTAGCCGCGCTTAAAGAGTTTCCTGAATTTAACGCATCGCTTTCTGGGGATGGAAAAAGTTTAATTTATAAGAAGTATTACAATTTAGGCATTGCTGTTGCAACGCCAAACGGTTTAGTTGTTCCAGTGTTTAAAGACGTTGATAAGACTAATATTTTTGACTTGGCAGAACAAATGAGCGAGGTCAGTAAAAAAGCACGAGATGGCAAGTTATCCCCTAAGGAAATGCAAGGTGCCTGCATGACTATTTCTAGTCTAGGTGGCATTGGCGGAACGGCGTTTACACCTATCGTCAATGCGCCAGAAGTTGCTATTCTTGGTGCTACCCGTGCCGAGATACAACCTGTTTGGGATGGTAAAGAATTTTTGCCTAGGTTAATGTTGCCGCTAGATATGACATACGATCATCGTGTTATAGACGGGGCAGCAGCTGCGGCATTTATGGTCGCTTTGTCTGGGTATCTTAATGATATTCGTCGTGTGTTGTTATAAGGTGCCGAGATGACTGATTTAATAGATATTAAAGTACCTGATATAGGTGAATTTGAAGATGGCGTAGATGTTATCGAAATACACGTGGCTATTGGCGATACAGTAGCGTTGGAAGACAGTATTGTCACATTAGAAAGTGATAAAGCATCAATGGAAATACCCAGTAGTGCTGCAGGTGTTGTGCAAGAAATAAATGTGTCTGTTGGTGATAAGGTTTTGGAAGGTAGCTTGCTTCTAAAGCTATCTGGGAACGGTGCGGTAGATGATGGCATACCTGTTGCAATGCCCATCGCGACACCAGAAGCGGTTGCTGCAACAAGTACAACAGTATCAACACAAGGTGCCGACATACAAGCGGAAGTTGTTGTATTGGGTGCAGGGCCGGGTGGTTATACGGCCGCATTTAGAGCGGCCGACTTAGGGAAAAAAGTGGTGCTCGTTGAGCGTTACTCTTCTTTGGGTGGTGTTTGTTTGAATGTAGGGTGTATTCCGTCAAAAGCCTTGTTGCATCAGGCTCAGGTTATTCATGAAGCGGAAGAAATGGCGGCACATGGCGTTAAATTTGCCAAGCCTGAGTTGGATATAGATGGGATTCGAGGCAATAAAGAACAGATTATTCAACGCTTAACAGGTGGTTTGGCTGGATTAGCCAAGCAACGAAATGTGACAGTGGTAAATGGATATGCAGAGTTTTCCTCTAGTCATTCTATTGTTGTAGCGAATGATGGTAATAAACAGACAATATCTTTTGATCACGCAATTATCGCGGCAGGTTCACAGCCCGTAAAAATCCCTGGGTTTCCATATGAGGATGATCGCTTGATGGATTCAACAGGTGCACTTGCTTTAGCAGATGTGCCTGAAAAAATGTTGGTCGTGGGTGGCGGGATTATTGGCTTAGAAATGGCTACGGTCTACCATGCGCTAGGGTCTAAAATATCAGTTGTTGAACTGATGGACCAGTTGGTGGCAGGTTGTGATAAAGACTTGGTCAAGCCATTACATAAACGGCTATCTAAACAATTAGAAAATATTTACCTAAAGGCCAAGGTGCTAGCGATAGAGTCGGTAGATAACGGCTTAAAAGTTAGCTTCGAAGGTGAAGGTGTGCCCGATTCTGACGTGTTTGATAGAGTGCTGTTATCAGTTGGTCGTAAACCGAATGGCGCCTTAATAGGTGCGGATAATGCAGGCGTAAAAGTAGATGAGCGCGGCTTTATTCCGGTTGATAATCAAATGCGTACCAATGTGTCGCACATCTATGCGATAGGTGACATTGTTGGTAACCCCATGTTGGCGCATAAAGCGGTTCACGAGGCAAAAGTTGCCGCCGAAGTGATTGCAGGTGAAAAGGTGGCGTTTGACCCACTAACTATTCCATCTGTTGCCTATACTGATCCTGAGATTTCTTGGATGGGCTTAACTGAAACAACGGCAAAGGCGGATGGCATTAAATATGAAAAGTCTGTTTTCCCATGGGCGGCGAGTGGTCGAGCGCTAAGTATTGGTCGTGATGAAGGGTTAACTAAAATTCTTTGGGACCCAGAAACTAAGCGTATATTAGGGGCAGGTATCGTTGGAACAAATGCTGGCGAGTTGATTGCGGAAGCAGTGTTGGCGTTGGAAATGGGCGCAGATGTTGATGATATGTGTTTAACCATTCACCCTCACCCTACGTTATCTGAAACGCTATGCTTTGCGGCCGAAATGCAAGCGGGCAGTATCACAGATTTATATATTAAGAAAAAATAGTATATTTTTAAGAGCATTAGTTTTAACAAGGAGATGTTATGCGTAAAGTAATAGTGTTTGTTTTGGTGATGTTGTCATTTTCGTTGCATGCGTTAGAGGTTGAAGGTGTTAAGTTGCCGGACACGATGCAGTTAGGTGAAAGTGAATTGGTGCTTAATGGTGCAGGAACGAGAAGTAAGTTCTTTATCGACCTGTATGTAGGGTCGTTATATCTACAGAAAAAAAATAATGTGTCGAATGATGTAATAAACGCCGAAGAAAAGATGGTGATTAGGTTGGATATTACTTCTTCAATGATTAGTTCAGAAAAAATGACTAAGGCCACGCTTGAAGGGTTTGAAAATGCGACTAACGATAATATATCGCCTATCAAAACAGAAATAGACCAATTTATGTCAGCCTTTAGCGAAGAAATTAAAGAGGGAGACACGTTTGAATTTGCCTATGTGCCGACAGAAGGTGTTGTAGTGACAAAGAACGGCACGATTAAGGAAACTATTCCATCCCAACCTTTTAAGCGAGCATTGTTTGGTATCTGGCTGTCGGATGATCCTGCTCCTGTCTCTTATACACATCTCCGAGC
>OJHM01000427.1_pt1 | contig 13402 bp, 8 predicted proteins | sample 1595241 | NCBI WGS metagenome assembly OJHM01 (sample SAMN05416781, study PRJEB24817) | seawater metagenome | isolation source: Sea water | place: Canada:Atlantic | collected 2013-11
ATACATCCCGCTCTTTCGGCGCTCTGGCACTGGATGCGGGTGGTCGTTTTGCCGTGTTTGGTGATGGCGGTTTCGCCAACTCGTCGCTCACCGCCGATCAGGCACGCGTTATCGTCAATGTCGGGAATATTGATAACACCGATCCGGATCCGAATACCTGGACCATGGCTGATCCTGGTCGGTTGTTCTACCGCATGGGCCCGGCAGGAAGCACAGAAGTACAACTAGATAACCTTGGCTTCCTGTTTGATATGCATCAAGGAACGGTAGGGGTGAATTCAGACGGAATCCTGGTTAGCAGTGCGCCGGGGTCGCGTACCGATTTAAATCTTACTTTCGACATTCTTGCCAATGTTGCCAACGGTGCTTCAACGGCTTTCCAGTTTAACAATCAGTCAATTCCTATGCTTCTGTTTGGCTGGCGTGGTGGGATCGAAGATTTTGACTTGCAGCTACGGCCCCAAGGGACTTGGCTGCCTGATACTGGTGCCTTCACACAGGGTCTCACAGCTTCACTGGGGTTTGATCTGGCCGATAATTTCCAGTTTGTTATTGGCGAAGCCAAGTATGAGGATAGCGGGGACAAGAAGCAGTCATATTTGGAGTTCTCACAGCCTATCAGTATGCCCACGACTCTTGGTCAGACCCGCAAGGATCTGGAGTTTGGCTACCTGACGCTGGATACCGTGTCCGCGGGCCATCAAAGCGTTGGCGGGATATGTTTTGGCGGTGCTAATACTTATGGCAGCACCCCATCCAGTTGTTCCTCATCAACCGGTGGCGTTCTACCCACCGAGCTTTTAGAGATTGCTCCGTCTGACACAGGGCTTGCCATTATCAATCGGGAGTGGGGCCTTCATGCTTACTCCTCCAAAGTTGTCTATCGCGATGGTGTTTCTGCCACAAACAATATTGATGAAGGCTGGGCGTTGATTTATACACTGGGTGACATCAGCACCAACTGGTACCTCTACCCGCAGCCAGGGGACGGGGCAACGCGGGGATCTCCAGGTTTTACCATGGACGTGGTGGCTGCCATTCAGACAGAGGGTGGAGCGGACGCCAACGGAAGGCCGGATCGCTCACGCTGGGAAAATGGTACTCACCTGATGATCGGCGATACGGACTTTCAGACCAGTTATCACGACCCGAGCAATCCAACGGCCGACGGCTTGGCCATTGGCCTGATGGGCGCAGATATGCTTTTTGCCACCAATGATATGGGGGTTGGTGTGTCTCTCGGCGACGGTCTGAACCTTTCATCCCATGAAGTCCGCTTGCAGCTTCGCGGCATGTTTGGTGGCGGCGATGTGCCCAGAATGGAAAACCCCGTTTACGGTAGCTACATTGATATGAACCTGGAGATGGATGATTTTCTCTTCAAGCTTTTTCCAAGCTTGAATGGTGATGCCATCAACTTCGGCGGGTTTCTTAGTTTTGCCAATCTGAACAATGATTTCTCCAATAATACGGGCAGTGGCCATGGTCATGATGATGGCACCTATATTTCTTTTGCCGAACCCAATCTGAGTAAATTAGATGTTGATGTTCGCTTGGCGGATATTACGGGTGATATCGAAATTCCCTCTAACTTCATTCTTGCTGGTGGTGGCGGGAAAATCGATCTGCTATCGGCTTCCGGCGAGCTTGACGGAAAACCCAAGTTGCGCATTGAAACCAATATGAATGTTGGGGCATTAGCGACTAAGCCTGGTGGCGGGGCTGGCGACCCTCTTGAAATTGGAAGAATTGAATTTGGCGGGAAAGATCTTGGATCAATGATCATTCCTGCGGCTAAAGTTTATACATCCCTGACACTGGAACAGCAGTAGATCTGAATAGTAATAAAGGTCTTTCAGAATAACGTCCTCAGGTATTGCTAATGAAAATTATAATAAAGCCCCGTCTGCGATTTTTGGCAACAAGCTGCCCTAGTTATTTTTTGGTATTGTTTTTTTTGATTTTTTCAAAATCTGCACAGTCGATGGTTGAGCTTAAAGATGAACAATTAGCTGATGTGACCGGGCAAGCCCTGCTGCAGATGAATAAAGAATTTACAAATGGCTATACTTTTTATAAGGCAGGGTTAGATGCAGAGCTAAGGCTGAACATGAACATTGACAAGCTTCAGCTTGGTTGTGGAGGCATTAATGGCACAGATGGTTGCGACCTGGATATAGATAATTTTTCTTTGGGCTGTGTTGCGAACAGTAGTGGACAGTGCATTACACAAAATCCTGCTTCAGGAACCATTCAGAAACCTGGTCTCTTGAGAGACTGCGGCAATGGGACTTGCACAGGTACGAATATTGATAAATCTATTCAGGATCAATTGAAAGATTTTATTATTAACAGACCTTTTTTCCAGTTCGCCATCAAAAATGATAACAGTTCGACACTGCGCGAAATCGTGGGTATCCGTATGGGAGGGGAGCAAGTGTCTGGCCCAATGAGCTTTGGCTCTCTTAATACGTTCAGCGGTTATATGAGTGGGTCTGCAGATGTTTATATGCGTGGAGAAACGGATGTTGCAGCGACGTGCGCAGCCCCAAATAATTGCCCAAATGCAGGAGGACGAACAAAGTTTCCGGATGCCAGTGCATTTATGGGGTTAAATAACGAAGAGATTCTTAATCTTGGCCTTGTTGCGATTAGTTATGAAGATTTAACGATGGATTATGGCTCACAGTCTCGAGAGAATGTGGCCGCAGAGGTTACAGGGAACCGTTTGGATCAGATTGGAATTCCTGACTTGCGGTTGGCTGATTTGGTCGATGACATCGTAGATACGGTTGAGGTTAATCGTATCTGTGCGGACGGATTATTCGGCGGATGCAGCGCTATCGCCAGCAGCACTATTGCAAATTTCCTACTTCCTGTATTGGCAGATGGTATTTCGGAGTACATTAAGGAAGAACTGGCAAATGGTCTTGGCGTGAGTGTCAGTGCCTTAAATAGTCATGATGTTCCATACAATTTAAAGAATATTCATCAGTTGGATGTTTCAACACCTCAGTTTGGGCTGTCTTTCCAAAAAGAAGATGTACAGTATCCAGGTTATACGCAAACAGTTTCCAGAGGGTGGTCCATGTATGCCCCCGACGCCTTTAACTTGGTAATTGACGACAAGGTTTCAAGTTTCGTTCAAGCGATAGCGGGTAGTTCCGCTGCTAGGGATGGTAATATTACAGGGTTAGAAGCTCCCTATCGAAATTGTTGGGGTAGTGCTCGCTTTTGTTAGCGAGGACGAATTTTTTACAAATCTAATCGCGACACTTCGCTGAAATAAAAAGGTGAGCCGTAGCGCCAACCTTTTTATTCCCGCCAAGAAGTTGAAGTTACTATGAGGTATGCTCAGAGCAAGGTTTTCCCTGCTAAAACGGCAAGGCCTTTGCTTTCCGTAGGATGGGTTCTATGGCCGGCTTAATTTTGTAGTCAAGAATAAAATGGTTCATGCTATTTTAGTTCAAGCAGGCTATCCATTTCAGTGGGAAGACACGAACCCTTTGCTTCCGTCACTGCAACCGCCGCTTCAGCCCCTTCATCGCCAACACCCGCGTACTGATCTCCTCAATCGACAGCTCTGTCGCATCCAGGTACGGAATGTTGTGCTTGTTGTACATGGCTTCGAGTGCCCGTAGCTCCATATCACATTGGCGTGGTGAGGCGTATTTGCTACCGGCTTTGCGTTCGCTGCGGATGGCGCTGAGGCGGTCGGCGTCGATGGTGAGGCCGAAGAGTTTGTGTTTGTGCTCGACCAGCGCTTTTGGCAGGCGCAGGTCGTCGAAGTCGTCTTCGGTGAGCGGGTAGTTGGCAGTGAATAGCCCGAACTGCAGTGCCAGGTAGAGGCAGGTGGGGGTTTTGCCGGAGCGGGAGACGCCAATCAGGATGATGTCGGCTTGATCGTAGTGGCGGGTGCGGGCGCCATCATCGTTATCCAGAGCGAAGTGAACCGCGTTGATGCGGATGCGGTAGGACTCCGCGTCACGGATAGCGTGGCTCTGGTTGATCTTGTGGTTGGAGCGCACGCCTAGCTCATCTTCGAGGGGCCGCAGAAAGGCGCCGAACAGGTCGAGAATCAGGGCATCGCAGCCATGCAAGATGGTGCGGTGATCGATATTCACCAGGGTGGAGAACACGACGGGCTTGGCGCCGTCCTCCTTCGCTGCTTTGTTGATGCGGGCCACCGCTTCCCGGGTTTGCTCATCGGACTGGACGAAGGGCAGGGTGATCTGCACGAATTCGATGTCCCCGAACTGGCTAAGCATGCTGTGGCCCAGGGTTTCTGCGGTAATGCCGGTGCCGTCAGATAGGTAGAACGCGGTTCGTTTCATGGGAGCTGCTGTTTCCTTTGCGGTAGGAGCGGCGCTTGAGCCGCGAACGGTCTTGGCAGAGGGTGCCTCAAGTCATTCGCGGCTCAAGCGCCGCTCCTACGGGGTAAGTCTTTGTTTTCAATGACCCAGTCTAGACGCTGTATTGTTGTGCGACCAGTGCTATCTGTGGGTACCAGGCGACTTGATGAGTCCGCATTGTCTAGATAAGACACAGGCTCTACACTGCCCGTAATCATTTTGCCCAAACAAAATACCTCTGCTATTTCAATGGGATAGTGTTCCTTGGCCGTGCGCCTTGAGGGTTCAGATAAGGCATTGACCAAAGTCGTGCCCAAATACCGGCCAAATCTGAAAGAGGGGCAGGCAAACTGTTTCGGTTTTGAGTAGAATGTCGGCTCGATTTGATCCGGCACCTTGTGCGGCGCTGTCGTTACGGCGTTATTAGCACAATTGGGCACAAGGTGTGCCGACACTGCTTTGGCCAAAAAACCAACCGGTAATACGTAAAAGGAGACGACCTTGGCGGAATATGTAGTCTGGTTTCAGGACCTGGGAAAAGATGACGTTGAGCATGTAGGCGGCAAGAACGCATCCCTGGGCGAAATGATCAGCAATCTGTCTGCGGCGGGTGTCTCCGTTCCGGGCGGGTTTGCCACTACCGCTGAAGCCTTCCGTGAGTTCCTTGAGCACAACAACCTGACCCAGAAAATCAACGAAGCGCTGTCGGCGCTGGACGTTGAAGACGTTGTCGCGCTGGCGAAAACCGGCGAAGAGATCCGCCAGTGGGTTGTTGATGCGCCGTTCCAGCCTGCGCTGGACAAGGCCATTCGTGATGCCTATGCCGAGATTGGCGAAGGCAACGCAGTGCTGCCGGTCGCCGTGCGCTCCTCTGCGACGGCAGAAGATCTGCCCGATGCGTCGTTTGCCGGTCAGCAGGAAACCTTCCTGAATATTCGTGGCGTGGACAGCGTCATGATCGCGGTGAAAGAGGTCTTCGCCTCACTCTTTAACGACCGCGCCATTAGCTACCGCGTTCACCAGGGTTTTGACCACAAACTGGTGGCGCTCTCTGCCGGTGTGCAGCGCATGGTGCGCTCCGAAACCGGTGCCGCTGGCGTTATGTTCTCCATGGATACCGAATCTGGCTTTAAGGATGTGGTCTTCATTACCGCGTCTTACGGCTTGGGTGAAATGGTCGTGCAGGGTGCGGTTAACCCTGATGAATTCTACGTTCACAAGAAAACCTTGCTGAACAAGAAGCCGGCTGTGCTGCGCCGTAATCTGGGCAGCAAGATGCAGAAAATGATCTACGGTGCCGAAGGCAGCGCGGGCAAGTCCGTTGAAATCGTGGATGTGGATAAAGAAGAACGTATTCGCTTCTGCCTGACTGACGAACATATCGAGAACCTGTCGCGCCAGGCGATCGAAATCGAGAAACATTACGGCATGCCCATGGATATCGAGTGGGCGCTGGATGGCGATGACGGCAAGTTGTACATCGTTCAGGCTCGCCCTGAAACCGTGAAGAGCCGCTCTGACGTGAACGTGATGGAGCGCTACCTGCTCAAGCAGACAGGCAAGGTGCTGGTAGAAGGCCGCTCCATTGGCCAGCGCATCGGTGCGGGCAAAGTGCGTGTGGTAACCAGCATCAAGGAAATGGACAAGGTCCAGCCTGGCGATGTACTGGTAACCGACATGACCGACCCGGACTGGGAACCGGTGATGAAGCGTGCCGCCGCCATTATCACCAACCGTGGCGGGCGCACCTGCCACGCGGCGATCATTGCCCGTGAGCTGGGCGTGCCAGCTATCGTGGGTTGTGGCGACGCCACTGATATTCTTAAAGATGGCCAGGAAGTCACGGCTTCCTGTGCAGAAGGCGATACCGGCAAGATCTACGAAGGTCAGCTGGAGTTTGATATTCAGCGTAACTCCATCCAGTCCATGCCCAAGCTGCCGTTCAAGATCATGATGAACGTGGGTAACCCGGATCGGGCCTTTGATTTCGCCGGCCTGCCGAACCAGGGCGTGGGCTTGGCCCGCCTGGAATTTATCATCAACCGTATGATCGGCGTGCACCCCAAGGCGCTGCTGAACTACGATTCCATGCCCAAAGACGTGAAGCAGAACGTGGACAAGCGGACTGCCGGTTATGGCGATCCAGTCGATTTCTACGTGGAAAAGCTGGTCGAGGGTGTTTCTACCCTGGCGGCGGCCTTCCACCCGGAAAAAGTGATTGTGCGTCTGTCGGACTTTAAGTCCAACGAATACGCCAACCTGATCGGCGGTAAGCTGTACGAGCCCGAGGAAGAGAACCCGATGCTGGGCTTCCGCGGTGCCAGCCGTTACATCAGCGAAAATTTCCGCGACTGTTTCGAGCTCGAATGCCGTGCCATGAAGAAAGTCCGTGATGAAATGGGCTTCACCAACGTGGAGCTCATGGTGCCGTTTGTTCGTACCGTGGGTGAAGCGGAGCAGGTTATTGACCTGCTTGGCAAAAACGGCCTCAAGCGTGGCGAGAACGGTTTGCGTGTCATCATGATGTGTGAGCTGCCGACCAATGCCTTGCTGGCCGATGACTTCCTGCAGCACTTTGATGGGTTCTCTATTGGTTCCAACGACCTGACTCAACTGACGCTGGGCCTGGATCGGGATTCCGGTATTGTGAGCCACCTGTTTGATGAGCGTGATCCGGCGGTGAAAAAACTGCTGAAGATGGCCATCGACGCCTGTAATGCCAAAGGTAAGTACATCGGGATTTGCGGGCAAGGCCCCTCGGATCATCCGGACTTGGCCAAGTGGCTAATGGAGCAGGGCATCTCGTCCGTTTCCCTTAACCCGGATTCGGTTTTGGATACTTGGTTCTATCTGGCGGAGAAGCACGGCAACTAATGCCTGCTTGACCGACCGGCTGCTTCGCAGCACAGTAAAAAGCCCGCTTCTGCGGGCTTTTTACGTTAGAGAAACCTGTGAGGTCACATGTTTCACCGATTAATCCGCATCATGGATCTTTACGACGGCCTGCGACTGCCAGTGACGGTAGGGCGCAAGGAGTTGTTGCTGATTCATGAAGAGGGGCGCACCTGGCTGATGCAGCGGCGCTGCCCCCACGCGGACTTTCCCCTTGACCGCTGCACGGTGATGAATGATCAACTGCGTTGCCCCGGGCACGGCCTGACATTCTCTCTGCGCAATGGAAAGTGCCAGACAGCCAGCTATCAGCTTGAGCAGTTTCGGATTGATTACGATGGGCAGTGGATGGGGGTGGAGTTTTGATTGAACGTTTGGCTTGTTGTCTGATTACGCCTTTCAGGCTAATCAGACCTACGCAGCAATAATCGAACGCTGGTTTTTGCATTTTGTAGGTTGAATTAGCCCGAAAGGCGTAATCCAACAACACTGTTGGAGTTGGGGGCCGGCTTACCGCGACGCAAACACCGTTTCTTCTTCTCCCAGCTCGGCCACAAACTGGTGCGCATAGCGCTGGCGCAGCTGCTTCACTTTCTTTACGTAAGCCTGGGTTTCTTTGAAGGGCGGAATACCACCATAGCGGCGCACATTGCCTTCGCCAGCATTGTAGGCGGCGAGAATGTGGTCGAGATCAGAAAACTTGTCTTTCAGGTACGCAATGAACTGGGTGCCGCCGGTAATGTTGGCGCGGGGATCAAAAGGGTTGCTCACTTTCAGGTAGGCGGCGGTTTCCGGCATCAGCTGCATAAGCCCTTGGGCTCCCACCCGGGAAATGGCGTTGTGGTTGAACAGGGATTCAGCATGGATGACAGCCTTGACCAGAGCCGGGTCCACGCGAAAACGGGTAGCCGCCTGGGTGATCAGGGTGTCGTACTGGTCACGCTGGGCATTGGAAAGTGCGCGGGGCGTGTAGCTCCAGCCTTTACGAACGGATAGCAGGGTGTACTGCTGGCCGACCTGCTCCTGAGCCTGATCAGTGAACAAAATGGTGCCATCCGCAGAGCGGTATTTGTAGATATTGTCTGCCTGTGCGCCGCTGTTCGTAACCAGCATGCAGCCAGCCGCAAAGGCCCCTGACAGCCAGGATTTCGCCGATAAAACCCGCATTGAACCCCGTACCCCTTTTCTGGTGCCTCAGAGTGCTTGTTGGGCACCGCGAACACCGTTAATTTGTTGTTGTTCCGTCGTTCTGGCTTATCGCCAAGCGTTACCCCCATGATAACGCCATTCTTTTTTCTTTCTGGCCAGCACCAGACGAATTGACCACACTGGCCGCTAAGCGTAACAAATTCGACGGACAGACATCATACTATTGCGCCGGGGACGGCCCAAGTGCACTGGCGCACATTTCCGCCTTGAGCCACCCAGCGGCGAATACTGCGAGCGAGGAGAGCGAATGTTTCCCGAGTACCTGGAACCCTGGTTGAACAACACAATTGCCTGGCTGGAGCTGGGTTTTCTGCTGCTGGTTTTGCTGTTGACCTTGGTGGCTGTGGTGTTATGGCTACAGGACCGATTTTTTCAGAAGCGCCACGCTATTCGCCGTAATTACCCATTAATTGGGCGTTTTCGCTACTTTTTCGAAACACTTGGCGAGTTTTTCCGCCAATACTTCTTCGCCATGGACCGAGAAGAACTGCCCTTTAACCGGGCGCAGCGTGCCTGGGTTTACCGGGCAGCCAAAGACCTGAGTAATACCATGGCATTCGGCTCCACCAAGCAAGTTGGTGCGGGGCGGGTGATTTTCATGAATTGCCCCTACCCGACGCTGGAGAAAAACGCGGCGAAAACCCTGCCACTGATGATCGGCCCTCACTGCGAGCAGCCCTATGTGGCACACAGCTTCTTCAATGTGTCGGGCATGAGTTTTGGTGCTTTGTCCCGCCCTGCGGTACAGGCCTTGTCCCACGGTGCAGCCATCGCCAATTGCTGGATGAACACCGGGGAAGGGGGATTATCTCCCTATCATTTGGAAGGTGGCTGTGATGTGGTCTTTCAGGTGGGCACTGCCCGTTACGGCGTTCGCGATGCACAGGGCAACCTGGACGATGAGCGGCTGGCGGCGATTGCGGCTCGGCCGCAAGTAAAAATGATCGAGATCAAACTCAGCCAGGGCGCCAAACCCGGAAAGGGCGGTATTCTCCCCGCAGCCAAGGTGACTCAGGAAATTGCGGCCATTCGTGGCATCCCGGCAGGCCAGGCATCCATTAGCCCCAACGGCCAGCCGGACGTGAATAACGCGGATGACCTGCTGGACCTGATCGCCCATGTGCGCGAGGTCAGCGGCAAGCCCACCGGCATCAAATGTGTACTGGGTGCCTGGGCCTGGGTGGAGGATCTCTTTCTCGCCATTCATGCCCGCGGGCCGGAGTCGGCACCGGACTTTATCACCATCGATAGCGGTGACGGCGGCACCGGCGCGGCTCCCATGTCGCTGATGGATGATGTGGGTTTGTACCTGGCGGAATCTTTGCCCTTGTTGGTTGATCTACGCGATGGTTACGGGCTTACGGATCGTATTCGTATTATCGCGTCGGGTAAGCTGATTACGCCCAGCATGGTGGCCTGGGCGATAGCGGTGGGGGCGGATTTTTGCGTGTCCGCACGGGGCTATATGTTCGCCTTAGGCTGTATTCAGGCGCTGCAGTGCAACCGCAATACCTGCCCGACCGGTGTCACCACGCATAATCCGCGATTACAGCGGGGGCTGGTGCCGGCGGAAAAATCCCAACGTGTGGCGCACTTTCATAACAACCTGGTCAAGGAAGTGGAAACCATCGCCCATTCCTGCGGCGTGACCGAGCCCCGCCAATTACGCCGCTACCATGCCCGCATGCTCAGCAGTAACGGCGAGTCCATTCCGCTGGACCGGCTGTGGCCTCAGGTTGAGGCGGGCGCTTATCTGCGTGATGGGCGACCCAGTGAGAAACAGCCTTTTGTCCGTTGGCAGGGCATTGGAACCGGGCCGTAATCGTCGGCGTCTATGACTTATATCGAATGGCTGCGTTTGTGTTGATGCTTGCAGCCTTCACAATGAACAAAACACAGAGGAGCGTTCAGTGACCACGGAATTTGATCTTGTCGTAATTGGTGCCGGCTCTGGTGGCGTACGCGCGGCACGCATGGCTGCATCCCATGGTGCCAACGTTGCCATTATCGAAGAGCGCTTTTTCGGCGGCACCTGTGTGAACGTAGGCTGCGTGCCCAAGAAACTGTTTTCGTACGGCAGCCACTTCCCCCAGGAGTTTGCGCTGGCCGAGGATTATGGCTACACCGTGAAAGGCTGGGACTTCGATTGGCCCACACTACGAGACAACAAGAGCCGGGAAATTAGCCGGCTGAACGGCATTTATCAGCGGATTTTGAATCAAGCCGGGGTGACCATTTTTGAAGGCCACGGACAGGTGTTGGGTGGCGGCAAAGTTTCTGTGGGCGACACGGTGCTGACGGCGCGCCATATTCTGGTGGCGGTGGGCGGCAAACCCTTTGTGCCGGACTTGCCTGGCCGTGAGCATGTGCGCATTTCCGACGACCTGTTCTATCTGGACACGCTTCCGAAACGGGTTGCCGTGGTCGGCGGTGGCTATATCGCCACGGAGTTTGCTGGCATTTTGCGTGGCCTGGGCTGTGAGGTGACGCAGATTTACCGTCGCGATTTGTTTCTGCGCGGCTTCGATCAGGACATTCGTCAGTTTATCGCCGACCAGATGACCGAGCAGGGCGTCACGCTGAACTTCAATGCGGATGTTGCCCGTATTGACGAGGTGAATGGTGAAAAGCACGTGACTTACCAGAGCGGTGAACAGGCTGTGTTTGATGAGGTGTTCTATGCCACCGGGCGCATTCCCAAGCTGGACGATCTGTTTGCCGATGGGGCCGCGCCGGCCATGGCGGAAGGCGGGGCCATTAAGGTGGATGACGGCTTTGCCACCAGCATTGATGGGCTCTACGCACTGGGTGATGTGATTGACCGCGTGCAGCTGACGCCGGTGGCATTGGCCGAGGGGATGTGGCTCGCGGCGCAACTTTATGGCGAGCAGAAACCGGAAACCGCCATGGATTACCACAACATTGCCACCGCCGTATTCAGCCACCCTAATATCGGTACTGTGGGCCTGAGTGAAGAACAGGCATTGGCCCGTGTGCCGGCGATTCGGGTGTATAAAAGTGCGTTTCGGCCCATGCGTTACACCCTGGGAGACAAGCAGGAGCGGTCACTGATCAAGCTGATCGTGGACGACGCCACCGACAAGGTTCTTGGCCTGCATATGGCGGGGGAAGACTCGGCAGAAATCACCCAGGGGTTTGCGGTGGCGATCAAGATGGGCGCCACCAAGGCCGACTTTGATGCCACCGTCGGGATTCACCCGACCGCGGCGGAGGAGCTGGTGACAATGCGTCAGGGGGTATTGATCACGGCTTGATGGCATGAGTATCGAGTTACGGGAAGCGAGTTTCGAAAAACAAAACCGATAATTTCAGTGTGATGGTTTTTGGTTTTTGGCTTTTCGCAACTCGTTTCTCATCAGAGCTTTTCCAGTTTGACCGGCAAGCCATCGGCGGGCACCGGCAGGCTGCTGGTGTCCACCGGCATTTCGTAGCCATCTGGCACCGACCAGCGATAGTTAAGCAATACCTGGTGCAGGATGGCTTTCACTTGCAAGTCGGCAAAGTGCAGCCCGATACACTTGTGCGCGCCGCCACCAAAAGGCACCCAGGCATAGGGGTGCACCTTGTCTTCGCGTCGTTCGGCGCTGAAGCGTTCCGGGTCGAAACGCTCAGGATCTGGCCAGTATTCATCCATATAATGGGTGAAGTAGGGTACCACGTTGATAAAGCTGCCGGCGGGGATAAAGAAGCCTTCGTATTCCACATCCTTGACGGTCTTGCGGGGCAGGGAGGGCACCGGTGAGCACAGCCGCAGAGCTTCCTTCATGGCCATGCTGATGCCTTCCAGCTTGGGCAGATCGTCATATTCCAGATCGCGCTTTTTCAACGCGCGGCTTTCTTCGCGCAACCGTTCCTGCCACTCGGGGTTTTTGGCGAGATAATAGAAAAGCGTGGAGAGCGTAATAGTGGTGGTGTCGTGGGCCGCCATCATCAGGAAAATCATGTGGTTAACCACGTCATCATCAGTGAACCGGTCGCCGTCTTCGGTGCTGGCATGGCACAGCGCGCTGAACAGGTCCGATTCTTGGCTGGCCCGTTTGGCGGGTAATTCCTTGCGAAAAAACGCCTCCAGAACCCGGCGCCCCTTGAGGCCCTTGGACCAGCGCAATCCCGGCACGCTGGTACGCACGATAGCCGTGCCGGCGCGAACCGTATCCACAAAGGCCCGGTTAATGGCGTCGGCCTCCGGCCCTAGCTCATAGCCCATAAAAACATCAGTGGCCAGATCCAGGGTCAGTTGTTTTACCTCAGTGAGAACCTTGAATTGATCAACGGTATCCCAGTCACTGATGCCACTTGTGATATGTGGCCCCATGCGGTTCAGGTAGCCTTTTAGCACATCCTTGTTGAAGGCCTGCTGCATGATCTTGCGATGCCAGCGATGCTCCTCAAAATCCAGCAGCATAATGCCGCGGTGAAAAAACCGGCCAATGAAGTAATCCCAGCCATCATGATTGGAAAAGAGATCACCACGATTGAGCATCACAAACTGGTTGGCGTCAGGGCCAAGCATCTGGATCATGCGTAAACCGAACACACTGCTCCACGACACCGGGCCATAAGTATTGTAGCGCTTGCGCATTAATCCAATGGGGTCACGCATGAACGCCAGGGTGTGTCCGATGACGGGCAGACCCGAATCCCCGGGGATGGCTTTCAGGGAACTGGACTGTGGCGGGGCGCAAAATGGCTGTGACATACAAGATACCTGGGGTAGGTCCGGAAACGGCAAACAGCTGAGTCGCCGGAATGAAACAACGTGTTTACTTTTAGCGGCCTTGGCGACTTCCGGCAAGGGAAAGTAAATAGATTTCGCGTCCACGTTTAATCTGGGTGTTTTTTAATCGAACCGTAACCTGCGTCTGGTTCACCACGGTTTGCCGATTTCGCTCAGCGGTTATTCACCAGGTTATCCACAGTTTCTGTGG
>OJHM01000435.1_pt1 | contig 13244 bp, 10 predicted proteins | sample 1595241 | NCBI WGS metagenome assembly OJHM01 (sample SAMN05416781, study PRJEB24817) | seawater metagenome | isolation source: Sea water | place: Canada:Atlantic | collected 2013-11
ACCGCCACATTCGAGGGTCTGTCGATCGAGGCGATCCCCGCCTACAACACCACCGAAGAGCGCAAGAACTTCCACCCGCAGGGGCGTGATAACGGGTACGGGCTCGGGTTTGATGGCTTCCGCATGTATATCTCCGGCGATACCGAGGACACGCCGGAAATGCGGGTATTGCAGAACATCGATCTGGCGTTCATCTCCATGAACCTGCCCTTTACGATGGACGCGAATGCCGCCGCATCCGCCGTGGCGGAATTCAAGCCGACTTATGTCTACCCCTACCACTACCGGGGCCGTGACGGCGGCACGCAGGATCCCGAGGCGTTCGCCAAGATGGTGGGCACCGACACGGAAACCAAGATGGGCGATTGGTACGAAGAAGGCGAGTTGGGCTGACCGACCGCCGACACCGAAGACGAAAGGGCGCGGCGCACACTGCGCCCTTTTCACGTTCGGTAGGGGTCGAGCGACGCGCGCAGGCCGTCGCCGAGGAAATTGAAGGCCAGCACAACCACGATGATCGGCAGCATCGGTGTCGCCGTCCAGGGATAGATCTCGATGCTCGCGAGGTTCTGCGCATCGTTAAGCATCACGCCCCAGCTGACAGCGGGTGCGCGCAGCCCTCGATAAAGTGGGTTTGTTAGGCAAAGAAAAACTCAACCCAATTCAGCTCTCGGGTGGTGAACAGCAACGCATCGGTATTGCCCGTGCGGTGGTGAATAAACCCGCCTTGCTGATTGCTGATGAGCCAACCGGCAACTTAGACCCAGAATTATCCGCTGAAATTATGAATTTATTTAGCCAGTTCCAACAGGTCGGAACCACCGTATTAATCGCCACCCACGACATCGCGCTGGTAGAACGCATGAATAAACGCCGCCTTATTCTGCAAGATGGACAAATGATTGCCGGGCACACTGCCACTGAGGGGGTTAGCTATGTCTGAAAAATCTATTCATCCGCATGGTGCGTCGGCAGCGGAATTAAGCGGTAGCGAAAAATTCAGCGCGTATTTTCGTAACCATCAAATGGTGGCGGTGGAATCCTTAGCGAAGCTACTATCGACACCAGCTTCTAGTTTATTAACCTGGTTAGTGATCGCCATTGCCCTCACGCTGCCTGGCGCACTGTATATGGCAGTGAACAACTTACAGCAGCTCAGTGGGCACTTTGAAGCTTCTGGCCAGATGACGGTGTTTTTAGCGGAAGATACCCGCGAAACCGACAGCAATGCTTTACGCTTAAAAGTTGCGGGCCTCGATCAAGTGAATAAAGTGGTGTATGTCTCGCCCGAGCAAGCGCTAGAAGAATTTACTCAATACGGGGGGATCTCAGAGGCTCTAAGCTTTTTGGATGAAAACCCATTGCCCGCAGTATTGCTGGTGGAGCCGCCATTAGGCATCGATAAAGAAGAGTTGAATGTACTGGTCGCGCAAATCAAATCCTTTAAGCACGTCGATAGCGTACAAGTGGATATGGCCTGGGTTGAGCGCCTATTGGCTTTACTGGCCTTGGCTCAGCGCTTGGTGGTCGTGGTGGGAGTTTTATTAGCTTTGGCCATCGTGCTGGTGGTAGGTAATACTATTCGCTTAGCTATTGCCGCGCGCACAGAAGAAATCCGTGTGATTAAGCTGGTGGGTGGTACCAATGCTTATGTAAGAAGACCGTTCCTATATTCAGGCTTCTGGTACGGTGCGATTGGCGGTATTTTGGCTTGGCTGATGCTGGGATTATGCTGGATTCTGTTGCAAGGCCCAGTTGCCGACATTGCTGCATTATACGGAGCTGACTTTTATCTACAGCCTCTTCCTTTTGAACCGACTTGTTGGTTAATATTGAGCGCGTCGTTATTGGGCTTAATCGGCTCATGGTGGTCAGTACAGCGGCACTTGGTGGCGATTGAGCCATAAACGGGAAATTTTGCTTTTTATCGTGATTGTTTATGTCCTTTTACGGAATGCCGTAAATACTTCCCTGTAGGCTTAGCTTCGGCTTCCTGCCTCAGATATCCTTAAAGGACATAAGCAACCCCGAGACGCAAAATTGCTGTCAGTTAGCCTATATGTGTTTAATGCAAAGAAAAGTAAAAGCACTGTTCCATAAATGAACTTAATCGCACCATGGCACTCAATAAAGACGAGTGCTACACTCCTTGTGTCCTTTGTTAATTGAATAGGAAGAATTGATGAACACTGCCTTGCAATCTATTGATGCTCTAAGCCCTGGCGCTAACCTAGAAGCCTACTTGGCTAGGGTTAACTCTGTGCCCGTGCTAAGTATTGAAGAAGAGCGAGAATTAACTGGTCGCCTTCACTATGAAGAAGACTTAGAGGCTGCGCGTCGTTTAATTATGTCGCACCTACGCTTTGTTGCGCACATCGCAAAAAGCTACTCCGGTTATGGTTTGAATCAAGGTGACTTAATCCAAGAAGGTAACGTAGGTTTAATGAAAGCGGTTAAGCGCTTTGACCCTACTGTTGGTGTGCGTTTGGTCTCCTTTGCTGTGCACTGGATCAAAGCCGAAATGCACGAATTCATCTTGCGTAACTGGCGCATTGTGAAAGTTGCGACCACTAAAGCGCAACGTAAAATGTTCTTTAACCTGCGTAGCTCAAAAAAGAAGCTAGGTTGGTTGTCGCAAACTGAAGCGCAAGATATTGCCGAAGCGCTGGGCGTAGAAGAAAAAACCGTATTTGAAATGGAAGGCCGTTTGCAAGCACGCGACGCGGCTTTTGATGCCGGTGCAGATGAAGACGACGAAACTGCGTATCAGGCTCCAGCACATTATTTAGAAGACAAGCGCTTTGATCCTGCTATGGTTGTAGAAAGCGACGCGAACGAACAACAGTCTAGCACCAGTCTGCACTTGGCTTTGGCTAACCTAGACGAACGTAGTCGTGATATTTTACAACAGCGTTGGTTGACCGACGACAAAGCAACTTTGCATGAACTGGCTGCAGAGTACGATGTATCCGCTGAGCGTATTCGCCAGCTAGAAAAAAATGCAATGAAGAAAGTTCGTGATGCCATGGAGGCAGAAGTCGCTTAACTTCTTTTAAAGACAGCCTCAGCACCCTGGCACTGTTTAGTCTGATGTTTCAGGCAATAAAAAGCCGCTATCACCTAAAAAATGATAGCGGCTTTTTTGTGTCTGGCGCTTTCGTTCAAAGCGCCAGAGTAGCTATAAAACAACTACTTCTTAGTTTTTGACGTTTTACCGCCACGCATAGAATCAAAGAACTCATTATTCGTTTCGCTTTGGCGCAGCTTATCTAGTAAGAACTCAATCGCTGGTACATCTTCCATTTCGGCAAGAAGACGACGCAAGATCCATAAACGCTGAAGATCCGATTCACTCATTAATAAGTCTTCGCGGCGAGTACCAGAACGACGTACGTTGATCGCTGGGTAAATGCGCTTCTCAGCGACTTTACGATCAAGGTGCAGTTCTTGGTTACCCGTACCTTTAAATTCTTCGTAGATCACTTCGTCCATCTTAGAGCCAGTATCAACTAGCGCTGTAGCGATGATGGTTAAAGAACCACCTTCTTCGATGTTACGAGCAGCACCAAAGAAACGCTTTGGTTTTTCTAATGCGTGTGCATCAACACCACCAGTAAGTACCTTACCAGAGGAAGGAACAACAGTGTTGTAAGCACGAGCTAGACGGGTAATAGAGTCTAAAAGAATTACTACGTCGCGCTTGTGTTCAACTAAACGCTTGGCTTTTTCGATAACCATTTCGGCCACTTGCACGTGACGTGAAGGTGGTTCATCAAACGTAGAGGCAACCACTTCGCCACGAACTGAGCGGGTCATTTCGGTTACTTCTTCAGGGCGTTCGTCGATTAATAATACGATCAATTCACATTCTGGGTTGTTGCGGGAGATTGCTTGCGCCATGCTTTGTAGCAACATGGTTTTACCGGCTTTGGGTGGAGCAACAATAAGACCGCGCTGGCCTTTACCGATGGGAGCAATTAGATCAATAACACGAGAGGATAAATCATCTGCAGAGCCGTTGCCGACTTCTAATACTAACGCTTCATCTGGGAACAGTGGCGTTAGGTTTTCAAAAAGGGTCTTGTTCTTAACGTTTTCTGGTTTGTCGTTGTTGATCTCATTGACCTTCAACATGGCAAAATAACGTTCGCCTTCTTTGGGCGGGCGAATCTTACCCGCTACCGTGTCACCCTTGCGCAAATTAAAGCGTCTTATTTGACTGGGTGAAACATAAATATCGTCTGGGCCGGCTAAATAAGATGATGTTGCACTGCGTAAGAAGCCAAAACCATCTTGTAATATTTCTAAAATGCCATCGCCGTAGATGTCTTCGCCACTTTTGGCGTGTCTTTTTAAGATTGCGAAAATGATGTCTTGTTTACGAGAGCGACTAACGTGCTCAATGCCCATTTCCTTGGCGATATCCAGTAATGCTGGAACGGATTTTTGCTTTAATTCGGTAAGATTCATAGATAGGATAAGAAGTTTATTGCTTATTTAAGAATAAAATATACACCTTGAGAATTTGGTATACATCAGGGGAATGTCTGTTAAGACTAAATTTTGAACAAATTAAATATAGACGTTTTGTCATAGACTGTCTAGAGAAAGACAAAGATAAAGCATTATTAATCATGCTTTATCTTTGTCTCTGCCTATTAAAAGAGTAATAAGCATTGGTCTAACAAAGAGGCCTTAAATGCTTTGCTCGATGAAAGCTACTAATTCAGCTTTGCTTAATGCGCCAACTTTAGTGGCTTCAGCATTGCCGCCTTTAAAGATCATTAGTGTTGGAATGCTGCGAATACCAAACTTAGGGGCAGTGCCTTCGTTTTGATCGATATTCAATTTAGCAACTTTGATTTTGCCAACAAACTCGTCTGCGATTTCTTCTAGTACGGGTGCAATCATTTTACAAGGACCACACCATTCTGCCCAAAAATCGACCAATACAGGTAAATCAGAGCCTAGGACATCAGCATCAAAAGAATCGTCAGAAACGGTTAGGATATTATCACTCATGGAATATCTCCGAAATTTGGTTATTTATAAATAAAGTGGTGCATTGTACGGAGCGATTGCCTAGACGCAAGTCAAAAAGTATCTAATTAGCATAAACAGGTGTTCCGCAACCTTGGATGAATCACGTATGATAAAAAGGTTATTGTTATATAAGGCCTTCGGGTAAGAATTCAACTATGCCAGATATCAATCTTCAAGAGTCTAATTTAGTAGAGCCAGAACTCGAGTCAAGACAAGACCAGATCGCTGCAATTGATCTTGGATCTAACAGTTTTCATATGATTATTGCGCAAAAGCTACAAGGTGAGTTGCGCACACTAGAAAAAAGGGGAGAAAAGGTTCAGTTAGGTGCTGGCTTAAATGAACAAGGTTACTTGAGTGAAGAGGCCATGCAGCGGGGTATAAAATGTTTGCAAGGTTTTGCTAAGCATTTACGTGGTTTTAAGCCAGAAGCCGTGAGTGTGCTGGCGACTAATGCGTTGCGTGTGGCTCGTAATCGAAGTGAGTTTATTAGCCGTGCTGAAGAAGTGCTGGGGTTTCAAATAGAAGTCATTGCAGGGCGTGAAGAAGCGCGTTTGATTTATTTGGGTGTGAGTCATACAGAAGCCGACGACGGTGGTAAACGTTTGGTGATTGATATTGGTGGCGGCAGTACCGAATTTATTATTGGCGAGCGCTTTGAGGCCGACGTATTAGAAAGCCTGTTTATGGGTTGTGTGTCTTATACACGTCAGTTTTTTCCGGATGGCGATATTAGCGAACTGAATTTTCATCGTGCAGTTGCCCGTGCAAGGCGAGAACTTTTAGAGATACAAAAAGCCTATAAAGATATTGGTTGGAGTGAAGTAATTGGTTCGTCGGGGACCATTCGCGCTACAGAGCACGCCTTAATAAGTATGGGGTGGAGTGAGCAGGGCATTACGCGGGAAGGGTTGAGCAAACTTTGCCAATGGCTAACCTCGCATAAAAAAATCAGTGACATTGATTTACCGGATTTTAAGCCCCAGCGTCAGCAGGTTTTTATAGCTGGTGTGGCGATCTTAAAAGGTATTTTTGATACTTTTAAAATTAAAGTTATGCACTACTCCGATGGCGCTTTGAGAGAAGGAGCTTTGTGGGATTTAGTTGGACATTCGGGCCATCAAGATGTTCGTCAACGTACCGTGACTGCCATGCAGCAACGCTTCCATGTTAATGAGAAGCAAGCTAAGCGGGTTAAGAAGCATGCACTCAAAATATTGGATCAGGTTGAAAAAGATTGGAAGCTGCCCAATAGTGCTAGAAACTGGTTGTTGTGGGCGTCAGAATTGCATGAGGTTGGCTTAAGCATAACGCATCATCAATTCCAAAAGCATGGCGCTTATCTGGTTCAGCACAGTGATATGGCCGGCTTTACTCGCCAAGGGCAAGAATTATTAGCAGTGCTGATTCGCGGGCACCGTCGTAAATTCCCCAATACTTTAATAGAAACCTTAAGCTCTGTTGTGCGTAAACAGGCTCGCTATTTGTGTGTAATATTGCGACTGGCGGCAGTGCTTAATCACAGTCGTGGTGCGGTTGAACTACCAGAAATTGAGTATCAAGGAAAAAAGTCAGTGTTAACTTTGGTCTTTCCTCAAGACTGGTTTAAACAAAACCCTCTGATGCTTGATGATTTAAAAGTTGAAGCAAATTATCTTAAAGCGGGTGGTATTGAACTGGTTATTGCAGAAGATTAATGCGCTTGCCTTGTGCAGTGAGCCCGGCTATTGACCGTGGCTCACTTGTTTATTTAATTATCTCTAATTAGCCGCAGACAATTGCTCTAATAATATTTGCTGAGCGCGAATAACGGTTGTTTCTCCGGTAACTTCATTTTTTTGCGGTTGCGCTTGAATGTAGTGACCATCGCTGTCCAAATCCCAAGCTTGGCTGTTATCGGCTAAATAACATTCAAATTCCGCTTTCATGCGGTTGCGTAGTTTGTTGCCTTCGATGGGGAAGCAGGCTTCAACACGGTTCATCAAATTACGCTCCATCCAATCGGCACTGGCCGCGTAAAATTCGTCTTTACCGTCGTTGCAGAACGAATAAACCCGCGTATGTTCCAGAAAACGGCCAACAATGGAGCGTACTCGAATATTTTCTGAAACCCCTGGGATTCCGGGGCGTAAGCAACACATACCGCGCACAATTAGGTCGATCTGTACCCCTGATTGTGATGCTCGATACAGCGCTCGTATCACCTTTACTTCGGTTAAACCGTTCACTTTAACGCGAATATAAGCAGGTTTGCCTTCTTCGGCGTTAATACGCTCTCGCTCGATCAGCTCAATCAGTTTTTTATGCAGGGTAAACGGCGCATGAAACAGTTTTTTAATGCGCAGAGCTTTGCCCATGCCGGTGAGTTGTTGAAATACCTTGTGCACATCTTCGCCAATCGAATCATCGGCGGTTAAAAAACTGTAATCGGTATACACACGAGCATTACCTGCGTGATAGTTGCCGGTGCCAAGGTGAACATAACGGCGCAGAGTATTGTGCTCTTTGCGCACAATAAGCATCATTTTGGCGTGAGTTTTGTAACCTACTACGCCATACACCACCACCGCACCGGCTTCTTGTAAGCGGTTGGCAAGGTAGAGGTTTTCTTCTTCATCAAAACGCGCACGCAACTCAATCACCACGGTTACTTCGGTGCCACGGCGAGCGGCGTCTACTAAAGCGTTTACAATTTCAGATTTAGCACCGGTGCGATATAGAGTTTGTTTGATCGCCAAAACGGTGGGGTCTTTTGCTGCTTCCCGCAACATATCCACCACCGGCGTGAATGACTCAAACGGGTGCATCAATAGGGTGTCTTTTTCACGAATGGCTTCAAAAATACTCTTTTTAAAGCTTAAATGTTTGGGCAATCCTGGGGTAAAAGGCGGATAGCGTAAATCGGGGCGTTTGATTTGCGAGATGACTTCCATCATACGGCCAAGGTTCACAGGCCCGTTCACTTGATACAGATCGCTTTCTTTTAAATCGAATTTCTTTAACAAAAACTCAACCAGCTCGGTGGGGCAGTTATCGGCTACTTCTAAACGCATTTCTTCGCCAAAATTACGCGAATGCAACTCGTCTTCTAAGGCGCTTGCCAAATCAACGGTGTCGTCGTGATCGATCTCTAAGTCGGCGTTACGGGTAACGCGAAATTGATAGCAACCTTTGATTGTCATGCCAGGGAATAATTCATCAGCAAAGTGGTGAATAATGGACGATAAAAATACAAAGTTATCCCCGTCTTCACACAGTTCATCGGGTAAGCGAATGATGCGCGGCAACGTGCGCGGTGCAGGAATTAAGGCCAGCCCCGTTTCACGGCCAAAGGCGTCTTTACCTTCCATGCTCACGATGAAGTTAAGGCTTTTATTTACCAGGCGCGGAAATGGGTGTGATGGATCAAGCCCAATTGGGCTGCAAATCGGTAAAACGTTGTCTTCAAAGTACGATTTAACCCATGCTTGCTGTTCTTCGGTCCAAGCAGCACGACGTAAAAAGCGAATGTTTTCTTTGGCGAGGGCAGGAAACATCACGTCGTTTAAAATATCGTATTGGCGCTCTAGGGTGTGAGTGCATATTTCATTGATTTGTCGTAATACTTGCCCAGCGTGCAAGCCGTCGGCACCGGCAGTTTCACGACCAAAGGCAAGTTGCTGTTTTAAGCCCGCTACTCGCACTTCAAAAAACTCATCAAGGTTACTGCTGAAAATACAAAGGAAGAATAAACGCTCAAGCAGCGGATGGGTTTCATCCAATGCTTGCTCTAAAACACGAATGTTAAACTGAAGATGGCTCAACTCTCGGTTGATGTAATATTCCGGATTGTGTAGATCAATCACTGTTTCGTCAGTCGCTGACATTATTCTTCCTTTTTATGTATTTCTTTATTATTTAGTTGTCGCTGTATTAAGAATCTACCAATAAAAAACCTGATAATGGAATATTCGACAATAAAAGTCGTTGTTCGTGGCAATGCAGTGCGTGCTATATTTTTCAATAGGCGATTCGTTAAAGCTACCTATTTAGCTCTTCAGCAAATTGCTTTGCGTAGTAAGTTAAAATCGCATTAGCGCCTGCACGTTTAATACAGGTTAATGATTCGTGCATGACCGCAATATCATCTAGCCAGCCATTTTGCGCGGCGGCTTTGTGCATCGCGTATTCGCCACTTACTTGATAGACAAACGTTGGTACGCCAAATTCTTGTTTTATGCGGCGGACAATGTCTAGGTAAGGCATGCCAGGTTTGATCATGACCATGTCAGCACCTTCGGCTAAATCCATGGCGACTTCGTGCAAGGCTTCGTCACTATTGGCTGGGTCCATTTGGTAATTTTTCTTATCGGCTTTACCAAGATTACCCGCAGAACCCACCGCATCACGGAATGGGCCATAGTAAGCTGAGGCGTATTTTGCAGAATACGCCAAAATACGGGTATTAACGTGACCTTCGTTTTCTAAAATGCCGCGAATTTCACCAATGCGGCCATCCATCATGTCGCTGGGGGCCACCACATCTGCACCGGCTTGTGCATGAGATAATGCTTGGCGTACTAAAGTATCAACGGTGCGATCGTTTAATACGTAGCCGCTTGCATCCAAAATGCCATCTTGACCGTGGATAGTAAAAGGATCGAGGGCAACGTCGGTAATAACACCCAGTAATGGGCAAGCATCCTTAATGGCTTTAACGGCGCGCTGGGCTAAACCATCGGCATTAAAAGCTTCTTCTGCAAATTCAGATTTCGCGCTGGCCGGGGTAACAGGAAAAATAGCTACGGCTGGAATGCCTAACTTCATTAAGTGCTTGCATTCTTCTACTAACAAATCGATGGATAAGCGTTCAATACCCGGCATAGAAGGAATGGCTTCACGCTCGCCTTTGCCTTCTAAAACAAACATTGGGTAAATTAAATCGTCGGTGCTCAAAGTTGTTTCACGCATTAAACGACGGGAAAAATCGTCTTTACGATTACGGCGAAGACGAGTTTCTGGATAAAAGCGCTGTGCATCATTAAAAGCCACGGGTATTCTCCAAACGGCTAATTGAATATTCATCAGCCGAAAATGATAAAAATTAATATGTTTAAGATGATCGCTATTCTAGCTGAGTCAGCGCAGCAAATCGCTGATTTATGACAGATTTTACCGATTTTCATGGATATAAGCTGGATTTAAACCAAAAAGGAACCGACGGCGTATTCTTATGACTAATGTATTTCTTTGTCGGTTCAGTGGTATGGGGCAGAGACCTCACAATAACTAATATTAAAGGAAGGAAGATGAAAAAACTGTTACTGCTGGGCTTAATTATTGGCTTGGTGTTGGGCTTCTATGTTTTAGGTGACCAGTGGTTACAACCCGAAACTTATCAGGCGCTTTATCAAAATCACCCGCTGCAAACAGCCGGTTTATTTTTTGTTATTTATATTTTAGTGACCGCGCTTTCAATTCCAGGTGCTGCATTAATGACACTGATTGCTGGAGCGGTTTTTGGGTTAAGTAAGGGCTTGTTGATCGTATCATTTGCCAGTTCAATCGGGGCAACGCTGGCGTTCATTATGTCGCGTTTGCTGTTGAAAGATTGGGTGCAAAGCAAGTTTGCCAACCATCTAAAAACCATTAATGCCGGCGTCGAAAAAGATGGCCCCTTTTATCTGTTTACCTTGCGCTTAATTCCTGTAGTGCCTTTTTTTGCGATTAATTTATTAATGGGTTTAATGCCTATTTCCCCATGGCGTTTTTATTGGGTGAGTCAATTAGGCATGCTTGCCGGTACTGCGGTGTATGTGAATGCAGGTGCCGAGCTTGGGCAAGTAATTATGAGTGGCGAAGGCTTTTCGCTGGCTGGGGTAATGACACCAGGGTTGCTGGGCGCACTGGTTTTATTAGCAATTTTCCCATGGATCGCACGCGCGGTGATGACTAAGGTGCAGGCTAAAAGAGCATTATTAAAACGCAGCAATGGCTGCAGTAAGCCCAAGCAGTTTGACGATAACTTAATTGTCATTGGTGGTGGTGCTGCTGGCTTAGTAAGTTCGATTATTGGCTCTGCAGTAAAGGCCAAAGTCACCTTGGTGGAACAGCATAAAATGGGAGGTGATTGTTTAAATACCGGTTGTGTGCCCAGTAAAGCGATTATTCATGCTGCCAAAATTGCTCACGAAAACAAACAAAGTCATCAGCAAGGTTTGCTGACAGGAGAGCCTGCTAACGTTGATTTTAAGCAAGTAATGAATCACGTACACAACTCAATTAAAGCCATCGAGCCCCACGATTCTGTTGAACGTTACGAAGGTATGGGTGTTGCTTGCGCTACAGGGCAAGCCAAAATTATTTCCCCTTGGGAGGTTGAAATAGCGCACGCGGATGGCCGAGTAGAAGTTCGCAGTGCTGCCAACATTATTATTGCGACAGGGGGGCGTCCGCGCATTCCTAATATTGCGGGTTTAGATCAGGTCACTCACTACACCTCTGATACCTTGTGGCAAATTGATGAGCTGCCAAAACGCCTGCTTGTATTGGGGGCTGGTCCGATCGGTTGCGAATTAGGGCAGGCATTTGCGCGCTTAGGTTCTGGGGTAAGCTTGGTTGATCAAGGGGAGTTCTTAATGCCGCGTGAAGATCAGGACGTATCGACGCTGGTGGCAGAAGCTATGATTGCCGAAGGGGTTAACCATGTTCCAGGGCGCTTCATTAAACAGCTCCAAGCTTTTGATGATCATAGTGTAGCCATACTGGATAATGGCGATAAGATTGAGTTTGATGCGTTGTTATTGGCCATTGGCCGCGTGGGTAACACGCACAACCTCGGGCTGGAAAATGTAGGGCTAGCCGCTAATGACAATGGTTTTTTAGCAGTAGACGAATTCCTACAAACCGAGTGCCCAACGATTTATGCCTGTGGTGATATTATTGGGGGTTATCAGTTTACTCATGTATCTGCCCACGAGGCTTGGTTTGCTGCCGTTAACAGCTTGTTTGGTCGGTTTAAACGCTTTAAGGCAGATTACCGAGTCATTCCTTGGGCAACGTTTACCAGCCCGGAAGTTGCCCGTGTTGGTTTGAGTGAAACAGAAGCCAAAGAGCAGGGTATTGCTTATGAAAGCACTCAGTACGAGCTAAATGATCTTGATCGGGCTATTGTTGATGATGCCGCTGCAGGTTTTGTGCGAGTGCTAACGGTTCCTGGTAAAGATACCATTTTAGGGGCGACCATTGTGGGTAGTAGAGCCGATGATATGATTGCCACTTTTGTGGTTGGCATGAAACACGGTTTGGGTCTAAACAAGGTTTTAGGTACTATTCATGCCTACCCAACTTATATGGAAGCCAATAAGTTTGTTGCCGGCCAATGGAAGCGTAAGCAAGTATCTGAGAAGTTGCTTGCCATGGTAGAGTGGTATAATCGTAAGCAGCGCTAAATGCTGCTTTTCTGTTGCTGGCTTAAATAATTAACAATAATACAGCCAGCAATACGGATATTAACTAGGCCAGTGGGTCTAGTGCTACCCCAGGAAATACATGTGAGTACAAAAATAGCATCGACAGAAAAAAACGCTGAGTCAGATAAGAAAGCCGTTGAAACCGAAGGTTTTAACCGTAGCGAGTACAATATTGCGATCAATTTCTTAGAGCAAATTCCTTTTAATAAGTTACTGGGTTTAAGGCCTACCAAACTCAGTGCTGATTATTGTGAATTTAAAATGAACATGAGAGACGACTTGATCGGTAATTTCTTGCAAGGTATTTTGCATGGTGGCGCTATTTCAACAGCACTGGATGTAACTGGCGGTGCAATGGCGATGGTGGCTGCTTGGCAACGTTTGAAAGAACATAAAGTGCCAAAAGAAGAGCGCCCGAAAACGTTAGCTAAACTGGGCACAATTGATATGCGAGTGGATTTTTTACAGCCGGGTAAGGGCAAAGAATTTACCATCGGTTCAACTTTATTACGTATTGGGAACAAGGTTGCTGTTACGCGCATGGAGTTAAGAAACGAGAAGGATGAGCTCATCGCTGTCGGTACCGGTACGTATTTGTGCGGATAAGCCGCGTTTATGGGGGTTAAGCTAAAGAATAACTGTTGGATTTGCTTTAAATACTGTTGACAATTTATTAGATCGGCCTAAAATAAGGTCGTCTGAAAGTTAGTCTTAGTTTTATGTACACCGTTTCGATATCCTGTATCTCGT
>OJHM01000439.1_pt1 | contig 13169 bp, 13 predicted proteins | sample 1595241 | NCBI WGS metagenome assembly OJHM01 (sample SAMN05416781, study PRJEB24817) | seawater metagenome | isolation source: Sea water | place: Canada:Atlantic | collected 2013-11
CTGTCGACAAAGAAACGTGAAAAATTCATGGCAATACTCCTGCGCGGCGGATCAGTGACCCACCGTGACATGTCGTTCCCTGTAAGGCGCCGGATTTACCTTGTCGCTAACGCTTGTTGCGCGTCAGGAAGGCACCATCCGGCTTGGTTATATCAAGGCTGTGCAACAACCACTGCTGACGGCTCAGTCGGTTTTCCCATGGCAACCTGCTGAGGCGCCACCGGCATGCCGTCAAAGAAAACTTTCTGTACACCATTCACAATGACCCGATCCCCCTGTTTCAAACCCTCCAGAATCACCAGTTGGTCTGCCACGGGCCGCCCCGGGGTGACCTGGCGGCGCGCTGCCAGGTTGTCGTCTCCCACCACATACACGAAACGTCGGTCCTGATCGGTAAGCACTGCCTTGCGGTTGACCAGCAAGGCGCTGTCCAGGCGAGCCATCGGCAATTGCACCCGGGCAAATTGCCCTGGCTTAAAAGTGCCATTGGGGTTGGCCAGTTCCGCCCGGTATTGCAGGGTGCCGGTGTCTGCGTTCAACCGGTTGTCGATAAAATCCAGGGTGCCGTGATGGGGAAACCCCTCCTCTCCGGCCAGCCCAATTCGAACGGTAGTCGGCTTTCCCTGCGCACGGGCCTGCTGACTTTCCATGGCTGCCTGCTCGTCCGCATCGAAATACACATGCATCGGGTCCACCGACACCAGCGTGGTCAGCAATGTCTGGTCGGCGCTGGCCAGGTTACCCCGCGTCACCATGGCGCGGCCTGCCCGCCCATTCATTGGAGCGATTACTCGCGTGTACTGCAGATCCAGTTCGGCGGCTTCCAGTGCAGCCTTAGCTGCATTGACCAGGGCACGCGCACTCATCAAAGCTGCATTGCGCTGGTCATATTCTTCACGGGAAATGGCACGGCTTTCCATCAGCGAGCGAGCTCGCTCTGCCTGACTTTTCGCCAGGGCCAGCTCACTCTTTGCCTGTGCCAATTGCGCATCGGCAGCCTGCTTTCTGGCCTGGTACGGACGTGGATCGATCTGGAAAAGCAGATCACCTGCTTCAACCAACGCCCCTTCCTCAAACGCCACCTTATCGATATAACCGCTCACTCTAGGGCGCAATGCCACCGTTTCAGGCGCAACAACACGCCCTGTGAATGACTCCCACAGCGTCACCGGTTTCGCCTCAATTGAGGCCACATCTACTTCAGGTGCCGGCATCTGCTTTGTCACTTCACTTCGCGCATCGCAACCAGACAGGAAGACAACCGCCATCAAGATAACGGCTAACCCCAGATAGATACCGACACCACTGGCCGTTTCGCTACTTACACTTTCCATGGTTCCCACTCCCGCTATCACCCTTGATGCATCATCACAGCGATGCTTACCCGATAATCGAACTACTCTGAAACGATTCGACAGGGCGGCAAATATTTGCCGTTTGCCTTGCGGTATTCGTCTCAGCCAAAAACCTTTCTATCCGCTACGGCGATGGACTCTAATTCCTAAAGTTAACTTTAGGTCAATAGAAATGTTCTGCCCTCCATCACCATCGGCGACACACATTCGACCGGAGAGAAAGGACGTTGCTGACAGGAAAGGAACTCTAAAGAGGAACCCCGGAAAGGGGGTATCGGGTTACTGCGCTAAGATTGCCCGATTCTGTGGATGACACTGTTGCCAAGCACAATACTGCCCTTTGCTAGCGCTATATTACGCTTTGCTGTCTTTGTGGTTTCAGGCAAGAGACACATACCAACACCATTTACCGGCCACAGTCTAAAATCCAAAATAACAGCGTAAACAACTAATAATAAAAGAATTTTACTCGCAAACCAAAAAACTGGTCGCCATCCGGAATGCGCAAGCAGGCAGCCGGCCCATGCCTGCGCCCTGCCCTGCCCAATCCCACAGCGACGCCCCGCCGGATTGTCTGTTTCTGCGCAGTGATTGCCTGATCCTGCATAAAATGCCTCAATACCCCTAATCGTCCACAGCCCCTGCGTATACTGCCCGCAAAAGGGAGGCTTCCATGACCGACACCGTTACGCGCATTGCCAACAACGCTTTATCCGCATCCCAGCAGCAGCTGGCGCGGCTTGTCTGCGAACATATCCCGGAACCCGGTATGCACACCTCAGCTATTCCCGGTGTCTCACTGTACCGTGCGGACAGCACAAGCAGCTGCGCATCTACGGTCTATGAGCCGTCACTGATTTTTATTGTGCAGGGCACCAAAACCATTCAGCTCGGTGACCGTGAAATTGTCTACGGCCCGTCGAGCTATCTGGCAAGTTCCGTTCACCTTCCGGTGCTCGGGCAAATTGTGGATGCATCAAAAGAGCACCCCTATCTGGCAGTCAAAATTGATGTGGATCCGCAGGAAGTCACCGATCTGGTATTGGAGCTGGGCGACAAAGTGGCCAGTTTCGAACCGGACAGCAATTGCCCCGAAGTGGGCTGCGGCCTGTGCATGTCGCACATGGACGATGCCATGCAGGGTGCGCTGTATCGCCTCCTTGGGCTGATGACGGCCCCGGACGATATCGCCGTGCTGGCACCGCTCACCCGGCGCGAAATCATTTACCGGTCACTGATTGGCGAGATGGGGCCGCGCATGCGCAAGTTCGCGTCCATCGACTCCCAGGCCAACCGAATCTCCCGGGTGATATCCACGCTCAAGGACCGCTATTGCGAACCACTGCGCGTTAGAGAGCTGGCCGATTCGGCCAACATGAGTGAATCCACTCTCTTCCACAGCTTCAAGCAGGTGACGCGCATGTCGCCGCTGCAGTTTCAGAAGAAACTGCGTTTACACGAAGCTCGCCGGCTGATGCTCTCAGAAGGACTGGAAGCGGCCACGGCCAGTTACCGGGTAGGCTATGAAAGCCCATCCCATTTCAGCCGGGAATACAGCCGCCTGTTTGGGGCGCCGCCCAGAGCAGACGTGAGCAAACTGCGTGGTGAGCAAGCCGGGGCGACCGCCTGACACCGGCTCTCGCCACTCCCAACACGGTGATGGGCAGGAACGCATTGCCGTTACCCGTATCCGGGCATAAAAAGGGCGCTTCATGCGCCCTTTTCTTTAACTCTTCAACTTATACCCGGTTTTGAAAATCCACCACACCAGCCCCATGCACAACGTCAGGAACAACAGGGTCATTCCCAGGCTAACGCCAATGTGCACATCCGCCACCCCAAAGAAGCTGTAACGAAAACCACTGATCAAATACACCACCGGGTTGAACAACGTGACCGTCTGCCAAACCGGGGGCAGCATATCGATGGAGTAAAAACTGCCACCGAGGAAGGTGAGTGGCGTAATGATCATCAAGGGAATGATCTGCAGCTTTTCAAACGTATCGGCCCACACCCCAATAATAAAACCGAACAAGCTAAAGGTGATCGCCGTCAATAGCAGGAAGCTCAGCATCAGCACCGGATGCTGGACGTCATAGTCCACAAACAACCGGGCCGTCAGCAGGATCAGCAGGCCCAGAATTGTGGACTTGGTGGCCGCTGCCCCCACATAACCAATCACAATTTCCACATAGGAGACCGGCGCTGACAGCACTTCGTAGATCGTCCCGGAGAAGGTCGGCATATATATGCCGAAAGAGGCATTGGAAATACTCTGCGTCATCAACGACAGCATGATCAGGCCGGGAATAATGAAGGCCCCGTAGCTAACTCCGTCGATCTCCACCATGCGTGAACCGATGGCTGAACCGAACACCACAAAATACAACGATGTGGAAATGACTGGCGACGCGACGCTCTGCATCAAGGTGCGCCAGGTGCGGGCCATTTCAAACTTGTAGATCGCGCGAATGGAATGCATATTCACTTTCATTGATCAATCCTTTCAGGAACGGTTGCACGAAAAACCCACGGCATCAGGCGCTTTCCTGTTTTCCGGCTTTTACTTGTTGCGTGCTGCGTGAGGCTTGTGGGGTGCCATGCACCAGGTCCACAAAAATATCTTCCAGCGAACTTTGCCGGGAATGCAGGTCCTTAAAGTCGATACCCTGTTCATTCAGGTTCCGCAGCAGCTCGGCGATCCCGGTATTTTCCTGGTTGGCATCGTAGCTATAGACCAGCGAAAAACCCTCGTCGGCCAACGCCAGGGCGTCGTCGGCCAGCGCCTGTGGCACGGCCGTTAACGGTTCTGCCAGGTGCACGGTCAGCTGCTTGCGGCCCAGCTGTTCCATTAAGCGGGATTTGTCATCCACCAGAATAATTTCGCCCTGACTGATAATACCCACCCGATCCGCCATCTCTTCGGCTTCCTCGATGTAGTGGGTCGTGAGAATAATGGTAACGCCCTGCTCACGGAGCTGGCGCACCATCTCCCACATTTCCCGTCGCAGCTCCACATCCACACCGGCCGTGGGCTCATCCAGGAACAGGATTTTGGGTTCATGGGATAGCGCCTTGGCAATCATCACCCGGCGCTTCATCCCCCCGGACAACATCATGATCTTGCTGTCTTTCTTGTCCCATAACGACAGCGCCTTGAGCACCTTTTCGATATGGGCATCGTTGCGAGGCTTGCCGAACAGGCCACGACTGAAGCTCACCGTGGCCCAGACCGTTTCGAAGGCATCAGTGGAAATTTCCTGGGGCACAAGGCCAATGGCACTGCGGGCGGCACGAAAATCGCGAATGATGTCGTGACCGTCGGCCAGCACGGTACCCGATGACGGGTTCACAATGCCGCAAATAATGCTGATCAGCGTGGTCTTGCCAGCGCCATTAGGCCCCAGCAGGGCAAAAATCTCACCGGCCTGAATATCCAGATCCACGCCCTTCAACGCCTGAAACCCGGATTCATACGTCTTGTGCAGATTACTGACTGAAATCACTGCATCCACGTTATTTCTCCTTACAAGGAAGCACCCGCCGCACTCGGGTCGAGTCGAAAGCTGCACGGGGTCGCACAGGCTGCCCATTATGCACAACCCGCACGCCATTGGGGCATCGATCTTGTCCAGCCGAATGATTGACGACAATGAGCAGGGAGCGTAAAACCTCAAGCATAATTGAGGTCAACCTATACCGACGGAGTCACTGGCTATGACACTCATCAGCGCAAACGATATCGGCAAGGCCCTGACAGTGGGGGAAGTTGCCGACCGCAGCGGTGTAGCAGTATCCGCCCTGCATTTTTATGAAACCAAGGGATTGATACAAAGCTGGCGCAGCAACGGTAATCAGCGGCGCTATCACCGTGATGTGCTACGCCGGGTGGCTGTCATCAAGGTGGCCCAGCGCATCGGCATACCTCTGGCAGAAATCGCAGAGGCCATGGCCAGCCTCCCCGATGGCCGCACCCCCACAGCGCGCGACTGGAAACGCCTGTCCGCGCTCTGGCGGGAACAACTGGACCTGCGCATTCATTCCCTGACCCAGCTCCGTGATCAACTCAGTGACTGTATTGGCTGCGGCTGTCTATCGATCAAGGCCTGCCGGTTGCGCAATCCCTATGACGAGCTCTCCGAGCAGGGCGCCGGGCCGCACCTGCTGGACGACGATCAATAAACCCGTATAAAACGCCCTCAGAGACGCTGCGACCTTGGTCGGCATTCATTTTGCAGGCCCGCGCGTGGCAGAATAGGAGCCCTGCTTTTACTCCGGGCAGCAGACAGCCCGGAGAGCGCCTTGCATGCTCTGGCTTTCAGAGACACCCGGCAGCCGCAGACCCTCGTCTTTTCAACCGCAATCAGGAGGCAGTATGAACGAGAACACCGTAACCGTTATCCCCGGTGACGGGATCGGCCCGGATATCGTGGATTCCACGGTACGAGTGCTGGAAGCACTGGATTGCGGCCTGAACTTTGAATACGCCATTGCCGGGCAAACTGCCCTGGACAAGGGCCTGGAGCTGGTGCCGGAAGAAACGTTGACCGTTCTCAAGCGCAACCGGCTGGCCCTTAAAGGCCCCATCACCACCCCGGTGGGCGGCGGCTTCACCTCCGTCAACGTCACCCTGCGTAAAACCTTCGACCTGTTTGCCAACGTGCGCCCGGCGCTCTCCATTCCCGGTGTGAAATCCCGTTATGACAACGTGGATATCATGACCATTCGAGAAAACATCGAGGGGATCTATTCCGGACTGGGGCAAACCGTCAGTGACGACGGGGAAACCGCCGAACTGCGTAGCCGCATTACCCGCACCGAATCGGAACGCCTGCTGCGCTTCGCCTATGAAACCGCCATGCAGCAAGGGCGCAAGAAAGTCACCGTGGTGCATAAGGCCAACATCATGAAATCCACCTCCGGGCTGTTTCTGGACGTGGCTCGCAAAGTCCGCGAAGACTACCCGGACCTGGAACATGAGGAGATGATCGTGGACGCTTGCGCCATGCAGCTGGCCATGAACCCTCACCGTTTCGATGTGCTGGTGACCACCAACCTGTTTGGCGACATCCTCTCCGACCTGTGCGCCGGCCTTATCGGCGGGCTGGGCGTAGCGCCGGGCGCTAACATCGGTGAACACGGCGGCCTGTTCGAAGCCGTTCACGGCAGCGCACCGGACATTGCCGGCAAAGGCGTAGCCAACCCCACCGCTATCATTTTGGCCGGAGCCATGATGCTCGATTACATCGGCCAGCACGACAAGGCCAAACACCTGCGCCGCACTGTGCGCCAAGTGGTCGGCGAAGGCGTCATGGTCACCCCGGATCTAGGTGGCCGCGCCAGCACCGGTGAATTTACCGAGGAACTGATTCGGCGCCTGAAAAGCCAATAATTGCCGCCCTGCCGGGCGCGCTACCGAACGGAAAACGCCCGCGTAAAGCGGGCGATGGCAGGCAATCCGCATTTTATCCGCTCAACGCTCCATTAAGTAGCGCACAGTCTGAAGGGATGATTATTCAAACTCAATATCAAGATTTTTAGCACGCACACATGATTGTAAATCCGCCAGCTTGGGTTCACGAACGCCCCTGCTGGTTCGAACTTGGCCATACGCCTGATACGTTTTGTGCCATCGCCGCGCGCCCTCCGGGGTACTCGCACGCATAGTCCTGACAAACCCATTACCCTTGGTCGTATCGAATCGATCAGACAAGCAAGACGCCACACGATCAAGATCCAAGCCCCCCCCTGACTTATATTTGTATTTATTAGAGAACCAAACAATTCTCTGGGTATCCGAATAGTAATTGCTGCTTAAATCGGCATTGCATTTACTACACACATAATAGTACTGAACGAGTCCGTCGTACTTACTCTGAAATATAATCGCTTCAGCATCCTCATCAGAAAGGGTGATCGTTTTAGACACCACTCCCCGCTTCCGCTTGTTCTTTAACTCAATACTGATTGACGCGTCATCATCTACCCTGGAGAAGTCATACCATTCATTGATACTCCAGGAATAAGCACCCTTTCGATTTGTTTCAGAAAACCCAGTCAACCGACTGTGGTTAATAACATTGCCGTTCGCACGCATTAAAAAATCCACGGCACCTTCTGAATCGATATAATTGCGACCTACCAACGTAACGGCCTTATCTTCCAGCCTCTCATCGTCTACATCTCGGGTATATCTTTCCCACTCATAAACTTTATTGCACATTTTCTTCAGATCTCTTGCAATACCTTTGTCAAACGTAGCAAAAAGAACATTAAACACTGTCACCACACTAATAAAACAACGCGGCGGACTATAACCATAGGGCCCTATTCTCTTGTAATACACTTCTTCTTTTTCAACAAACCGGCTTTTTGATTGCGTATAAATCTCTACAGGGTCAACCTGAATATTGATATCTTCACCTTCAAAGCTGTAGTCAACATAGAGATCATATTCTTTAAACACTGGCTCAGAAGTCGGATCCCCCAGATAGTGCCCCTTAGTCACCACTGTATCGACAGCATAGCTGGGACGATCGTAATTTATGCTTGCACACCCGCCAATCAAGCCCCCCAATAGCATCACTAAAAACGATCTAACCTTCATCTCTCCCCCCAAATAAGTACCACAACCCCATACCCGAAAACGATCAAACCCTCAGCAGAACCCAGAAATCTCTCGACCACTGATTCACAGCTCTATGCATAGCTAACGCCGCAACAGTGAAACACTGAATACGCACCAGCAGGCATCACCGCTATTCCTGTTCGCCACGCCGTGAATTCTGAGCGCGCCAACGTACCACCGAGACCTGCCATCCGCCTTCGCTGCGCATCTCTGACATATCGTTCAACTGCTTATCTTCCGCCTCCAGGAACGTTTTTCGGCGAACGCAGGACGCGTCGCCTTCCACCCCGTGATAGGCGTAGGCATAGCGCTGAAAGCGCCGCTCGATCTCCCGGGTCTTGTCTGACATATAGGAACCATAAAAATCGACGAAATCCGCCTGAAAGACCGTGGAATACAGCGCCTGCTTTTCATGCTCCTCCGTATACACCTTGCAGTACCCAAATTCCCTGCCGACCTGATCGCCCTCCCCTGCCACTGATAGAGCAGGAACCAGAAACACCAGAGCCCATAGAAAATCGTTTTTTGTCACTAACACGGGTAATCCCCCTTACTCTGCAGTGCCCATAACACTAGCCCACGGCCCTTTCCGATCGCTTTATACATTGCCATTGCGTAACTAACGCTGCTTCAGCCGCTCCATCTCACCCGGTGAATATCATAATCCCGGTCCCGCCAGTTAGAGATGGCGCGGTTTCGGCTACGCTCTGCTTCCCGTTCAGAGTCGTGCCGATTCCTTGCGCAACTGACATTGTAGACCGTTGCCTCAGGATCATATTCTGCATCGATAAATTCAGCGAAGCTGTCATCTACACGGCTTGGCGTCACATAGGAATCATAGAAAACACCCGAGATATACACCTCAGAGATATCCTCATCGCCATAGGATCGATATTCCGCTTCACAGAAATGATATCCGGCGTAGTCTGCATGGGCCAAAGAGCCAAAAGACATCATGACAAGGCCGACAGAGCCCCCCAGAAACTGACGTACTGTTTTCATTTTTAATCCCCTGATATTGATAGTTTATTGCGTCCAATAGAGCTTGTGGCTCTGACCGCCATCACCAAAATCACGGCAACCCTCCCGGTTCACCCCTCTGAGAAAAGCGGCAGGATAACTCTCGTTATACTCTTGGAGCTGCAACCGATTAATCGCCTTGGCACAAGAGCACATGGCGCCTGTTGAGACATCGGCACCGGACGATGGCTCAACCGTTGTCCAAAATGATTTTTCCCCGATAGAGATTTCAAAATCCACCCAGTAATCGCTATCCATAATGCAGTCCTTGGCATAGGCGCTGGCGCTACCCTCTGTCGCCAAGGTCATGGTCATAACGCCCAGAATCAGACAAAAAAACGACTTTGCAGCCTTCATAGCATGCCCCAATGACTATTCGTACCAATCACCCCATACCCGCTCTGGCGGGGCGTTTGATAAATAGTCCCGGATTCAGGTTTCCTTTACATCCCCCAAATGAGGGATGCGGGGAGCCAACAGCCATGAATATGGATTGAGGGTGCCTCTTGGGTACACGAAAGAGACGAAGGGAGCGAGTGCTTGCAGGCTACGTCAGAGCATCCGCCCGCGCGGCTCGATCGGCCAGATCAGCAGGCAGATTGCCCTCCAAGTGCCAGCCCTGCAGGTTATCTTCAATCAGGCGGGTCAGAGCGTCGAGATGAACGGGCTCTGCATTCATGGCGGAGATATAGGCAAAGGACTCACCACCGGCTTGTTCAAAATAGCCTCGGTTTTCCTCATCAATTTCCTCCACCGTTTCCAGGCAGTCGGCCGAAAAACCGGGGCAGAAGACCTGCACGGATTTCACGCCCTGCTGGGGCATCGCTTTCAGGGTGGCGTCGGTGTAGGGCTGCAACCACTCTTCCCGGCCGAAGCGGGACTGGAAGGTCGTGATCCACTGGTCATCGGCTAACCCCAGAGCCTGAGCCAGCAACTGTGACGTCTGGTGACACTCATGGAAATACGGGTCGCCCTTGAGCAGAAAGCGTTTGGGCACACCGTGGTAGCTAAACACCAGCTTGTCAGCACTGCCCTTCCTCTCCCGGTAGGCACGAATATGATCCGCCATGGCTTGAATATACGGCGGGTAATCCGGGTAATGGCTGATAAAGCGCAGGTCAGACACTAGACGGCGCGTCAGAAAGTTCCGGGCCAGCGCATCAAACGTGGAGCCATTGGTGGATCCGGAGTATTGCGGATACAGCGGCAGCACCACCAACTTACGGATACCCTCATCTTCAAACGCTTGCAGCTGGCTGGCAATGGACGGATTGCCGTAGCGCATCCCCACCCGCACCACTACATTCTCACCATACTTCTGGTGCAGGCGCTCCTGAATCCCCTTCCCCTGGGCAAGACTGTATACCAGCAGCGGAGACCCCTCTTCGGTCCACACGCCCTTGTAGGCTTCGGCAGATTTACGCGGACGAACAACCAGAATCACCAGATTGAGGATAAAGAACCAGATGAAGCGGGGGATTTCCACCACCCGCGGATCGGACAGGAATTCCCGCAGATACCGGCGCACGGCGCCGGTATCAGGTGCATCCGGCGTGCCCAGGTTGGTGATAAGCACCCCGACTTTAGCAGGGTTAAGGTGGTCCAGATTTTCCTGCCCCTTGTAGGCCATCCTGATTCTCGCTCAGCAATACAATCGATACCGCTAGTGTAGCGATGCCACGTCAAGGCGCCATGATGCCCTGCCTATGGCAACCATTATTATTCCGGCAGCTCGCCAATATGCTTCTCCAGCTCCTTTCGCAAAGGCTCCGGGACCGGTGACGAGGTTTGTTTGTCTTGTTCGAAATGCACCTGCACCGCTTTGCCCCGCGCCACCAGCTTGCCGCTCTGCCATGCCTGATGCAGAACCACAAAAGAGCTGTTTCCAACACGTTCAATGCCCGTGCGCAGCAGCACATCCTTGCCGTAGTAGATCTGCCCAACAAAATCCACCTCGATGCGCGCCAGAATCAAAGGCAGGGAGGCCGCGTCCGACCCTTCCTGGAAAAAAATCTCAAACAGCGGAAAACGGGCAGTTTCAAACCAGCCAGTCACCACAGTGTTATTCACATGGCCAAAGGCATCCGTTTCATAAAAGCGGGGAGTTACGGTTAGCTCAAACATCTCAGGTTCCGGTGGTAAAGCGGGGCTGTCATGATACTCATAGAGGTGCGCAAGTCGAATACCAGGATTCGTCATCCTCTTTGAGCCCCCCGCTCCATACCCGCGAAACCCGCTCAATCCTGCAGATGGTCCAGATCCGCACGCAGCTTTTCGACGGTTTCTTCGCGGCTATATTGTTCCACCTGCAACTGCTCCACCCGTGCCATCAGGTCCTGCATATCCTCACTGACACGCTCCATGGGCTCGCCCATGCCACTGGACTGGCCGGCACTGTCTTCCAACGCCTTTAGCTCTTCATCCTTATCGGCCAACTGCATACGCCCACGGCGCAACCGGTCGGCGGTCTCGGCAAGGGCGCGCTGTTCGTCCAGCAACTGGCGGCGCAATCGTTCCAGCATGGCCTGATACGACTCGCTTCCCACGGCGATCTGCTGCCAGTCCGCAAACCGGTCACGCAATAGCGACGCCGGCAGCCCCGGTGGCAAATCCGTGATTGGCAGGCTGATATGGGTTCGGGTGGTGGCCTCACCCAACGGCCCCTCTACGCGGGCCACCGCAGGCAAGGTTACCTGCTCACCGGCCCGAGGCCCCGGCGTCACCACCAGCTCACGGGCATCCGCGTCCGCATAGCGGACCAGTTGCAGGTCCTCCTGGAGCACCAGCGCCACCTGGAGCCGATACGTGGTTGCCGGACTGTCTTCGTCCGCACGCTTCTGTGACGCCATATCCAGTGACTCAACCTGCCAAACGCCCAGGTTGTTATCCTGCAAAGTCCGCTGGACCTGCTGCTCCAGATACTCATGGTTGGCATTATTGCTGCAGCCCACATTCAGCAGCGCCAGCAGCCCCACCGTTATCCCTGTCAGGGTCGTTTTTATTGTCATGGTCCCCTCGCTGTCCTGCCATTGATCCCTAATACGCGCCTTTTTGCCCAATTTTTCAACCCCGAGCGGACCGCCGGGCGGGACTGCCATTTGCCCGGCAAGCCGGTACAATGCCGCCTCTTTCTTCCCGCCGCCTGCCGATAGCACTGCGCAGTCGGCGATGGCGCGCTCCGGCCGCCCTCTCGTTACAGGACAGTCTTTTGATTTCTACCGCGAACCTCACCATGCAGTTCGGCGCCAAGCCGCTCTTTGAAAACGTCTCCGCCAAATTCGGCAACGGCAACCGTTACGGCCTGATCGGCGCCAACGGGTGCGGCAAGTCCACCTTCATGAAAATCCTCGGTGGCGAGCTGCAACCCAGCAATGGCCAGGTGATGCTTGATCCCAACGACCGCCTTGGCAAGCTGAGCCAGGATCAGTTTGCCTTTGAGGAATACACGGTATTGGACACCGTGATCATGGGGCATGCCGAGCTGGCCAAGGTGAAAGCCGAGCGTGACCGCATCTATAGCCTGCCGGAAATGAGCGAAGAAGATGGCATGCGCGTGGCGGATCTGGAAATGCAGTTCGCGGTAATGGATGGCTACACTGCCGAGGCTCGCGCCGGCGACTTACTGCTAGGACTAGGCATTCCCGAAGAACAGCACGGCGGCCCGATGACCGCCGTGGCTCCCGGTTGGAAGCTGCGAGTCTTGCTGGCCCAGGCGCTGTTCTCCGACCCGGACGTGCTGCTGCTGGATGAGCCTACTAACCACTTGGATATTCACACCATTCGTTGGCTGGAAGATATTCTGGTGGCTCGCTCCAGCACCATGATCATCATTTCCCACGACCGCCACTTCCTGAACAGCGTGTGTACTCACATCGCGGATTTGGACTACGGTGAGTTGCGCCTGTTCCCGGGCAACTATGACGAATACATGACCGCTGCCACCGCCGCCCGTGACCGCCTGTATGCGGACAACGCCAAGAAGAAAAAGGAAATCGCGGACCTGCAAAGCTTCGTCAGCCGCTTCTCGGCCAACGCGTCCAAAGCCAAGCAGGCCACCAGCCGGGCCAAGCAGATCGACAAGATCCAGCTGGAAGAAGTGAAGCCCTCCAGCCGGATCAGCCCCTATATCCTGTCTCTTATACACATCTCCGAGCCCACGAGACTCC
>OJHM01000442.1_pt1 | contig 13106 bp, 9 predicted proteins | sample 1595241 | NCBI WGS metagenome assembly OJHM01 (sample SAMN05416781, study PRJEB24817) | seawater metagenome | isolation source: Sea water | place: Canada:Atlantic | collected 2013-11
ACGAGATGCTCAGGAGTCTCGTGGGCTCGGAGATGTGTATAAGAGACAGCGCCTGTATTCCGCCGGTCAGCCAGGCGGGGCGCGGGCGGACAAGCTGTTGTGGCAAGCACGGTTGGCGCTCGATGATGCCGCTCGACTGGGCGTCGTGCGCAAGATGTTCCTGATGCGATTTGGTGAGGATGCACCGCAGCGCCGGTCCATTGAGCAATTGCGTGGCATCGAGGGCGCTCGGGTGCGCAAAAGTTACGAACTATTCGCCGCGCAATATGGTGTGCAATGGAAACGCCGGAGCTATGATCAGGGTGACTGGGATAGCGCTGATGTGCCGAACCGATGTCTTTCCGCGGCGACCGCATGTCTGCACGGATTGTCCGAGGCGGCGGTTCTGGCAGCGGGCTACGCGCCTGCAATCGGTTTTTTGCACAGGGGGCGCCCCCGCTCCTTTGTCTACGACATAGCGGACCTGTGGAAGACCGAAACGGTGGTGCCAGAAGCGTTCCGTATTGCGGCGCGCGCGTCACGCGGTGAGCTGGATATGGCCCCTGAACGCGCCGTGCGCCTGGCATGTCGCGACACGTTTCGCCGAACCAGGTTACTCTCCAAGATTATCCCCTCAATTGAGGAAGCGCTCGAAGGCGGCGGCTTGCTGCGCCCCGAGGATGCTCCTGAGGCTCCCGCGGCATCATTTCAAACGGAAAAGGGCCCCGCCGATGATGGTCATCGTTCTGAATGACGCACCACCGCGATTGCGCGGACGTCTGGCCGCGTGGCTGCTGGAAGTTCGCGCAGGTGTCTACGTTGGGGATTACTCCGCCCGCACGCGTGAGATGATATGGGAACAGGTCGAGGCGTATATTGATCGGGGTGACGCAGTGATGACTTGGCGCGCGCCTACGGATCAAGGCTTTGACTTCCGCACGGTCGGCCGAAACCGGCGCATGCCGCGCGATTTTGACGGCCTGACATTGGTGCGTTTTGCTCCGGTTTCTGATAGAAAATAATCGGTACGCTCTTTGACATCGCGAATATCTCAGTAGATCAGTACTTTGCAGAAAGACTGTTCCCCGCACCCGCGGGGATGAACCGCATACGCGGCGTTTACGAGGCTCTCTGCTGATCTGTTCCCCGCACCCGCGGGGATGAACCGCCGCGCATCATTTGCCAGCTCACAGCCTCGGACTGTTCCCCGCACCCGCGGGGATGAACCGGCGCGTGACCGTTATAGTATTCCGGCTGTCGACTGTTCCCCGCACCCGCGGGGATGAACCGGTGAAGATCGAGGGCCTCAATGAGTTGGACGCCTGTTCCCCGCACCCGCGGGGATGAACCGAAAATTGCAAAAAGCCGTGTGTTTATCATGGTCTGTTCCCCGCACCCGCGGGGATGAACCGGTTGGATGATTCTGAAATGCTTGTGGTCGTTACTGTTCCCCGCACCCGCGGGGATGAACCGGACACTGCATCTATTGAGGCGTCGGACAGTACCTGTTCCCCGCACCCGCGGGGATGAACCGTCGTATGCCCGCGCCGTCCCGTGCACGGTGTCCTGTTCCCCGCACCTGCGGGGACGAACCGCCTAAATTTCAGCCAGTTGCGCGGCTCAGGTCGGCCCCGCAGTCTGCCGACGACGGCAGGAACCGTTGAATTCTGTCACAAGAGGGGGGAAGGTGTTAATCCCAAGGGATTGAAAAAGGCCGATGCGGACTGCGCATCGGCCTTTTCATGGGTGCTTCGTCGGATATCAGCTGGTCGTTTCCATCCAGGCGCGATGGCGGCGTTCGTCCGACAGGCCCTTTTCCAACACCGGGCGCAAATCAGCACTCGCCACGGTGTTTTTCAAGGCTTGCTCATACGCCATTACCGTGTCGTCCTCATTGGTTTTCATGGCCTTGAGGATGGCGTCATCCCCGACCAGACCGGCGAGTGCGACCTTGCCCGTGGTGAGCCATTGCTTCATGTCGCCCTCCCGAGGAGGAACGACGCCCATGCCGCTCGCGATGCGGCTCAGATCTGCCACATGCGCCTCGTGATCGCGTCGGAAAGTTCCGATCTGCTCCCGGTAATCCGAGGTCTCAAGCCGTTCGATCGCGCTGTCATAAGCTGCGATCGCATCGTGTTCCAGCGTCAGAAGGTTGCGGATGAGGTCCTCGACGGAGTCCTCTGTTCCCACTGTTGTAGGCATAGCTGATCCTCCGTACGATTACTGCTGTTCCGTCTGCGTGCCTGAATGCGGACGCGCCTTGCCCAGGCTGGGCTTCTGCCCCAGGGGCTCGGGCTTATCCCGCTTGCTGAATTCGCCGCGACCGTCCAGCGACGGGCCCGATGTCCAGCGGCCCTCGGGCGTCGGCTCATCAAGCGAGGTGTTCAGGAAGTAGTACGAATGCTCGGTCGCCTCATGCTCCTTGGGCGTCGAGTTGGGGATCGGCAACTGAGACTCCATTCCGCCCAGTTCTTCGATGACCGCCAGCCACTGCTGCTGGTGCATGGTGTCGCGTGCGATAAGGAACGACAGCATGTCCTTCATGCCCGCATCCTCGGTCATGTTGTAAAGCCGCGAGGCCAGCACGCGCCCACCACTCTCAGCGGTCGCATTGGCCAGCATATCCGCGGCGAGGTTCCCCGTGGCGTAAACATGGCTCATGTCGAAGGGCACGCCGTTGGCGTTCACTGGCATCGCGGACAGGCCCGAGGACAGGATGTGGCGCGGGTTGGCACCCCCCATGATCGCGTTGACGATCGGATCCTTCGCTGCCTCCTCCTGCGCGGTAAGAGGCGCACCTTCGAGGTTGAGCGCGACCGCATGGCCGAGGAATTCGATATGCGACAGTTCCTCCGTCGCGGTCATCATCAGCATATCACGATATTTGTCATCGCCTCGCGCGCCCATGGCCTGAAAGAAATACTGCATCGCAACACGAATTTCGCCCTCGACGCCGCCGATGGCCTGCTGAAGAAATTTGGCGAACTGGGGATCGGGTGTATCAACGCGCACCTGGTATTGCAGCTTGCTGGAATGGTGAAACATTATTGGCTCCGTAAGTTGTCTTATTGAAAATACTGAAAAATTGCCTGACAGTGGGGAAACCCTTGACGCTTGGATTCGTTCCGCTCTCCGATTCGTGATGAGCAACGCTTCAGACTGCTGACCTGCTTTAGGGCGCAATATGCGCCTGCCCCCGTAGGGTGCGAAGGACGCTAAAAATGCGGAGTCGTACCTCCGGGAATGCCAATGAAAATCACAGTCATGAGCTGACCGGGCGTGATCAGCTTTTCGCCGCAGTTCTCAATAGATATATGCCCTACGCAGGCGATGAGCGGTCGCGTCCTGCCGCTGCCCGCTTGACGCCAGATCATCATATCTATAATTCTTGATATATGGATAGCCAAAACGCCCTCGACGCCTTCGCCGCTCTGAGCCAGTCAACACGCCTGGATGTGTTTCGTCTGCTCATCAAGGCGGGCGAAACTGGCATGTCCGCTGGAGAAGTTGGCGATACACTCGGCGTTCGTCAGAACACCATGTCCGCCAACCTTTCCATCCTGGCGCGATCCGGCTTGATCCGGAGCGAGCGGCAGGGCCGCAGCATCCGCTACTTCGCCGACATGGACGGTGTGCGCGGTCTGCTGGCATTCCTGATGGAGGATTGCTGCGCCGGGCGTCCTGAGCTTTGCCAACCTGTCATCGACCTGATCGCCTGTCCCCAAACATAGGAAGACTGCCATGAACGACTCCTCGCTTCCCGCCGCGGCCGGTCTGGGCACTTTCGAACGCTGGCTGTCCGTCTGGGTGGCGCTCGCCATCGGGGCGGGGTTGCTGCTGGGCAATCTCTTTCCGGGTCTCTTCGGCGCCCTGGCCGCGCTGGAGATCGCCTCGGTCAACCTGCCTGTGGCGATCCTGATCTGGGCGATGGTCTATCCGATGATGGTGGGGGTGGATTTCGGCTCCCTCTCCCATGTCGGGGATAAGCCGAAGGGGCTAGTGGTGACGCTGGTGGTGAACTGGCTTATCAAGCCCTTTACGATGGCGGCCCTGGGCGTGCTGTTCTTCAACCATGTTTTCGCCGGACTGATCCCGCCGGATGATGCGCAGGCCTATCTGGCGGGCGTGATCTTGCTGGGGGCGGCGCCCTGCACAGCGATGGTGTTCGTCTGGTCGAACCTGACCCGCGGCGATGCGACCTACACGCTGGTGCAGGTCAGCGTGAACGATGTGATCATGGTCTTCGCCTTTGCGCCGATCGTGGCGTTGCTGCTGGGCGTAACGGATATCGTCGTGCCCTGGGACACGCTGCTGTTGTCGGTCGGCCTCTACGTTTTGCTGCCGCTGATTGCCGGGTATCTGACCCGCAGAAGCCTTGTGGAGAAGGATGGAGAGGCTGCGGTCGATGCCTTCAAATCGCGTGTGCAACCGTTTTCGATCATCGGTCTGTTGATGACGGTGGTGCTGCTCTTCGGGTTTCAGGGTGAGGTCATTCTCGACCGTCCGCTGGTCATCGCGATGATTGCTGTGCCGCTGTTGATCCAGTCCTACGGCATCTTTTTCGTGGCCTATGGTGCGGCGCGGGCGTGGGGAATCCCGTTCAACGTGGCCGCGCCCTGCGCGCTGATCGGCACGTCCAACTTCTTCGAACTGGCCGTGGCGGTGGCGATCAGCCTGTTCGGCCTCGGCTCGGGGGCGGCGCTGGCGACGGTGGTTGGCGTCCTCGTGGAGGTGCCGGTCATGCTGTCACTCGTGGCCTTCGCCAACCGGACGCAGCACTGGTTTCCAAAGGCTGGGGGCACGTCATGAGCATCGTCATTCACCACAACCCCGATTGCGGAACCTCGCGCAACGTGCTGGCAATCATCGAGGCGTCGGGCGAGGTGCCCGTGATCATAGAGTATTTGAGAACGGGCTGGACGCGGCCGCAGCTTCTGGCGCTGTTTGCGGCTGCCGGCCTGACGCCCCGAACAGCCCTGCGGACCACGAAATCACCGGCGGAGAACTTGGGGCTGCTCGATCCTTCGGTCAGTGACGAGGCGATCCTGACCGCCATGATCGACCATCCGATTCTGGTCAACCGCCCGATCGTCTGCACCCCCAAAGGCGTGCGGCTATGTCGTCCAAGCGAGACTGTGCTGGAGCTTCTGGACAACCCGCCATTGGATCCACTGGAGAAAAAGAACGCCCCACCCGCCGCAGCCGCGCGCAACAACCCTGACTGAGGAGTCGCGTCTAATACGAATACGGCGCCCTGCGCGATACCCGCCAGGACGCCGCCAAGATGGTTGCAGACTGAAAGGTCAGTCGCCCAGATACTGACCGAAGACCTGAACAGACGTGTCATCGATATAGAGCACACCGCCGACTTCATCGGCACGCGGGCCGTAAAAGCCTGCCTCGTGATTGGTGGTCTGGGTTCCGCTGAAACCACCGCCGCCATTGATCGTCGCGCTTGTCAGGGTTGAGGTGCCGCCCGATACCGTATTGTCCGAGATCATGGCGTCGCTGATGGTAATGGTCGCCACGTCCGTCACGTTGCTGGTTCCCAAGATGAAATCTTGCCGTTGCCCCCCCAAATTGTCGAGGGTCACATCAAGCGTTCCGGCACTGAAATCAGCCGTCGCCTCCATGGTGCCGTTCAGATCGTAGAGCGCCAACCCGTCCTGAATTGCAACCTCCGAAACACCGCTATACGTGGCCGTGCCGCCGCCCGGCACATCCCCCACAATGGTGGGAACGCCGACAACGCCGGTCGTGGTATCGCCACCGCTTGGCTGTGATTCGAAGAAACGGGCGAATTCAGTGGTTCCGGTCAGATCGATGGTGCCGCCACCATTGAGCGTCACCGTGGTACGCGACACGTCGATGGTGCCGCTTTCGGCATCCAGTTCGAAGGTATCCGCCTGCCGGTCCAGTTCACCGGTGATCTGATCGGTTGTGCGCGCACTCACATTCAGACTTTGCGCGTTCAGCGCATCGACACGGTTGGAGGTCAGCGAGTCAAATTCGACATAGCGCGGGTCGCTGCCATCGAAACAGGCGCTCAGCCCGCCGAGGGACAGGACAGCCAGCGCGAATACGGGACGGATCGTCATGGTCAATATCCTTTAGGTAAGAAAGAAGTCATCTGCGAAATCATCCACGCTGAGATCGGCCGCAGTCAGCCCTGCGAAGGTGATCGTCGTGCCCTGATCGTCGAAGGTCGCGACGCCGTCCACGTCGAAGACGTGACTGAACGCCTCCGCCGCATCTGCGTAGCCGAATCCGATGAGGAGAATCTGGTCCACTCCGCTGTCGAAATCGGCACCGCTCACAATCGCGGTACGGGCGGCGGTATCAATATCCAGCATGCCGATCGTGTCGTTGCCGTCGCCCGTGGTGAAGATGAACTGATCGGAACCGCCACCGCCCTCCAGCAGGTCGTCGCCTTCACCCCCGCGCAAGGTGTCGTTGCCGGACAGGAAGGTCGAGATATCGCCGCGCAGCACATCATTGCCGGCACCGCCCTGCATGTTGTCGGTGTCGTAGCCACCGATCAGCAGATCGTCACCCTCACCGCCGTACAGTTCGTTGTCGCCGCTGACCATATACAGGAAGTCGTCCCCGGCTCCGCCATCCATCGTATCGTTGCCGAAGGCATCGCCGAGAGCATCGTTCCCCTCGCCGCCATTGATGGAGTCGTTGCCGGTGCCGCCGTCGATGGTGTCGTCACCTGCGCCGCCGAAGATGGTATCGTCGCCATCGCCTGCATTGATCGTGTTGTCGCCGGCATCGCCATAGATCAACTCGGGTCCAGCTTCGCCGCCGAATGTCTCCTCGATATCATTGAGCTGCACCGTCAGCGTGGTGGCGGTCACGTTGCCTGCCTGATCGGTGGCCTGCACGGTGACGTCTCGGCTGACCTGCTCCTCGTAATCGAGCGTGGCGCCCTCCACGACAAGCAGATCGGACCCGCTCAGAACGAAGCGCCCGTCGGCATCGTCGGTCAGTGTCAGTTCGACCGTTTCGCTGGTCTGCACCGTACCGACCAGCGTACCGCCTTCGGCATTCTCATCAATGCTGGAGTTGTCGAGCGTCAGCGCAGCGGCTGCCTCGGTATCCACGGTGATGGCGGTCCCGTCGGACACGGTCGAGATATTGCCGGCCACATCGGTCGCCGTCGCGGTGAAGGTATAGTCGCCATCCGCCAGCGCGGCGGAGGTGAAGGTCCACTGCCCCGCAACGCTGGCAACCGTGCCGACAAGCACGCCATTGCGCAGGATCGTCACCACCTCCCCTTCCAGGGCGGTGCCGCGCAGGGTGGGTGTGTCATCGCTGGTGATCCCGTCACCGTCGAGACCCGTATCCTCCGAAAGGAACATGATGCTCGGTGCGTTGGGGACGGTCAGGTCGATTTCCATGGCGATGGAATCGCCGAACACGATATTGCCCGCGATATCGGTCGACGTGACGGAAATGTCGTAGGGTCCGCTGACAAGCTCCTCGTCCACGGTGACGGACCAGGTGCCGTCCTCTCCGACGACAACCGGCTCCAGTTCGATAGCGGTCTTCGACATCAGGTTGGTCACGGTAACGACGACAGTCGTTCCCGCCTCGGCCGTGCCGGAGAATGTCGGGGTCGCATCGTTGGTAAGGTTGTCGGAATTGTCGGCACCGCTGTCGCTTTGCGCATCCAGACGCAGGGTCGGCACCGTCGGGGGTGTGAGGTCCACAGTGACCGTCAATTCGCTGGACGTCGCACTGTTGCCTGCCACATCCACGGCCCGTGCGGTCAGAACACGGGATCCTTCCTCAACCTCGGAATACGCAAAGGTCCAGGTGCCCGACACACCGACCGGAACGGAGCCGACCTGAACGTCGCCGTCGAAGATCAGCACGGTCGTGTTCGGGTCGCTGGTCCCGCTCAGCCCCAGAACGGTTTCGCTGGTGATATCATCGTCGGAGAACGCGCCCGTATCGGCAACCGGGTTCAGATCGATCGTGGGCGCAGTCGGTGCGACCGTTTCGATCGTCACCGAAACCTCTTCACTGGATATGGCGTTGCCCGCCAGATCGGTGGAGATGGCAAAGATCGTGTAATCGCCATCCGGCAGGTCGGAGGAGGTGATGCTCCACGCACCTGAACTGTCTGCTTCGACCTCACCAAGTTCCAGCATCGGCAAAGGCGCCCGTGGCTGGATCTCGCCTTCCCCGCCGGACCGCGCCAGCAGAGTGACAACGCTGCCAGCCTCCGCCGTGCCACTGAATGTCGGGGTGGCGTCCGAGGTGATGTTGTCGTCCTCGCCGGTGTCGCTGCCCGCGTCCAATGCGATAGTCGGCATGTCGGGGCGCAAGGTGTCGATGGTGACTTCCATGGGCGCGGATGTCACCAAATTCGCCGCGACATCGCTCGATTCCGCCGTGATGGAGTATACGCCGTCAGCCAGCGCGTCCGTGGTCAGGGTCCACACGCCTGTCGGTCCCTCGACGCCGAAGCCCAGCTCCGCCTCACCGGCGAGGAACCTTACATTCTGCGCACCCTCAACCGTGGCTGTCAGAGTGATCTGGTTCTCATTGGTGACGTTGTCGGATGTGGAGGCCCCGGTATCGGAATTCACGTCCAGATCGAGGAGCGGAACCTCGGTCCCCGTGGTGTCGATCTCGATTTCCAAAACAGCCGCGGTGGAGGTGTTTCCAGCCAGATCCACCGCCACGACGTCGAAGCTGTGGGTGCCGGAGGCCAGTTCGGGGGTCCTGAACGCCCAAGCACCGTTCTCATCCGCCTCGACGGAACCCAGCAGGGCCTCACCCTGACGGATTTCGATGCGGGTGCCAGCGTCCGCTTCACCTTGCAGAAGCGGGGTCGTGTTGTTGGTGATCAAATCCTGCGAAGAGCCGCTGTTGCTGGCACTATCCAGCGCAACGGTGGGGGCATTCGGCGGCGTGGCATCGCGCGTAACTGTGAAAGTCTCGGAAATGGAGGAGTTGCCCGCCAGGTCGAAACTGGTGACATCGATCTGGGTAAGCCCTTCGTCAATCACCAGAACTTCACCTTCGAGCATCGTGCTGGCAAAGTCATGGGACCAGTCTCCAGACGCATCCGCAGTGGTGACGCCCCAGAAAGAACCGTTCGGCGTAGACATGACCACTCTGATTTCGGTCAGCGGATCGGCCGTACCGAATACGACCAATACCCCGTCAGAGGTCACGCCGTCCCCGTCAATTCCGGTATCATCGGATATGCCGGTCACGACCGGGTTTGCCGGCGGTGTCACGTCGATGTCGACCGACAACACGGCAGAGGCCGCGCTGACATTGCCCGCCGTGTCGGTGGCGACGGCGGTAAAGCTCTTTGTCCCCTCGCTCAGCGCATCGAGGGGCGTGAAGGACCAAATGCCGTTCGGCGCAACCACGCTCGTTCCCAGCGAGGTCGTCCCGTCGAAGATTTCGATGGTGTCGCCTGCATTGCCCGCGCCCGACAGAGTGGGGGTGGTATCGTTGGTAAGATTGTCGGTGCCATCGCCGCTGTCGGACGCCGTGACCAGGTCGATGGTCGGGGGCACGGGCGCAGTCGTGTCCACCGTAACATCGAAGGGATCGGAGACCTCGGACACCAGTTCATCCGCATCACGCGCCGTGGCGGTGAAGACATAATCGTCATCGCTCAACGTGGTGCCGGTATAATCGAAGGACCATGCCCCCGCCTCGTCCGCCACGACGGTTCCGAGGGAGACCCCGCCGAGGAAGACCTCGACCGTGGCGTTTGCAGTTGCCGTACCGGACACGATCAGCGTGTTGTCGCTGGTCACGCCATCCGCCCCGTTCGTGTCCTGCGCAATTCCGGTGATGATCGGTGAATTCGTCTGATCGAGCCGCAGCGTTACGCTCGTCGCATCCCCAAGTTCGGAAATGTTCCGGGCCAGATCCTCGGCCCGGGCGCTGAACAGATACGTATCGTCTGCCAAATCCCCGCCAGTGGCGGACCAGTTGCCCTCGAAATCGGCTATGGCCTGAGCGTATACGATGTTGTCCCCATCCACGACGCTCACCAAGGCGTCCGGTTCGGATGTGCCGGTGAGTGTGACGGAACGGGACGCGACCGCGCCGGACTCACCGATGGTGGTATTGTCCGTGTACCCTTCGATCACGGGCGCGTTGGGTGGCGTTCGATCAATGGTGACAGTCAGCCCTTCGCTAATGGTCACGTTTCCGGCCGCATCCGTTGATCGGATGGAATATGTAGCTGTGCCCTCGGGATATTGCGCCGTTAAAACCGCTTCACCGGTCGGACCAGGCGACAACACAAATGGGTCCCCACCATTCTTGAGGAATTCCATAGTGGAATTGGGTTCGCCAGTGATATCGAACTGAATTAAAGAGCCGTTGGTAATCTCGTCTGCGGTATTCCGCCCGGTATCGGAGGTCGTCCGAAGGTCGAGAGTGGGGATCTGGGGGGCGACCGTATCCACCTCAACGTCGAATACAGCGGATTCAGCCGAAGGGTTCAGCCCCGAACTTTGGGCAATGGCGGTGATCTCGTAGTTTCCATCCGCCAGAGCCGATGGCAGGACGGCCGACCAGTTACCGGAAGCGTTCGCAGAAACCGTCTGGACGACCGTGCCGTCCAACAGGAGCTGCACGGATGAATTCGCAGCCGCCGTTCCATTGACCGTCAGTGTGGGATCGTTGGTGATGCCGTCACCATCCGTACCACTGTCGTTGCTGATACCGATGACGACGGGCGTTTCGGTTACCGAAGGAATAATACTTATGTCATATCCGCTCGACAACGTGGACACGTTGCCGGCGATATCGGTCGCCTGCACGGTTACGACATAGTCGTCAGCTGCAAGCGTACCTGATTGGAAGAACCACTGTCCGGAATTGTTTGCACTCACCGTTCCGGCCGACACGCCATCGACGAAGATCTCGACCGTGGAACCAGCCTCCGCCGTGCCGAGGAATCGCGGCGTGGCATCCGTCGTGATCTGATCCGCCGCGCCGGTATCGTTGTCAAACCCGCTGACACTGGGGGTCGCGGTCGTCGTGTCGATGGTAAATCCTGCCGAATTCAACTGGAAAGAATTGCCGGCAAGATCTTGAGCGCGGATCGATAGCGGATATGTTCCATCGTCCAGCGCACCGGGCAACTGTACCTCGTAGGTTCCATCCCCGTTGACAACGGTGCTGGCCAACGCCGGGCCGGAACCATTGGTCAATCGGATCTCGATCGTTGCGCCAGCCTCCGCCGTGCCGATGATGGTGGGCTGCGCGACACGCGTGATCCCATCATTGTTGGAATTGCCGCTGTCGGAATCAGTCGCCAGCTGCCAGGTGGGGCGACTCGTCTCCCGATCAAGGGTGATTTCGATCTGCTCGGTCGTGCTGACGCCTTCCTTGGTTGCACGGACCTGAATGGTCTTCTCCGTCTTGGGGGAGCTGACAAGATACGCCTGATCGATGGTTACCGTCTGCGATGCGCCTGTGCCGGTTCCCGCCGCCACGAAACCGCGCCCGTCATCCCAGTCGATTTCCACCGTGTCACCCAGACCGGCGGTGAATTCTACGGTCGGGGTGCTGTCGGCGGTGTAATTGTCGGTCGAACTGCTTCCGGTATCGGAGCGCGCCGTCAGATCAACCGCAGACATTTCCGGGCCATCCACGGTCAGGACAAGCGCCGGTCCTCGGGATGAGGCATCCGGCCCGTCGCGCGATCCGGCTTGTACGTAATATATACCATCGACCAGCACGCCATCGGACCCCTGGGGATAGTCGCCCCCCTGCCCGACGGTAACGCTCCATTCTCCGTTGGCCGGGATCGATCCGATATACCCAAGGGTTCCCACACCACTTATTCCGTCTGGACCAGAATCCATAATCTCAAGGGATGCGCCCGGCGTTCCCGTTCCGTAAAATGTCAACGTCCGTGAAGCGGTGACGTTATCGCCACTAGTCCCCGTGTCGGAGAAGAAACCCAGGATTACCGGTTCAGCGGGTGTGGCCATGACAAATTCTCCGTAAACTCATTACTGCGACGTGTTCGCGTGGCAAGCCGCCAAAACCCGTCTGTTTCTGCGCGCAAGATACCGAAAATTTGATCTTTTGGGCAAGCTGCATTTTGTCTACCCTTCGGAATTCACAAAAAAATCCATATTTTGTCTGCAAATTCAGAAACCTGCCCAGGCAGGCAAAATAACCAGCACAACCATTCGGTGATCGGTATTTGTGAAAGCGCCTAACGCCGAAAACTCCGTAGGTATTCAAGAAATTTCAGACCGTTAACAACGGTGTATTCTGGAGGGGGACTGTCGCTCTGCGCCTGACTGCGCGTTTGCATTTCACATCTCAAATCTCTGATCTGACAGCAGGCGGAATCGCCGCCCATTTCAACTTTGCCTACCTTGGCAATGGCCCTTGGGGCGCGGCGCAGCAACCTACACATCGCGTTTTCAGCCGGTCATATCGCAGGCGTGGTTGTCACCCGGAATGATGGGGCTGAACCCGTGCTCTTCATCTGCATTCATCGCCCCGCGACATCACGGCACGGAACCGTCAGGTGTCTGAGTGATTGTTCTGTACGTTTTAGCGCAACAGATTTCAGTGACTTGAGGATTGCAGACATGGATTTGAAGATCGACGGACGCCGCGCCCTTATTACCGGTGCGACCGGTGGGATCGGGCATGAAACCGCGAAAGTTCTGGCGGCGGAGGGTGTCGATCTGACGCTGACCGATCTGGACGCGGACAAGCTTCGCGACATAGCCGCCCCGCTGGGCGCCCGCGCCGTGGCCGCCGATCTGTCGAGCAGAGCCGGGGCAGACGATTTCATCGCGGAGGTCGGAACCGATTTCGACATCTTCGTACATGCCGCCGGTGTCACGGGGGCCAAGGGCGATCCGATGACCATGTCGGACGATGACTGGGACGAGGCATGGAACATAGATTTCATGTCCGCCGTGCGTCTGGTCCGACATGTAGGCCCGGCCATGCGGTCGCGCGGATGGGGGCGCATGGTTTTCGTCACGTCCGAGAATGTCGCCCAACCCTATGCTGACGAGACCGTTTACAACGTCGCGAAATCGGGGCTGCTCAGCTTTTCCAAATCCATCAGCCTCGCCCATTCCGGTGAAGGCGTTCTGGTCAAC
>OJHM01000453.1_pt1 | contig 12745 bp, 8 predicted proteins | sample 1595241 | NCBI WGS metagenome assembly OJHM01 (sample SAMN05416781, study PRJEB24817) | seawater metagenome | isolation source: Sea water | place: Canada:Atlantic | collected 2013-11
CGAGATGCTCAGGAGTCTCGTGGGCTCGGAGATGTGTATAAGAGACAGAGCTGAAGCAGAACAAAAAGCTGAAGAAGCTAGAAAAGAGGCAAAAGCCAAAGCTGAAGTAGCTAAAACTGAATGGCTTAAAAAGAATGAAGAGTTAAAAGGAAGACGTATTGAATCGCCAACAGGAATGGCTATGATCTTTACAAATGAAGGAAATGGACCGCAACCAACTTCTGCACAAAAAGTAAAAATTGATTGTGCTGGTTATTTTCAAAATGGAGATCTTTTTTGGACAACATGGAAAGATATTGCTAAAAAATATGGTAAATATGATGAAAACCAAGATAAAGGTGGAGGCTATGAGCCTTTTGTAATGCCTTATAACCAAACCGCAACATTAGTTGCAGGCTTTAGAGAAGCAATGTTAAAAATGAAAGTTGGAGATAGAGCTCGTGTTTTTATTCCTTACTACCTAGGCTATGGTGAACAAGGCAATCCTCCTGTAATTCCACCAAACACCAACCTTGTGTTTGATATTGAATTAGTTGACATTGCCAAATAAACCTTTTGAAATAAAAAATCAGCTGTATTTAGAGGAACTCTAGTAAACAGCTGATTTTAAAAAGACCTGTTAAGTGTTTGAATACTGACAGGTCTTTTTTAATTATAATACTTTTATTTCTTTGGTATATGTTTCAATGTCTCTATTACAAATTCCCAATACTTTTGGGCTGAAGAAATCTGGGCACGCTCGTCTGGTGAATGTGCTCCTTTAATTGTAGGCCCAAAACTAATCATATCCATCTCAGGGTAATTCTGTCCAAGAATGCCACACTCCAAGCCTGCATGGCAAGCTGCAACATGTGGTTTTTCTCCTTCATTCAATCGCTCGTAAATTGGCACCATCACTTTAAGGATATCTGAATCCATATTGGGTTGCCAACCAGGATATTCTCCAGAAAATTCAACCTCGCAACCGGTAAGTTCAAATGTTGCTCTTAAGGTATTTGCCAAATCCCATTTAGAACTTTCAACAGAGCTTCGGGTTAAACAAGCAATTTCTATGTTTCCGTCCTTAACAATCACTCGTGCTATGTTATTTGATGTTTCTACCAAATCAGCAATATCAGCGCTCATTCTGTAAACACCGTTTAATGCAGCATATAAAGCTCTAGTTAAACCTTCCTGTACTCCAAGATCCATAATTTTTTCTGGAGTCTCAGTTTTAGCAACTACTACTTTTAAATCTGGCTCCATCGTTTTAAGTTCAGCTTTAATAGTATTTGCAATAGCTTTTATTTCAGATTCAAAGGATGCTTCATGTTTTGCATCAATGGCAACAATGGCATTGCTTTCTCTAGGGATTGCATTTCGTAAACTGCCACCATTAATTTCAGAAATTCTTAAACCGAAGTTTTCAAAACCATCAAACAACAATCTATTCATTATTTTATTGGCATTTCCTAAACCTTCGTGAATTTGCATTCCGGAATGTCCTCCTTGCAAACCCTTAATGGTAATTGTATATCCTATTTTAAATTCTGGTGTTTCTTCTTCCTTATAATCTCTCGTAGCTGTAACATCTACTCCACCTGCACAACCTACACCAATTTCATCATCTTCTTCTGTGTCTAAATTCAAAAGAATATCGCCTTTTAAAATTCCGCCTTTTAAGCCCATTGCACCAGTCATACCAGTTTCTTCATCAATAGTAAAAAGAGCTTCAAGGTCTGGGTGTGCAATAGAATCACTTTCTAAAATTGCCATTATAGTTGCTACTCCCAATCCGTTGTCAGCACCTAATGTGGTTCCTTTTGCCTTAACCCAATCTCCTTCAATTTTCATAGCAATACCCTGAGTATCAAAATTAAATATGGTATCATTATTTTTTTGATGTACCATATCTAAATGCGATTGCATTACAATTGGTTTTCTGTCCTCCATGCCTTTGGTTGCTGGCTTGCGAATAATTACGTTACCAACTTCATCTTCTATGGTTTCTAAACCTAAATTCTCTCCAAAGTCTTTCATAAACTTTATGACGCGCTCTTCTTTTTTTGAAGGTCGTGGCACAGCATTTAAATCTGCAAATTTATTCCAAAGTGCTTTTGGCTCTAATTGTCTTATTTCTGAACTCATATGTATTATTTTATTAGAAAAGCAAATTTACAAAATAGACACTACTCTAGTTGTCTTTCTGAAGTTGTTTCTAGAATCTATTTAAACTTATCATAAATGAATTCTATACATTAATCCCCAAACATCTTTTTCCCTATTTTTGAATCATGCGCAAAAACAAAAAATTTGTATTGGTCATTTTTCTGGTAATTCAGATTTTGTTTATTTCAATTATAAAGAATTTCCCTGAATTTGTTGAACAATTTTACAGTAATGGCATCTATGTTTTTAGCTCTAAATTAATGCGTTATACTTTTGGATGGTTACCATTTTCAGTAGGCGATGTATTTTACACTTTGGCTATTATCTATATAATAAGATGGCTTATAATTAATAGAAAACGAATAGTTAAGGATACGAAAAATTGGCTATTGGATGTTGGTGCTACACTATCAATCGCATATTTTGCTTTCTATATATTGTGGGCTTTTAATTATTACAGGCAACCGCTTTATAAATCTTTAAATCTTGAAGCAGATTATACCACAGAACAGTTAATTTCATTCACAAAAAAACTCATCGTAAAATCGAATAATTTACACAACCAATTAAGCAACAATAAAGATTCCTTAAAAATAGAACTTCCTTATACTAGAGCTGAAATTTTTGACAATGTAAAAAATGGTTACAACACACTTTCAAAAACCTATCCACATCTAGATTACCAGCCAAGAAGCTTAAAAAAATCTATTTTTAGCACACCTCTAATTTATATGGGATTCTCTGGTTATTTAAATCCATTTACAAATGAAGGCCAAGTAAGCCGCTTAATCCCAACCTATAAATTCCCGACTACGGCTTGTCACGAAGCAGCTCATCAATTAGGTTATGCCGCTGAAAACGAAGCTAATTTTATTGGGAGTTTGGCCGCAATTCATAATAAAAACGCCTATTTTAAATATTCTGGTTACACATTTGCCTTAAGGTATTGCCTAGCAGAAGTATTTAAAAGAGATCCGGAACTATATAATGAGATAATTGCTTCGGTAAATATTGGCATTCTTAAGAATTATCAAGAAGTTCAATACTTTTGGATGGACTACCAAAATCCTTTTGAACCCTATTTTGAAAAGACTTTTGATAGGTTTCTCAAAGCCAATAACCAATCTGCCGGAATGAAAAGTTATAGTTATGTTGTCGCACTTTTGGTTAATTATTTTGAAAATAGAGATTTATAAAAAAGCCTTTTTTAGGCTAAATGCAATCAAAACTTTTATTCATAAATCAGTATTCAAAAAAAGTTAAAAAGCTATATTTCAATTTACGATTTGGCTTTAATCCCTATATTTAGAAAAGATAATTAAACTAACTTTATTTTCATGATTAAATCACATTTACGGCTGCTCATACTCATGTGCAGTTTTTCGTTATTTGCACAAGATTATTTCCCAAGTAACACGGGTGTTATTGCAAATAACTCTAATTACACCGCTTTAACCAACGCTACAATTCATGTATCACCAACCGAAGTTATCAATAACGCTACCCTTCTAATTAAGGATAGGAAAATAGTAAGTGTTGGAAAATCGGTGAATGTCCCAAAAAACACAACTGTTGTTGATCTTTCGGGCAAAACCATTTATCCATCGTTTATTGATATGTACACCTCTTTTGGTGTAAAAAAACCTGTACGTGGTGGAGACGGACCACAATATGGTCCAAGCAGAAGTGGCTATTATTGGAACGACCATGTAATGCCAGAGCAAGAAGTAATGGCAACATTTAAATATGATGCTAAATCTGCGTCAGAAATGCATAAACTAGGTTTTGGAGTTGTAAATACGCACATGCCAGATGGTGTTGTACGTGGCACAGGTGCATTGATTGCTCTGAACAACGAAGCTGATAACTCTAAACGCATTGTAGATGCAAAGACTACACAGCATTTTTCATTTAGTAAAAGTGTAACGTCACGCCAATCTTATCCGTCGTCAATTATGGGTAGCATGGCACTTTTACGACAAATGTATCATGATGCCAAATGGTATGCAGGTGGAAATATTGACACAAAAGATTTATCATTAGAGGCTTTAAACAAAAACAAAAATTTAGTTCAGGTTTTTGAAGCTGGAAGCAGGGCAAACTTAATGCGCGCTGATAAAGTTGGTGATGCATTCAATATTCAATATACCATTCTTGGTGGTGGTGACGAATATGAGAGGATTGAGGAAGTGAAAGCCACAAACGCATCAATTATTCTGCCTATTGATTTTCAAATGGCTTACGATGTTGAAAATCCTTTTTTGGCTTCAACCCTTTCTTTAAGTGATATGCGCTCATGGAACCAAGAGCCTCACAACCCAAGACTTTTAGCTGAAAACGGAATAAACTTTGCTTTAACAACCTATGGTTTAAAATCTAAAAAAACGTTTAAATCCAATTTAATGAAAGCCATTGAAAAAGGGCTTTCAAAACAAAAGGCACTAGAAGCATTGACTACAATTCCTGCTAGCTTATTAGGTAAATCTGATGTTTTAGGAACACTTAAAAAAGGAAGCTATGCCAACTTCTTAATTACTGATGGTGATATTTTTGAAAAGAAAACCAAGCTATTTGAGAATTGGGTACAAGGCACACCATATGTTATTAACGACATGAACATAAAAGATATTGATGGTGATTACACCTTTAAATTAGCTGGCGAAGATTACAACCTTTCAATATCTGGAAGCGCAAGCAAACCAAAAGCTAAAATTGAACTTGGTGATAACAGCTTAGGTACAAAAATAAATTATAGCGCAAGTTGGGTAAATCTCACTTTTAAAACTGCTGATAGTACAAAAAAAGAATATGTAAGAATTGCTGCTAATTCTAATAACAGTGAAAATTTATCTGGTAGAGCTACCATGCCCAACGGAAATGAATTATCCTTTTTTGCCAAAAAAACCACAAAAGAAAATATGGCAAAAGATAATGAGAAGGATAAAGATAGTACAGAGACAAACAAACCTTTTATGAGTCCTGTGACTTATCCCAATATAGCTTATGGCTTTAAAGAAAAACCAAAAGCTGAAACTATCTTATTTAAAAACGCAACAGTTTGGACCAATGAAAACGATGGTGTTTTAGAAAACACTGATGTACTAATAAAGAATGGCAAAATTTCTAAAATAGGCAAAAATCTTTCAGATGGTGGCGCAAAAGTAATTGACGCTACAGGAAAACACGTTACTGCCGGAATTATTGATGAGCATTCGCATATTGCAGCTGCTTCCATCAACGAAGGTGGTCAAAATTCTTCTGCTGAAGTTACCATTGAGGATGTTATAGATGCCAAGGATATTGACATTTACAGAAATCTTGCTGGTGGTGTAACTTCTATTCAAATCTTACACGGTTCTGCTAACCCAATTGGAGGACGTTCTGCTATTATTAAATTAAAATGGGGTGAAGCTGCCAAGGATTTGGTGTATAACAATTCTCCAAAATTTATAAAGTTTGCTTTGGGAGAAAATGTAAAACAATCCCGTAGCAGAAGAAATGAACGCTTCCCTCAATCTCGTATGGGAGTTGAGCAAGTTTTTACAGATTATTTCAGTAGAGCCAAAGCCTACAATGAGTTAAAGAAAAGCGGTAAACCTTACCGAAAGGATATTGAAATGGAAGTTTTATCAGAAATTTTGAATAAAGAGCGTTTCATTTCATGTCATTCATACGTACAAAGTGAGATTAATATGCTTATGAAAGTTGCTGAGAAATTCGATTTTAACATCAATACATTTACCCATATTCTTGAAGGTTATAAAGTAGCTGATAAAATGAAAGAACACGGAGTTGGAGGTTCTACATTTAGCGATTGGTGGGCTTACAAATATGAGGTTAATGACGCTATTCCGTATAATGCAGCTATAATGCATAATGCAGGTGTTACTGTAGCAATTAATAGTGATGATGCCGAAATGTCGCGTCGTTTAAACCAAGAAGCAGCAAAATCAGTTAAATATGGTAATATTTCTGAAGAAGATGCTTGGAAGTTTGTAACACTAAACCCTGCGAAATTATTGCATTTAGATGATCGTGTGGGAAGCTTAAAGGTTGGTAAAGATGCCGATGTTGTACTTTGGTCAGATCACCCATTATCTATTTATGCTAAAGCTGAAAAAACAATTATTGAAGGAGTCACTTATTTCGATTTAGCTCGCGATAAACAAATGCGTGAAGCCATTAAAAAGGAGAAAAGTGAGTTAGCAAACTTAATGCTTCAAGAAAAAAATAAAGGCTTAAAAACACAACCCGTTAAGAAAAAAGAAAAAGTTTTATTGCATTGCGATTCAATGGACAATCATCATTAAAATATTCAAAATGAAAAAAAACATATTATATATACTCGGTTTTTTGCTTTGTAGTTATGGCTCTGTTGCCCAACAAACACCAGCACCAAAGCAAATAAAAGATTTCGCTATCGTTGGTGCAACAGCACATATCGGAAATGGATCGGTAATTGAAAATAGTATTATTGTGGTGAGCAACGGAAAAATTACAACAATTGGACCAGAGGCTTCTACTCCACTTACCAGACAAGCAATGGATATTATCGATGCAAAAGGTAAACATGTTTATCCTGGCTTTATAGTTTCTAACGGCACATTAGGCTTAGTAGAAGTAGATGCTGTAAAAGCATCGAACGACCTATCTGAATTGGGAACTTACAATCCACACGTTAGAAGTATTATCGCTTATAATACGGAATCTAAAGTTGTAGAGTCTATGCGACCAAACGGAGTTTTACTCGGTCAGATTGTACCTCGAGGAGGACGAATTTCCGGTACATCTTCAGTCGTTCAGTTTGATGCTTGGAACTGGGAAGATGCTGCCATTAAAATTGACGACGGTATTCACCTCAACTGGCCTAATAGTTTTAGTAGAGGTCGTTGGTGGCTTGGTGAAGACCCAGCTTTAAAACCAAATAAGGATTACTCTAAACAAGTTAGGGAACTAGAAGATTTTTTTAATGAATCTAAAAGTTATAACAAAGGTGATAAAGACGAACTTCATTTACCTTATGAGGCTTTACAAGGTTTATTTGACGGATCAAAACACTTATACATCAATGCAGATGATGAAAAAAGTATTACAGATGCTGTAAATTTCGCAAAAGAACAAGGTGTAAATAAGATTACAATTGTTGGAGGCTATCAAGCAGGAAACCTCACTAATTTCTTAAAGCAAAATGATGTTTCTGTATTCTTACGTCGTGTACATACGAGACCAGAATTAGAAGATGATGATTATGATCTCCCGTTTAAACTGGCAAAAAAATTAGTAGATGCTGGTGTTTTAGTTTCGTTAGAACCAAGCGGACAAATGGAACGTATGAATTCTCGTAATTTACCATTTTATGCAGGTACAACAGTAGCTTATGGGCTAACAAAAGAACAAGCTCTTCAGCTAATTACACAAAATGCTGCAAAAATTTTAGGCATTGACAATTTGTACGGAACACTAGAAACTGGTAAAAGCGCCACTCTATTTATTAGTGAAGGTGATGCATTAGACATGCGAACCAACAAATTAACACATGCTTTTATAGATGGCAGAAAATTGAGTTTAGAAACACACCAAACTGAGCTTTGGAAACGCTACGCTGAAAAATATAATAGCAAAGACTAATTTAAAAAAAGCGAACCTAGTAGTTCGCTTTTTATTTTTATATAATTTGAGTTTATGAAATTTAACTTGTGATTAAAATAGTAATTCTGCTTATTTATAAAAGAATATATCTTATTCTATTATATTGGCATCTTTAGGCTTAATGAACATGGATTTATCCATAGCTTTTTCAGAAAGTTCAACATCCATAAATTCTACTGTATTTCTTTTTTCTGTTGGTTGATTGTTTTCCTGTTTATACCAATCCACACTTTTAGGAACAACTAACCCATTTACAGTTTGCCAATTGTTATATCTTATAAACTTAAACTCCTTGCTCTTACCTTCTTTACCAAAGGTTACCGTATAAGCCAACCACTCCATTTGACCTGTTTCATCATCGTAATAGATAATATACTGATCATCTGGTGAAACTCCTATTCCGGCTTCATAAGAGACTAAAATTCCTGGGTAAGTTTTATCTTCAAAATTTAAAGGCTCAGCATCTTTGTAAATAATACCGTTGTCTCCAACTATAAATGGCATAGCGTAGAAATACATCATTAAGCCTTTATAGAATTTTGCATTACCCTTGTATTCCTTACCATCTTTTTCTTTTACCCAAAGTGTTTCAGTGTCATAACCTTGGGTGTATTCTGGTGTATCAATTAGTTCTGCTCTTGTTTTTAAATGGGTAGTCGTCACTTCTTTTCCGTTTGGCTTTTCCATAGTAAAGGACAATGTTTTCATTTTGTTCCATTGGTCAATGCCTCCATGGGCTTTAAAAACTTTGGCAATACTTTCAGGATAAATACTTGTAGTAACATCTGCGGGTTTAATTTCCTCAACTTTAGTTGACTCTTGTTTTTTGTCATTTTTACATGCTACTACTAAAGTCGCTAATAAGAATAATTGTGCTAATTTTTTCATTGAATTTTAGTTTTGGTTGGTTTCTTTGGACGAAACTAAATATAAACCATTACAAAAAAAGCTTCAGAAATAAACTGAAGCTTTTGAGTATAATTAAATGTAAGTGTTATTCTTTAATCAACTTTTGAACTAATTTATTTGAACCGCTTTTAATTTCAATAAAATATAATCCTGAGCTAAGTTGGGAAGTGTTTAAATTAATCTCGTCTAAACTTACACTATTAGATACACTTATGGTTTTACCATGTACATCAAAAACTCGAATTTTAAGATTATTAGTATGAAGAAAATTTAATTTTATTGTAATATCTCCTTTTGCAGGGTTTGGATACATACTAAAATCACCTAAGTTCACATTATTTACACTAAGTGCCACTGAACTTTCCAAATAATCTGGAATGGAATTCATATTGGTATCATCATCCGTGGGATCTCCATTGTTGTTGTAATCTTCATCAATGGTGAGTACGTCATCACCATCATCATCGTCATCCAAATAATTTTCAATTGTATCACCATCTGTATCTATAAACGGATGTAATGTGTTGTTGCGACCTGCTGAATTAGTAACTTCATCAATTGTATCTACGGCATCACCATCGTCATCATCATCTAAATAGTTTGGTATATCATCATTATCAGTATCATCGTCATCTAAATTTCCGTTATCGTTAATATCTTCATCGCTGTCTATAACTCCGTCTGAATCTGCGTCTGTGCAATCTATAGCTTCAATTGTAAATGATGATACGGAAAAACACCCAGTTTCAACATTCGATAAGCTTACATAAATAGTTTGTGAAAAAGCTATGCTATTAGTATATGGAGATAAAATTGCGTTGGTTCCGTTGTTTGCGTCTTGTTCAGTTTCATGGTAAGTTACAATAACAGAATTTTGTTCGTTAATAATTTCTTCATCTTTTGATGTTAAATCGAACAGTGCGAAACCATCATTATTTTCATCACAAGTTAATAAGGATTCTATGGGTTCAATCAACGGTAATTCCCTAACCATAATATCAAAATCCGTTAGGGCAAAACACTCTGTAACAGCATCTCCCACTCTAACAAAGATTGTTTGTGGGTTAGTTAAATTTACATAACTTGTAGTATTTGTTATAGGATTTTCATCATTAACGGCATCGATCTGTGTTACATAATAAGAAACAACTAAGTTAGCATTAGGACCTATGATCTCCTCGTTTTTTATAGTTAAGTCGAACGCTTCAAATCCATCATTACCATTACTACACAACTCTAAATCCGTTGGCTGATTAGCTACAGGACTTGCATTTACAATTAATGTGACCTCAGTTGTATCAAAATTATTTGTATTAAAATCTGTTACCCTTGCGTAAATTGTTTGGGGATTGGTAAAATTAGTAAAAAAAACAGGTGTTGGATTTACATTTGCATCAGCATCTTCTGGTGTTAAAAAATAAGCTAAATCAAAATCTGCTGGATTTTGAGATCCCAAAATTGAAGCATTTAATTGTGTTAAATCAAAAGTATGGGTCTCATCGTTAGCTTCGTCATCACAAACCTCTAATACCTGAGGACCATTAGCTACTTGCCCAAAAGACGTTAATGTAATTACTAAGAATAAAAATAGAATTGGTAATTTTTGTTTCATTATAGATTAATTAAGTGTTACACATATAAAACAATAATGTAAGGTAAATCCCTACCTTAGAAATATTATAAATAAGATTGAACCATTATTTTATTTCAATGAATTAGATTTGTGAAATCTGAATATTGAAAATATAAACTTATGTATGGGAAAATATATATCAAGCCCACAAAACCTATTTATTAAACAACTTTTCCTGCTAAAGGATAAGTCCAGAGAGCGAAAAAAAACAGGACAATTTTTAATAGAAGGTAAACGGGAATTATCCCTAGCGATTAAAGGTGGCTATAAAATTGAAACACTTTTGTTTTTCCCAGATTTATTTTCAGAAAGTGAAGCTAAATCCATGGAGCAATATGGTATAAACATTATAGAAATCTCTAAAGAAGTATTTCGAAAATTGGCTCACAGAGATTCAACCGAAGGAGTCATTGCTGTTGTAAAATCTAAAAACCATCTACTTGAATATTTAACATTTAACTCAAAAAACCCATTGATTTTAGTTGCTGAAGCTCCAGAAAAACCAGGTAATATTGGCGCGATTTTGCGTACGGCAGATGCTGCAAATGTAGATGCTGTGATTATTGCCAATCCAAAATCCGATTTATATAACCCAAATATTATTCGCTCTAGTGTGGGTTGTGTGTTTACCACTGAAATTGCAATGGCTAGCACAACAGAGACTATCTCATTTTTACAGAAATATAATTTCAACATATTCTCTGCAATTTTACAAGAATCTCAACCGTACCATTCCCAAGATTATACATTACCAACAGCAATTGTTGTTGGCACTGAAGCCACTGGGTTAACTAAAGAATGGCGAAATGCAGCTACACAAAACATCAGTATTCCTATGCAAGGGGTTATAGATTCCATGAATGTTTCTGTTGCTGCAGGAATTCTTATTTTTGAAGCAAAACGACAACGCAATTTCAAATAAAATATACTTTGTCAGTCCGAGAGGTTTTCTCAGTATGGGAAAATTGGATCTAGAGCCATTACTAATTATAAGCTTCTCGATACAAAATTCTATAAAGGAATTTCACTCAAATTGACTTAAACATCCAAATTAAAATAATGACTTCACAAACCCTATTTTACATCATAATAGTAATTATTATCATCAGCTTCATTAAAGACAAAATCCTTGATGCCATAAATGCCAGACATTACAATGACCCAATTCCCAAGGAATTAAACGATGTTTACGATACTGAAGAGTACAAAAAGTCGCAAGCGTATAAAGCAACAAATTATCGTTTCGGGATTTGGTCATCTTTGTTTTCCTTACTTCTAACACTAGGATTTTTATTTCTAGATGGCTTTGAATATGTAGACAATATTGCCCGAAGTTATTCTGATAACCCAATTGTTATTGCTCTCATTTTCTTTGGGATCATTATGATAGCTAGCGATATTATCTCCACTCCATTCTCTTATTACAAAACTTTTGTGATAGAAGAGAAATTTGGATTTAACAAAACCACTAAAAAAACATTTGTTTTAGACAAGCTAAAAGGTTTGTTGATGATGATAATTTTAGGTGGAAGTATTATTGCGCTCATCGTTTGGTTTTACCAAATTACCGGCAACCAGTTTTGGCTTTACGCTTGGGGAATTGTAACGGTTTTTACAGTATTTATGAATATGTTTTATGCCAAACTCATTGTTCCACTATTTAATAAGCAAACCCCTTTGGAAGATGGAGAACTCCGGCATAAAATTTCAGCATACGCAGAATCTGTAGGTTTTAATCTCGAAAAAATATTCATTATAGATGGTTCTAAACGAAGTACAAAAGCCAATGCTTATTTCTCAGGGTTTGGTAGCGAAAAACGTGTCACACTGTTTGATACATTGGTAAACGATTTAAATGATGAAGAAATCGTAGCTGTTTTAGCGCACGAAGTTGGGCATTACAAACGAAATCATATTATAATTAACCTCATTACGTCCATTCTGCTCACAGGATTAACACTGTACATACTTTCTGTTTTTATATCAAACCCATTACTATCTAACGCCATCGGAGTGGAAACACCAAGTTTTCATGTTGGGTTAATTGCTTTTGGATTACTCTACTCACCTATTTCTGAACTCACAGGTTTATTGATGAATTACGTCTCGCGAGTTTTTGAATATCAAGCAGACGACTACGCCAAAAACACCTATAAAGCTGAGCCGCTAATAACCTCGTTAAAAAAGCTATCTAAAAATAGTTTAAGTAATTTAACACCACACAAAAGCTATGTATTTATGCACTATTCGCATCCTACATTATTGCAACGTGTGAGGAATTTGAAAAAGTAGAGACTTGACTTTCTAAAATAAAACACAAACGAAATCATACACAAAATCTTTGTACAACATATAAATCCTGTCTCTTATACACATCTGACGCTGCCGACGAATAGAGAGGTGTAG